>Ga0210390_10000049_pt1 | contig 122952 bp, 94 predicted proteins | sample IncBWH11OmetaG_FD_161050 | JGI IMG/M metagenome (GOLD analysis project Ga0210390, IMG submission 161050) | Forest soil microbial communities from Barre Woods Harvard Forest LTER site, Petersham, Massachusetts, United States - Inc-BW-H-11-O ...
AGACACGAGCCGACAAGAGGCCGGGCGGCGAGAACAAATCGGGCGTGCCGAGTCGTGCCACGTTTGTCTACAAGCGAGTCGGCGACCTCGAGATCAAGGCCGACGTCTACCGTCCGGCTGGAGATGCAATCTGTCCGGTGTTGCTGTGGATTCATGGCGGCGCGCTGATCATGGGCGACCGTGGCGGCGTCGATCGGCGCTTGCGAGCACCGCTGCTCCGGGCCGGCTACGCCATCGTTTCGATCGACTATCGTCTCGCGCCGGAAACGCGACTGCCGCAGATCATCGAAGATCTGCGCGACGCCTATACCTGGCTGCACGACCAGGGTCCGAAGCTCTTTGGCGTCGACACGAGCCGCATTGCCGTGGCCGGGGGCTCGGCCGGCGGGTACCTCACGCTCATGACGGGCTTCTGTGTCCGGCCGCGGCCTGCTGCGTTAGTGTCGTTCTGGGGCTACGGCGATCTCGCCGGTGACTGGTACACGAAACCCAGCGAGTTTTATCGCAAGCAACCCCTCGTGCCGAAGGACGCCGCCTGGAAAGGCGTGAGCGGCCCGCCGGCGACGACCCGCGCCCGCGGCGACAAAGGCCCGGGCCAATTCTATCTCTACTGCCGACAACAGGGACTGTGGACGACGAACGTGGCCGGGATCGATCCGCGCACGCAAGATGTGGCACTCACGCCGTTCTGCCCGGTTCGAAACGTGACCCGCGACTATCCGCCGACGCTCTTCATTCACGGCACGCACGATACCGATGTGCCGTTCGAGCAATCGGTCGAAATGGACCGGGAACTGGCCCGCGCCGGCGTCGAGCACAAACTGATCGCAATTCCGAATGCCGGCCACGGCATCGGCGACGGGGATCCAAAACTCGTCGCCTCCGCCTTCAAGGAAGCGCTGGCGTTCGTCGACGCTCATGTTGGCGTCGAGCGCGGTCGCACTCACTAGAGTTCCACGCGATCATTGGCCGCGCGGTCGAACCACCAGGAAATCCTGGTGGCAGGAGAAGCGGTAGCCGCCGTTGGCGTCGGAGAAGCGCGTGCGGATGTAGTCTTCCAAGGCCTGACGTGTCGGCGGATTCGGAATCGGCAGCAAGTTCAGCATGAATTCGGCAATCACGTAAGCCGTCGGCAAGTCGGGTGCCGTGACGTGTGCGGGCGTGACGTGCAGTTCGGTGCGATAGCGCTGGCCGTGGTCTTGCTCGAGGCGTTGCGCGATCGCGCCCAGGCCGTTAAATCGCAGTCCCAGGAAGAAACTGAGCATCCCCATGCAGTCGGTTTCGTGATTCTGCAAGACGACGACGAGGGCTCCTGTTGGCGTGAGCCAAGAGCCCATGTGTGCGAGGCTCGGCTGCCACTCATCCCGCGGCAAGTAATAGAGCACGTGCGAGCACAAGACGAAGTCGGCGGTCGCCGGCAGTCGTGCGTCGAGGATCTTGACTGGTAGGACCTCGGCTGCTGGACAGGTCTGTCGCAAATCCTGGCAAAGCGACGGATTGGGTTCGAGCGCCACCACGCGACCAAAGCGTCCGCCTAACCAAGACGTCGTTTGGCCGGTGCCCGCTCCCGCGTCGACGAAAACGGCGGACGAGGGCTCCCGCTCAAGGAATGCGTCGAGCCACGCGCGGGCATTCACCTTTTGATCGGTGTGGGCGAGAAAGACGGCGAAGGCGTCGTGATAGGCCTGGCTCTGCGAATCGTAAACACGAATCGCCGCGCTCTCTTCCATGAGACAGGCTCCTCACGTCGTTGGTCTCGAAGCGTGCCACCGCCCTCGCGACGGGCGGTGGCACGCGCCGTACCCTCGGTTATTGCCCCTTCGCGACCTTGTCCGGAGTGCTGTTCTCCGTCGCGGCGTGTGGCTTGGCCGCGGGCTCGGATTGCGGCGGTTCGAGGTGCTCGCCCGCGTTGTGCCAGGCTTCCATCACCGCGTCGATCGCGTCGAGCTTGGCCTTGCGGAAGTTTTGGGGCGTTTCGATCTGGTCGGTGACCAGCAGACAGCGGTCGTCGGTCGCGTTGTAGGCGGGCCACTCCGGCAGGCCTTCACGATTGGGATTTCCGGTCGTAGCGAACTGCACCCAGTAACCGATCATCGCGTCGCGGATCTTGAGGTCGGCCGGCGTCTGCTCTTTGCCCAACTGCAGGCTATCGAAGACGAAGGCGATCTCCGACCCGTGATGGGCGCCCAACAGCTTGCCGAGCGCTCCCGAGGCGACGTGCGAGAAATTGTAGAGATACGCCGGAGCGTGGGCGTGCTCGTAATTCCGCGCGACGAAGCGGGCCGAATCGACGAAGGAAAAGTCGCCCATCAGCTCGGTCATCGACTTCTTGGCTTGAGCCGGTGAATAGAGTTCCTTGAACGTCGCGCCGAACTTCGGCCCGAAATCGCGATCGAGCAGCGCACCGAACGCGTCGGCGTCGGCGGGTAGCTTCGCGACCAGGGTAAACATCGATCCTTCGTTGCCGTTGGCGCCGACGATCATCGGCACGGCATTCACCGAGCCTCGCTCGAACATCGTCATGGGATCGTCGGTGATTACGTAGCCGTCGACGATCGGGGCCAATCGCATGCCCGTATTGCGAAAGCTGAAGGACCGCATGCTGTCGAGGCCGGGGACCGATTTGAGCAACACCTCGACCGGCAGGGCCCGCAGCTCGGCGAGCAGTCCCGGGCCCTCTTTCACACCGCACTTCTTGGCGAAGGCGATGCCTTGCTCTTCGGCCGACTCGTGCCCGTAGGCGGACTTCTTCAACTGGGCGAAATTGAGTGTGCCGCCGCTTTCCGGAATGGCCCGCTGAAACAGCCCCTTGGCGAGCGGCGTGAGCAGGAGCGAATAAACGCTGTTTCCGCCGGCCGATTCCCCGAAGACGGTGACGCGTTCGGGATCGCCACCGAAGGCCGCAATGTTCTTCTGCACCCAGCGGAGCGCTTCGATCTGGTCGAGCAGGCCGTAATTGCCGGAAACGCCGTGCTCTGATTCGGCGCTCAAAGCCGGATGAGCCAGAAAGCCGAGTGCTCCGAGCCGATAATTCATCCCGACGACCACGATGCCGCGTTTGGACAGATTCGTTCCTTCATAGAGCGGCTGCGAGTCGGCCCCGAAGGTGTAACCACCCCCATGAACCCAAACCATGACCGGCAGCTTTTCGGCCGAGCGGTGGGCGGGAGTCCAGACATTGAGATAGAGGCAGTCTTCGCTGGTCTTGGCGCCGAGACTCATGCCCGGGAAGGAGTTTAGAAGTGGGCTGATGACTTGTGGGGCCGCCGTTCCGAAATTCGCGCATTCGCGGACTCCCTCCCAGGCCTTGGCCGGCTGCGGCGCTCGCCAGCGCAAGTCGCCCACCGGCGGGGCAGCGTAGGGAATTCCGCGAAAGGCGATCACGTCACCCGCTTCGTTCGCCGCGACTCCTTGCACGAGTCCTGTCTCGATCTTCACCGGCTCACCGGCCGCTTTGGACGAATTGGCCTTGGGCTGGCTGCCGCTGGTCGGCTCGTCCGCGCGGGCAGTACCGTTCATCAGCAGGCCGACGATCAGCGCGGCGCCCAGCAGGCTCGCGTGCCGGACGAATCGTGACGCAGATCGGACGTCTCGGAAGGCAGCGCTTGCCATAGTTCCATCTCCATCGGAATCGGACAGGAGTTGACGAATTGAGGTGCCGACAGGCGCGGACATTTTCGCACAGCGGTCAGCCGCAATCCAGGCTCGACGGAAGCGATCCACTCGCCGGCTTTCACCGCGCGACCCAAGACATGCTCGAGCTTCGGGTTAGGAAGAAAGATCGCAAAATTAAGCAGGCGAGAAGTCACGCCACCAGAGGTTATTTTTCCGATCGAAATTCGTGTGGATGATTCGTGCGTGCTCGCGTTTAAGTCGAATGGCCTTCGTAGTCCGGGCCGACGATGACGGGCGCATCTCGTGGGTCACGCCACCCAACGAGCGGGGATTCCCTGCGCTCGCCGATCGCTCCAAAGCGGCTGTGTTCCCCACGTACGCCGAGGCTCAGCTCATCATCGAAAAGCTGGCTGATCCGTTTGGCCGGATTGGCGTGCGGCTGTCGATCGAGCCGGCGGACTAATAGTCAGCCGACGGTCGAATCTCGCTCGTTCCCCTCGATCTCCTGCGCTGCACGACAAACGCCACGCCCGCGATGTTGGCCGAGGTGGCCGATCGGGAATGGTCGCTGGAAGAGTTGTACAATGCGCTTTTGACAATGCGGTTTTGAACGGCTAGCGGAAAACCGCGCCATGAAGAACCAGAAACCGTCGGGCGAATTGCGGTGCGGCGTGACGACAACCCCTGGGCCCGAACGATGACCGACAGTTCGAGCGAAAATCCCACGAATTATGCAGGAATGGTTTGGGGTGTCGCGATTGGCGTTCTCGTGACACCGGTTACATTTCTTCTCGCGATCTATTCAACCGGCGGCGGGGGCGGCGACTATGGATTTTTCAAGTTTTTCTATCCGTACCTGATCCTCATGAAGTTCATGGTGGGGATGGATGGCGGCACGATCGCGATTGGGGGACTGTCACAATTCCCAATCTACGGTTGGATTATCGGAGCCAGCAGGTCGAGGCGTCGTGCCGTAGTCGCGGCCGCGATAATCCTTTTTGTCCATCTGACGGCCGTAGGTCTCTGTTTTTGGCCAGCCTGGTGGGGAAGATGATGACCATTGGACCGCCAGCACAACTCGGGGACACTGCCTAAGTTTCAAAACATACCACGACCCGCTGGCGCAGCCCGTGGAACGCCGTCCTACCGCCCTTTAGGATGGTAGGGATGGTCAAATCGAGGCATCGTGCGAATTCCAGCATGGGGGGCGACCGGGGCGACCGGCAATTTGCTGCGACGCGATGGAGCGTCGTCGTGGTGGCGGGACGTCGGTCGTCGCCCGATTCTCGACGAGCGCTCGAGTCGCTGTGCGAAGCCTATTGGTATCCCCTTTATGCCTACGTCCGTCGACGGGTGGCCGACGTCAACGACGCGCACGATCTGACGCAAGCTTTCTTCGCGGAGCTGCTGGCGAAGAATTATGTCGGCTCGGCAACGGCCGAACGCGGACGATTCCGTGCCTTCCTGCTGACCGCGCTCAAGCATTTTCTCTCGAAGGAATGGGACAAGGCCAAGACCCTGAAGCGGGGCGGGGGCAAAACGCCGATTTCACTCGACTTCGAGTCGGCTGACTCACACTATCGCCTCGAGCCGGCCAGCGGCCTGACTGCGGAACAGATCTACGATCGAGAATGGGCCGTGGCTTTGCTCGGCCGCATCCTCAAGCGGCTCGAGGAGGAGGCGGTTCGCGACGGCAAGTCGGAACAGTTCACGGAACTGAAGCCTTTCCTTATCGGCGAACACTCCGGCGCGACCTATGCACAAGTCGCCCCGCAGCTCGGCATGACGGAAGCCGCCGCGAAAATGGCCGCCCATCGGCTCCGCCGCCGCTACCGGGAGCTGCTGCGGGAGGAAATTGCCGAGACGGTCAGCGGGCCGGATGAGGTCGAAGCCGAAATCTCCAATCTGTTTGCCACTCTGCAGTTGTGAGCAAAACCAAAAAACCGTGTTACGGATCGATGGCTTTCCGTCAGAAGACGTAGCCGAGAAACATTCGGGAGAACGCCGATGACGGAAACCAGACCCTGTCCCAAATGCGGAGCCGACCTGCCGGCCGATGCGCCGGCAGGCATTTGCCCGAAGTGCCTGCTGCAAGCTGGTCTCGCCGGTCAGGGGTCGATCGAGCCACACGCCGGGGGGAGCAGGCCGCTCTCGGCGGAGGAACGGGCTGCGGCCACGGTCCAACCGTCTTCGCGACTCGCCACACCTTATTTGGAGACGCTCGCCCGCCAGTTTCCCCAGCTCGAAATCCTCGAACACTTAGGGCAGGGGGGAATGGGCGTTGTCTACAAAGCGCGACAGCGGCATCTCAATCGGCTCGTCGCCGTCAAGATTCTGCCTCCGTCGGTCGGCGGCGATCCGGCGTTTGCCGAGCGGTTCACACGCGAGGCCCAGGCGCTGGCGCAGCTCAACCATCCAAACATCGTGCAGGTCTACGATTTTGGACGCACCGAGGAATTCTTTTACTTCGTGATGGAGTACGTCGACGGCGTCAACTTGCGGGTGCTCATCCGCGAGCACAAGCTCGAGCCGGAGCAGGCGCTCAAGATCGTGCCGCAAATCTGCGACGCGCTGCAGTTTGCTCACGACGAAGGCATCGTTCATCGGGACATCAAGCCGGAGAACATCCTCATCGACAAGAAGGGCCGCGTGAAGATCGCCGACTTCGGTCTGGCCAAGCTCTTGGGACGCGCGCCGGAGGAACTGTCGCTGACCGGAACGGGCCAGCTGATGGGGACGCTCGGCTACATGGCTCCCGAGCAACTGCAGGAGGCGCACACCGTCGATCATCGGGCCGACATCTATTCGCTGGGCGTCGTCTTCTACGAGATGCTGACCGGCAAGCTGCCGATCGGCCGCTTCGACCCGCCCTCCAAGAGAGTGCACGTCGACGTGCGCCTGGACGAGGTGGTGTTGCGCTCCCTCGAGTCGGAGCCGGGCCGTCGCTATCAGCACGCCAGCGAGATCAAGGAACAAGTCGACCGCATTACCCACGCGGGAGCGGCGAACTCCGCCGCGTTGCACGCCACGCAGGCCTACATCCCCTCGTCGCCACAGCGATCGGGTCAGTGGATCGCAGACTCGCTGGGAATCGAGCCGCGCACGGGCCGACAGATGATCCACGTCGTTGCCGGCGTGCTGGGGACGGCGGCCACTCTCTTGTTTATCTCGATCGGCTTCCATCTGCTGCCGAGTGATTATGCGGTGTTTGGCGGCATCGCCTGCAGCGTCCTGGCCGGCATGGTGGAGAGTCTCGGCCCGACCCTCTTTCCCGGCGATCGTGAATCCGTCGTCGCCGAAAACGTCAAGCTGCAAGCGGCCCTGGCGATGAGCGCGGGCCCTCAGAAAGATCAAACGCTGCTGAAGATTGCTCGTGAAGCCGCCAGCGAGGGTGAGAACGAAGTGGTGCTGTTTGCGCTGCAGTCCGTGCAAGACGCGAAAATCCGCGACGAAGCGGCCGCGGACTGTGCCCTCGAGATTGCCGAGAACCACGATGCCGAGTTGGCGTTGCCCGTGGCTCGCCTGATCCAGGACAACGGGCGCCGCAACGACGTGCTACAGCGATTGACCGAAACCTAAGGCTTCGCGACGCCATCAGCGGGCCGCGCAACACAGAACCCCGCGGACGCGCTATTCGCAACCGCGGGGTCTAGAGTGGAACGAAGGCAACGGTTTTCAAGCACCGCCCCCGCCGGGGCGACCGGCAAGCGTCGGCTGAATCAGCGAAGTCGCCAGGGCCGTGGTAAAAGTCAGTGCCGTGGCAACAATCGCCATCCGGATGCGTCGGCCGTCAATGTTCGTCGCTTCCCCTTTGCACGAGCCAAAATTCTTCGGCGACACTGGTAGCGAACGGCGTCAACTGGCATTTCCACCAAAGACCTGGACAACGTCCACGCCGATGAGAGTTCCGCCACCCGGCTCAGTGGCGACGGCGAGCAGTAAGTCTCCGCCTGCGGCGACGAAGTACGCGTCATTGAATGTTGCCTCGCCGTTCTTGAGCTCCGCTGTGGACGTGTTGCCGGGAAGCGCGAACAGGGTGACCGGGATGTTGTTCTCGCCGGTGTCGATGTTGCCGTACTGGTCTTCCGCGGCCACAGTCGCGCTGAACGGCGCATCGACGGTGGTCTCGCTCGGCGCCTTGAGGAACACCAGACGATCGGTGGCCGTGAACGCCGTCACGGTGAACGGGTTGGAATTCATCACAAACAGGCCCGTTCCCGGCGAAAACTCGGTGGCAGCGGCTTCGATTAGATAGTTGCCGGCCACGTCGATCGAAGTCTGATCGTGATGATCGCCGACGATGCCGTTGGTGACAGGCAACGTCACACTGGCGAAGGGAGCGTTCGGCCCCTGCGGCCCCGTGAAGTTGTAGGGAGTGTCGAACGTCCCCAATGTCCCCGCAAGAATGGGCGTGAACGAGCACGCGCCGTTGAAGGCGGTGTCGACCTCGGTGACCGTGCCCTCATTGGTTTTCGCGTTGATCATCACCTCCGCGGTGAACTTCAAGGGATGACCCGCGACGATGTTGCTCGGTTGCACGGAAAAGACGAGGTAGGGAGTCGCCACAGCCGTCAACAGCGCTCGGTCCTCCAGGACTTCGGCCGGCCGGTCGAACGCAGCCAGCGTTCCCCGCGCCTTTCTTCGGCGTGCGCTGCTCAGGCGATTGGTCGGGACGGATCGGAGGCATTGCCGGAAATTGGAATTGAGCATGAGCTTGATCTCCTTGTGACCGCGATCTGGGGCCGAGCCGAGCGCTGACCAAGTCAGGGCCCGATCCGCCAATTGCCATTGAATGTTGCGCCGCGTTGGAACGTTCCCGCGATGTCGCAAGAACCCCGTCTCAATCACAGTGGCGAGTTTCGAGCGTCGTTTGCCTCATGCGATCGGCACTTTTTGTTTCGTTTTTTGTCGCGGTAGCGCCTGAAGTCGAATTGCTGCGTGCTTCAAGTCGGCGAAGGCTGGCAATTTCGGTCGCGCACGTCACCAAAGGGGCGCTTCGCGGGCAGCGAGCCAGTCGAGCGCTCGGCAGGGCTCTTTGAAGAAACTGCCGAGCGCCGACGGCTCTAGCTGCTGTGCCGCGGGAATTGGCCCGCTGGCACATTGCACGCAAGGATCTCGAGTGGCCGCTTTGTCGTCGCGGGCGATTCAAAATCGGCCGCCTCAAAGCAGGCCGGCGGGATTGGCCGTGTGGGCCGTATTGTCCGTCCAGGAGTTATCGGTGCCGGCCGTGCCCGTTCCTCCGGTCGACATGTCGGCCAGATCGTAGACGTCGTTCTTCAAGGCCGTGTTCTTGGTGATCACGTTGCCTGAAGAGGTCTCCGCCACGATTCCGTCGTTGAGGTTCCCATCGGCCGTGTTGCCGGACAGGGTATTGTTGTTGGAATCAACAAGATCAATCCCGTTGTCCCCGTTGTCCTTGGCCGTGTTGTGCGAGAACGTCGCCCCGTCGAGCAAGAACAGGGAGAAGCCGTCTGCCCGATTATTGGACGCCGTGTTGTTGGTCACGGTCACGGTCCCGGTCCCGGTGATCTCGATTCCGGCACCGCCGGCAGCCGCCGATCCCAGATTCGAATCGGCCGTGTTGTTGCTGACTGTGCCGGAGGTAGCGGCAACCAACATTCCGGTGCCGCTATTCGAATCCGCCGTGTTGCCCGTGGCGGTGACCGGACCCGAAATGATCCCCAGCCCGAGGACATTCTTGTTGGTTGTGTTATCAAGCACGGTGGCCTGCCCGGTCGTCACCACGTCCACACCGACCTCGTTGCCGCTGGCCGTGTTGCCTTCGACTGTGGCTGTAGCGCCCTGGACATCGAGCCCGACAAATTCGTTGCCCTTAGCCGTATTGACGCTCGTGGTCGCGGAGCCCGTGGTAACGATGCCGAACCCGTTCCCGGCGTTGCTGTTCGCCGTGTTCCCGGTGACGGTCGCCGCCTGACTCGTGACATCGATGCCGTCGCCCGCGTTCGCGTCGGCGGTATTCGATTCAACAACGGCGGTGCCCGTGCTGTCGTTGACGACGATGCCCGGACTTGAACTGCTGTTGTCCACCTTGTTGCCGGTTATGGTCGCCGTGCTGCCGGCCGTGACATTGATTCCAGCCACAGCGTTATTGTTCACCGTGTTGCCCGAGAGCACGATCGAACCAGTGGTGCTAACGACGATGCCGCCACCAATCGGGGTGCCGCTCGGCGAGCCGCCATTGAAGGCGGCGGTATTTCCGGAGACGGTATTTCCACTCCCGTAGACAAGAATACCGTAGAGGTTCTCTTCGACCGTGTTGCCGCTAATCAGTTCGTCGGCCACACTACCCGGGAGGGTGTTCACCCAAATGCCGACCTGTTCGTCTTCGACCACGTTGTTGAGGACCGAATCGCCGGAGCTGGCGTCCATCCTGATCCCATTAGCGGTGAAGACGCCCGCCGACGTCTCGGGTTCGACGGTGAATCCCTTGACCGTGACGTCATTGGCTTCGAGCGCGATTGCCACACCATCGCTCTCGACGATCGAGGGGCCCTTCTGTCCGGCGAACTGAGCCTGGCCGCCTACAATTGTCAGGTTCGTGAGGGTCGCCGGGACGATGACGGTTTCCTGGTAAATGCCGGGGACGACCTTGATGGTGTCGCCGGGGACGGCGGCAGCCACAGCGCTCGAAATCGACGCAAAGTGGCCGGCGTGCGCGGGATCGACCCACAAGGTGGCGGCCAAGAGCACGCGTGACTCCAACACGTCGGCCGCACACGCACGTCCCGGATACGCACGCCCCAGCCGCGCGCGGCGACGAGCAGGCGGCTTCCCGGTCCGCACACTGTCACAGAACTGCTTCAGAGAGGTCAACAACATGGCCAGCGCCTTTCTGTGCTGAAAATTCGACTCCGGAGGCCGGCAAGACTCGTCCCTGTGTTCAGTGGCGAGTTTCGACCCCGATTTGCCTCACGCGATTGGCGGCTTTTTTCGGCTTTTGAAACAGAGCTGCTCGAGGATCGCGGAACCCTCACAACGCAATCCGACCGGCGATCAACTCGATCCTCCTAATCCGCCATTCGAATTCAGGACCAGCACAGCAGCGCTCCCAACGAGAGGTGCACCAGTGGGCGGTGTGGCGATCGCCAGCAGCGGGTCGTCGCCTGACGCCACGAAGTACGCATCGTTGAACGTCGCTTCCCCATCCATGATTTCGGACTTGGAGAGGTTGCCGGGAGCGGCGAGCAGGCTGATGGGGACGTTGTTCACGCTGGTGTCGATGTTGCCGTACTGGTCTTCCACGGCAACGATCGCGCTGAACGGAGTATCGACGGTGACCTCGCTCGGCGCCTTGAGAAAGACGAGACGATCGGTGGCCGTGAACGGCGAGATCGTGAAACTCTTGGAGCTGACTTCTGGCAGCTGCGTGCTGATAGCGATTGCGCTCAGTTGATATTTGCCGGCCACGTCCAACGCAACCGGAAGCTCGTTATTTGCTGTATTTGCGACGCCGTTGACGAAGTTCATCTCGATAGGACCGATCCGGGAGTTTGGACCCGGGGTCACCGGGAAGTTGTACGGCGTGTCGAACGCCGACGGCGCGCCGCTCGTCGTCGGGGTGAAGGGGCTGACAACGCACTCGCTGTTAAAGGCAGTATCGACCACCGGCTTAGTGCCAAGTTTGGTCCCGCGGCGGATCATGACATCCACCGTGAAGGAAAGGGTGTGTCCAGCGATGGAGTTTTGCGGCTGCACCGCGAAGACCAGGTAGGGGACCCCCGCCGCCGTCAAAAGCTGCCGGCTTTCCAGGACCTCCGCGGGGGCGTCGGACAGGATCGCTCGCTTGTTCGCCATTCTGCGGCGCGTGCATGTCGGTTGATTCATGGGGATGCGCCTGAGCCACTGCCGCCACCGGGTATTGCGCATGAGACTGCTTTCCTTAAAAGTGAGGCACTGAGGATGGTCGCAGCGTCGAGACCGGCCCATCGAACGCTTTCGGCGTTATTGAGCGCTGCCGCGTCCTAATCGCTGCGTCCTAGTCACAGTGGCGAGTTTTGACCCCGATTTGCCTCACGCCTTTGGCAAGGTTCTTCCGTTTTTTGGCGCGCGGATGTCGCGCTGCCGTGCCTCGTAAGGCGACTGAGCGCGCCAGTCGCAGCGGCGACTGGTCGCGAGAAGGGGAGCGTCTTCTCGCTGCAGCTTATGAACCCGGCTTCGGTTGCGACTCGGGCGGCTTCTTGTCCGCGGGGTCCTCTGGGGGTTCGGCCACCCACTGATCGCCGAGGCGGATTTCCACTTTCAAAGGCTCCAGGCTGCCGCGTCTGGCAGCCGCAGGCGGGAACTCGGGCGGATCCCAGTCGAGACCCATATCCTTCAACTGCTGGCGGATGAGCCGCAAGTCCCAGACGTGAATCTCCTTGAAAGAGACAGCGACCAGCCTCGCCCCGTCCGGCGTGAACACGGCATGAATGATCGGGTCCAGGTTGGGATCCTCCAGCACGGCGACCTCCCGGGCCGAAGCGACTTCCAACAAGCGCAAGCCGGCCGGCGTGGGAACACCCGCAAGTTTGCTATTGGGATCGAACACTGGGTTTTCGCCGAGGCGCAACCCCGGTTTCCACGTGCCCACGGCAAAGAGACGTCCGCCGTCCAGCCGAGTCGACAGCCAGCGTCCATCGGGGCTGAATCGCGGGAAAGTGGCACCCCAATCGGCCACTTGCCTGACGAATCGTCCGTCGCGAGCGTCCCAAATCTTGGCCGATCCGACCACGTGCGTAGCGGTAGCGACCCATCGGCCATCGGGACTGACGGCAATGTGGTCGACATCCGCGCCGGGGTCGAGGCGGATCGGTGGACGGTCGCTGCGCAGGATCCATCCACCCGCGTAAGGTTGCTGAGTCGCAACCGCCCGATCGCAGGTTACGGTGACGCGGCCGTCACGGCTCTGAGCCAGGCCCTCGCCGTTGGGCAGAGGCAGCCGCTCGGGTGGGCCGATCGACAATGCGTCCGTCGCCTCCAAACCCTTACTGATTGGCCAGCGAGAGAGGCCCGTAAAGGAGAGCGTCAAAAGCGATCCGGACGGTTCAAACAGAACGCGGTTGTTGCCCCAGTCACTGGGGATGAAGCCGATCTCTACGCCGTTCTCCAGGTCCCAGAGGCCGAAACCGTCGGTCATGGCACAGGCGAGCATTCGGCCGTCCGGGTGCAGAGCGACACCGTAGTACTCTCCATTTTTGGGCAATGGTTTGCTGCGTGCCAATGTGCGGAATTCCTGACTTCCGGCGACGCGCCAGATTCCGAGCGTCCCATGCTGGACACCACCCGCCAATCGCAGCCCATCGTGATTGAAGCGGCACGCGCTCAGGGTCGACGGGGCCCTCATCAACCTCTCACCCGTGGCCACACGGAGCAACTCCATGTTCAAGCCATACTCGTTGGCGGCGAGGCGGTCACCGACGGGGTCGAATGCCATCGAGGTTGGAAAGAAATCGGTTTCGAGCGTTCGGTAGACCTGCCGGGTTCTTCGATCGTAAAGGCGAATTTGACGTCGATTGGTTCCGACGGCGAGTGTCCGCCCGTCGGGATGCCAGGCCAGAGCCAGAGGGCGGTCGTCTTGCCGTTCCGAAGCGAGCACTTTGCCGGTTCCCAGATCGCGAAGTTGCAGAACCTGATCGATGTACGAAGCCGCCGCCACGAGCGGCTCTGTCGGGTGCAGGGCGATCATGATTGCGTTCGTGATGGTCTCGGGTGCCAGCCGACTGATTTGACGGGCGCTGGGCAGGTCGAAAAGCCCGATCGAGCCGTCCTTGTACCCGAGCGCGACTTGTTGCGAACCTCGGAAGTCAGCCCAGCGCGCGTTCGGCTCAGACAAGATTTGGCGTGGCTTCGGTCCGTCCAACTGCCACACATGCAGAGCCGTCTGCATGCTGACACTGCGATTGAATTGGGTGATGGCGATGTACTTGCCGTCGCGGCTCAAACAGGGCCGAGCAGGCCAGCCCAATGCCGGCAGCCGGCAGGTCTCGACGTCATCGGCGACGCGACGGATGCTGCAGCTGCCGGCTCGATCGGTGCGGGCATAGATGACATGCGCTTCGTCGAAATCGACGTCCAACGCATCAGCCGGCCAAGTATTCCTGGGCCCGTCCAGATAAAGATCGGGGACAGCCAGAGCGGCGATGGCGGCGTTTCGCAGCTCTTGGAAGTTGGCCGGGGGCAGCTCCAGCGTCCGGGCCAGTTGCGTTGCCTCCTTCAAAGTCTCGAGGCTCTCGAATCGCTGGCCCGGGCGTCGACTCAGGCGATGCGCGCGGGCCTGGGCCACGAGTGATTCCCAGAGTTGTTCCGACTTTTTCCGTTCGCTCTCTTGGGCGATCGCCAGTGCGATCTGCTTTTGCTTCGCGGCTCGCACTGCGTCGGCTTCTGCCTCCGTCGCGCGGACCATGCCCCAGGTCGTGCCGATGATGCCCGCAACCAGCGCCAGCAACACGGCCGAGGCGGCCAGCACCATTCCTTTATTCCGTCGCACAAATTTTCGCAGCCGGTATCCGGCGGACGGAGGGGAGGCCTGCACGGGTTCGTCGGCCAGATAGCGCTGCACGTCGAGCGCCAGGCTGTTGGCGGTTTCGTATCGGCGAGAGCGGTCCTTTTCCAGCGACTTCATCACGATCCAGTCCAAGTCGCCGCGCACGAGCTGGCTCAGGCGATCGGGGTCGGAATGTCGTCGTGCCGCGACCACCGTAAGCGTCTTGCCCATCGCGCCGATTCGGGTGCTCGGCTTGGGCGGCTCCTCCTCCCGAATGATGCGGCGGATCTCGTCGAAGGCTGCGTCGTGCAGGCGATCGGGGTCGAACGGCGTGCTGCCGGTGAGCAGCTCGTACAGCAGCACACCCAGCGAATAAATGTCGCTGCGCGTGTCGATATCGAGGCTGGTCATCGCCGCCTGTTCAGGACTCATATAGAGCGGAGTGCCGATCATCTCGGCCATCCGCGTGAAATGCGTCTCTGCGGTCCGCTGCCGGTCGATCGCCTTGGCAACGCCGAAGTCGATGACCTTCGGCACGGGTCGTCCGCCATGCTGCGTGACCAACACGTTCGAGGGCTTGATATCCCGGTGAATGATCCCCTTCTGGTGGGCGTGCTGCACGGCGTGACAGACTTGCACGAATAGATCGAGCCGCGCGTGGACGGAAAGATGGTTCTGGTCGCAATATTCCGTGATGGGAACGCCGCGGACGAGTTCCATTACGAAGTAGGGGCGCCCCGTATCGGTCGCCCCGGCATCGAGGACCCGGGCGATGTTTGGGTGGTCCATCAACGACAAGGCTTCGAGCTCGGCCTTGAATCGCGCGAGGACCTGATGCGTGTCCATGCCGGGCCGGACGATCTTGAGCGCCACTTGCCGCCGGACCGGAGCCTCCTGATCGGCGATGTAGACGATGCCGAACCCCCCCTCGCCGATCTGCTCCAGCAACGTGTAGGGGCCGATCACGGTGCCTGCGCATTCGGTGGGCGATGGAACGAACGCCGCGGCAATCTCGGGCGCGGGAGACTCTAGAAAATCGCCGACTTTAGATTCGGCGCACAGTAACCTTTCGACACGGCGGCGCAGCTCTTCATCGCCTGCGCAGGCCTGATCCAGGTAGGCGCATCGTTCTCCACTCGTCGGTTTCTCGAGTGCGGCGAAGTAGATCTCGTCGATGCTGGGCGTGACGCGGTCCACGGGGTCGATTCCTGACATTCGTCCCATACACCGTGGCGACTTTCGACGACAATTTGCCTCGCGCGGCGGGCAATTTCGTCAGGTTTGTTCGGCATCCTCAATCGCGGAATAAAGGAACACTCTGGCGTAAGCCCAATAGCGATCGGCGGTTGCACGCGCAATTCCGAGGGCCATTGCGGCCTCCTGATGGGAAAGCCCGGCGAAGTACCGCAGCTTGACCAGCTCAGCTTTCTCGGGCGACTCCCTTTCCAGCTTTTCCAGCGCCTCGTGAAGCGACAGCAATTGGTCGATACGTTCCTCTCCGAACGAACAGGCCTCGTCGAATTCGACGCGCTTCCGATCCCCGCCCAGCTTCGGTCGTCGCTTGCGACGCGCGTTGTCGACGAGAATCCGCCTCATCGATTCAGCTGCCGCGGCAAAGAAATGTCTGCGACTGCTCCATTGCTGAACCTTCTCGCCATCGACCAGGCGAAGAAAAGCCTCGTGCACGAGCGCCGTCGCTTGCAGCGTCTGTCCGGGCTTCTCCTGGGCCAGCCGTAGTGCGGCAAGTTTTCGCAGCTCGGCATAGACGAGCGGCAACAGATCCTCTGCCGCGGTCGGGTCCCCCGACTCGATCGCGCAAAGAATGCGTGTGGCCTCGCCCATAGCCCAGATGCTTGTGAATGAGAGCGGTCGACGAACGAGATTCAGGCTAGCTGAGCGCCCCCCCGAATTCGAGGCAAATCCGGGCACGGGCGACGGCCAGCAGGCGCAGAAGCGGAAGTGTCCCGATTCCACGGGACGTCGAGCAAGCCAATTCGCGATTGGGGCGGGAGCCAACAGGGTCACGGAACGTGGAGAACGCGAGCCCTGCTCCGAGCAAATTCGACAGAACACGCCCAGTCCGCGCCGGCAGCAGCCGCCCAGCTTTCCATTCTCGGCGTGGGCGCGATTCGAACCTCGCTAGAATGACGGCATGAACCCGTTGGCCGCGAACCTCCGAGGCCAAGCCGATGCGAACCTTGGCATGAGCGACAAACCGAAGAAAAAACGATCAGGCACGTGGATCATCTGGACCGCGCTGGTGATCTTCGTGCTGTACCCGCTCTCGATCGGCCCTGCATGTTTGATCTCCGAGAAAACCGGGACCTCGCTCGCGTGGGTGGATATCGCCTACTATCCGGTTTGGTGGGTGTCGAGCAAGTCGCACGCGGCCTCTCGTGTCTTCATGTGGTACCTGGACCTGTGGTAATACGACTAGGCCGGATTCTGAATCCCGTGCTAATCTCCGAGGTGAGCCGGGCGCGGATGGCAAGTTGCGAGCGACGGGAACTAAACGGATTGCTCAAGGAGGCGCGGCGACTCGGCGCGATTCAAAGAGACGTTGGTATGTGCAGGCCGAGAACTGGACGCGGCCTTCCGGCCAGGTAGCGGACGCCAATTGCAACTGAGAAAGTTTTTGCTCGCGAATCCCGCCGACTGTCGGATGAACAGGTTGGCCGTGAGGGTTTGACAAGGTTGCAGTGCGCGACTCAAGTCCGCACGATAAAATGATCTCGGTATTTCCCGAGATCTCGATCTCAAGCGACCAACTCACTGATAGACAGGAGCGCCCCGGGGCACCACATGTCACGCAGCTTCGTCATTGCACTCGTTGCGATCGGGTTCCTGTTGGCGATCGGCACCGCAGCGACTTTTTGGGTGCTGTTCAATGATCGCAACCCGCCCCCCTCTAAACAGGCGACCGAGTCAACTCTTGCCGTGGCGGCATCGGAGCTCCCCAAGAGTGACATGGGCGTTGGCGATACGGTCTATCTCACCGTGAGCGAGCCCGGCGCGGGCTCCTCTCATGCGGTCCCACTCACGATGCGCGAATTAATTCGGCAAGCGTTTCTGCTGGCCGCCCGCGACGAGGTGGGACTTTCCACTCGCGATGTGATGTTGCGGGAAGATTTCCCCGAAAACCCCGATCCAAAGTCCGTTCCCTTTAGGCTGTCTGCTTCGGCAAATGGCTCGGAACAGCATGCGTCCATCGACTACAAGCTCGGCCGGGGACCGGAAGAGTACTGGCGCTCGGCGGAAAAGGTCGACGCCAAGGATCCCAATCCGAAATGGCTCGCGACGTTCGCGGAAAAGGCGGAGGCCCTCTCGCGCGGCGAATTCAAAGGCCTGCTCACCCGCTCCGGTGGAAAGGGAGCTCTGCACGCGGCTCGCGCCTCATCCGAGGTCCCTCCTGCGACTTCCGATTTGCTGTGGACTTGGAACGAGATCTCGGTCCTGGCCGGGTTACGGCGGGTGCATGCAGAAATCCGCGACAAGGGCGAATCGCCCCAGCTCCTAGCCGCCTTGGTCGTCGGATACGCCAATCTCGGGTCGCTCACCGAATACCACTACAGCGGCTCGCACAAGGTCTATCATGCCCGCGCGCTACTGTACGCCGAGCGACTGTTGCGCAAGACTGACGAATCGTCCTGGGCGCTCTGGCATCGCGCCTACGCGAGGATGCTTCTGGAACTGCACAAGCTGGCGGCGGAGGACATCGCGGCGGCGAAGAAAGCACAAGACTCCTCGCCGTCGGCGCCCGTCCTTCCGTTTTGGACCGACGTGCTCGACGCATTCGGGCGGGGACGGCCCCACCAGATGCTGCAGCTGGCAAAGACACCGCCCCAGCGCCGGCTGGCCCGCTACCTTTACCTGCAAAGCGTGATGTATGGCCCTCTGTACGAACTGACGATGAAGGCGGCAACTGACTTTCTCGAGGTCTGTCCCGAATCCCCCTTCGGCTACCACGTGCTCGCTTCGACTCAGCTGTTAGGACCCACGCGCGACGGAGCCGACAAGGGGCTCATCGTAACTGGTGCACTTCTGCGACTGGCGCTGTTGGACGTTCCTGGCCTGCCGGCGCCTGCGATCAAACGTATCAAGACGGCCAAGGCGACCGAAAACGATTCCGCGGAAGTTGAATTCCGAAAGCTCCTAATTGCGGACCTCAAGAGCGGCGGAACGCCAAAACTCGATCGAGGCGAACCGTCCCTCTCCGCGGTCGGGCATGCGATCGATGACATCCATTTTGCGCAAGTGGTGCGCAAGCTGGACGTTTATCGAAAGCTCCTCGGCCTGTCCGTCGACGACATGATCGCCGCCATTGGCCCCTTGGTTGCTGACCATCCCTATGCCACCTACATGGCGTCGTTTACAGACAGCAAGCCGGCGAACGACGCCGCTGCCGCGGAGTTTGGCACCAAAGCCGCGAGCTATGACATCACTCCGCAGGACCTCCCCATTTTGCGATGGGCCTCCTCCCTCAATCCGAGGCTCGGCCACTGGCAGGACACGGCCGCTCTTCACGGCGACATGGTCTTCAGCGATGAGATGCTCTGCGTTCAAGCGGGATTCTATGGCGCCCCGGACGCCAAGAATTACAATCCCTTGTTCATGGAGCGGTTCTGGAATACCAGCAACACGCTACCGCTGGCCGTCGCAATGCGGATTACGCGGGACTGGGCCCACGCGGGCCCGGAGGCCGAGAAGTACGAGCGAGATTACGCGGACGATCTGCTGGTGACGCATGCCTTGACAGATCGCTACTACGGGTTGAAGCGCTACGATGATGCCGAGCGCTGTGCCAAGCGGTTCGTCGCGTTAGAACCGGGGTACATGTCGTTGCGAGTGCTGGCCAACGTCTACCAATCCCAAAAAGACCATCGTCGCTGGAGGGAGACGCTGGACAAGGCGATCAAGCTGCCGCCCGCTGGACTCGAGCAAGCCATGGTTCAGAACGAGATCGCCGTCGACTTGCTCGAGCGCCAGAAATGGAAGGAAGCGGCCGCCTACGCGGACGCGGCCGCCCAAAGCGGTTCTTCCTGGTCGATGATGACGGCGGCACGCTGCCACGAAATGCTGGGTGAGTGGGACAAAGCCGAAGAACTCGTCACAGCCGTTTCCAAGCACTACGACGACCACGTCATGAATTGGATGTGTTGGTGCCATCGAACTGGTCGGGGTAACGTTCGCGCGGCCGACGAGCTAGTCCATGCCCAGATGGGCGGATGGCGAGAACCTCTTTTTGCAGAGCAAAGCCGACGAATCGGCTTCTATTGTCTGGTGCTTGGCCAGCCCGAACAGGCGCTAGGCTGCTTCCAGAATGCACAACGGGCCAAGTCAGAATTCTACTCGGCGTTCCACGCGGCGATTGTGGCCGACTCGCTGGGCAAAACGAGCGAACGCGACCAGCTCCTGGAAGAGATTCTCAAAATGCCGCCCCAAAATGCCCAGTACGACGAGGGGACGCGGTACAAACAGCTTGCCGAGCAACTGCAACCCATGCTTGCGCCGCGGAATGCCAGGCTCAACGTCGCGGGTGTGGACAAGATCCTTGCTTTGCCGCCGAGCACAATTCAGGCATCCGTGCTGCCCTACTTTGTAGGGGTTTTCCTCAAAAATCGCGGCGATACCGAAAACGCAAAGAAATATCTCATCCGTTGTGCGCAAGCGACGGACTGGGAAGGCATCGAGCACACGTGCGCGTGCCAGTTGCTGCGGGAAATGAAAGTCGAAATCCCGCCTGCCGCAGTCCCGGCGGATGATGATCCCCCGAAAAACGCCTCCCCAACAAAGGCTCCCACTGAGCAGAAACCGAAAGCTGCTTGAGCGATTGGAGGGCGAGCAAGACGCCATCGAGTACGTGTTGGGATTGGACCATCCTGCCGATGCTGCGACACGGAAGCGGTCTGGCGCACGATCGAGTAATGGCATGGCCGAAGGATCAGTCATTTTCTGGACCGCCGTCGTCGTCGGCGCTTTGTTCTACGCTCGCGTCTACAAAGATCGCTATCGACGAAGCCGTGCCACGCGCGACCTGATCCACTTGATCCTGCATTGGATGGCGGTCGCGATTGGGAGCTGAGGTGTTTAGTTTTCGCGATTATCCGATTTTTGTAAGTCTCGCGGCATGAGCGACGAACCGGACAAGCCGCCAGATCCAGTGTTTGACGTGCTCCGCTGGATCGTGATCGGCGGCTGGGCTTCGGTGCTCCTTGCTTGGGGGCTCATATTCTGTCTATGGAAGTTCGGCCTACACGAATTCATCTTGAGACTCCTGGCGTCTGAACGTGCCGAACTTTTGCGAGTGGCTCCCGACGCTGCAGGTCGCCGGGGCACGGCACAAATTCGGGCGCGGGCAGGATTTTTCCGCCCCCGACAGACTGCTGTAACAGGTTAACCGGCGACGACAAAAAATGTTGCATTTTCGGGCCGAGCGTGGTACGCATGGACACCCAGGAGGCCGGGCAGGGACGTCGGGAAGGTCCGCGGCAACCGCTCAAGCCTCCTTCGGGCCGGCTTGCTTTTGGTGACCGCCTCTCGAATGAGTGAGCGCTCCGCCCCGTCTTGATGCGTCGGCGAAACTATTGGACCAGACCGGGACGCGGCCGGAGGCCGGGGACTCGGGATCACGCGGAGGATTGCATGCGAAGGCAGGTCTTGGGGGCTTCCATCATCGGAGCCTTGATTGGCTGCGCGTCGCTGGCCTTTTGGGGTTGGGCCGGCGAGTCTTCGAAGCCGCCAGCGCGCTCGAGCAGCTCTTCCCATTCGTCCGGTGTGAGCCACACGGGCAGCACCCGCTCGACGTCGTCAGGTTCGGGCACGTCCGGCCGTTCGATCTCCGGTGGAACTTCCCGCTCGGGCGGAGCTTCGCAGTTCAAGGGAGGGGCCCATCCGGCCGGCGCGCACACTCTGAGCGCCGATTTCGCGACACATGGCTCCAAGGTCCAGCACCAGCTCCAATCCGACCATCATTGGCATCACTGGCACCACCCGTGGATCTGGGGGTCGGCCGTCTATCTGCGAGGGCAGTGTCCGTTCGGTCGATGTGGGCGAGAACAAGGTCGAGCGGGACGGATTCGATGATGTTCATGGAAATGGGTTGTGCCGTCGAACGTACACGGGAATCGAACCTGCGTCCCGTTCTAGCGTAACCGAAAACGCCCGCTGCCTTTGCGATAATTGCCAACACCCCAGCGCTGCACGGACGCTGTATTCTGGTGGTCCTACTTGTCATTTCCTGGCATCGCTTAACGCTGATTTGCAGTCAGTGATCGCGGCGTGGGACGGATTGCCGGGCGCAATTCGCAGGGCGACAGTGGCGTCAATTGGTTCGCAATGGAGCATCCGACATCCTTCAACGTGAAATATTCACACGGGCCGCAGAAATCAACGAATCATCACGATTTGATCTCAGGTTGACACGATGTTAGTTCTTTTGTCCATAGATGTACGGGCGATGCCATATTGACATAATGGACGGACAGCGCGTCATCAGGCGTGCAATTTTTTTCTTGCCGCGCCCACTTGATGAGAGTAGGATATCGCGCATCTCCATCCATCTCGGGAGAACCTGCCGGACCATACAACAATTGGCCCGATGGAGTTCTCGGCATGCCGCCAGCTGTTCTCCGCGACAAACGCAGAGGGAAAAGCAAGGTCGTAGTTGCCCTGTCGACGGCTTGCGTTCTCGCAAGCGCGGTGGCGATTCAAAAAGGTCTGCCCGTGCGCGGGGCGACTTGCGTCATCATTCATTCCGATGACGCGGGAATGTTTCCATCCGTCAATCAGGCAACGATCGACGCCATGGAGCAGGGACTCGTCTCTTCGTGCAGCATTTTGGCGGCCTGTCCGGCGTTTAGTGAGTTCGCCGACTATGCTCGCACGCACCCGGGCAAGGATTTTGGCGTTCATCTCGATTTGACCTGCGAAAAAGATGAATTTCGCTGGGGGCCGGTGCTCGGCGCCAAACGTGTGCCGACCCTGGTCGACAACAATGGTTTTTTTTGGAGAACCACCAAGGAAGTGGCGAAACATGCCCAAATGGCTGAGGTCGAATCCGAGCTTCGTGCCCAAATCGAGCGTTGCAGAGCGGCCGGCATTGTGATTTCGCATCTCGATCACCACATGTTCGTTCTCTACAAGAGGCCCGACTTCATTCGGCTCTACGTCCGGCTCGGGCTCGAGTACGGCGTGCCAATCCGGTATTCCCTGACGCCTCCTGCCCTTGATGACTTGGATCCCAGCGATCAAGAGTGCGTTAAGGCGTATCACGAAGGTCTGGAGTTGCTTCGGGCGAACTGGATGCCTCTCTGCGCAGCGAACGACATGGAGAACTATCAAGTTTCGCCGGAATTAAAACGGAGCTACTATCTCGATCTTTTTAACCACCTGCGGCCGGGCGTTACCGAACTCATCATTCATTGCGCATACGTCCCTGAGGGTCCAATGCGAGCTCCAGCCGTGGAACGTCGCGAAGCGGACACTCGGGTTTTTATGTCGTCGGAGACGGCCGATGCTCTGAAGCGGCGGGGAATCTGCGTGCTCAATTGGCGCACATTTCGCCAAATGGATTCCATCAAACAGAACTGAGCAGATCCATTCGAGCTCGCGAAAGCCGGGACTTGGAGACGCAGAAGTGCCACGAAAACTAGGATTTACGCTAATTGAGTTGCTCGTCGCGGTCGGAATCATCGGGGTGCTGGTCGCGCTCATATTGCCGGCCGTGCAAGGAGCGCGGGAAGCGGCCCGCCGCAAGCAATGCACGAATAACCTAAAACAGATCGGTCTCGCGTTCCATAACTATTATGACGCGATGCGGCAGTTCGTCCCGACTTATGTGGCAGTGCGGCATGCGATTCTGCCTGACTTCATTGGCATAACTGGCCCGCACGATGACGCAAATATTCATACCTACGGTGAGTTTCTGCTCCCACACCTTGAGCAGACAAACATCTACAATCGCATCACGTTCACTCAGCCGTATTTTGCCCCGATCAATCTGTCTTCGATCGGGCTCGCGACTTACGAAGGGAACAACCAGGCTGTCGTCGCGGTTGCGCTCTCCGGGTTCCTTTGCCCAACGTCGCCGACACGCAGTGCGAATCCTTTCTCGTACACCTGGACTGATCTGCCTTTGCCCATCACTTACCAAGCGGGCGGCAATGATTACGGCCCCAGCAATGGGATCACGTCAAGCGGTGGCTTGCTTGCTCTGGCTCCGCCCCAAGGTGGCAGTGTCGCCAACGGCGCCATGTCCGACAACGTTCCCAGCATGAAGTTTCGCGATATCACCGACGGGACATCGCAAACAGCCCTAATGTGGGAGATCGCCGGGCGCCCGGACGTTTACATTGGCGGCTTCAAAACCCAGGCGACGACCGGTGGAGGCGGCTGGACGGATATCCTCAACGCCGACAATTGGTTCTCTGGATCAAGTGCCGGTGGGACGAAGGTCGGCGGTCCTTGCGCGATTAACTGCACGAATCGCGCGGAGTGCGGCGTTTACAGCTTCCATCCCGGAGGCGTCAATGTGCTCCTGACGGATGGTTCCGTCCAATTCTTAAGCGAAAACGTCGACGCGGGGATGTTCGTGGCCTTGGTCACCATCCAGGGTGGGACTTATGACCAGCCGTTCGACCAGCAATAACGAAAGACATTTTCTGCGATGTTGAAGCGTCACGGCATGCGAACCCAGCGGCTTCGCTTGGGGACGCCCAATATGGCACTCGGCACCGCGGTTGAGCCATTTTGGTTTAGCTGCGCACGTGAGGGGCGCTCTCAACGCTTACCCGACCGTTTCTCAGGGAGGCGCACAATCTGTGATGCGTTCGACCAACTATGGCGCTCGGGTCTCGCACGGATTGATGTCGCCATCGGCGTAGTGATCGTGGCGTGCCTGGGTTCGTTGGCCGTAACAGCGCTGCCTGGACTGCGCGAAGCCGCACGTAATCGCCAGTGTCAGGACAATCTGCGGCGTCTCGGCCTAGCCGTGCACGCCTACCACGATATGTTCTCGGTAATTCCGCCGGCTTCCTTCTGGGATGACGCCCAGCTGATCCTAGACGAGGACCTGCGCCCGGCGCGCGAGCCCGAGAATATTCTCAAAACGAAGGCTAACTGGGTGCAATTACTGCTTCCATTCCTGGGTCAGGATGACCTTGCCCGACGTTTCGCGCCCGATTTGCCGATTACCGACCAAGCCAATCGAAAAGCTCGCACGGTCATGCTGCCTTTAATGGTGTGTCCCGCCGACACCTATTCTGCACCCCATAATCCCTACGTGCTGAGTACACGCGACGGACGCTCATTCGAGTTCGCTCGCGGCAATTACGCAATCAACGGCGGTACGCACGCCAATGTGACCTGGCCAGGCCGTTTGTCCTTTCCGATCACGGATGGAAACATGCTTGTGTTTCGCTCTCCGACGAATGAGTTCCAATGGTGGGGAAACGGCGTTGCAGGGTTCAACCATTGTTTCTCTTTCGGAGATTTCAAGAATGGCTGCGGGACCACAGTATTGCTTGACGAGATCCGCGCGGGGATCGTACCGGAGGATCCTCGCGGTGCCTGGGCGCTCGGTCAAATCGGCTCGAGCATCACATGGGCTCACGGAGTTTACGGGGATGATTATGGGCCCAACAACCAGTGGATGGACTCCGATGACATTCTTGCGGGAAAAGCGCTCGCCGCGAAATATGGAATGAGGCGTTTCTTTGACGCGCGTATGCCTTTCTGCGCCCACTGCAGCTACAGTAACCAAGCAACCGCCCGAAGCCAGCACGACGGCGGTGCTAACGTGCTGATGGCGGACGGATCAAATCGATTCATTGCCGATGCCATCAGCCCCACTTTGTGGCACGTATTGCATTCGCGGGAAACCCCGCCGGATGTGTTCAAAGGTGTTCTTGAGTCCGACTTGAATGTGGGCGCGGCCAGAGATGCGCAGGATCGTAGCCACGCACTCGCAATCGCCGCGGGCGAGGCCACGTCCGCACCGAGCACCACCAAAGCTGCCGATGCGCGCGTGCTGATCAATTCATTGGGAATGAGCTTTACCCGGATCGACGCCGGACAGTTCACAATGGGCTTGCCGGACAAGGACAATGGTTGGCCGTTTCCCGAGAGCGATGCGAGACCGCACACGGTTCACATCACACGTCACTTCCACATTGGAATGTACGAGGTGACGCAACGAGAGTTCCTCACCGTGACGGGTGCAAACCCGAGTTGGCATTCCAAAGCAGGGGGCGGCGCCGCGCTCGTGCGATCGCTCGACACGTTGCGCCTACCGGTGGAAAACGTTACGTGGAATGAGGCCGCAGCGTTCTGCACGCGACTGTCTGATCTGCCGGCCGAGAAGGAGGCGGGCAGGATGTACCGGCTTCCGACCGAGGCCGAGTGGGAGTATGTCTGCCGGTCGGGGTCCTCCAACCCACATCCGTTCGTGCCTGACTGGACCGGCGCTGACAATTGCGACGAGCTGGCAGGCAAGAACAAACACCCGACCTTGGAACCGCTTGTCCCAAAGGCAGTTGGTTCCTTTCATCCGAACGCTTTCGGTGTCTACGACATGCGCGGCAACGTATTCGAGTGGACCGCCGACTGGTTCGATACGACCTATTATGCTCACTCGCCGCCGAACGACCCCCAAGGCCCCCCCAGCGGCTTTCTCAAGGTTGTGCGCGGCTGGGACTGGGTCTTTATCGGCCCCCAATGCAAGGACTTCCAGTTGATGACGCCGCCATGGAAACGAAATCAGTACATCGGCTTCCGCATCGTCTGCGAAACTGTAAAGCCAAGCGACGACAGCGACAAATGAGGACGATGGACATCCACCGATTCGTAACAAACCGCACAGAATTGCGAGCATCTCGCGACCACTCTGCTCTCAACTCAGAAGAGCGGTTTTCCACGGCCGCAACCGGAATTGCGCTGCAACCTGAGACACACCAGCGCCCCGGGATTACCTGAGGCTATCTTTCAAACCAGTTGAGAACTCCGATGATCGCCAGCACGCGCGGTTCTCTGTCGTTGGGTTCCAAGACAAGCGGCATCTTGAAGGCGAAATACTATGTGCTCACAGCGCTGTGTTGTCTTGCGCTGGCGTCCTCGCTCGCCTTTTACGTCCACTTAGTGACTCGTCAGTCTCAGATGGCGCCTTCGGAGCCGTTTTTTGACAGACTCGGCAGCTACAGCCGCAAAGTCACAACCAGATCGGCATTGGCACAACGGTATTTTGACCAGGGACTCGCATTCCTGTACGGCTTCAATCATGACGAAGCCATTCGCTCCTTCGAGGCCGCGGCGGCGTGCGATCCCCAGTGTGCAATGGCATTCTGGGGAATCGCAATGGCTAACGGGCCACACATCAATAGGCCATCGGTCAGCGCATCGCGCGACGCAGCGGCCTGGAAAGCCTTCCTCAAGGCTTTTGATCTGCTGGGCGATGTAGGTCCAGTCGAACAAGCGCTCATCAAATCACTTCAGAAGCGCTATGGGGCATCAGTTCCGGCTGATCGCAAGCCCCTCGATGAGGCGTATGCCGAAGCGATGCGGGAACTTTGGAAAACATATCCCGACGACGCCGATGTCGGAGCGCTCACGGCCGAGGCGATTCTCGACCTCCATCCGTGGAATCAGTGGACGCGCGATGGTCAACCTCAGCCCGGAACCGAAGAAGTCATTCAGACGCTCGAGGATGTGTTGGCCAAGTGTCCCAAGCATCCGTTCGCTTTGCACCTCCTCATTCACGCGCTTGAGGCATCCCCTCATCCCGAAAAGGCCGCCGCAGCCGCCGACATCCTGCGGGACCTACTGCCGGGACTCGGCCACATCGTCCACATGCCGTCGCACATCGACGTGCGCCGTGGGCACTGGCACGAGGCTGTTATCGCGAATGAAAAGGCGATCGCGGCCGATAACTCTTACCAAAGGATCGTGGCTCCGTCTGGCTACTACCGCACGTACATGACACACAACCACCACATGCTCGCCTTTGCGGCCATGATGCAAGGATCACGCCAAAAGGCAACCATTACTGTTCATGAAATGCTTGATGCGTTCACGGACTCGTATATTGCGGAACATCCTGAGCTCTACGAATCCTGCTCCTGCATTGAGTACGAGATCTACATGCGCTTTGGCCGCTGGGACGACATGTTGGCGGCCAAACATCCGAAGGAGTCCTTCCACGTTAGCACTGCCCTGTGGCATTTCGGGCGAGGAATTGCCTTCGCCGCCAAGAAACAACTCAGGGATGCCAATGAAGAGCGACGAATGTTCGTTGCCACAATGGCCATGGTTCCCAAGGATGCCCGGTTTCGCAAGGCGGCTGCCGCAAACATCTTGAGCATTGCCGACGCAATGCTGGCCGGTGAAATCGCCTATCGTGAAGGGGAGCCGGAGAAGGCACTCACGCTGCTGCGCGACGCGGTTCAACACGAGGACGCGTTGCGCTATGCAGAGCCACCATATTGGCTCATTCCAGCTCGACATTCGCTCGGCGCAACTCTGATGGATGCCGGTCGCTTTCATGAGGCGGAGTTGGTCTATCGCGAGGATCTCCAGCATTATCCCGACAACGGCTGGTCACTTTACGGATTGGCGCGAAGTCTAAGGCTGCAACATAAGGAAGTCGAAGCCAGAGCAATGTCATTGCGCTTCACACAAGCGTGGCGCAACGCCGATATGCCCTTGTCTTCGTCGTGCATGTGCCTTCCAGGGAAGTTGTGAGCAACACGAACCCTGCGTCGACTAACGAGTGTCTTAATCGATGAAAACTAGCTCTTTACAGCTGTCATTTGCGATACGGCGCGATGTCCTAGCTCGCGTCGAGGGCATTGCATGGGATCTGTGGTGGTCTTGGCAGAATACTCAACTCGCGAACGCCAGCGTGTGGGCATTCGCGATTCCCGCTGGCACGCTGCGAAAAGCAGGGGTCAAAGACAGTGATGTAGTGTGGTTGGTCACAAACGGCCTCCTGATGAGTCGCCACCTGCGACCAACGAGTCGCCGACCCAAACGGCGGCCGGATCCCAACCACGACTCCTTCGTGGCGCTTACTGACATCGGCGCCACCTTGGTCGAGCAGTATTGCTTTGGTGCGATCACGCCCTTTTGGGATCCCACTCTGCGTGCGCTGACCGTGAACGGCCAAGTCATCAAGGAATACCGGCAACCGTCCACCAAACAAGAACTCGTGCTTGCCGCCTTCCAAGAAGATGGATGGCCTCGCCAGATTGATGATCCCCTTCCGCGTGGCCACAAGTCACTTGATTGTGATCCCAAGGGGTGCCTAAGAAAGGTGGTGGAAAATCTGAATCGCGCGCAGCACCCCTCGACAGTTTTCTTTTCTGCATCCCACAACGGCGAGGCGATTTCTTGGATGCTTCGGCATGCTTCGCGACGCTGTGCAAATCGCTCGGGCGCAACGTCCGCCGCCGGACACCGCTCTGCCTTGGGATGCCGCCCAACCGGGGGAAGAGAGAGGGAAGAGCGAGGGTTGTAACCAGCGCCAACATGTGGAAGACTATTTCGCGAACCTCAGAAATCGTTCGGAAGCGACAAGCTTTCTAAGCCCCGAACTCTAGTGTGTAGCCAAGCCCAATTGTGCCGAGCCATCATCGACTTATCAAATGGCGAGTCTTCCAGCGAGCGACGGAGTGGCGGTGACATCTACCATACACGGCACCGGCAGGAAGCTTGGGCGCGTGGTGCTCGTCGTCGGCTCCATCGTTGCTTTGGCATTAGGCGTCGGCCTTCGTAGCTTTGTGCGCCGTGACCCGACGCAATCCAACACCAGCGCCATTGAGGTTGATCGCCTCGGGCTGACGGTGAATAGCGCCGTCCTTGACCTTGGCATGCTGGCCACGGGCGAGACCGGGTCCGGCCAATTCGTGTTCACAAACCATGGAGCGCGACCGCTCACATTGACCGACATCAAAGCAGAGTGCGGCTGCACGCGCGTGGAGCCAATAGATCGAAAGATTGTCCCCGGTCACACGTTAGTACTACCCGTGTCGGTTGCCACCGACAGGGTCGAGCGGCCGCGCGGTGTTGGGACAGCTCAGTTCAAAAAACTGGTGCAGGTAACGGTCAGTGACGGCACAGACTCCGGCGGGCAGGCCATCAACCTGGCCGTTGTCGGCAGTGTTGATTGCGACCATCGTTTGGTTGCGCTTCCCGCCGTCCTCAACTTCGGACCGGTCCTGGCCGGGACCGTCGCGCGCGCGTCGGTCGAATTCGAAGGCCTCGATGGGATTATTGCCCAGCTACCTGACGACATCACCGTGACTCCCTCCGAGCAACAGGTCTTGAACCTCAGTGGCGGCGAAAGCGGTTCGCGGCTCGTCGCGAAGAGCGTTGCCATCACGATCCACATTCCGCCGAATGGTGATCAGCCAGTCCAATCATCCCTGGTGATTAACGTCAATGACAACAACGTCTCTGCGGCCCGCATGCTGCTGCCCATCCAAGCGTCCTCCATTGGACGTTTCCAGGCTTACCCACGAACCCTGTTTATGAGCGTCGGAGCGCACGCCGGTACAGCCCCGTGTCATTTGACCATCAAATCGATCGAGGCCATCGATCGCGCGGCCATTCGACTTACAGCTACGGTTGATGTCGTCTGGGAGATCCTTCCGGAAGCCAAGCCCACAGAAGTCAAGTTGGCAATAAGACCCGGGGCCCATCTCGCCCCGACCAGCATAAAGACGGGTGTTCTTGAAATCGAATTGAACGGTCAACCTCATCGACTTCGTGTGCCCTTATTCATCGCTCGCCAGCCATGACTGGCCTGTCCAGAAAGGAGGCGTATCCGACAGTTCGAGTTCCCGGCTTTCTCGCGCAATCTTGCGTCCTTCCGTCCGATCGCGGTTTTCGCACGTTGTCGCGAAGGTCTCTCAGCTCGCGGGCAGTCCTTCAAAGTTGTTGTGCCAATTGCAATCGACCGGACCCTACGTTCGGGACTTCTTGGAAGCTCACATACTGGAATCAGGCCAGCTAAACACACTGGCCACCTTCAATAGAAAGGTCGATCATGCAGATGCGTACGTCTCTCAATTATGTTGCTACGTTCGCGGCGGCGTGTGCTCTTGGAACAGGGCTAGCGGACATCGGGCTAACTCCGTCGTCGATGAAGGCCCACGGCGCATGCAATCTGAACGCCGCTGCGTGCTATAAAGTGGTAACCAATTGTAAAAACCACGTAGCAGGTGCCTGCTTTCAAGGCAATATGGGCAATCAAAAGTACGGCACTATATATTCCAGGTACCAATGCTTTAAGGGTTGTGCAAAGTGCAATTGTGCGCTAAATAACGCAGTGTTTAACAACCTGTGCGGCACAGGAGGCATTTATTCGACGGCCAACTGCGCGCCTGGGACGCAAATTGGTAACTTCGTTACGTTCAGTGAGGCGCTTTGTGCCGGCTCGAATCCGTGCTGAGCCTCAAAGTACAGGTCGCGCATATCTGAAAGTGCATCGCGAGCTTTGCGCAGGGTGATCAGGGCTCCTGCCCGTTTGCGCGGCTGCATCATTCATCGCCGGAAGGAGCCGCGAAGTCGAATGCAAGCAGCGATCAGTCGCAGACAAATCCAGGCGCGACGGATTTCACAACGACCTTAGCCGGAGCACGTACCGGGGAACTCATGCTCATGAAATGGCCATCGTTGAAGTTGTGGTGTGTTGTTTGCATTGTCGTCGGTGGCTCACAGCGCGGCAATGGCGACGGCGTGAGCCCACAAGAGCTGAAGAGTGTTGGCGCGCTCGTGGCCGCGCGTCAGGAATCTCTCGGGCGAGTCGCCGTGACGTTCGAGGTTGACGAATTGTTTACCCCCTTCAAGGAGCTGCAACAAAGGGCCGCTAAGCAACGCAAACCGACTGTCGTGCTACTAGCGGGATTGCGCCGGGGCTCCGGTAGCTTTCGCTGCTGTGACGGCTTTGGGTATTTCGAATGGCGCCCGGATGCTGACGTGGTTGGCGACAGTAGCGCATCCGTCCCGTCGGTGCGATATACGGTGCAATCATTTACAGGGAGCAGGGTCGAGCATCTCTATCGACAGCCTTCCGATTCATGGGACATAGGTAAAATCAGCATGCCTATGGGTCTCCCTGAGAAAAGCGTCATTGACGTGGCTCTTGGGTTGCGGGCGTGGGATGATTCGAAATGGATCGCGTCGGGCGCCTGGCGGACCTTGGCGGTCGATGCGCAAGCGGATGGAGCGGTCACGCTATCAAGTCGCCCCTTGGATAAAGATGGGCAGAGCAAGAGGTTGGATGTTTGGACGTTTGCGCCGACGCAGGGATATGCGATTATCAGCTATGACTTTGTGTACGACGGGAGAACCGTGGTTACGATTCGCGCATCAGACTTCAAAACAGTTGATACCTTGCAGCTTCCCTTCCGTGTTGAGCAAAAACTGTTCGCGTACCGAGGCAATGATCGAAATGGCGAGGTTGTTGAGACGCGGAACCTCCGCGTAAAGACGTACAGTCTTAACGACCCAGCCAACAACCCGTCGAGCTATAACTTGACGTATCCGGCGCATGCGGCCGTGGTCGATGAGCGGACGGGTCGACAGTTCAGGATCGGGGATTACCCGCAAACCCTTGACGACGATGCCTTACGTCTTGGCATTGTGGGGGGTGGTCCAACGCTACCCGTAGAGGGAGCATCCGCCGCCAGTGGGCGACGCGCCTGGGTGATCGGTGCGAACTGCGTGGCCTTGGCGATGGTCATCGGATTGTTAATCGCAAGGAGTCGACGCGGGCGGGCTTAAGGAGCTGACTGATGTTGGCACATCGGACGGCTGATAGTCGCCTACGTGACCGAGAAGTCGGTTGACGGTGGAGAGACTATCGAACGTGAGGGAGGAAGGCATCGCAAGAGATTGAGCAGGCGGTGGCATTCGAGCGGTCGGTCGACGGGGTACCGTCGAATGGCACACCAGAGGGAATGAGCCACCGACGTCATGAGCCGGGCCGCATGAGTGTGTTCCGGAGAAGTGTGTGTTATTCAATAGGAGTCTCAAATGCGTACGTTCGTTCGGTCGGAAGTCGCGTTGCACTATCGTTCCTGGATGACCACCATAGTGCTAGTCGTCGTGGGCGCGAGCATGTTCTTTATGGCTCCGCCACCGTTCGTGCAGCCGGCGTTTGGTCAAGGGTCATCGTGCAGTAGTGAAAGCCCGTGTGCAACAGGCTATAGCTGCTGCTGTGGTCAGTGCCTCGCAAACGGTTGCGGGTGCAGTGCATGTTGTGGCGTGTGTGAGCCGTGCTGCGGCGGGGGCAGCGGTTGCGGCGTCGGGGGTTGCTGAGCATTCGATATGTGGAGAGCCATCCGCAAAACCTGTGTTGCGCTCGCGGCTGTCGTTTGGATCCTTGGCGTCAGCTGGTACGGTTGGCATGCGCTGGGCCCGCCGACGTGGGGCCCTCAGTTTATGTGTTCGGCGCCGGTAATCGATTTTGGCGATGTTGTAACGGACGGAGCCGCGCATCACTGCACGTTCGTTCTTTCGAACAGGGGCCGAAAACCGCTACTGATACGTGGCGCGCGCCCGGATTGCTCGTCGTGCTTGGAGGTGACGGTGCCGCAGGATGCGATACTGCCAGGTGATCGGGGAAGTGTGGAGGTTTTGTTCCATCCTGAGCGGCTCGCGCTAGGTGCCACTGAGCGGAGGATTTTCCTCGAGACAAATGATCCGGCGCTTCCGCATGTGATCTTGTTGGTCGAGGCCAATTTGATTCGGAAGTCGGATCAGGCTCAGAGCCACGCGGCCTTGTGACGGTTGGCGATCGCGGGGTGTGGCTACCGCCTATCCCAAAGCTCGGGAGATCATCGAAGTAATCTGCTGTAACCAATCGGCCTGCCTTCTTGAGAGCGAAGGCGAATCAGCGCAAGAATTCAACGTGCTTGTGGTCGCAGGGCGGATGCACACAAATGTAAGTGGTCGGTGGCGGTCTGCCTGCATTGTCGGCGCACTGCTTTCGATCCATTCTGGTCTACTGGCTTGGCGGGCCACTCGCGATTCGCCGAATTTTGTGGAACTTGCCTATCTTGCAGCCGGGTTGGATGATTTAGAGTATGGTCGATATGCGCTGGCAAAGGTGAACCCGCCTCTTGTGCGCATTGTAGCGGCGCTACCCGTCAAGATCCTGCTGCAACCACGGATCGAAAGGGATCCGCTGACTGCGTCGGCGAATGTTCGTCCGGAATATGGTCTTGGGGAGCAGCTGCTACGCGCACATGCCTATCATAGCGACGCGCTCTCGATCGTAACCGTTGCTAGGTGGGCGTGTATCCCGTTCAGCATCCTCGGCGGGTACGTGTGCTACGCATGGGCTCGCGCGCTTTTTGGGACCGTCAGTGGCATGGTGTCGTTGGCGCTTTGGTGCTTTAGTCCGAGCATTCTAGCAAACGGGGCAATGGTCACCGCTGATGTCCCGGGAGCGGCCGTTGGTGTAGCCGCATGCTATGTCTATTGGCGCTGGGTTCGCGAGCCCACCTGGCGAGAAGCAAGCGCCTGCGCGCTAATATTAGGCGCCGCTGAACTCGCGCGGACGACTTTCGTTGTCTTCGTTGTGGTGTTGCCTGCCTTGTGGATCGTGTGGAGGGTGACCGACCAGACACGGGTGGGCGGTATTCAATGGGCACGACAGGCCGCACAATTGGCGCTGATCTTGACGGGGGCGCTCTATATCGTGAATCTCGGATACGAGTTCGAAGGATCCGGGCAGCCGTTGCGAGCGTACGAGTTCGTGAGCGAAGCATTCGGCGGGCCGAAGGTGACTCGAGACGGCTCTGGCAACCGATTCGCTGGAAACTGGTTGGGCCGCGTCCCTTTGCCTCTTCCAAGAAGCTATCTGCTTGGAATGGATCTCCAAAGGAAAGACTTTGAGAACGGCGGGGGCGATACCTGGTCCTACCTCGAGGGCGAGTGGCGTCAGCGGGGATGGTGGTACTACTATCTGTGGGGATTTTGCCTGAAGGGGACCATCGGTGCTTGGCTTCTGTTCTTAACATCGTTCTGCGCCAGATTTGTGCGGTTGCGAGTAATAGGCCCCGGCTGGCGGGACGACCTTTTCATTACGGTGCCGGCAATGGCACTAATGGCAGTCGTCAGTTCGCAGACCGGATTTAGCTGTCACTTTAGGTATGCGATTCCCGTGCTGCCGTACATTTTCATTTGGTCCGGCTCAGTTGTTGGGGGCGCCGGTCGAAGCAGATGGGCCCTCAGGGGCGCGAGTGCGGCACTGATATGGTCGATGGCGAGCAGCTTATGGATTTATCCGCATAGCCTCTCGTACTTCAATGAACTGGCCGGCGGTCCGAGCCGCGGAAGCGCCCATCTGGCCGACAGTAGTGTTGATTGGGGACAGGATTTGTTCTATCTCAAGCATTGGCTTGACGATCACCCCAAAGCCCGCCCCGTTTATCTGGCTTTTTACGGGCCCGCCCCGGAACTCTTGGGCGTCCCGTGGAGGCCAGCACCGACAGCTTCGCAGGCAACTTTAGCGAAGATGTCGGCCTCTCGCCGACTTCCGTCCGGTTGCCACGCGATCAGCGTGAATCACCTCCTCAGGCATTGGAGGGAATACCGGCAGTACTTGCGGCTGCGCCCGGTCGCCTCCGCGGGTTACTCGATTAAGATTTACTGCATCAGTGCGCCGACTGGCGATGACAGACAAGGAGAAACCGCAAGCGACACCGCAAGTCGAGCCCGGGAGTGGGAATAGTGACTCAGTTACTCAGATGCGTTCTCTGTCTGCGAGCGTCCGAGAACGATTGCGTTCAGCCGCCGCGCAGGCCGCGGATCTGAAGAAGGAGTCACCCTCGTGGCGCGTCATCTCTGACCGCGGAAAGTCGAACTTGCGCAAGATGAGGTTGAGAAAATCAATGTGGTCGAGGAGCGTCGAGGCGAACGATGTCAGAGTAGGCGCATCCATCGTCGTCAAACCCTATCGTGATCTCGTCAGCCAACAAAAATGAATCGGAGTCGAGTAGTCCGTTCGTGACGCGAATCTGGGCTATTGGTTCGGCACCTGCCGCCATGAGGACAGCCACCCGCGGCGCGATGAACGTCATCCCATTGAGGTTGAATTCAACTTCGGTCCCGTTCTTTGTCTGCACGTGTCGGAAGGTGATGTCGGCCGGCTTCTTTGCTTTGACCGGCTTCTCAGCAGCGATAGTAGAAATGCTCGAAGTTAACAGGATGCAACTGAATGCCGCAACAATCGCAACGCGTGACATGAATGGGACTCCTTTTGCTGCAACTTTAAAGGGCGGATCGTGTCGAAACAGTTTGAGACAACGCTCAAGTGTTATCACTGGTTTCAATCTGCTGATTTGCCGTACGCCCCACTGCCGAAGCGGCGGATCGTCGATCTCCGGGAACAACGACCACGTGCGAGGCGAGAATCGCCTAGATGTTGCCGACAGCGTGGATTTTACGTTTGGCAAGCGCTCACCGGCAAGAGCTGTCTCGTAATAGAATGTGGCGGTACCTTGAACTTGATGATTTTGACGGCGGCGAAACGACCAACGCACGGCCGCGCAGCGGAGGAGAGCGTCTATGACAGTCGGTGCGACTGACCGGCGACCGTACACGCCAATCGAGACTTCTGCGGATTGCGAATGGTACTGCCAGGTTTTCGGCACAGAGTTCGGACCGTTGCCAGCGGACGCCCTGCGACGGATGGTCGAGACCGAGCAACTAGCGGCCGTGGATCTTGTGCGATCCGGGCCCAACAGCTCGTGGCAGGCTCTTCGAGAGATCCCGGAGTTCCGAGCACTCCTGAAAGGACCTGACCCGCAGGGAAAGTCACTCGCGGCGGCCAGTCTTCCGCCGAAGCCTGTTCAGCGTCCCGATGAGTGGTATTACCAAGTCGATGGCAAAAACCATGGGCCACTCATGCGGGCTGCGCTTGAGGAGCTCATCGGCTCCAGTGGCGACACGGCGGAAGACGTCATCGTCCGCCATGGAGACGATGGTGCTTGGGTGCCGTTTTTTTCGCTGCCCGGAGCCTTTCAGTCGCGCGGACCTGTGATTCGCCATGACAGTATTGAGCGGAAATGCACGCCCGCGCCGATTGTATCCCCAGCCGGTGCGCGTGCACCCGGCCACATCCTTCGACAATTCATTCGCGACAATTGTGACTTGGTGGTTGCGGTCGCGTTTTGGTTATTCATCAACTGCGCAATCCTCGTTGCGTGCTCGCAATCGTATTCCACTGAACGAAAGTATTTTGCGACGCTGCGCAGTCTTGAGATGGAGACGAAGGTGTTGCAAGCTCGCCATGCCTCGTCAGAGGAGTGGGCTGCGCTCCGCGCGCACGTCAAACAGACGCTTGCGCCGATCGTGCAGGATCTCAAGAAAAGGGCCAGCGCAACGGAGCCGATGCGCCAGCATCTTCTGTGGGCTGCCCGCGATCATTTCCCGAAATGCGTCGGCCCGCAAACACGGGAGATGGAGGAACTGGTCCGCTTGTATGAGCGACACATTCAAGTCGTCGACGAGGAATTGGCCAAACAGTGATCCCGATGCCGGACGATGCGGCGACACGGGCATCAGGGCCGGCACTATCGTCCAGTTCGAACCTACTCGTTCCACTGCCGCGATAGAGTTCAAGCCGTGGCGTAGATTCTGCGGCGGTCGAGCGAGAAAGCGATCATCGCTATGATGAAAAACAGAATCAGCGCCCATGCGGGGCTAGCTGGATTGAACGCGGAACGCAGGCTTGGTCCGGCGAACTGCGCTGCCCATTCGCCGGCGTTCATGAGAGCGTCGGTCGCGAGGACGAGCAGCAGGGAGTTGCGACCCAAAGCCGTCAGCAACCCTGCCCAGGCGTTGCGACTGCGAACGTCGAGTGTCGCGTGAAACAAGCCCAGCAGCATCGATCCGAATCCGAGGGCAATTAGGCAAAATGTGAGTGTCCAAAGGTGCGGATTAACAGGAACAATGAGGTTCCCAGCAAAGCCAGCGTTAACGGCGACAATGCCAATGCCTGCAAACCAAAGGCTCCGATCAACTGACCAAGTTCTTGCAGCGATCAGCGTTCGTCCAGCGAGCAAGCCGGCGATTGTGACGGCAACGGCGGGGATTGTCGTGAGGATCCCATCGGGGTCCCAAGTGCCGAAGTATTTCCGGCCGGGAAGCAGCAGTTGATCGACGCTCGCCGCGGCGTTGCTCTCGATCGAGTAGGCACTCTCCCATCCGCCATGCGACCCAAATGCCAAAATCGCCCAGTAGTCGACCAGTAGAAACACGAGAATCCCGGCGTGGAGCCGCCAGCCAGTGGTTAGCTCCAGGCAGGCCGCCATGGCATAACAAATCGCAATTCGCTGGAAAGCGCCGATGAAGCGCCAGTGTTGGAACAGTTCACTTTCGCAAAGAATGCCAATCGCCAAGAGCAAAACGAGCCGCCTAAGGATTCGGATCGCCAGCCGTCGATTCACGTACTCAGTTCCTCGCCGCCGTTCGAACGCCGGTACGATCGAGGCCCCGGCCACAAACAGGAACATCGGTAGGACGAGGTCGTCCAGCGTGATGCCGTTCCAAAACGACGGCGACAATTGGGCGGCAAGCACTTTTGTCAGGGGAAGTCCCGACCACTGGTACAATAACGGGGTCACCACCGCTGAAAGGAGCCAGGCGAGAACTGCGAGTCCGCGAAGGGCATCGAGGGAAGCGATGCGATCACACCTCGAAGTGTCTATCGGGGACGTCACGGCCGTGCCCCTAAAAGATATGGTATTCGAGCCTCGTTGCCGGAATTTTACCGCCAAGCAAACCCGACTGCAATGTGGCCCGGCTCTTCGCATCGCATTTTGCTTGGCGATCGTCAACAACGCCTGCTAATCTCGTAAAAGGTACTGGAGTGTCCGGGTTGTGCCGAGCCGATATGAGGCATTTGATAGTCTCACCCGGGGGCAACGCTGTGCCGGATAATGAGAGTGGGAAGCCTAAAGATGATGGAATCTCGCCCGCTGAGATTCGATACTTGATTGAATGTGGCTGCTGGACGACCCTGGCACTAGCGCCCTTTCTTTACTGGGTCAATGGCCCCGCTGTCTCGGAAGACCAGCTTGTCGTCCGAACCGCGCTGGTCTTACTCGCAGCATGCGGTGCCATCGGCTTGCGAATCTACACCTGGCTGCACCAACGGCGCACTTGATCAGCAGCGTTGGACGGTGCTCAATTGGCAATGGAGATCATTTCAAAGTTGACGGAAACGACGGCGTCCGGATGCCCACACCAGTTTCGCAATCGATGGTGAACGAGCAGTTTCCGCCAGAAATGGTGCTGCCATCGGCGCATTGGGACTCGACCAAACACAATCCCGATGCATCAATTTCGGCGTCTCACGGCAGAAACCAGCACCAACGACTGGAGAAATGCCGGGCTGGCCGAAGACGCGAGCACTCTTTAGTAAGATCGCTCCAAATCGGACGCTCAAGGCGGCGGAGAAACTAACGCGCGACCCTATGCATCGCAAATCTTATGCGCGCAATAGCTTGGCAACTAAGAGTGGCCCTATGCTGAGTCAACCGGACAATGCGACTGGGTTTGCGTCAAATGTCAACACCCTTGCGCTGCATGGGAGAGAGCCTGGCAACACGCCGACGTCCTCTTCATGTTTTGGCCTCCAGGCGAAAAACTGAAGAAGATTGCCATCTGCCCGCGGAGTAGAGAATGGACTTCAGCTTCACCTTGCTTGTTGTCCCAATTGGATCAACCCGTCAGTAGTCCAACTTGACGAAATTCGCGGGTGCCCCTTGGGACTCGGCGGCACAGCCACAGCATCGTGGGTCACAACACACTTTGTCATCGGTCCGTTCAAACGCGGAGCAACTGTCGTGTCGCGGAATCACTCGCCGGTATGCGGCAATTTGTCCATCCATGCGAAGTGGATCATCAGTCTCCTGATTGCATGCCACTTCATTGGCATTTTTACGGCCGTTGCAGTGACGGCTGATACGAGGGGCGGGACACCCATTCTCCCAGGTCGCCTGACGGCCGTTTTCCGACCCTACTTAGAGTTTTTGTTTTTGGACAGCGCCTACCAGTTTTTCGCGCCAAATCCGACTCCCACGAAGAAGTTTTATTTTCGCATTGTGGGGCGGGATGGGCTGGGCCAATGGGTCGAGTTTCCTCGGAAAGAAGATTATTTTGTGCCCTTCATGTATCACCGAAGCTGGAAGATCGCCCAGAACAGCATTCGTCGCAGCGGCGGTTCAAAGCAAGTTCTCGACGCGGAGACCTACATCTGCCTCGCATCGTTTGTGCGGCGAATCGGTCGAGAGTTCACGAATCGCGAGCACGACGTGGGTCAGGAAGCCCAATGGATCGACGTCTACGAAGTCAGGCACCGTCCAATGTCGCCTGCCGAGGCAGCAAGGGGCTTGTCGCAAACAAATGCGAGTCTGTACCGTCCATCTTTGTTGGGCAGGTTCACTGTCGATGGGAGTCCACTGCGGGACGGCCGCGTCCGGTCGATCCGAATGGCGCGTCTCGCGGAGGGGATCGTCCAGAACGACGTCCTCCCACGGTTGAAGCAACGCGCGGACATGGAGACGACAAACGCGGTGTTGGCGCTCGCTGATGCAGTCGGAGTGCCCGCGCCAATCCGGTCGCTAATCGCGGGACACCCTGAGCTAATTGACGGATCGGCGCTTGATCTCCCGGAGCGCGTCAGCGAAGCAATCGAAGAAGACGATCCACTGCCGGAGTGATTTACTGAGCATGGTGAGCTGTCGGGGTTGACCATGACGAGACGAAACTGGCGCCATCAGCGACGGCAACGGATCGGTCATCGCAAGAAGCGCCCCGAGAACGCCTGGGGTCGTCGGTTTAGGTTCGTCACCGCTCTGGGGAAGGGCTGGAGCCGCTTTTGGTTCCAACCGACCGATCCGTCCACGTTAGGCGCCATTCGGCTGTGCACTGGATTGGTGCTGCTTTACGGTTATCTAAGCTGGGCACCTTGGGTCCTCGACTTCGTCGGACCGCAGGCATGGATCGATGCCAGCGCGATGCAAGATTTGCGGACCGCCGCTCGACCGTTACTGTCGACGGGCTCGCGGATGGATCACCGCTGGTGGACTCCGTCTGTGTGGTTTTATGTGCAGGATCCGCAATGGATTTGGGTCCTGTATGCGGCGTTCCTGCTGGCGATTCTCTGTTTCACGATGGGACTGATGTCTCGCCTGACGAGCGTCATTGTTTGGATCGGGCATCTGAGTTTCATCGCCCGGAGCTACGTCACAGCCTATGGGCTCGACACCATACTGGCGCTGCTGACGTTCTATCTGATGCTCGGCCCGAGCGGACGCGCGATTTCGCTGGATGCCTTGATTCGCCGGCGCACTGCGGACATTCCGGAGGAACCGTCACCGACTTTTGTCCCGGCTCCCAAATTGAGTTGGTCCGCCAACACGGTAATCCGGTTGATCCAAGTCCATCTCTGCATCATCTACTTTTTCTCGGGAATTGCTAAATTTCAGGGTGCGTCCTGGAGGGGCGGCGGAGCGATTTGGCATGCGATCATGCTTGACGACCTTGTCACCTTCGACCTTCGCTGGCTCGGAACGTTGGTTGACTCGAGGATCGGGCTGGTTTGCCGGCCGATCGCGTTAACTCTCGTCGCCTTTGAAATAAGCTTTGCCTTCCTGATCTGGAGCCGTCGCGTACGCCCTTTTGTGCTGTTCGGCGCGCTCATGCTGCATTTGGGAATTGCAATATTTATGGGGCTTGTCGCATTTTCCGTCGCAATGCTCACATGCTGCCTGGCATTCGTGCCGCCAGCCACAATCCGCGGAATAATAGTTCTGTGCAGTGTGCCACAGTGGCGCCGCCGTCCGATCGGAGTCATCGCGCCTAGATAGACGACTCGATATGTAACATTGTAATGCACATCGTGACGGCGTTGATGCTTCATAGCTAAAAATTGGGTTCGGCTGTTCATGAATGCTTCGCTGCTGACCGCCCGAACTGCCAGTCGCCTTTTAAGCCGACAGGCCGAGCCGCAGATGGGCTCAAGAATCCTGCGTTTTGTCTGCCGTCATTCCTTTCGATGACGTCGCCGGGGAACGTGGCCCGGCCATCCACCGCTCCAGTTTCAGTCCATCCAGGCATTCGCTCAGGGACGGGATGAAGCAAATATCTTCGACCACATGTTGCTCGCCGTCGCTGGACATCGTGGTCGAGTCAGGCGGACTCCACCGCATGATGTTCTTCCACGATGCCATGCTTCTATCACTCGGTTCGACGTGGGTGCCACATTTCCTCGACGGGGCGTGGGGGGAAATTGGAGAATGGCAATCGAGACGGGGATGGCACTTTATACCGGGTGGACCGGCTGCGGGAGGCTACGTCTTCGGAAAGCCCGAAGACTGGTTACGTGGATTCATGCCGCATGAACCGCTTGATTGCATTAACTCAGGCACACCGCAACTCATCCTAAGCCTTTGCACGACGCCTACCGACAAAGGCGTGCAGGCTGCCCTCGCGACTCTCGAGACGGAAACGAATCCGTTCGTTATTGCGGCCTGCGCATGGGCAGTTGGGCCGGGACGTTTGACGGAAGCCGTTCCATTTCCTCCAGAAGCTCTTAGCGCACGGTAGTTTCGTGGTCCGAGTTTATGCCGCCGAGGCGCTCTGGACGATCAATCGGAATCAGAGTGAGGTTCTGCCTGCACTCTTGGAAGTGATCAGGTTCCGTACGAGTTGGAAGGAAAACCGGAAGGCTCAACTCCGAGCAGTCCGAGTGATTGAGAAAATGGGAGACCTGAACACGACTGCGACGGAGGCACTTTCGGCATTCCAGGATTGGCGGCATACAAGTGCGAGAGTCGCGTTCAAAATGACAGGGGAGGAGCTAGACGTTTTCGATTCGCTGCTTCGGGACTGAACCGCTACAGAGCGTTGAAAGAGTAACACGATTCGATCACGATATCAGTCTTCGCTCTGGATGCCGAATTCTCGCGACCGTCCGGCAATGCGAGTTGCCATTCCGAGTCCACTTGCTTCAGCCGGTCTTCGGCCGCGCTGACGCGTGGAGCGGCCTCCGGCGTGCTCTTTGGAGTCGCATTCAGCGTCTTCCGCGCCTCGACCGTAGAAACAAGCCCCTTGGCGAACTCAGCTGGAAATGTCTTGTTGAATAACTCATCGTTCATGGCCTGAGTTACTCTATCACTCAACGAAGTGCGTTCTGCGGTCGTCGTTACCGTCGCCTGCCCCAGCCACGGTGTCGCGACTATTGCTGCAATGGACATATAGCCACCAGCGCATAAAATTAGACAAAGTGCGACATTGTCCCTAAACGAGGATCGCAAACCAGAGTAGAGGGCGACTACTCTTTGCCTGCCATGCTTAGAGCCGATTGTGGAGACAATGTGGCGGAGGATCGCCCAGGTAGCCAACGCTGCTATAAAACTTGACGAGAACACGGTGGTGTTAAAGGTACGCGCATCTTCGATGACTGCTTTTTGCCAGGTAGAAACCTCGGACGTGAATGAAGATGCGAGCGCACCGGATTGCACAGGAACGTGTTCGCTGTGCGCGATGAGCTGAATTGCCCTATTAAATAGCAGCTCGACTGTTTGAATGACGATAGCGAGCGGGAGCGTCAGAAGATCGGATACTAAGCGCGGATTGAAAAATGCAACAATGGCGAAGGCCAGGAGCCGCGCCAACGGGGTCTGGCCGAAGATAGGAGCAACAAGGGACCATGAGCTTCCAGCAAGTCGGAACGCCTTCCTGCCGAGCCAGAGAGCGATTGCCAGGCTTAGCACAATCAGGAGGACGGCTCCTGCGCAAAGGAGCGCGGTTATGGCAGAATCAGATTGTGGCGTGGCGACGGAGTCAATGGCACTTGTGACTGGCCCTTGAAAAAGGAGACTGCAACTAGAGACGCAAAAGGCGAAATGAATGCCGGGTGAGTAGGCTAGCACATTGACCCTCGGCTGCGGTTGGATCTGGTCGTGGGCTGGCGTTTCATTGTTTCCCGCTGTCACGCTTTCAGAGGCAACGATGAGATTGGCATCAGCGGAAGGCTATGCTCGCGGGCGCAAAAACTAGGTGGGAGCTGCCCGCGCCAATCCATTTGTTGACATCCTCGTGGGCGAAAGAGTGATTTGCGCGCCGAGAACGAGCATGAACGACTGCGCGGGCGGATGCAAGGAAAATCGCCGCGACAAATCGGCGCAGAAACGCATCGGAACGAGAATGAGAACCGGGCGCGAGGCCGTCCCGGCAATGATCGAGGCGAACGTACCGTCGGGCGGTCGCAAATGTGTTCCAGGTTTTCCCGGGCGGTGGTCCGCATGGCCGCTATAAGGCAGCCCTTACTGTGCGGGCGAGACAGGACGTCGACATGTGACAGCTCGCTTCCAAAAATCGCTTAATGCACTATGAACGATTCGCTCGAACCAAACCACAGGCGGGAAGATCCGATCAGTCCCGTACAGTGAGCCCGCGGCCCGAGCGTCAATGCTTGGCCCGCCGGTATACGATGCCGAAATCGGAAATGGCTGCCCGACGTGTGTGGCCTTGGACCTCGCTTGGTAAATATGGCCGAGAACCTTCTCGAACTCCTCCTTTGTGGGCAGAAGTGCGGTCGACATGCGATGGGACAGTTCATCGGACTTTGTCCAGACAGAATCGGCTACATTCTCGATGAGAAGCTTCTTGAACTTTCTGGTTGCCCAGTACTTGCTACCACAAGCCGCGATCGCGAGCTTTCTTGCATTGTCCTCACTTAGTCCGAGCGCGACCGCCGAATCGTACACAGCCCTTTTGTGCTGCACTTTGGCTTCATCGTCCGGTTGAAAATCATCGAGCACGGCATTGGCCAGTGCCTCTACGCTTGAGATCAACGTCGGGTAAGCGATGTCAGGGCGATCGTGAAGCAATTCCATACCAAGCGCATACAGTCGACACGCGCCCACGATGCTGCCAGCGTGTCCGATGTGCGGCAAACCAAGGACATGTCGGCGAGGAAGCGGGGATTCAGCGCCCTGTCGGGCGGATTGTAATCCCGATACTCCTGCCCGTTCAGTGAAGTTACGAGCACTCCTGGATGCCGTCGCCAGAACACCCGTGCCATCTTTGTGGCTAGGGGCATCGGGACCGATCCGTTTCCGAAAAGCGGGTGCTCGTACCCTGAATGGCGCTCACAAACCTTTCCACTGACGGTAACCAAGCGTCGGGCCAATAGACTTAAGAGGGCCGCAACATACACGTGCGACCTCGTCGTCGGGATGAAAAGACACTTCCCCGAGTGAAGCGTGTTCGTGCACGAGTGGGACCGCGTGGCTGATGAATGTGTGCCGCCCGTGGTGGATCGTCAGGGTTCTCAGGCGGTCCCAACCCAGGATGCGGCACGCGGTCAAGAAGCGGCGGCGCAGCACGTGGCGATTCAGCGGAACGCCGGAGGTCGCACGCTGCAGAGAACAGACGAATGGGTCTGCGGAGGCGGCTCCGTGCGATCGCCGCCGTTCCTTCCAACGGGTGAGGTCTTCCAGTGTTCCCGCATCCCACCACAATGGGACACGCCGCGGCCTTCGGAGCTTGACTGTCTCCGCGCGAATCGTCAGATAGGGACGGGGGATGCCGACTACGACGTCCGCCAATCGCAGGCCACCGATCTCACTCGCCCGTAGTCCGCAGCAGCAGGCCAGGCGGACGATCGCCAAGTTCATTCCGACGTTGGGCAATCGGTCCGAGCGTCTCCGCAGATCTCCCAGCACTTTGGCCAGTTCGCGCCGTGTCAGGATCTGAGACGCGTCGACATTCCAGGCGGGAAACGCGTGCATGTGGGGTCTCCGGGGATGCCAGGGAACTCGGCAGCGACAGGACCAGTTACCTCGATTCGCCGAGGGAAGCAAGCACTCCGCCCGAATCGTTGAGCCGCGAATAATTTCATGTTAAGGTCTGTCCGTTTTGATCCATCTCACCCTCGAAGGAATCAAAATGGCGAAGCGACCCGGCTTTAACCTGTCAGAGACGATTCGCGACTATCGCAAGGCGCACAGAGGCGTAAAGGCGATGGACGCCTTTGCGGCGATCAAGAAGGCACATCCGAGCCAAACGATTAACGAGGGCACCTTCAAGTCGACGTTTTACAAGCTCGCCGGCGGTGGAAAGCGAACCGTTAGACGGCGCAAGCCGGGACGCGTCATCGCGGGCCACGGCAGCTCCGAGCACATCATGCACGCTGGGCTTCATTTCATTCGGCTTGCAGGTGGCGTGGAGGCTGCGAGAGAGCGACTCGTTGGGTTGGAAAAGTTGATCGAGACCGCCAAAGAAGTTGATTAACGCACAAGGCAAGTGCCAAACTCCAGTTTCGCGGCATCGCAATGGCGCACTGGACCCGCGCCCGGCGGCCCGTTCGCCGCCTGGCGGCAATTCGAGCCCCGGCGTGATCACATGGACTCTAGCGACCTGACCGCCCAACACGCTGCAATTATTCGCGACCGTCTGATCCTGCTCGCCAGCTCTTGGGCAAATGGGAACGGCGGATGTGGCAGCGTGAGTTCCCGCACGGTGATCAGTTGAAACTGGCGACGACCGAAGCGCTGGGGTCCGTGTCCGATTTGACCATACGCTTCCACCGCATCGCCGATCCGAACCCGCTCCATCTTTCCGACCGGCCGACCGAAGGCGAGCGCCGGAGCCGCACCGATGGTTGACCGCTCCTGGCAAGTCCGATGGTGGCGATCTGCTATTGCAGCAGGATTTGCGACAAGTCTCGTAGGCATGGTTATGGTGATGCTGTTGAACGCTCGCGTGCAGAGCTGGGACAGCATTCTGTTGGATAGGGGCGAATACGCCCTCGGCTTCGTGGTTCTTGGGGTGATCTTCTCTGTCGTGAATTTATGCGTGGCGAATCGCAAGCACTTTAGATTGTGAGCCCATCGATGGTTGACCGCGACGCCCTCGATTCCCAGTGGCAGGCGAATGAGCGCCGGCTGACTGAAATCGCCGCGATGGCCGGCCTGGGGCGCGAGATGCACGCCGCGGAGAGCGATCGCCTGGAAGCAGCGCAGGACGCCATCGAATTCGAGCCGGGCGCGGACGGTCGACCCGCTTCGCGGCGTTGGTCCGGGATGACGTGAGTCGGAGGACAAAGCTGTGTTAGAACTTCTCCTGAAGCTGCTCGATCGATGGATCGACATCAAAAAAAGCAGCCAAGACGTCGACAGGGCATTTTTCGCAGACTTTGTCGCACCGGCGATCGCGGACTTTGAGGCCGTTCACAAGGACTATCTCGACAGCTTTCGCCGCTATCGTGACGAAATCCAGAACGGCAAATACGATCTCGATTCGTTCAACCCGGTGTTCTCGATGATTAACCAAGACAGTCGTTCTTCGCGAGATTTACGTTTGAAGCTTTTTGAACTGGAAAAAGAGCACTCGCTCACAGCCATGGGCGGCCTAATCCGGTCGATCATGGAGTACTTGCAGCTCGCGTTTTCAGAAACGTTGGAAATCAGCCCGAATGTCGGACGCGCGCTTTTCACGCAACGATTGGAGACAGTTTTCGAGCGATCATCGCCAAGGGATCGTAAGAAAGACGCGCTGGCCTTGATCGACGATACCGTTGATGGCTTTCAGGACCGATGTCAAAGGGTACTGCACCAGCAGGCACTGTTAAAAAAGAAATTGCTCGGGCCAACGTGACCGCTGCCTCCCAAGGGGCGGCTCGGCCGCCCACGGGTTCGCGCCCGCCGGTCGGGAATGCCTTAGGTGACACAATGTTGGATCTCGTTCTGAAGGCCATCGACCGGCTCATTGACCTGCTGGAGCGGGGAAAGAAATCGAAGCGCGCGATTTTCACAGATCACATCGAGCCCGTGTTTTCCGATCTCCTCCTCATTCACACCGATTTACCTGACATCGTTTTCCGATTTGTTCGCCAATGGGAAAGAACGAACACTCAATGAAACTAAGTCGCTTGTGACGGCTCGACAGGAGGAGCTGGCGCCAATCAGGGACAAGGTGAAGGCGATCGCCAAGTCAATGCGCGAGAGCGGTTTATTCGATAAGGAAGTTAATAACTTTGTCGACGCTGTGGCCACGTATTTTGAAGTCGCTGAAAGCCTTCCCTACTGGCCGAAACAATCCGGATACGGAACGCTGATGCAATACCTGGCCCGGTACTGCGATTTTTCGTCTGGCCCTGATGTATGGGCCCTCAAAATCGTGGATCCGGACAATTGGGATTACGCTGTTGCGACAGCCATGGACCATATCAAGTGCAGTTGGTCCGACTTGACCGTCACGTATGCAAGGCTGCGCAGGCAGCTGCTGGCCCCATGATGCCAGAACGCGATCCGACGCTGCTTCTGAGACTCGCCGCGCACCTCAACATGGCGCAGCAACTCGCGTTGCAACCCCGGCTGACATCGAACCGTTTCGCCCGCGGCGATTTCGAAGAGCGACCCTGGAAGGGGAAAGGCCGGCGCTGTTACTGCGCGCGACTGCGACAGCCGTCGAGGTTCGCTACTTGGTTGACGAGCCGGTGCGCCGCTCGTGGGAGTTCCGCTTCAAGCCGGAGCTGACCCCGGAAGAGTTGTGCGCCTGGCTCGTCAGCTTGACGTTAGTCCGCAAAAGGAGTCCTGGCGATTGCCACTGCCCATCCTGAGTTCGTAGTGGTTCTCGTGCACGGGACGTACGCTCCGCGAGCCGCATGGACGCGTCCAGACTCGAAACTCTGTCAGCTCTTAATCGCGGCTCTGGGGGAAAACACGCTCTTCCACCGCTTTGATTGGGATGGCCGCAATTCATTTAGGGCCAGAAAGCGCGCTGCGATCAAATTGGAAGAAGAGTTGACGCTTTTATTTGCCGCACATCCTCACGCGAAAATTGTCGTCATCGCCCACAGCCATGGCGGCAAGTGGCGGCACTCGCGGCAAGCGAAGGGCACTTGCTTCGTCGGATCGGTGCTTTGGTCTGCGTTTCTACTCCATTCTTTTGGATCGGCCGACGGCTTTCGGAATATGATCGTGATTTTTTGAGAGGGCTGAAGACCATGGCAGGGATGGCATTCGGCGTCTGTGTTGGACTAATCTCAGCGCGAATGGGTGCCGGCGATCGGCTCGCGTTTTTTGCCGGTGCGGCGGCGGCTATCTGTCCCTTGGCGGCAGACGTTGGTATCGCGATGCTTGAAGATCGACGAGTCGCGTCGCTGCGAGCGTCGGCCGCGATCGCACCAGAACTCCGGGATAAAACGTTAATTGTTCGCAGCCCCAGCGACGAAGCCTCACTAGCGATCGGGAGCATGGCCTTTTTTCAGTGGATTGCGTTTGAGCCGCTGAAGGTCATCACAGGAGCCATAGACTCCATCACGGAGCCGCTTTCCGCGCTGGTCGACAACCGGAGGCTTTTTCCCACGGATGAAAACGGAAAGGCGATCTTTTTCAAAAACGTCGGCCTCACCGTGAGTGGACTGAGTCAAGTCCTTCTCGGTCTAGGCCGTGTCGTGCTCCTCGGAATTCTCATCTGTGTCGAACTGTACACCGGCGTTCTGCTTTTTGCGATTGCCTCCACGCTCACTCTTTTTCTTGTGCCGCTAATCCTCGCCTCCAACCTCGTTCTGTGCGTGGCTGTCGGGCGCGAGGTGTTTTTGTTGGGCTCGCTCGTGCAGCTGTCCGTTGAGCCCACGCCGCCTGGGAGATGGCACCTGCATGTCATCGAGCCGGAATGTCCGGGTGAAGGCGAAATCACTTGGTCGGGCGGCTACGGGGGATATGCCGCGGATCGAACGGGTTACGAACTTAAACATGCGATCGCGAACTGCGAGCTTGTCGTTGTCGATCATGTTATCAAGTTTGTTTGCACACCGGAGAACGACCCCGAGGCTTTCGTCGATCGACGCCGCGTCTTATTTGAGCGACTGTCCGGCAGAAATAATGCTATCAAGTGGGAGGAGTTGCGGCTGCTTGCCAATCACCTCCGCGACCGCTGGAAAGCATGGCAAGGCGAGGATTCCTTGGAAGAGATGGCCTTTGGTGAGCCAGTCGAATGATTCCCCGTTCATTTGCCATCGCCCTCTTGATCGCCATCGCGGGCCCAGCATCGGCCGGCAAGCCGCACTACGAGATCGGCGGCAGGGTGGTAAAGATCGCAGACGGCGATACTCTGACGATCCTCGTCGACAACCGGCAGCAGGGAGCCGAGCTGCAGATATAGATCGAAAATCTGGCGGACATGGGATCCTTCGGTTGCATTGACCAGGAGTTTGGGAGTACTGGTCGACCGATCAACGTCGTAGCCCAATACTGGGATGCCGCCGGTCCACTTCCCCTTTCTGCGTTGGGCGGCGATCTTGTCCCGGATTCGCTCACCGATGATCTCGCGCTCGAACTGGGCAAACGAGAGCAGGACATTCAGTGTTAGTCGGAGGCGCTTGTTCGGGCACTCGAAGCGGCTGGTGAGCAGAGAGAGGACTACTGGGCTAATCGGATTCAGCCGTTTTGGCAAAACATTTGGCCCAAGTCTCGCCAACTGGCATCAGAGAGCATTGCAGAATGCCTTGCTCGGCTCGCAATTGCCGCCCGTGGTGAATTCCGCGCAGCTCTGGGCGCTGTGGAACACTGGCTAAGGCCAATTAAGGACGCTGATTTCGTCGTGCACTTGCTGCATGAATCACGCCTCTGCGGACGGTTCCCCGAGGATGCGCTACGCCTCTTGGACGCCGTGGTCCACAATCAGTCATGGGCACCTCTTATGTTGGCCGAATGCCTAAAGGCCATTTCTGATGCTCAGCCCGCACTTAAGAACGATGCCGGCTTTCAGCGGCTGGGACAGCATTTGCGATAACGCGGCTTCTGAATCGAATGCTCACCGACGGAGTCGTTAAACGGCTTCGCTCGCAGCCCGAAAATCCACCCACCCCATAACGGCGCAGTCAGAGTTTTTCTAACCCGACTTCGAAAACCGACAATGGGGTAAGCGGTCCGAACCAGTCTCATAACCCCAACAGAGTGTCTCTGTAGCTGAGGAGAGAGTTTCGGCCTCGGACACGCAAAACGGACGAAAAAGAACTCGCTAGCCGTGTCTCTCCAGCGACGCCTTCATCAGAGGCGTTCACCAAGCGAAATCGCAAACCGTTTCACACGCTCGCGATACTGTGTGCTTCCGGCGCATGTCTCTCAGCCCGCGCAACACAAAACCCCGCGGTCGCGCTGTTCGCAACCGCGGGGTTTCAATGGCGGGGACAGGATTTGAACCTGCGACCTCGAGGTTATGAGCCTCGCGAGCTACCGGGCTGCTCCACCCCGCGTCATGTGTGGTCCTGCATTATACCCGACCGAGTGATTCAGAGAAGGCCGCCGTCAGAAATCGGCGTTTTTCGGCGTCCGGGGGAAGGGAATCACGTCGCGGATGTTGGCCATGCCGGTTATGAGGAGCATTACCCGCTCCAAACCCAGGCCGAAACCGGAGTGCGGCACCGTGCCGTAACGACGCAAATCGAGGTACCACCAGTAATCCTTCGGCTCGAGGTGGCACTCCTTGAGCCGTTCGGTCAGCACGTCCAGCCGCTCTTCGCGCTGGCTGCCGCCGATGATTTCGCCGACCCGCGGCACGAGCACGTCCATCGCCCGGACCGTTTTTCCGTCGTCGTTGCACTTCATGTAAAACGGCTTGATCGTCCGCGGATAGTCGTGCAGGATCACCGGCCGCTTGAAGTGCTGCTCGGTGAGGAACCGCTCGTGTTCCGACTGCAGGTCGCGGCCCCACTCGATTGGAAACTCGAACGTCTGGCCGCTGGCCTTGAGGATGTCGATCGCCTCGGTGTACGTGAGGCGGACGAACTCGCTCCCGGCGATCGTCCGCAGGTTGTCGAGCACGGTCGGTTCGATGCGTTCGTTGAAGAAAGCGACGTCTTCCTCGCAGTGTTCCAATACATCGCTGACGACCGTGCGAATGAAATCCTCCGCCAACTGCATGTTGTCGGGGAGTTCGTAGAACGGCATTTCCGGCTCGATCATCCAAAACTCGGCCAGGTGCCGCGTCGTGTTCGAGTTCTCCGCGCGAAATGTCGGTCCAAACGTGTAGCAGCAGCCGAGCGACGTGGCGAAGATCTCCGCTTCGAGCTGGCCGCTGACCGTGAGCGAGGCCCGCTTGCCGAAAAAGTCGTCCGTATAGTCGATCTCGCGCGGACCGCCCGGTCCAGTCGGGGCGGGCGCGGTGGGCGCGGTGGGCAGCTTGGCCAGGTCGAGCGTGGTGACCTGGAACATCGCACCAGCCCCTTCGCAGTCGCTCGTCGTGATGATGGGCGTCTGGATGTACAGAAACCCGCGCGACTGGAAGAAGCGATGGATCGACGCACAGACCTCGTTGCGGACGCGAGCGATGGCTCCGAACGTGTTGGTCCGCGGCCGCAGGTGGGCGATCTCCCGCAAGAACTCGAAGGTGTGCCGCTTCTTCTGCAGCGGATACGCCTCCGCGTCGGCCGTCCCCACGATCCGCAGCGACTGCGCAGCCAACTCGACGCGCTGCCCCTTGCCGGGACTTTCCTTCAGCTCACCGGCGATGCGGACGCTGGCACCCGTCGTCACATGTTTAATTGTCTCGGCCGCATCCGGCACGTCCGCGCCGACGACGATCTGCAGGTTCGACAGGCAGCTGCCATCGTTCAATTCGATGAACGAGAAGCCCTGCTTCGAGTCGCGGCGCGTCCGCACCCAGCCGGCCACTTCCAGCAGCTGTCCCGGCTGCCCACTCTTGAGGATTTCGACAATTCGGGTCAATCGCATAGGTTGAATCGTGCGAAACCGACGGCCGATTCGCAAGGGCGCCGCCCATCGATGCGGCCGCTCTGGTCAGCGCTGCACATCACCGGCAGCTGTAGGCCGTTTTGAGCCGCGCCAGGATGTCCTGCTCCAGGGCCACGTCGTGTCCGCGGGGGATCCAGCCGGAAGGCGTCGATTGGCCAACGACCAAGTTCAAATCGCGCTGCAGCGGGTACGTGTCGCGGAAGGTCGAGTTGCCGGGCGAGTTCGGGCTGGGGCTGGCGAGATCCTCGATCTCCTTGAGCGCCTCGACGCTGACCAGGTAGCCGCCGTCGACTCGCACGAAGTGAATCAGCACCTTGCGTCGGATCGGTTGGGCTGTGCTCTCCAGCCGGTTGGCCAACCCCACCGATTCTTTGTGCCAGGGCTCGATGATGCCCGAGCCGACCTTGTAATACGTGGCCATCGTCCCTTCGAGCTGGTTGCTCGTGTCGACCTCGAAGTTGTAGTAGTGCAGCACGTCCATCGCCCGCTCGTTGACCGCCAGCTCCGCGTTCGGATCGTTGCCGGCAGGCAGAAACAACGGCGGCGTCTGCGGCGGAGCGTTCGCCAGCGACCCGGACGGGGGCATCGTCGGAACGGTCGTGCACGACGCGGCCAGCGCGCACACCACCAACGCCAACGGCAGCAAACGCTTGTGGGTCATAAAGGCGGACGACAAGACCAGACCCCGCCCAGCAAAACCGAACGGGTGATCCAGAGACGACCAAGAAAAGGGGGCGTAGTGTCCCAACATTCCCCAATCCCCTCAAGCCCAGGGGCGCGCCCCTGGACCCGGTGCGGCCTGCGCTCCGCGGGCCGCCGCAAGCGGCGTCTGGCCGGCGGCTTTCTGCGGAATCCAGTCCCGTCCCATCAAACGTGTCCCGACCGAAGGGTGCCCGGATCGGAGATTTGTCCGGACCTGTTTCGATCGAAGAGACTTTGTCCGGACCTGGTCTGTGTTTTCCGAGAAAGTGTCCGGACCTTGGGGGTCCGCCCGGGTCTTAGCGACTTATCCCAATCTCCTGAACTTGTCCCGTCCCGTGTCCCGCTCTGCGTTGGGATCGCGTAACATATTTGGAGGTCGAGTCTTACGCCCGCTAGACCGTAGCTCCGCACATTGGGACACGATGAAGGACCTTTAGGTCCCGTCCCGTTTTCCGGTCCCCTCTCCGTCGTGACCGGACCGGACCAGACCCGGACCAGATGAAACCGGACCAGATGAGACCGGACTTCCGTCCCGTGGTTCGTGTGCCGTCCCGTCCCGATCTTGTCCTTGTTCAAAATCCCGTCCCGTCCCTCCACCGTCCCTCCGTGTACAAAGTCTGTCCAGCGTTACCGGGGATGAAGATCGCCCTCTTAGTGAAAAAGGACCCCATCACCGCCGGGGATCTTTTTTCGTCCCCGCCGGGGATGCTTCTCCGGCTCGAAGTTGACCGACCGCCGCCGACCGTCAGCCGGATCCATTCAAGTTACGGCGCCGGAGTCACCTTCGGGAAGACGGAGGTTCTACGGGCGCAGAACCAACTCGAAACTTTCTACGGCAACGGCGCGCTTCCGTCGAAAAGTGCTTGCGACTGTCCCCCAAGCCGGCGCCCAGAGACTGTCAACGGGAACCGCGCAAAATTGGTATAAGAAATCGCACCCATCTCGCTTTCGGAACGCTCCTCGAGGTGCCGCTCTGGCATGAGCACCAACAGTGCTGGGGTTCGGTGATGATCAAGCTTCCGTCGGTTGAATTGCCGCGGTGCGTGCTTTGTCGGGGGTGGAGTTGTCGGGCCGCGATCCTGTTGTGCCTGGGCGCTGCCTTCCTGGTGCTCGCGAGTTCTTCCTCGCGATGTCTGTTGGCCGGGCCTGCTGACAAATCCAACCGTCGTGACACGGGCGACCACGCACAGCCGGACGCGAGTGTCGGCACAGCGCGCGATCTGTACGGCGATCCGTTGCCGGCCGGCGCCGTGCTCAGGCTGGGGACGATTCGGCTGAGACATGCCAGCAACGTTCTGAGCGTCGCGTTCTCTCCGAATGGCGAGACACTGGCGACGGTCGCCTCGCTCGATCCCGGGATTCAATTGTGGGACGTGCAGACCGGCCGGCTGATGCGGACGTTGCTCGGGTCGGTCACCAATCCGCCCCAAAGGGCCGTGTTCTCGCCGAATGGCGCGCGGCTGGCTGCCGTCTGTAGGCGCGGAGGAGTGCAACTCTGGGACGTCGGCTCGGGACTGGAATTGAGGGAAGCGTCAGAGGGGCAAGAACAACAGGGCCCCGTGGCCATCGCCTTTGCTCCCGACGGACGCCATTTCGCGGCGGCCGGCTTCAGGGGCGCCATTCGCTTGTGGGATGCCGACAACAGTGGACGCCGGCGGCTGCTGGTCGATTTAGGGAAACGTACTGGCGGGATCCAATCGTTGGCGTTTTCTCCCGACGGCAAGCTGCTGGCTTACAGCGTCAACGGCGACATCCGTCTCTTGAACGCGGAAACCGGCGCCGCGGTTGGCAAGATCGAGCATGCACACGAACAGGAAATCCTCAACCTCGCCTTCGGGCTCGATGGAAAAACTCTTTTTTCAGCAGGCGATTCGGAATACCGCCCGGTTCCGGGCAAGCCGGATTGGGTCCAGTGCGATCCCCGGATGCGGATCTGGGACGTGGCGACGGGCAAGGTGGTCCGCGACTTCACCCATACGCCACCGGAAACCGGAGCGTGCACGGCGGCCCTGTCCCGGGACGGCCACACGCTTGCGTCGCGGCAGAAAAATTCGCTCCTCGTCTGGGACGTTCCCACAGGCCAGGTCAAGCAACGGATTGCGAACTTCTGGCTGCCCGCGCCGGCACGCGACAAACCGATTCACGACTCATGGGCATTCAGCGGCACCTCGCTCGCGATCTCGCCCGACGCCACGCGGATCGCGTCGGTGAACGCCCCGCTCCATACCGTCACGATCTGGGATGCGGCGACGGGTCGGCCCACGCCGGACTTTTGCGACTCGCATGCGGAATCCATCGCCGGGCTGGCCTGCTCGCCCGACGGAACGCGGATCGTGACGGGCGGAGGTCGAGACGGCACGGTTCGCCTCTGGGACAGCGCCACCGGCAAGACGCTCCGCACGTTCGTGATCGGTGACGCGTTCCCATGCGACGTGCGCTCGGTCGCCTATTCCCCTGACGGCAAATCGATCGTCGCCGGCGGGCCCAACTCCAAGGATGGACAGAACACCGGCATTGTGCGGATCTGGGATGTCGAGAGCGGTGCCGTCCGACTCGAATTGCGCCCGGACGTCGAAGTGTCCGGCGTCGCCTTTTCGCACGATGGGAGCCGCTTGGCCATCGCCACGAGCAACTTCAGAGAGTTCTTTTTGGATGACAACTTTAAACGGGGCGCCGGTGGGAAACAGCCGCCTCGCGGCCGTACGCTCTTGATTGTCGATGCGAAAACGGGCGCGGAGCGACAGCGAATCAAGCTCGGCGGCTACGTCAAAGCCCTTGCCTTTTCCACCAACGGGGCGAGTGTCAGCGTCGTCGCGGAAGGCAGAAAGGTCAGCAGCTGGGACGTCGGCAGGGGAGAACTGCGACACGAGAGTGCAGCGCCGGCCGCGGATGCTCGTCTGCGATCCCACGAGGTGTGTGCCGCCGCGATCGCCGATGACGGCTCGTTGGCCGCGATGAGCCTTTGGTCGAGCCCCGTTGCCACGCTGTGGGATCTCTCGCTGGGGACCCAAGTCGGTCAAGTCGACCTTCCGAGGGAGGCCGAGGGCTTTATCGGCAACGTGCTCGCGATTTCTCTCGACAAGCGCGTGCTGGCTTCGGCCTCAGTCGGCGGCGAAGACCATGGCACCGAAAAGCAGTCGATCCGGCTGTGGGACCTGCACACCGGCCGGCTGCTCAAGCGATTCGCCCGGCCGCTCACCAATCGCGTCAAGACGATGCTCTTTACTCCCGACGGCAAGCGATTGATCTCGGGCATGTCCGACGGGACGTGCCTCGTTTGGGATGTTTCCAAGCTGTGAATGTTCATTCGCGTCGGGCGGCGTGATTGACGCGGCTAGCCGCTCAACACCAGCGCGGCGAGAGCCCCGCGCGCAGTTTCCGCTTCGTCGTCGTCGCGACATGGTCGTGGTATAACGAGCGAACGCGTGGAAGCTGCGCGGCTTTCCCCGAATTGGTCGACAACTCAGTTGGACATCCCCCCAGTTAGACATCTCAGGTTCGACATCCATGGACTACTTTCCTCAAGTCGGCAAGATCCCCTACGAGGGACCCAAGAGCAAAAACCCGCTGGCGTTCCGGCACTACAACGCCGACGAGGTGGTCGAGGGCAAAACGCTCCGTGACCATCTGCGGTTCAGCGTCTGCTACTGGCACACGTTCCGCGCGACGGGGGCCGATCCGTTCGGCGCGCCGACCTTGCAGCGGCCCTGGGACGACGGCAGCGAATCGCTCGATAACGCCAAGCGGCGGGTTGATGCGGCCTTTGAGTTCATCTCAAAGTTGGGCGCGCCCTTTTATTGCTTTCACGATCGGGACGTCGCGCCGGACGGGCCGACGTTGGCGGAGGCCAATCGCAACTTCGAGGCGATCATCCCGCATCTCAAAAGTGCCCAGGACCGCACGGGCGTGAAATTGCTCTGGGGGACGGCCAACCTTTTTTCGCATCCGCGTTATCTGCACGGAGCGGCGACGAGCTGCAACGCCGACGTCTTTGCTTACGCAGCAGCCCAGGTGAAGCGGGCGATCGCGGCCACGCAGGAACTGGGCGGCAGCAACTACGTCTTCTGGGGCGGCCGCGAGGGGTACCAGAACCTCTACAACACAGACATGAAACGCGAGCTCGATCACCTGGCCCGCTTCATGCACCTGGCCGTCGATTACGCCAAGTCGATCGGCTTCCGCGGGCAATTTCTGTTCGAGCCTAAGCCGAAAGAGCCGACCAAGCACCAGTACGATTTCGACGCGGCCGCCTGCCTCAACTTCATTCGGCAGTACGACCTCAAGGAGCACGTGAAGCTCAACATCGAGACGAATCACGCGACGCTCGCCGGCCACACGATGATGCACGAGCTGGTCTACGCGTCGATTCAAGGTGCCTTGGGCAGCATCGACGCCAATACGGGGGACATGCTGCTCGGCTGGGACACGGATCAGTTTCCGACCGACATCTATCTCACCACGCAGTGCATGCTGGTGATCCTGGGGCAGGGGGGCCTCGCGCCCGGCGGCGTCAACTTCGACGCGAAGGTGCGGCGCGAGAGTTTCGAGCCGATCGACCTGTTTCACGCCCACATCGGCGGCATGGACGCGTTCGCCCGCGGCTTGAAGATCGCCGCCCGCATGCGGGCCGACGGCGTGCTGACAGACTTCGTCAAGAACCGCTACAAGAGCTACGACGCGGGCATCGGCAAAGAGATCGAAAGCGGCACGGCCAGCTTCGCCAGCCTGGAAAAATACATGCTCGAGAAGGGCAACGCGGCCGCCAACGAAAGCGGCCGGCAGGAAATGCTGGAAAATATCGTCAACGACTACCTGTAAGGCGAGCGGCCGGTGTCAGCCGGCCGGTTCTGCCGCTAACAAAGACGGTTAAATTCTAAGAACCGGCGGGCTGACACCCGCCGCTCGCCCGGAACTGGGTGATCTCGTGAGACAACTGTCGCTCGTCGCCGCGTGTGTCGCCTGCGCGGCCTCGTGTTCGCTCGCGCAATCGGATCGGGACTCCGGTGATCAAGATCCTTCGATGACGCGCGTGCCGGTGAAGTTTTCGGGCGGCCACGACACCGATCGACGCGATCGGGGCCGGCCTGTTGTGCTGATCGCGGCCGCTCTGGGTGTGTCATCCGACGTCTTTCGCGAGGCGTTCAGCCACGTCCGGCCCGCGCCGGCCGGCTCGCGGCCTGCACCCGACCAGGTCCGCCGCAACAAAGAAGCCCTCCTCGACGCGCTCGGCCCCCACGGCGTCACCAACGATCGGCTCGACGAAGTTTCCAACTACTACCGCTACGTGCGGAGCCGCGGCGAGATGTGGCCGACGAAGCCGGCGCAGGCTTACGCCGAGGTAAAGGACGACAAGATCGTGCGGTTTGTGGTCACCAAGGGTGGCGCCGGCTACAGCTCGCCGCCGACGGTCAGCGTGCCGGGGTTTGATGTGAGGACGAAAGTCGAGTTGTCGTTCGGCAAGAAACTGGAGACTAATGGTTCCGTGGCGGCAATCAGGCTGACCAAAGGAAGCTGACAACACGTCTGGCTGCCACAAGATTCTTGTGGGAGAGAATCATGAAAAAGATCTTCGCCGCGATTCTGGTGACGCTGCCGATCCTGGCCTTGTTTTCTTCCTTCTGGTGCTGCGGGATCCGACGGTCTACGCAACCGAGAGAGTCAAAGTGGTTGGCGTGGGACTGAACGAAGACGGGCTGCAACTCCATTTCCAACCGCCGAACGAAGTTGGATATTGCTGTCCGGGAGTCCGTTTCAAGCGAGACGGTTCGTCGATTCACTATGAATACGTCCGCTCGCGGATGGACAAGAAAGTGTCGGTCGACGCCTCCGCGAAGACTGACCGACAAGGCGATCTTTACGTGACGTTTCCCTATGACGGCGGCAAATGGGAGGTGGGGGACCACATCGTGTTGATCGATTCGAGAGGGTACCCGGTCGGCAATTTCACGCAGTCGCGATAACCCCGTCGGCGATCTCTCGAATTGGCTGGATCTCGCTCTGGATTCGGCCCCCCCTGCCTGGAAGTCAGCCCGCCGGCGTTCTGCATTAGTTTGTTCGTATCTCTAAATTCGCGCTCTTGCAATCTACTGGTCGACCAGTATCATTGTCGCTTGATCTACTGTTCAACCAGTAGAACTCTCGACGCAATAGGAACCGAAATGACCGATCTTGTCCCCACCGATCGTGAGCTCGAGGCCCTCAAAGTGCTCTGGCAGCGCGGCGAGGCGACCGTCCGCGACGTGTGGCGCGAGATGACGGCGGCCGAGAATGACCTAGCCTACACGACCGTCTTGAGTCTGTTGCAGGTGATGGAGCAGAAGGGGCTGGTGGGCCACAAGCGCGTCGGCAAGGCCTACGCCTATTTCGCGAAGGTCCGCCGCGAGCCCACGGTCCGTAAACTGGCGGGGGGCTTCCTCGACAAAGTCTTCGACGGGGCCTTCGACGAATACCTGGTCCACGTGCTCGGTTCGCGCAAACTCAAAGAAGCGGAGCTTGCCCGCCTCGACGCGATGATCGCCGAGGCCCGCAAGCGAACCCGACCGTCGCGCAAGAAAGGGCCCGAAACATGACGCCCTGGATCGAAGCAATCGCCCTGTGGCTGGCCGACTTTTACCTGGCGGCAACGATCCTCCTCGTGCTGGCCGGCGTCGCCTTGTGCTTGATCAAACAGCCGGCGTGGCGGATGGCACTCGCTTGGGGCACGCTTGTCAGCTTGCTGGTGGCAGCCGTCTTCTGTCTCTTGGCGTCGCGTCCGCGCATCGATCCGCGCCAACTCTTCGCTCGCGAGGAACGGCCGGCTGTCCCAGTCGAGGCAGCAGAACGACAAGCCCCTGAGCCGCCGGTTTCCGAGATTCCGTTCGCGTCCGAGCAGCCCGCTCCCGAACAGCAAATCGATCCGCCGCACCAGGCGGATCCGGAGCCGCCGACCGACGTTGTTTCCCAGCCTGCAATCGCCGTCGAGAATCCGCCCGGTGCCGGAATTGATACAGGAACGATTGTTGGTGACGCCGTCCTTCTATTTCTCACCGGTGCCGTCTTGATGGCGGCTCGCCTGGCGGTTGGAGCGTGGCAAGCGTCGCGATTGATCCGGAAAAGTCTCGCGGCTCCTCCCACACTGGTCGACGAATTGAGGGCGATTGTCGGCGAGGGAGCCCGCTTGCCTCGGCTGCGGCTCAATTCCCGACTGGTGACGCCGGTGGCGACCGGCGCGCTCCGGCCGACGATCGTGCTGCCGGCGCGCTTTGCCGAAAATTCGCCGTGCGGTGAGTTGCGCGCCGTGCTGGGTCACGAGTGGGCCCACATTTGCAACGGCGACTTGTGGCTGTTGGCTCTCGATCGCTGCCTGTTCCCGCTCCTTTGGGCGCATCCGGCCTACTGGTGGATGCGCCGACGCATTCGGCAGGATCAAGAATTCCTGGCCGACGCGGCCGCCGCCTCGCTGATTGGACCCGCCGACTATGCCGCGCAACTTGTCGCCTGGGCGCGGGACCTGGCTGGCGTGAGGCGAATTGTCGTGTCGAACGCCGTCGGCATCTGGGAGCGCCCGTCGGGCTTCGCGCTACGGATCTCGACGATTCTCAATCAAGCCGATCCCATCACGCTCCACTGCTCCGGCCGAGTTCGAGCCGCCGTCGTCGGCTGCCTGGCCGTCGTGAGCGTGGTCGCTGCCAGCGTCTCCGTTCGGCCGCTCAACGTCGAGTCGGCGCCGCTGGAAGAGAAAGCCGCTCCCGCCGAAACGCGAGCGGAGCCGGCAAAGACCGAGATGCTCGCACTCGGTGCCGACGAGATTGGTGGCACGTGCGTCGATTCGCAGAAGCGTCCCGTCGCCGGCGCGCAGGTCCTTCTGTATGTCACGAAATTCCGGCAAATGACCCAACGACTGATTCAGCAAGCTTCGACCGACGACAAAGGGCGCTTCAAGTTTGCCCATCTGGCGCCGAAAGGCCAGGGCGACAATGATGTCGTCATCGCGCGGCACCCGGGGTTGGCGACGTTCGCGAGCGTCAATCACCGGGGCAAGCCCTTGGAGATCGCCCTGCGCAGCGCGGCAACTTTCCGCGGCACGGTGCGGGACGAACAGGGAAAGCCGATTGCCGGAGCACAGGTGTCGTTCCCCACTGACCCGCGCGGAATCCGGTGCCTCCTCCGGCCGCTGCAGGGCGTCCGGTCCGCAAAGACTGACGCCAAGGGCGAGTTCGCGGTCGATGACCTCGAGGAATTCAGTTATGCGGAAGCCGGACCTCCGCCCGGGTGGCGCGGTGGATGGGACACGATCGGGCCGCCTTCGATGAGGGTTGCTTGTCCGGGCTACGTCGAAACCTGGGTGCAGTACCGCAAGGTTCCCGGATCCGCGGATGCTGTGTTGGGGGAGGCGGCGACCATTGCGGGACAGGTCGTCTTCGGCGAGACGGGCCAGCCGGCTGCCGGCGTCGTCGTCTCACTGCAATCCCCAGGACCGCAACCGCATGTTCGGTCTATCGCGGAAACCGGGACCGACGGTCGCTACCGGTTCGACACGCTTCCCGAAGGCCCCTTCGTTCTTTGGGTCAGTTCGGCGCCCGGCGAGCTGAACGCCCCATTTGTCGAGAACGTGGAAGCTCGACGAGGCCGCCCGGCGCAAGCGCCTCTCATGCGCCTGGTCAAAGGCGGCGAGATTCGCGGCCGAGTCGTGGACGACGTCACGCGGCGACCAGCCGATGCAATGACGGTCGACCTCCAAGGCCTCCACGAACAAGAAGGTCCGGCCCGGATGTTCTTTGCGTCGACGAGATCCGACGGACTGGGCGAGTACCGGTTCACCGGGCTCCCGCGCGGCAAGTTCAACATCTTTCCGGACAAAACCGGGACGGACCTGACGGCCGTGGCGCTCGAGTCGCTGCCGGTCGAGTGCAGTCAGACGACCACCGCTCCTCCGATCCATCTGATTCGAGGTGGCCTCGTCAAGGGACGCGTTATCGACGACGGGACCGGCCAACCCCTGATTCGTGGAGATGACGAGTACCTCGATGTGCAGCTTCAAGGACCGTCCCGGCCTAAAAGCGGTACGGGCGTCGGTGTTGTCGAGATCAGGAAGAACGGAACGTTCGAGGTGCGACTTCCGCCGGGCGAGAACTGGCTGGCTCTTAGGACGGATAAAACCTTTGATGTCACCGGCCACGCTGGCGGGTACATAACCGTTCCGGACGGCGGCGAAATCGAGGTGCAATACCATATCAAGCGAATGAAACCGCTGAAGGACGCGGGCAACAAGACTTCCGAAGCACCACCTGCCGCAAGCGAGACGCCGAAAACAGCGGAACTCCGACCCGGGCCGGACGACCTCGGCGGAACGTGCCTCGACAGAGAAGAAAAGCCGATTTCAGGCGTTCAAGTCGACTTGTATCAAGTCGGCGTTGGCGACGGCCAGCGGTTCATGGAGCGGATGACGACGAACGATGCTGGGCAATTCGTCTTTCGTCACGTTTCGCTCCCGAGGAAACCAGGGGAAGGATATTACACCCTCGTCTTCCGCTCCAAGGGACTCGCGACAGAGTTGCGGGCTGTATGGCGGCGACGCGACTGTGACGAAATCAAGCTGGGGAAGGCGGCAACCCTCAAAGGGGTCGTCAAGAACCAGCAAGGCCAACCCGTCACCGGAGCGCTCGTCTTTCCGTGGTTCGATCAGTTTTGTTTGCAGAAGCCGATTCCGGGAATTCGCTGCTCGATGACCGACGCCCGGGGCGTCTTCGTGATCGATGACCTGGCGGAGTTCAAATTCGTCGAGCCGAATGTTCCCGTCGAAATGCGGATTGCCACGCATCTCAACCCACCGGGCCTCGTCATTCAGCATCCCGACTACGAAGGCACGCCGATTCCGTACACACAGGTTCCGGACCGGATGGACATTGAGTTGGCAAAGGGCGCGGTCATCACTGGATTGGTCGTTGACGGGGAAACAGGCCGGCCGGTCCCGGGACTCACGTTGGCGTTGCAGGGGATCGACAAGCAGAGTCGGAAAGCGAATAGCTACTGGACGACGGCCCAGACTGACCAGGGCGGACGCTATCGCCTCACGTCGCTCCCCGCGGGGAAATTCAACGTCTATCTGCGGAAAAATCCGTTCGGCTTGACGGCGGCGGCACTCGATTCGTTCGAGGTCCGGCAAAGTCAAACACTCGAGGCGCCACCGATTCGCCTGATTAAAGGCGGCCTGATCAAAGGTCGTCTCATCGATGACGCCACCGGCCAGCCCGCAATGCTGACCGGCGACGAGACGGCGTCAATTGGCGCACACGGCCCGTCGCGCCCCCGCAGCGGAGCCTCGATTCAGGGCACGGACGTCAAGAAGGACGGGACCTTCGAGATGCGTCTGCCTCCGGGGACAAATTGGATCTACGTTTCTGGCACTGGACCGTTCGGGGTCGTGGGCGACGTGCGACCTGGTTTTGGCCATGTCGTGCGCGAGATCAAGGTCGTCGAAGGGGCGGAATACAGGATCGAGTTTCGTGTCACGAGAGGTTTGCCGCCGAACAGCGGTAACGACAAGAGGCCCCAGACCGAAAAGCCTGTGGCTGTGTCCGTCGTCGATACCGAGGATCGGGCGTCGCAAAAGAGTACCGCGAGCAAGACTTCCGCCAAGGCTGAGCCTTGGGAGTTACGTGGGACGGTGGTTACTGAGGCCGGCGTCCCTGTGGCAGGTGCGGTGGTCACGGTTCACAATTTCCTTTTCGGCAAAACGGTGCAATCCGCAGCCGACGGCCGTTTCTCGTTGACGCTGCCGAATGCTCCTTCGGAGCTCATTCTGGTGGGGAAGGACTCGAGCGGCCTGCGACGAGGCGTCTATGTCTATTCGGCCGAACCGAGAGCGGCTCACTCGGGCCCGAAGTCGCCGGTCCGGCTGGTGATGAAAGCGGCGCGCGAAATCACGGTCGCGGTCACTGATGCCGGGGGACAACCGGTCGCCGGAGCCGTCGTCGGCGCGTGTGCCCACATGCTCGAGGTCGAGACGGAAACGTCCGATTCCGAGGGACGAGCCGTTTTGAGGGTTCCGGCCGACGTCGAGTTGGAGTCCGTCTTCGCGGTCAAGCGCGAGATCGGCCTGGACTACTTTGGTTATCGCTCTCCCGGCCAAACGCCGGCCGACCCCTACACACTCGCTGCCGACGACACAAAGCCAATCAAATTCGTCTTGAGCGGAGCGCGGACAGCGCGGCTGAGGATCGTCGACGGCAATGAGCGGCCGCTGGCTGGCGTGCGCGTAGCTCCGTGGTATCTCGAACGGCCACGGAAAGGGCGAGACCTCAATACTCAGGGAATGGAGACGCTTACCCAAACCACTGACAGAGCGGGCCGCGCGACGTTTCACATCATTCCGGCCGATAACCGGCGAAAAACCCCGTTCATCGTTTTCAAGCCGGATTATGCGATGTCGGATCGGCCCAGTTTTGATCCGAACTCGACGTCAGATGAAATCCGCGTCGTGCTGCTCCACAAAGAACCCGTGCGCGGTAGCGTCTCATTTCCGGACGGCAAGCCGGCAGCCGGCGCCACGGTCGCAGTCGCGGGTGAAGGATTCGGATCCGAATCGTTTCAGGGCGAGACCACCTGCGACGAACGGGGACAGTTCGAGATCCGCGTCGTTCCAGAGATGTTTTACGTCTTTGTCGCGACGAGCGGCCGGTTTGTCTCGCCCCGTCGGACGTGTGTCGTGTGGGCCGCAAAGCCGGTCGAACCGGTCAAGCTGGTGGTTCAACCGGCTGCTCGGGTGTACGGCCGATGGATGCTGGAAGGTGAAAACCGGCCGATCGCAGGGCATGACCTCGCCCTCTACGAATGGGTCGTCCACGACGACTATCGCTTCCTCGCAAAAGAGGCGCGGATCCCGAATCCAAAAAAAGTCCGCAAATCTCTCTCGCCGAAGATCATTCGACGGCCCAAGACCGACGACGCGGGGCGGTTCGAGTTCTTCGTCGCGCCGGGTGTGTACTACCTCGCCACAGTCTATTCGAAGGGATCGGTTCCTTATGGCGAGCGGGCAGTGGGGCGGGACAACACGGTTTTCACGATCAAGGACCCGAAGGACTTCGAGATCAATCTCCGTTCGGCACCTGTGGATCGTCGTGATCTCGCCGGTCGCGTGGTCTTGAAATCCGATCCCCAGAAGGCGGTGGCGAACGCCACAATCGAGGGCGTGGCCACGGAAGAGCCGCACATGGCCGACGAATTCCACGCGGTTTCCGACGCACAGGGAAGGTTCCAGACTCGTCGCACTCCGGCAGCGATGCTCGTTTACGCCGCAACCGAAGACCGATCCCAGTCCGCGATCGTCCGCATCACCGCCGACGCTAAGGACGTCGACATTCGGGTTGCCCCCACTGCCTCCGCACACGGACGGTTGATCGATCGAGCGACCGGGGAGCCTCTGGTCAACCGTGTGGTCGAGTCCGGCATTTACCTGCGATGGGGCAAGTTTTCCAGTTGGCGATTCGGGACCCGGATCAAGACAGATCGCAATGGAGAGTTTGTCGTCAGAAACCTCGTTCCGGGGTGGAAATGGGAACTGTCGACCAAAGTTACGGTGGGCGCGGGGGAACAGGCGTTCGAGTCTCCGCAGGTTGTCGGCAGCGTGACGCCAGAATCGCCCGCTCTTGTGGAGTTGGGCGACTTGAAGGTGTCAATTCTCGAATCCGACCCTTCGTATCGGAAGCCCGATCCTAAGCGGCAACCTGTCGATGAGTCGAAGGCCGACGCCAAGGGCGACATCGCGGCAGGGCTCGCAGTCGCCAAGCGGAACTCTCGCACTCTCGGTCGTTTCATTGGACTCGTGCGGCTGGCGGGAAAAACTCCCGGGACGAGAATTGCCGATGTCTTTGTGTACTTGCCTCAAGCTCCCAGCGGAACAGCCGCGGCAGTCCCGCCGCAACCCTTCGTCCTGAGGACCGATGGCGCGGCCTTTTCTCCGCGTGCGGGCATCGCTCGCGTGGGGCAAACGCTGACACTGCGGAATGACGGCCGGATGCCGGGAAACTTCCATCTGTTTCCGTCACGCAACCCGACGATCAATCAGGCGGTGGCACCCGGACGGGAGGCAAAGTTCGATGCCTACTTCGTGCCGGAACGAGTGCCATTCGAAATCCGAGACGACATCCATCCGCGAATGCGGGCTGTGCTGCTTGTGGTCGACCATCCCTTTGCGGCGGTGACGGACGACTCGGGCGCCTTCGAGATTGCGGACCTTCCGGCGGGCAAATATTCCTTCCGGGTCTGGCACGAACGGGCCGGCTTCTTGGACAAGCAGTTGACCGTCGACATCAAACAAGGTGAGACCACGAAAACGACATTGTCCTACACGTCCGATCGATTCGAACGTTAAGAGGCGAGCCGCGGCGCGGGTCACACAATCGCGCTCACGCCTTCGGCGATTTCGCGGACGGTCTGGATCTCGCCTTCGGAGTTGAGCTGGATGGCGTCGGCCGGTTCTTGCCGCACGAAGACCGCGTCGACTTTTTCGAGCGCGACTTCCAGCACGAAGGCGTAGAGCTCGAAGACGGCTTCGGGAATCGGATGCGCGTCGCTGGCGATCCAGCGTTCGGCTTGCTCGTCGAAGTAGACGCCTGTGAGCCGCAGTTGCACGCGGTCTGCTGAGGGGAGCACTTCTTCGATCAGGTCGGAGGCGTCCTGGGCCGAGTTCATGGCGGCGACGTAGACGGCCGTCACATCCACGAACCAGCCGCAGCCGGTGCCGGCCAGAACTTTTCGCAGCACGCGCTTGCCGTGGCTGTTGCGTTTGAACCATTCGGCTTCGACGGTCGACTCGAGGTAGAAGGGAATTTCGCCCAGCCGCTTCTGCACCGCTTCGACTTGCTGGCTGAGGTTGGCCGTCTCGGTCTTCCAGGCACGCGGCGCCGGAGATGGGGCACCGGACCCTGCCGCGACCGCCGTTGTCGTACTCGTTGAAGGTGCCGGCGCGGAATCGAGGCGGGCGATGACGGCCTGGGCGCCGGTTTGACGCGCGAGGTCGGTCAGGCGGCAGAGGGCCGCGTCCGTTGGCTTGTGGGCATGGTCCGACAAGGAGACGGCGTGCAGCGTGACGCTTTCGCCCTCGAGGTCGCACAGCGTTTCCAGGCTGCGGTTCGAGCAATCCAGGTCGATTTCAACGGCGGTCGGTTGGGCTTCGGGGGACCAGGCGGTGACGAGTGGGGTTCGGTTGGCGGTGGAATTGAGCGGGCGTCGGCCGGCCGCGCACATCGAGTAGCCGATGGCTGGGATCATGACTCCTCCGGTGAAGGATGAGCCCGTCGTGGGAAGCGACTTTGCAGGAGTCCTTGAAGTGAAGTGAAAAGAAAGCGCCGGGAACCTCTCGCCTGCCCCTCCGCATGGACGAAAGGCCCCGGCGTTTCCGCCGGCAGAAACCACCGGTTCACAGGTGCCTGCCCCACCGTGGTGAGCTGTTACTTACGCAAGGTCGATGCCGCGCGAAGCATCGCGGGTGAAGTATTGAAATCCCCAGGAAATTGTGGGTTTTTCTCCAACCGGCCGATATTGGACGGCCGGGCCGGTTGTCGCGCATTTGCGACTGCTGTCGTCATTCCGATGTCAGAATTGACGGCTCGCGACTTGCGTGGATAAAGCTTGGACCTGTTCGCGGATAGGTCGTAGGGCGGCCTTCGCGAAGACCTTGCGCTCTTGGTACATTGGGCGGTCCGACCGGTCCGAATCGGATTTACGCGAGCTGCGGAACGAGACATGCCCGTGAGGGGAATTCGAGGCGCCACGAACGTGCCGGCCGACACGCCGGCTGAGGTCCTGTCGGCCACGACCGAGCTATTGAACGAAATCCTGCGGGCCAACGACATTCGGACGTTCGACGACATCGCCTCGGCCATCTTCACCACCACCAGCGACCTGACCTCGGCCTTCCCGGCGGAGGCCGCGCGGACCCTGGGGATGAAGCAGGTTCCGCTGTTGTGCACCTGCGAAATCCCGGTGCCGGGCAGCATGGGCCGCTGCATCCGCATTCTGCTCCACCTCAACACCGACAAGCCGCAAAGCGAAGTGGTGCACGTCTACCTGCGAGACGCCAAGCGGCTGCGGCCGGATATGTCGAGCGCACAGTAAGCCGTGGCGACAATTCTGGGAGGGCGAAGCTCCTGCTGAGCCGCTTTCGATGTCGATACGTCCGCGCGTGACAAAGTCGTGCTGGTAAAATTCAGCCGTGCACACGACACGTACGCCCACTCAGGTTCTCGCTATCGCCGCCTCGGTCATCGCGGCGTTGGTGCTGCTTTTGATTGGATGCTTGCCGGGTGTGCAACCGTGTCTCGAGCTTACCCATGATGGATGGGGTGCGTACGACCTGCACTTCGCGCCGGACGGTAAGAGGCTTGCCGTGGTTTTTGATATCGGCGATCGCGGGAAGCAAGTGACTCGAATCTATGAAATCCCCGACGGAACCGTGGTTAGAGATATTGGCAACGCCTATTTCCAATGTGCCTGGAGTCCCGACGGATCTTTGCTTGCGGTGCTCCACGGCAATGGCATCGATTTTGATATCTGGGACACGGGGACTTGGGACAGAAAACAGCAGCTGCATCTCTCGATCTTGGACGACCTGATCCGGTCCGGCGTGATCAGGCGCGATGACCAGAATATGCTCTGGATTCAACGGCTTTGGTTCGACGAGCGCGGGGATTTGTGTGTCGTCGAACAGAACGTTGGCGGGGAAATCGATGCTGCCCATGAGGTCCCGCGCCCGCATGTGTGGTGGAACATCGACGGACGTCTGGTTGACGGCGGCTCGTTTGGCACGACTACCTCGAAGGGAACCGACGATGCGTCGGCGGCTTCGAACGGAGGCGAAACGCGGCTGGCGGTGAATTATGGAGGTGGGATACAGATCCTCGGGGTTCGGCCCGGCACGGGCGGCACACCGACCATGCAACTCAAGTACCATCTGGCTGGAGGCGGAGAGATCTGTCTCACGCCGGACGGGCAGTATCTGGCAATGCTGGGTCGAGAGTTTCAGCTTTACCGGCTGTTTGATGATCGCGCGGAGCTGATTTACTGGCGGCCTGTCCGCCCTAAGTACCGAATGGACGTTTCCCGCGATGGACGCTTGGTAGCCTACACTTCAAAGGGGCGTGTCGATGTCGTGCGAATCCCGGACTGCCGAACCGTCCTGACAATCGCCCAGGATGCCGGTCCCGTCGCCTTATCGCCCGACGGGAAACTGCTGGCAATAGTAGATGCGGAGCATCGAGAGAGCATTCGCTTCTATCTCGTTCCGAACCACTGACGGTGGAGACCGCCGTGAGCGACGCACCGGAGCGCCGGCGAGTCGGCTGGGCGACACGAGTGGTTGCCGGCATTTTGGCGCTTGCGGTTTACGCGCTCAGCTCAGGCCCGATGACGTACGCTGTGCTCAAGCTCAATGGTGGGGAGCCAACGCTGCGCGCGCCGCTCCGGATTCTCGTCCTGCCGTGGTGGCCCATCTATCGGCTGCTGGAACACGCACCGCAACCGGTCGTCCGCGTCTGGGCAGCCTACGACGGGTACTTTGCCCGCCTCGCCACCAAGCCGTAGTCGAGCGGTCGAACAGGATCGTCACTTCTGGGGCGGCTCGGGCACGGGGCTCGCGGGTTTGGTGGAGGCGGCCACGGGAATTTCCCGCGGATCCGGGTCGGGCGAATCCGCTCCCCGAAGCGCATCGCTTTCTTTCCAGTCGATCTCCGCGTCGAGACCCGTTTGTTTCAGCTCCTCGAACGACATTCCCAGCTCTTCGATCTGGTCGGCAATCGAGTCGAAGGGATTGCCCCAGAATTCCTGGGGAAAAATGGCCTTCAACCGGTCGTAGTGAGCTTTGACGAGGGCCAGATTCTCGGGCGGCACTTGTGACAGCCGACGGGCCCGGTCGATACGCGTGATCCAAACGGCCGTGGTGAGCACGTCGTGCTGCTGGTCGGGTGCGAGCTGGTTGAACCGCTGCGTTTGGGATCGCAGCTTGCTGACTCGCCGTTTGCCCTGCTCGACGATCAGTTTCAGATCCTGGTCGGGCCGGACGGCATTACGCGCGAGCGCCGCACCGAGCGTTTTCACCAGGCCGACGAACTGCGCCGGCGACATCCGCTGTCGCAGCGCCTTCTGCAGCGGCCGATCCTTGGCGAGGTGGCGGATCAGGTGCTCGTCGTTCCACAATTTTTCCAGCTCGTCCGACTCTTCCCGCACCAGCTCGTTCACGGGGAGCGTTCGCTGTTCGTCCCACGACGGGGGCCGCTTGAAGAGTAGCGGCATCTCGGGCAACTTTTTCTCGGGCAACTCGTCGATCACCTGGAAGAACGTCTCCAGGTCGGCGTCGGTCACCTTGTCGCCGATATCGCGCGGCTCGCCGAACTTCGGCGCTTGCTCCCCGCAGCCCGTCAGCAGACTGCCGACGGCCAGCAGCAGCAGGGCCAGCGTGCGACGCACGAAATCGGGATATACACGGAAACGCATTAAACGACCGCCCGAACAAACAGCTTGGAGATTTCACCAGGCTGGAGATATCGCCTTCGTTCGTATCGGGCGGGTGGGGGTATCGGGTCGATGGAGGGCGGGCGGCTACGGGCGAAGCTCCACTCTGTTGGGCGGCCGGACGGCAGAGTTTCGCGAATCGACAAAGTCCCCGCGACTGCTCAGCGCGCAAAGCTTAGCGGGCTCTGCGCGCAACTCAGCGTCGCCCTGTCATCGCGTCCGGTTCCACGCGACGGCCAGCGGAGCAGTCGCCACCGGAGCGACCGACAGAGCCAGGAGTCCCGCGATCAGGATGTCCAGCGCGAACCGCTCGACCGCGAACGGGGGCCAGAACAGGGCGCCCAGCGAGCACAACGCGATCCAGGCGCCGACCGCGGCCGATAGCATCCGCCTCGAGATCAGTTGGCGTCGGTGTGCGGTGACCAGGGCAACAATTGTTGTCAGCACGAAGACCATTCCCCCGAACGCAGCCAGGCCCCGACTGAAATACTCGCCAGCCTGCGGTGAGAGGACCGTCTTCTGGAAGAGCATCAGGCCAATGGCCAGCGTGATCGCCGCGAATATGAAGCCGGCGACCAGGTTTTGTCGCCCCGTCAAAACGAGCGTGAGCATCAGGCCCGCCGCGGTCCAAGCACCGACGAGCTCGATCGGCACGAACCACCAACCGAGCGGCGCGGGAAGCGTGACACGCAGGTTGACTCGCAGCGCCAGCAGCGTCGCGTAGACGATCAACAGGGCGACGGCCCAAAGCAGCCAGCCGAGAAAGACGCTCTTGGCGGTCGTCTTCAAGATCGTGGCGGCCAGTTGTGTGTTGGTGAGCGGGCGGGTCGCCAGGAATTGGCCGATCTGGATGTCGCTGTCGGCGCGACCGACGTTGCCCAACACGAAGCCGCCTAGCAACGCGGCTAGCAGCAACATCGCGCCCCCCGCGATACAGCCCTCGAAGAGGGCATCCGCATGCCGGCTGGAGAGCAGCCAGATGCCAAACCCCATGAACAGGCCCATGCCGACGATTGCCGGCAGGGCCACTCCCTTCGTCCGCCACTCGAACCAGAGCTGGGCGCGGAGAGGGTTTCGAAAGGCGAGCTTTGTCGTCGGACCGAATGCGAACACGCGCTGAAGCCAGGCCATCAGCCCGATCGAATACGGCGGGCTGCCGCAACGATTGCGGGTCACGCCGAACACGCCCACCAGGTAGGCACCGATCGGGACCACGGCGAGCGTCGCCACATCGCCAAAGGTCACCTCGGTCCAGTCATGGCTGGGGTTGGCAAACAGGGGACCGTACCGGGATTTGAACCACAGGCACAACGGGACCGCCGCGACCCCGAACGCGACCGGAAGCCAACCCGATTTCTCGGCCAGCCACAAGCTGGCGAGTATTGCGGCAAACGTCGCGCCCGCGAACAGGCTAGGGCCTAACGGCCGCCAGCCCAAGCCGAAGCTCGCGTTCAAGATCGCGATGGCGGCGGCCATCTCGAGCGTGACCGCCATCATTCCCAGCACCATGTGCCAGCCGACGAGGGAAGCTGTCGATACCGGATAGGTATAGAGCCGCGACATCGGCGAGAGCGCGGCGATGACCGCCGTCCCAAAGAGAAACAAATTGATCTGCACGGTCATCAGGTACATGATGATGCTGCTGGGTTCGTTCGGAAGATCGAGCGCCCCCTCATACCTCAGCAATCCGAAGAGGAGTGCTGGCAGGGCATTGGCGCCGAGGGAGGCCAGAACCAGTCCCCAGCGCCCGCGACGCAACATTTCCCAGCCAATTGCCCAGGGAACAGATTTCATCGCGATTCCTGCGTTATTCTCTTGGCACTTTCAGACGGGCAACGTCAGTTCAACACGCGCGAGACGAAGATCTCGTCGAGCGACAGGGCCGCATCGTCGACGACCGTGGCACCGATCGCTTCCGCGGCCCGCCGCAACTGGCCGCTCTCGCCGCTGCAGATGTAGGTCCATTCGTGCCCCTGGCCCTCGAAGGAAAGGGTGCCCACGAGCGACGGTGGCCGGTCGAGCGACTGGCCGAAGCGCAGGGTCACGCGGCGGTGGGTGTCTTTGATTTCTTCCATCGGCGCGGTGAGCAGGATTCGCCCCTGGTGGATGATGGCCACGCGGTCGGCCACGCGTTCGACTTCATCCAACAGATGCGACGAGAAGAGCACGGTCCGTCCCTCGTCCGCGATGGTGCGGATGATGGCTCCCAGAATGTCGCGGCGGACTACCGGATCGAGGCCGGAAGAGGGCTCGTCGAGCACCAGCAACTCGGGCCGATGGGCGAGGGCCACGAGCAGTCCGGCGCGGGCCCGCTGGCCGCGCGAGAGTGTCTTGATCCGGGCGTTGGGATCGAGATCGAAGGCTTGTCGCAACTCCTCGGCATAGGCCTCATCCCAATTGGGGAAGAAAGCCTGCGTATAGCGCATCAGTTCGCAGACGCACATCCACTCGGGCAGATCGCGGTTTTCAGACAGATAGCCAATGCGCCCCAGCGTGCCGACCGGATTGGCGACCGGGTCGAGCCCGAAGACGCGCACGGTCCCAGATTGCGCCTTGAGCAGTCCGAGGATGTGCTTGATCATCGTCGTTTTGCCGGCACCGTTGCCTCCGATCAGGCCGAAGACGCCGCCGCGCGGCACGGTGAGCGACACGTCGTCGAGGGCCGTCTTGTTGCCGAACTGCCGGGTCAGTCGGCGAATGTCGACGATCGGCGGGGCAGCGGAGGGGAGGGGATCGTGCATGGTCATTCCTCGACAGAATCGCTCTTAGCGGCCGACGCTTGCAGGACCGCGTTGCGTTGCTCGATCAGCTTAATGACGTCTTCCAAGGTGATATTCATCTGTCGGGCTTCAGCCAACAGGGCATCGACACGCTCGGAGAGAATCTTCATCCGCTCCCGGCGGGCCAGCGGCGACCCCTGGTCGGAGACGTAGGTCCCGGCCGTTCGCCGCTTCTCCACGATGCCGGCGGCCTCCAGCTCGCGATACGCGCGGGCGACCGTGCTGGGATTGATCAAAAGCCGCTCGGCCAGCACGCGGATCGGCGGCAGCTCAGCCCCCGGCGTCAAACGCCCCGAGGCGACCAGGTATTTGACCTGGTTGACGATCTGCAAGTAGATCGCCACGCCGTCGCTGGAGGAAATGTGAATTTGCACGCGAAAGAGCCGCCCGCGAGAAACCGACCGATCTGAATTGTATTAGTACAACCATACAAATGGTGCGGCGGCGACGCAATCACAAAATTCCAAAAAATCCGATGGCGCGCCGTGAAACTTGCGCGGACTAGCTCCAGCGAAAGCCGGTCACCCGCGTCACCGTCCCCAAGCAGACCACGAGCTGCAGCGCCAGGAGCGCGAGCGCCGGCCAGAGCGAAACTCGGCCTTCTGCCGGCGGCGCGTGCGGATTGAGCGTCGCTTCGAAGTAGCCCGCCGACAACCAGGCCGCCCACGGCATGAGGATCAGCCAGAGCCGCGCGGCCTCGCCCATGTTTTTTCCCGAGAGCCAGAGCAAAACCCAGACGGCAGTCAGGCACCAGGCTGGGCCCGCCGCCCGTCGCCGCCAGCCGGCGCGAATCGCGAGCGCGATTCCCAAAATCGCCGCGAGCGCCAGCGGCGAGCCCAAGGCGAAGGCGAGTTCAATCGGATTGGCAATGAGCCAGCGGCCGTAGGTTCGCACGTTCTGCTGATAGAAGCCGGCATGATTGTGATAGTTCCAGCTCCAGACGCGGAGCAGGTTGACTCCGGCGAGCGCCAAGAGCCCGACGGGTATCGCCCAACCGACGGCCGCCGCGCCGATCCGCGCGGCCCAATCGCGAACTCGCAGCACGGGCCGTTCGGCTTTCGCGCACAGTGCGCCTTCCCACAGCGTGAGGAGGAAGGCGGCGGCCCCGATCGGCAGGACGGCCAGGCTCACAAACATCGTCAGCCAAAGCAGCGCGCCGGCCAGACAACAAAACGCCAGCCTTCCGTGCCGAAAGCCGTCGAGCCAGAGCCAAAGAAAGCATGCGCCGAAGCAGGGAAGTAGCGCGTCGGACTTCGGCAGGAAGATGGCGAGCGCGGGCACCAGTGGCCAAAGCGCAGCCGCCAGCCAGGCGACTGGCCGCGGATGGTCGCGCCGCGCGAGCAAATAGATCGGGACGAGCGCCGCCGCGGCCACGGCCTGCGTGATCAGGGCGGCCAGCCACAGCGCGGCCCGATCGGTCGGCGTCAGGGCGTGGTCAGTCGGGCGATTGAGTTCTTCGGTCTGGTCGAGCGCCTCGCGAAACGAGGCGGGCTGCGTCCGCAGCAACAGATCGCGGAGAGCGGGGACCTCGGCGCACAGGTTGAGGCACGCGCGGTGAGAGAGCATCAGTCCCGGAGGATGCGTTCCCAGGTGCAGCACGTCCCCCTGGGCCATCAGTCGCTCGTAGCCCTTGAGGTACGAGGGGACGTCCCGCATCTCGTAGCGGGCCTGATCGAAGTAGCCCTCGGTGCCGCGGAAGTAGAGCACCCAGCCGGTCTTCGCCATGCCGAAAGCCGGGTCGGCCGGACTGTCCTGCACCACCCACAGCCAGGCAAAGCCGCCAACGGTGAGGGCGGCCAGCCAGGCGGCCACCAACCAGCGCGACGCGCCACCGATTCGCCGGGAGCCCAAGAGCGCGAGCGCGATGTAGAGGCCGCCGACCAGGCCGGCCGACAGCCAGCCCAGGATGACGGCCAGCCACTCGCCCCGCGCGACGGGAATGCGATCCCATTCCCATTCGCCGGGGACGCCCAGCGGCAGGTTCGAGAGCCACAGAACCGCAAGGGACCCGGCCGCCACCAGCGTGAAGCCGATCGCCGTCCGGCGTCCATTCATGAACGATCAATCCACTGATTGCAGGATCAACTGCGCGTTGAGAATCTGATGAATCCGCTTCTGCGAGTCCAGCAGATGGGCGCGCGAATAGTCGTCCAGCTTGAGGTCTTTGAGTTTCGGATCGATCGGCTGCAACAGCGCCGAGAGCTGCTGGTCGAGCGCAGTAAGGTGCATACGCGCCAGCGTCCGAATGTCTTCCGGACCGCTGAACGATTCCTGCACGAAAAACGCCAGATCGCTCAGCGCCATCCGCTGGAGGTTGCGACGGAAGCCGGCGATGAACGGCGTCGAATCGGTGTACTTGCCCGGCTTGGCCTCTTTCCACTCCGAGAAGATCGCCTCGACGAGCGTTCGCACGTGTTCGGCCATGGTGTAGCGGTCCCCGTCGCCGACGACCTTCAACTCGTTGTCGTGCAGGCGCTGCAGCGTTCGCGCATTGAGCAGATCGAACAGGATGAATTCCTGCATGGCGCCAACCGTCTCGTAAATCGGGTAGTCGAGACGCGACGGGAACACCATGCCCCAGTGCAGCCAGTGGCTCGCCGGCAGGTAGTTGAGCAGCTTCGGATCGTACTTGGGTGCGCTGAAGACGTGTTCAGCCAGCAGCTTCATTCCCTCGCGCTGTTGCTTGACGTCCACCATGGTGAAGGGCGGACGCTGGTTCGGGTCGCCGTCGTGGTCGCGGTTGACGAAAACGCCGCCGGGGAACTTGGCCGCATATTGGGCCGTCCGCCAGTATTCCTGGAACATCTTGTTGAAGGCCTGGCGGGCCTTTTGGTAACCCTCACCCTTCTTGACCGAGCGTTCGAGCAGCTTGGGCATCAGCTCTGTGCTCAGCTTCATCTGGCGATTGGCGAAATCCATCGGATCGTGCCCGAGGTCGAACAGGTTGACCAGCGGGTCGCTGCCGAAGAAGACGTCCTCGTCTGTCGCGTATTGCAGGGCCGGCTCGGTGCCGCGGGCCGCGACCTTGGCCAGCTCGGTCGATTCGCTGCCGGAGAATTCCTTGTAGCCATATTCGATGGCCCAGTAGTCGTAGGGACCGATCGTGGGGGTGTAGTAGTAACCCTGAGTGACGCCGGCCGGCGTGATATTCGGCGGAGCGTAGTCCATCACGCTGCCAACGGTCGCCTGGCCCGGCGCCTTGGCCTTGTCGTTGATCTCCTTGAGATCTTTCCACGCGCTGGCCTTGAAGTTGTGCCGCAGGCCGAGCGTGTGGCCGACCTCGTGCATCACGACTTCTTTGAGGGCCTGGTGGACGAATTCTTCGGGCAGCTTGCCCTTGTCGTCGGTCGCCCCCTTGGCCATCAGCACCGAGGCGGCAAAGCCCATCTGGTGCTGCATGCCGCGGCAATACGTGCACCGGCAGCTCGCACCGTGCTCCAGTGCCTGATGGGCCTCTTCGAACAGCTTGTTCGCGTCGGCGAGCCTGGCGGTCGGATGCCCGAACAGCTCAGCCAGCGTCTGCGGCGTCATCACCTCGTACTCTTGCTTCCAATAGCGCAGGAAGCCGTCGTCGAAGAGAATATCGGCGTCGAGGATTTCGCCCGTCTTGGGATTCACGCGGGAAGGCCCGATCGCGAAGCCGGCCTCCGCCGTGATCCAGCGGAAGAAGTTGTAGTTGATATCTTCCGGATCGATGTCTTCTTTGTATTTTTCGTAGTCGCCCGGCTGTTCGACGTGGATCGCGTTGTAATAGCCCAGCTTCTCGAAGGCCTTGTTCCACTCGAGAATGCCCTCGGCGACGTACGGCCGCAGGTTCTTGGGAACGGTGTCTTCGATATAGAACTTGATCGGCTTCACCGGGGCCGAGATGGTGCTTTCTGGCGATTCCTTCTTGAGGTTCCAGCGGTTGATGTAGCGGACAAAGTGCTGGTCGTCTTCCTTGTCGGAGAAGTTCTTTCGGACGGTGAGGAAGTAGCCCACGCGATCGTCCGCCTTCCGCGGGCGATAATCGGTGGCGGGAAGACGGCTGATGCCGTAGTGGACCTGAATCTGCACGCCCCGCGGATCGATGACCGTCTGCAGGTTTTGCATGCCGCTATAGACGGCCGCCACACGGAGCTCGGCATTGTCTTTGAAGACTTTGACCTTGGCCCACGTCGAGCGGTCGGAGACGAAGTGGAACGGGGGCCCGGGTGCTCCGATCGAACGGCCGATCATCTGGTCGTCGTTCATGAAGGCGCGGGTGAAGTCGACCACGTGCCCACCTTCGGCATCGGTGACGATGGGCAGCGAGTAGAGCACGCTGTCGCTGTAGGCCATCGAGACGGCGTCGGCTTCGGGAGTGCCCGGACTGGCGAGGAAGCGGACATTGCGCCGCACGATATGCAGGTTGTCGCCGACTTTCTTGAAGACCCAGATCACGTCGTCGTCGAAGCCCAGGTACATGCCGCCGATGACGTCGTTGCGGCTGATACCCTTGGCGATCGAGGTGAGGACGATGAATTCCTTATCGAGGTCGCTCGACTTGATGAGGATCAGCAGGCGCTGATCGTTGTACCACATCTTGAAGAGACCGTTTTCGCCGGCCGTCTTCATGCCTTCGGTGACCAGGTCGAGCTTCGATTTGGGACGCTCGGAGCTGGCAGTCGCTGACTTGGCGGCCGCGATGGCCGCCAGCGACGGGTGCTGGGCGTGCGCGGTCTCGCGCGCGCCGAGGCCGAGGGTCAGAATGAACGACGCGAGAAGAAATCGGGAGCCCGATTTCATAAGCCAACTCCAAACTAAACGGGGTCTATTCACCCAAGGGATTTCGCCCAACCGTTACACTCAACTGTCTAAGCCTAATCCCCCAACTTTACCGACTCATGCCGACAACGTGTACGATGCGACCCGCGGAAGTGCTGGTCCACTAGCACGCAAAAGGCCAGAATTTCAGCAGCTTCTGTTATTTTGATCGAGTCTGCCAGCGTTCGCAATCTTACCGCGTTTCAAGAGGTTCTGCACAAGAGCCAGCCCGGTCCGGCTGGGAAAGCTGGCCAAGGAAACGGAGTTGACCGCTCGTCCGGGAAAGCGCAGTGCCCCAACTGGCGCTCCTAAAGCGAACATACCGGCATGTTGCCAAAACGCATCACCGAGCGGGGGGCCGGCGGGGATGGGAGCAGGCGGAGCCTGGACTGTCGGCCGGCCGAGTAATCAGCCAACCCAGGGCCAACGGCCCGTCAGCCGAACCGGGGCGAGGGCCCCGTCAACCGACGAACACGACCAGCGAGGTGATGTTGTCCTGCGAGCCGGCCGTGCGGGCCGTTTCGACGACGGCGTCGGCCGCGGTCTGCGGGTCGTTCGCCTTCTCGAGCAGGGCCTTCAGTTGGTCGATGGACACGCCGTCGACGGCCCCGTCGGAGCAGAGCAGGAAGCGTTCACCGGGGGCGACGGGGAATTCCTTGGGGTCGGTGCCGGTTCCCCCCTCTTTGGTGCCGATGTACCGCCAGAGGACGTTCTTAAAGCGGTGGGTGCGGGCCTCGTCGGGGGTGATAGTGCCGGCGTCGACCAGGGCCTGCGTGAGCGAATGGTCCTTGGTCAGCTTCTCGATTTTGCCGCCCGCCACCCGGAAGGCCGGACTGTCCCCCACGCCGCCGACGTAGATTTTGCCACCCACACACAAGAGGAACACGATGGTCGTCCCCATCTTGCACATGAGCGGGTCAACCTCGCCCAGGGCCATGATCTCCCCGTTGGCGTTGCGGACCGCGTCGTCGACGGTTTGCCGGACTTTTTCGGAGGTGGCCTTCTCGAAGTCGAGGTGCTTTTCCAGGTAGTCGGAGACTAGCTTGACGGTCATCTCGCTGGCTTTTTCGCCGGCTGCCTGGCCGCCCATCCCGTCGCAGATGATGAAATACCGTCCCCGCTCGTCGGCCAAGCCGCGATCTTCGTTATTGTCCCGGTAATCGCCGGTGATGGTTCGTAAACCCCAGCGAAGCTGCATTGTGATTACCATGCGATATCGAAAGTCAGCGCGGGTCGATCCGGCAGTTGAAGTCGATTGCTTCCCGGCTGTGCAATTCTCAGGCCCTGCGTGTGATACAGAGAGGTGATTTGTGGCCATCCGTGGGATAAGGTCGACGGTGGGCGATCATCCTTCGGTGCGCTCCAAAGGCGTGCGCTGCGGCGTGCGAACGGAAATGAAATGCACCAGGTCTTTCACACCCAGGAGAGACGTGGCATAGAACAGCTCGCCGGCCTCAAACCCGGCATTCTGCCCATAGAGACGGTTGTAGCTCTCGATGAGAGGGTAAACCCGCTCTTTGGTCGGAGGGAACTGGGTCTTGTAGGCTCGGATCGCTTGCAATTTTAACGACAGCGTCTCGGAAATATCCACGACAAACTGAGAAGTCGGCTGCGATCGCGCCAACGGAAAGCCGAGCGGGAACCAGAGTTGGTGCTTCACCGTGTGCGGCGGCAGATTATCGAATTGGTCATCCCACTTGGTCAGCCGCGAATAGAAGATGCCGGCGTCGGTGATCTGCATCGCCTGCCAGTGATCGGGCGAAGCCATCGGCGTTTTGTCGTGAATGCCCATCACGATCGTCGGCCGATATTTCCGAAAGACCTTCGCCAGCGCCACCCGCGCCTCGAACGAGTCGAACAGCTTGCGGTTGGGCAGCTCCAGCGTGACCCGCACCTGCACACCCAGAATGCGGGCGGCCTCGCGGGCTTCGGCCAGACGCACTTCAGGGCCCGGGCTGCCCGGCGTCGGCTCGCCGTCGGTCAGGTCGACGATGCCGACCTTGTAGCCCTGCTGGACGAGCCGGGCGAGCGTGCCACCGCAGGCAATCTCCACGTCGTCCGGATGGGCTCCGACGGCGATCAAATCGAGTTTGTCAGGCGCTGCGTCGGTCATGGGATTCATCTTTATGGTCGGCACCGCAGGAATTGTCGAGTCCGAGCGCTTCGCAGGCGGGCCGAGGCTCAAAAGTCGTCTCTCCCAGAAACGATCGCACGGCTTTCGCCACGCGGTGAGGATGCGTGAGATACGCCAGTTGCCCGGCCAATGGCAGCGATTCGCTGGTCGCCCGCGGCAGCTCCCGGGCGAGCTCGTCTTCGCCGGCTGCCGAGACGGCTCCCTCGTGTTCGGTGCGCAGCAACAGGACGGGTCGCTCGACGTGCGACAGTCGGCCACGCAGATCGGTCCGGTCCATCAGGCGGGCGCGATCGGCCAGATCGCGGATCGACGTTTGATTGGTGTTCGCGGTGAAAAACCCCCACCGGCTGTAATCAAACGGGGGGAAGGCCCGCTGGTGGCTGGCAACCTGCAGCGTGCTACGAAGGGGAACTCGCGAGAGGTCGCCCGGCAGCAACTGTCCCAGGCGGCAGAGCGTCCGCTCGACCCGACTCAGCCGGCGACGGGCAAATCCCCCCAGCAGGATGGCCCGCTCGATGCGTTCCGGCTGTTTCGCCAGGACGGCCAGTGCGATCAAACTGCCGAAGGGAGCGGCGAAGACGCAAAAAGTGGAATCGTGCTGAGCGTCGGCGACGGCCAACAGGTCGTCGGCCAGCCGTTCGACGGTCAGGCCCTGCTGCGTTGCGATCGCTCCAATGGCGGCGTGTGAATCGCGATCGCGATAGTCGAATAGGACGCAGCGGAACTGGTCCCGTAAGAGCCACGCCAACAGGCAGAAGAGCTCGCAATTGCCGGAGATGCCGTTCAAGAAGTAGAGGGGCTGCCCCTGACCCAAGGATCGTCCGTGCAAGAGGCTGCCGGCGACGTCGACGGTCCAGGGCGTACTTTCTGCGCGAAACGATTCGAGGACCTCCGCCCAGCCGAGCGGAGTGGGGCAGGCTTCGGAGGGCGCCCCGGCGGCCTCTTGCGTCGCAGCTTCGGCCTGTTGCGCTAACGGCCGGGCCGATTCCGCGGAAACGTGGCCGGCGAAGTCAGTCTCCACGGACATCGAAGACCGTGTTCCGTTTGAGGGGAGAAGGGGCAGAAACGCAGAGAGGCCTGTTAATTCATCGTAATTCAATTGGGGGCGACGGAAAAGCACCGCTTCGCCGGGGCTCAGCCGGCGGGACGGGCCAACTGCGAGCGACCTGCTACGGGGATCCACTCATTGCCACCCACCCTAAAGTCGTCACAACCGCCCGGACATAACGGCGCCGCCTGTAGATTCGTCACAAATCGTGCGTTTTTTTGGGAAGGGTGTCGGCCTGCACTTGCTGCGAGAGCCCTGGCGCGTCAACCCGCGAACTATGTTTCAGCACGGCCACATGGGAGGCCGGTCCGGTGCCCCGAAACGCACCGGTTCGACAGGACAGCTGGTACTGCGTTCCCCTGATTTCGTTCGCAGCGTGGCCAATCCATGAATATGTTTCAATCGCGTCGCGGCAAGATCTACGTGGGCGGGATGTTGCAGGGCACGCTCGTTCGCCGGTTGGCGATCGGGTGGATCGCCTACAACATCCTGCTGTTTCACGGGCTCTTCCTGGTGTCCTACCTGGAAGGGCCGCAACCCACCGCCGACGACGCGCAGCAGACTCTGCTCGAACGCTACGAAGCGTTCGCCTGGCAGGATCGGCTGCTGATCTTTGGGGCGCTGGTCGCCGGCCCGATCTTCATTTGGGACGTCATCCGGTGCACGCATCGCGTGGCCGGGCCCCTCGTGCGGCTGGAGCAGACGCTGCTGCGGATGGCCAAGGGGGAAACCGTCCAAGAAATCCGTTTCCGCAAAGGGGACTGGCTGACCAGCCTCGAGCGGGCGCTCAACATCTATCTGTCGTCGCGCGCGTCAGCCGTCACAAGCGAAACGACGAACGCGGCGGCAACCCCGGCGCCGCCTGATCCGATCGATGTACCGATCGTGCACGATGCCCGCGTGATGGCTCAAGGGGACCACGATCTCAACGATCTGCTCCGCGAGCTGCGCGACATCAACGAGACGCTGGCTGCCCTCAACATGGGCCACGTCGATCCGCTGGGCGATTCAGCCGGTTTTGCCACCTTCGGCCAGGACCGTCCGCGGCGTTTTTGAGTTGGACCGTCGACGGGCCGTTCACTCACTTCCGAGCCACACAGCTCGGCTCCGCATCTCGGGCGCGGGCGTGTTTGGTTCATCGACAGCCACGTCGGTGGTTTACCCGTTGCTCAGAACGAGACCAGCGTTGGGGTCGCAGCCTTGTTTCAAGACTTGAGCCGCGCGTCGCCCGTCGGCTCTTGAACCTTGCCGCCTGTGCCCGCGCCTTTCGGGCGCCGCGCACCGAAGAGCCGGCCGAACAAGTTCGCGAAGAGTGCCCACACCGCGCCGCCCAATATCATCCAGGTCCCGCACACGAAATAGGGTGTATCGTCGTAGTTAAACGGATAATTTCCAAATGCGTTCGAATCGACGTGCCCGGGATTCTTGCTGAGTTCAACGATGAGTCGTCGGGTTTCCGAGTTCTCGTAGGCGTGACTCACAGCAGGAACCAGGAACTCCAGGCCGCCCATCACAATGAGGGCAATCGGAATGGCGTGTTTCATGACGCGTCTCCCAAGGAATCCAAAGACCAACGCTCCGGCCAGGCCAAAAAGAAACGTTAAGACGATCGACGAGAAGGACGTGGACAATCGGGACATGACCATCGAAAGAAACAGCCCCATCGAGCCGAAGCAGACGGCCGTAATCGCACAAGCCCAGGAAAAAGCCTCGGTTGTCTGGAACTTCACGAGCCGTTGGAGTTGGGGTGCCCCGACTTCCAACCACTCTCCTGCTTTTGATCGCGGAGACTTTACGACTCCGCCGGCGACGAGGGCGACGAGCACGCAACAAGCGACACCGCCGTACGCGAAGAACAGGGTCCACGTGTTGTTGGGATGCAATTCATCTTGGACCACCGGGCTGACGACCGGCGAGCCGGTGCGAATCGCCTCCGCGAGGCTGTCGAGCACGGCCGGCCACGTCTGTTCCTCCGGCGAGCCCTGCGTGATCCTCCCCAAGTCGACCGAAACGAATGTCTCCGCGGGTTTGTCGGTCGATACGCAGGTGATATTGAGCGGCGGCAGAGCGCGCCACGCGGGCCCACCCTGGATGGTGTGCCAGGCGTCAAAGGGCGCAACCGGCCGCAGCTCGACCATGCGGATTACGCCGACTGGCGTAGGTACTCCGTCGATTGTTTTCTGAATTTCCAGCCAACGCTGGTACCTGCTCGTGTAGCTGTTTGCCGTTGCCCAACCCTTGAGAACACTTTCGAGTTGCGCGCTGGTTAACGGCCCGCGAATTTCCCGCTCGGGGAAGCGCGAGATCGTCACGCTGCTCACTGGAAAATTCTGGTCAAAGCGAATGTGGTCGACTACGTGTGCGAACGCCAACGCCAAAAACAGCACAGCCGTCACGGACAGGCTCGGTTGCGCGTCGTATCTCCATGTGTTTCCATAGCGCCCCGTGGCGATGCCGAAATGAACGGCGAGGATGACGAGCATCGGTGCCCACGCGATGCAGAAAACCGCCCAGCCGATCTCTAAGCCGGAGACGACCCAGGTTCCGCCGCCGCCCCCGCCCGCGACTTGCAAATCCGCGGTTTTGTCGGCCGCGAGGCTCTTCAGTTTGTCCAACGGAAACTTCACGCGGGCGTCTGCTCCCCGGGCAATAGGCGGCGCTTTCATGACCCAGTCTTGTGAGAGCACGTCCCAGGAATTCCAGTAATTCAAGTGGGCGGACATCACGGCCAGCATGGCCACGAGAAAACACAGGAACCCACAGGTGAGCGCCACACCCCTCCGAAAGCGCGATTGGCGCGACAGCTCGGCGCGGAGGTCCGGCAGGTATTTCAGCTTCCAGCGCAGGGCGCCATAGGTGAGACCGGCCATGACGGCAATCGCCAGTGCCAATCCCGGCTTTCGGAGATTCCACATCGCCCCCATGAAGATCCAGCCGCAAAGAAACATGCCGAATGCAATCAAGTCGACCCAAGCGGGAGCGCGGTGGGCGAGTACTTCACGTCGCTTGGTTTCCTGTTCGCTCAACGGCTCGGTGGGCCGCGAAGCGAATGCCTGGTCGTCCGACCCGAATCGACGATATCGTGCAGCGGAGTCGTGGATCGAATCCAGGTCCGTTTTCACGTCGCTGGCGTGCTGATATCGGCGGTCTGGTTCTGATTCCAGCGATCGCAGCACGATCTCGTCCAGGCGGACGTCCACCTGCACTTTCTTGGACGGCGCCTCAAACCGGCCGATCGGCAAGTGGCCAGTCAGCATCTCGTAGAAAACTACGCCGAGCGAATAGATGTCGGCCCGGTGGTCGACCTTGTGGGCCTGTTGCAGTTGCTCCGGCGCCATGTAGCCCAGCGTGCCCATCAACTGGCCGGTGCCGGTCAGCGACAAATCGTCGGCGGAGCGCCCGAGGAGCTTGGCCAGACCAAAGTCGGCGATCTTCACTCGCCCCTTCTTGTCGACGAGGATATTTTCGGGCTTGATGTCGCGGTGAACGATTCCCTCGTCGTGCGCGAACTGCAGGGCTTCGCAGATCTGCGGCACGATCTTGAGCGCTGCTTCCGGATCGAGCTTGTGATCGCGAATGAGCGCCCGCAGGTTGACGCCGTCGACGTACTCCATCACGAAATAGAAATACTCCTCGGTCCGGCCAAAATCGTAGACCTGCACAATGTTGGAGTGGTTGAGTCGGGCCAGCGCCTGCGCCTCGCGGGTGAATCGCTCGGCGAAGGCCGGTTCTTCGCCGACGGACGGCGGCAGAAGTTTCACAGCGACGATTCGGTCGAGCTGCCGCTGCCGCGCTTTATAGACGACTCCCATGCCTCCCTGGCCGAGGTGCTCAAAGCTATCGAGGTGCGGGAACTGCCGGGCGAGCGATTCCAGATAGGGAGTCGGGAACCGTTGCGGAGGAGAGATCGTCGGGGACGCCGCCTGGCTTGGCGTGACGAATGGCCCGGTCGGCGCTTGCCCCGCGGCTCCCGCTGCTTGGCTTTCGAGCCCCGCGTCGAGCAAACACTTCGGGCACAGCCCTTGTGCCGCATCGGGCGACAGCTCGGCTCCGCATTTCGGGCAGTGGCGATTGTCGGACACGTCAGGGTTCCTGATCTCAGTCACCCTCTTCTAAGGAAAATGCCGGTCTCCGTTACAGCATTTTCTGGGAATTTTTGCAGATTTCAGCCGAGGGCCGCTTTCAGGTGGCGAATCTCGTCATCGACCTCGTCGGGTCGGGCCACCGTCTCGGCGATCTCAGCCCGCAAGATCTCCCGATATCGCCGGCGCGCTCGATGGATGGCAACTTTGGCGGCTGCCGCACTCAGCTCTAGAGCCTGGGCGATCATTTCGTGGCTGTCGCCTTCCGCCTCGCCCACAAGAAAGGGCTTCATCGCTCGGAAGTGCTTCGCTTTCCCTTTGGCCGCGAATTCGTCCGCTAAACGGGTCAAAACGTGGTCGAGGAAGGCCAAAGCCCACTGCCTTTCGTAGAGCCGCTCCGGACTTTGGTCGTCCGCGGGGACGCGCCCGAATCGAGTTTCACCTGCTTCAAGGTCCAACGGGATCGAGCGCCGCCCGCCTCCTCGCTTTTGCGCCCTCGCTTTGTCCCACTCGTCGGCAAGGAAATGCTGAAACGCCGTCAGCAGGAACGAACGGAACCTGCCGCGCTGTTGGTCAGCCGCCTTCAAGGTATTCCTTTCCAAGAGCGACGCAAAGAACGCCTGCGTCAGATCTTGAGCTTCGTGAACGTCCGGGACACGGCGGCGGACGTAGGCGTAGAGCGGATACCAATAGGTTTGGCAGAGCGATTCGAGCGCCCGTTGCGATTCCGGCGAAGATCGATGGCCCGCCGCCACCACCATGCTCCAGCGAGTCGCCGTAAACGGGCGGTCATTCGGGTCACTTGGGTCGTTTTGCGCCTTCGGCATTGCATCGCATGCTAAAGGCGGCTCGGTTCGCATTCCAATCGAGCGACCAGCCGGTTACTCGCCGCCGAGCGTCTGGTCGGCCCGCGCGATCACGCCGTAGGCCGCTTCGCTGGTCTCCGCCGCGCGGAGCTCGTCGAGAAAGCCGGGCGTCTGCAAAAAGCGTCCCAGGCGGGCCAGCACACTGAGATGGGCCCGCGAGTCGCGGCAGAGCACCAGAAAGAACACGTCGGTCAACTGCCGCCGCGGCGCTCCGAACGGAATTCCCGAGAGCGTGCGGCCGAAGGCGACGACCGATCGGCCCAGCACGTCGGGGAGCGGATTGCGCGGGTGCGGAATCGCCACGCCGTTCTCGAATCCGGTCGATAAAATCTCTTCGCGTTCGAGCACCGCGTGGAGGACGGTCGCGGGCTCCCAGATCTGCCAGGTGCGCCCGGCGATTTCGATCAAGCTTTCCAACACCGACCGCTTCGTCCGCCCGAGCAGCGGAACTTGCACCGTCTCGAGCGCCATCCGCTTGAGCACCGGCGTCTCTTCGGCGCTCCCCGCCGGTCGCTGCGCCTCTTCGAGCGCGGCCAGCTCTGGTTCCGAGTAGTCGCGCATCTCCTGTTCGACCCAGTGGCGAATCTCGGTCGGGTGGAATTGCCAAATGCCTCCCACCTTGCGACCGGGAATCCGCCCGCGGTTGACGAGCTTTTCGACTTCGCGCCGATCGCGGCCCAGGCGGTCGGCCAGCTCCTCGATCGAAATGAACGCGTGCGACATGCGCAGTCTTTCGCCTCGACGGAATTCCGAAACGGTTGCGACTACTATAATGCAAGCAGGCGGCGAAGGTTCAGCCCGACGCCAGTTCGAGGCCCTCCGGACGCACGCCCACCGCACTCCAGAACAAGCTGGTCCACGCGTGGAGGAATGTCGAGCATGCCGGGAGAGTTCGAGAATCGCGTGGCACTCGTTACCGGCGGTTCGCGCGGAATTGGCCGCGCGACAGCCCTGCAGCTGGCCCGCGGCGGCGCGGACGTGGCCATCGGCTATGCCACTCGGCGGGAGACGGCGGAAAAAGTCGTCGCCGAAATTCGCAGCCTGGGCCGCAAATCGATCTGCGGCCCGTGCGATGTTGCCAATCAAGAGCAGATCGACACGCTGGTCAGCGACGCCCGCCGCGAACTGGGAGCAATCGACCTCTTGGCCCATTGCGGGGCCGTCAGCAACATCGCGCCGCACACCGAGCTGACCTATGAGCGCTGGTTCGAAACGATCGACGCCAATCTGAACGGCACGTTCCGCGTGGTGTTTGCGGTCAAGGACGAAATGATCAGCCGCGGATTCGGCCGGATCGTGCTGATCTCGTCGGTGGCCGCGCTGCGGCCGCGAGCCTTGCAGATTCACTACGCGTCGTCGAAGGCGGGAGTGATCGCGCTGGCCCGCTGCTGCTCCGACGCTTTTGCTCCGCACGGCGTGCGCGTGAATTGCATCGCTCCCGGTCTGATCGAAACCGAGATGGCCCACGTGCTCAAAGACGAACAAATTGCCCAGATCAAAAAGGAGACGCCGCTGGGGCGGCTCGGCCGGCCGGAGGAAATCGCTGAGCTGGCCTGCTTTCTCCTCAGCGAGCGCTCGAGCTTTATGACGGGTCAAACGCTGGTCTCGTCGGGAGGTCGCGTGACGCTGCCCTAGACGTGTGTAAAAAAAATGCCGGAGGAGGCAAAAAGATTTTGAACAGGAGTGAACCGAGGAAACAGAGAGATCAAGTTCGAGGCGTGTTTATGACGCTCTGTTACCTCCTGTTCGTTGATTTTGTCTTTTCGACGGTTTCGCCTTGATGTCTCCCTAAGAGACGCGATTGCTAAGGAGCCTTCGATGTCAACCACAGTTGCTCCCAAATCAACTCGCACCGAACAGGACGAGCAGAGAATCCAGCCCCGCGGCCTTATGCGGCGATTCCTCTTCCGCTGGATCGACTCGTTCGAGAAGAAATCGGGCGTCTCGGCTGAGTACGCGCGGTGGATGGCCAACGTCTCGCCAAAGGCCTTCCTGAAATTCGGCAAGCTTGGAAAGCTCGCTCAATATCGCCACGCGTTGCCGGCAGACGCTTCGGCCGTGGCCCACCTGGTTGCCGCCCGGTCGGAGGACTGCGGGCCCTGCGTGCAGATCGGAATCAACTTCGCCAAACACGACGGCGTATCGCCGGACATTCTCCGCGCCGTCTACGATCGGCAGCCCGATCGCCTGCCGTCCCAGTTGGCTGATGTCTATCACTTCGCCGAGTCGGTTGTGTCCGGCGGCGAAGACGAAACGCTGCGCGAGCGGGTGCGCCAACACTACGGCGACGAAGGGCTGATCGAGCTGGGCCTGGGAATGGCGGTCGCCCGCACGTTCCCGCTCGTCAAACGCACGATCGGCTACGCCAAGAGTTGCTCGCTGATGAAGATCGAGATCTAGACGATCGAGATCTAAAACAGTAGACGCAGCCAGCCGGCCGGTCCGCGGGCGCGGACGGGGCGTCCGCCGAGAAAGCGCAACAGGTCGTCGCGCAGGCTGGCAGCCGAGGCGTAGCGGGCGGCCGGATCCTTGGCGGTGGCCTTGAAGACGATGGCTTCCAAGTCGCGCGGAATCTTGGGGTTCACGTGTCGGGCACGGGGCAGCTCGGGTCGTCGTTGCGGGTCCATCAGCAATGACAGTTGGGCCGGGCCGAACGCCGCCGTCCGTGTGGACAGTTCAAAGAGCGTGACGCCCAGCGCGTAAATGTCGGTGCGGACGTCCGCGTGACCCGAGAGTTGTTCCGGTGCCAGGTAGCGCAACGTGCCGACCAAGCCGGACGACGCCTCGAGCGGCTCGCTCTCGTTCCGTGACAGGCCGAAGTCGGTCACCCAGGCGTTGGCCGCCGAGTCGAGCAGCAGGTTGCCCGGCTTGATGTCCCCGTGCACGATGCCGTTCTTGTGGGCATAGTCGAGCGCGTCGGCCACCTGCGCTCCGATGCGGGCAATCTCGAACCACGAGTTGCGAGCGATCCGCCAGGCGACGATCGGCAGACGACCGGGCGGAAACTTCGCGTCGGTTTGAGCGTGCGATTCGTGTTGATCTTCGGCGGGTCCATCGAACCCCTGCGAGACATCGCTGGCGGCGACGGCCCCTTCGTGTCCCGAGAGGCGATCGATGACCCAATTGAGGGCGACGCCACGCACGAGCCGCATCGAGTAATAGCAGAGCCCTTGGTGCTCGCCGAAGCTGTAGACGGGGACGACGTGCGGATGCCAGAGCCGGGCCGCCGTGCTGGCTTCGCGCTGGAAGAGGGCTCGTCGCGCGTCGGACTTGAGGAAGGGCAAGACCTTGATGGCGACGCGACGGGCCGAGTTCAGTTCCTCCGCCTCGAAGACCACGCCCATGCCGCCACGTCCGATCTCGCGGATGACGCGAAAGTCGCCGAACTGCCCACCCGGCAGCGTATCGAGCGACCGATGTTCGTACGATGTCGTTTCGCGGTAGGCCTTCCAGCCTTCCATCGCGGAAAGCAGGGGAAACAGGTCGTGGATTTCGGCCGCCAGTTCGGGATGCGCGACAGCCACTGCGTCGATGCCCGGCTCCTCGCCTTGCCGCAGTGAGGCGACGAATTCGCTGGCCAAGACTTCGAGCGGGTCGCGATCTTGCGTGGCGTTGCTCGGCCGGCCCGAGGGCAGGCCATAGATATCGGTGGCAAATTGCGTTTCGTCCGCCATGATTCTGCGCGGGTCCTTCCCGGCCCATTCCGTCAGGGAGCGCCCGGCGTCGCCGAGAGTTGCGACACGGGCAAAACTTCGCGGAGCCGCGTCAGTGCCCGCACGTATCGCATGCTGGCGGCCTGCGTCGTCATGCCGAGCACCTGGGCGGCTTCGCTGTTGCTTAACTCCTCGAAGTGCCGCAGCGCGAGGATCTCGCGATCGACGGGGCTGAGGGTCGCCAGCGATGCGTCGATCTGGGCCGCCTGCTCGGCCCGCAGCGCGGCCTGGCTGGGCGAAGTCAGGCTGCCGGCGAGGTGAATGGCGAGGGCTGCCGAGGTCGATTCGGTCGACCAGCCGCCGTGAATCGACACATCCCGCTTGGCCGAGCGTTTCTGCGTGCCCAGGTGCCGGCGATGGACGTCGGCCAGCGTCTGGTTGAGAATTTTCCGCAGCCAGATGAAGAGCGTCTCGGCGCGGTCGGCCAGGATCGACTTCATCCGCAGCTGGGCGTTGAGGTAGGCCTCTTGCAACACGTCGTCCGGATCGACGCGGCCGAAGACGCGGCGGTCGAGCCGAAAGTTGACGATCCGCCGCAGCCGCACGCGGTAGAGATCGAAGATCTGGGCGAGGGCCGCCTTGTCGCCGTAGATCACGCGGTTGGCGAGCTCGGGCGTGATCTCGCTCTCGAAAGGTTCGTTGGCCATGGCGCGGACCTGCCCCGCGGGCGCCGCCCGTGCAGCGTGGGTGCGGGCTGCCAGAGAATCAAAGAAGTGAAATCGACGCCTTGGCCCGCAAGGTGCCTCTATTGATAGAACGGACGGCCGGATCGCGGATCCACTTTTGCCCCAGTTTGCCCGCGAGGCCACTCCCGGACGCCTGCCGCGGCCGAAGCGATGTCAGCCGTTTGCGTCCTGTCCGCCTGTCCAATTGCGGCATATCAACTTTGGCGAGGGGCGGGGCATTTTGCAAGACGGTTTATCGGACGTCGCCCATCCGCCTCGAACCGAATTGAAAACTCCGGCGGACGGCGGGGATAATCAGCGGCGACGCTGCGTGATTTCCAGTGACACACACCGGGAGCCCGTTGATGGGAAAAGCAGTTTTGTGGACGTCGATCGTCCTGAGCGCGGTGGCGAGTGGACCGATCCTTGCCGCCGACAACGAACTGACACCCGCCGAGAAAGAGGCTGGGTGGCAGCTGTTGTTTAACGGCCACGATCACACGGGCTGGCGGACGAACACCGGCAAACCGGTCGGGTCGCCGATCGAAGAGGGGGCGCTGACCACGCAGCACACCGGCGGGTACCTGATCGTCTACGAAAAGGAATTCGGCGACTTCGTGCTGAAGTGCGACGTCAAGATGGAGCCCGTTTGCAATTCGGGAGTCTTCGTCCGGGTCGGCAAGTTGCGCGACCCCGTGCAAACCGGCTTCGAGGTGCAAATCGCCAACGAAGTCGGCACCGGCTACCACGACTTCGGCGCGATCTACGACCTCGTGCCTCCCAAGAAGTTCGACAAGCCGCTCTCGCCCGAGTGGAACTCAATCCAAGTCACCTGCAAAGGGCCGCTCATCGACGTCGAAGTCAACGGGCAGCACGTGGCTCAGCTCAACTGCGACGAGTGGACGGTGCCGCATCAAGGCCCAAACGGCCACCGCAACAAGTTTGCGCGAGCGATCAAGGACTTTCCGCGGAAGGGCTATCTCGGCTTTCAGGACCACGGCCACAAGGTCTGGTTCAAGAACGTCAAGCTGTTCGAGCTGACGGCGAAGTGACCTTCGGTGGCATCGGGTGGCCGGGGCGCTCCGCGTAGCGGAAGCCCCGAATCGGCCGCGTGTGCCAACGGGGGCTTCCGCTAAAGCGGAGCGCCCCCGCCACCCATTTTGACCGCCTCGCTGCGGAGTTGGGTATCGGTCAGCGTCCGAGCGTGGGCTGCGGCCGTGGTGTGCAGTCGGCGTGATCGACACACAGCCCGGGGACGCCTCGCTCCAGAGCGGCGCGGAATTCGGCTGGCAGCGGTGTCTTGGTGAGCGTCTTGGCGTCGACCAGGACGTAGATTGTCTCGCCCGTTGCCGAGACCTTGTGGTCGCCGGCGATGCGGAATTGCGTGGCGATCGTGAAGGACGTGTTACCCAGGTGCTTGGCCCAGATCGAGATTTCGACGATCTGGTCGAACCTCGCGGGCCCCGTCCACTCGACCGACTGCTTAACCACCTGGTAGTCGAGCGGGCCTTTGACCAGTGATTCGCCAAAACCCATGGCCCGCATAAACTCGAAAACGGCCAGGTCGATGTAGAGGCCGTAGACGCCGTTAAAGGCCACCTTTTGCGGGTCGCACTCGGCGAACCGCACGCGCAGGCGATAAACGAACGGGGGTTCGGCGGTCATCGAGTGTCTCCGCGAGGCCGTCGGGCTCTTTCGGCGAAGTGCGACGGCCGGACGATCAAGTCTTGCTCCTTGATTGAAGCGAACGGCTGCAGTTCACACAATTCACTCCGGCGGGCCGCGACCGCCTGATCGTCCGCTTGATGCCGATTTGAAAGAACCAGTCCATGCTGTTCGGATTGTTGACTCTCTTGGCTAGCGCAACGTTGCCCGGCGGCCCTCCGAGCCAGTGCGCGTGGCCCGTTCCCGTCATCGCCTTTGAAGCCGCGCCGTCGGCCGCGGCTTCCGACGCCGATCCGGACGAAGAGAAACCCGAGTCGATCGATTACTGGTCGATGTTGTTTGTGTTTACGCTTTCCACCTTCATCGGCATGGGCGTGATCGGTCGCGTGTCTCGACTGTTGCACACGCCGCTGATGTCGCTGACCAATGCCATCTCGGCGATCGCCATCGTCGGCTCCATCATGGTGACGGGGCACAAGGATTATCCACCGGCGATTCGCATGCTCGGCGCGATCGCGCTGTTTGCCTCGATGACGAACATCGTTAGCGGCTTCCTGATCACCGACCGAATGCTGAAGATGTTTCGCCAGACCCGCCCATCCGGGGGCGACGGGGCGTCAATCGGCGTCCCCTCGAGCCCCGCCTCGCCGAGTTCTCCCGCCACACATTGAATCCACGTTCGCGCAACATCCCGCACCGTTTTTGACGGAAGGCAGCGGTAGACGATATGAGTCATCCGGTTCAGCACGCGGTCGAGCAGCTCGCCTACCTTGCGGCGACCGTGCTGTTCATCTTTTCGCTGTATTGGATGAACACGCCCAAGACCGCGCGCCGCGGCGTGCAGGCTGGCGTCGCCGGCATGGCGCTGGCCGTTTTGGCCACGTGGATCCAGCCGCAGATCGTGCATCACGGATTGATCGTGGTCGCGTTGATTGCCGGCGTGGCGGTCGGCATCCCGCTTTCGCTCGTTTCGCTGACGGCAGTTCCACAGCGGACGGCACTGTCGCACGCGTTTGGCGGACTGGCCGCGGGGCTGGTTGGCGCGGCGAAGTTTTATCTCTGGACCGGCGAGGGTCACGGCGAACTGACGCACTTTCGCGCGGCGGCCCTCGTCACCGAGGTGATTCTCGGCTTTCTCACGCTCACCGGCAGCTTAATGGCCTGCGGCAAACTGCAGGAAGTGCCCTGGATTCCCCAGCGGCCGGTCATTTATCCCTTCCAGAACGCCACGAACCTGGGGCTGTTGGCGTTGGCCGGACTGTTGGGTTTGTATCTCGTCGCCTGGCCGACGGGAGCGTTCGCCGTCGTCGCCTTCCCGCTGATGATCGTGTTGGCGCTGGCCTTTGGCGTGCTGTTGGTGATCCCGATCGGCGGGGCTGACATGCCGACGGTGATCTCGATTCTGAATGCCTATGCCGGGCTGTCGGCCGTCGCCATGGGCTTTGTGCTCGACAACAAGCTGTTGATCACGGCCGGCTCACTCGACGGAGCCAGCGGCTTCATCCTCTCGATCATTATGTGCCGGGCGATGAATCGCTCATTCACCAACGTCTTGTTCGGCGGCTTCGGCCAAGTGCAGACGACCGCAGCCGGCGGCGAGCAACGCCATTACAAAGGCGAAACGATCGAGGGCGCGGCCGACATCCTCGAGCAGGCGTCGCTAGTGGTCGTCATCCCTGGCTATGGGATGGCCGTCGCGCAGGCCCAGCACCGCGTGCGCGAGCTGTACGACGCGCTCAAGAAGCGAGGCATCACGGTCAAGTTCGCCATTCACCCGGTGGCCGGCCGCATGCCGGGGCACATGAACGTCCTGTTGGCGGAGGCCGATATTCCCTACAGCGACCTGGTCGAGCTGGACGAGATCAATCCCGAGATGCCCCAGTGCGACGTGGCGTTGGTCATCGGCGCCAACGACGTCGTGAACCCGGCCGCCCGCCAAGATCCGAAGAGCCCGATCTACGGCATGCCGATCATCAACGCCGACCGGGCCAAGACGGTCTTCGCCATCAAGCGGAGCAAGAACCCAGGCTTCGCCGGTATCGACAACGAGCTGTACTTCAAAGACCAGACGTTCATGCTTTTCGGCGACGCGAAGGCCGTGGTTTCGGATCTGGTCAAACAGCTCGGCAGCAACGGCCAGCCGCATTGACGTGTGGTTCAGCTGGAGACGCGGCCGTTGAAGCGCGAGATCGGGCGCGCGTATGCCGTAGCCCTCTCTTTTCTTCGCGTCTTCAAATCGCACGCCGACTTGCCAGCCGCTACGCCGCTGTTGCCGGAGGTTCCGGCAAGTCCCAGGGCCTTCGCGGCCACAAGTTTTCCATCCCGCTTAGTCGTCTCGTCGGCCGGCCGCTCGCTGCCAAAGCACCGGCAATCCAGTGGTCAGTGGATCGAGGCGTCGGAACGTATGATCCGCGTTTCGCCTCGTACGCTGCAGCTCTCATTGGCACCTTCAACGGACGCCACAAAGTGATCCGGATTCACCACGCCTGGACTGCGGTCGCGGGCTGCCCAAAACTCTCGTTCGAAGAACGGAAACGACGGTTTGAAGACTTGCGCCCACGTGACGCGACCTAATCTGCTCGATCTAGAGAGACATTGAACCCTGCCTTCTTCAGGCTCCTGACGAGCTCCATTTGCCATGCGTTGCTTCCATCCACTCGAATATAACCGACCCCGGCGAGATCAGTCGGGATCTCAACACTGCCCTTATGAAGTAGCAACACTCGCTCTCTCCCCAAGCGCCCAACAAAATAACCAGCCTCAAATAGCACATTTTGTCGCGCCCTATCACGAGTTCCATCCTCCTGCTTCGCCCCGCCTTGGTCGTCGGGTGTCAGCAGCACAATCGCGTATGACACATCCGCGCTAGCCTCGAATTTATCCAGCAATGTTTGTGACCCATGCGCGACTTGCTGCATCATCACTACCGGCTTCACCCTTTGTTTAAGTAGCACATTCTCGACATCTCTAACCATCTCTCGATCGTGCCCATGCACAACAAACACACGCTCGCGCTCCCCGCCACTTCGGCTCCCTCCACAAAGTGAGTGCATAAGGTCGATCAAGGTTGGAAGGTCAGACACTGATATGTAACCGGGCCGAAATTCACCAAGTAACACTTTCACATGGCAGTGACTTAAAAACGGTCCATCTTGCTCCGGATTATTCCCGACGCCCACAATCAAGTCGTATGCCCCCTTCCTTTCCTCGACAAACTTTGCCTTGTCCAGGGAGCTGGCCGGCTTTTTACATGCGAGCAATGTTCCATCCGCGTCAAAGGAATACTCTGAGCAGAGAACCCGGTCCCGTGGAATCTGATGCTTGTCTGCCAGCGGGTGAACGAAAAAACTCGGGCCGCTGCTTACCAAGAAGGAATCTGGGTATCCCAATAATTCTCCGTAACGAATCCGCTTTAGTATGGACTCAAAGGCCTGCTCGGCAAAGTTCTTCGTGAAGCCCGCTTGCTTAAACAGTGGGATAAAGGATTGATTAAACTCATCATTCGACATCGCCCCAGCGCCAAAACGCTGCTCGAGCGCTTGCAGCTGCTCCGCCACATTCAACCGCCGAGCAATTTGCAGATTCGCAGCTTCGACGGTCAAGACTTCGTCAACATCCAAAAACAGCCCGACGCGCATGACCCTATCTCCATTATGTGACCATCCATGCACTCGACCGAGTACGCCGTCCCCGCTCGCTCAAGGGACCAACTACCATTTGCGCAAGAGACCAGCCACCACTCGTTCGAGACGCGGCGACTATTTCCAAAGCTAACGCCATGCACGCTTGTCCAAGGCGGCTTAACCCGCGTACACCGCCACGGCCGGCTTTGTCACTGAAGGCCACCCTCTCCCGGATCGTGCTACGTCTAAGCCTCGCGACACTGTTGCGCTTGTCCGCTAGCTACAGGCCCTTAGTGTCGCCATTCTGCTCAACGTACAGGCATTGCGAGACAGCCAACCGTCCGAGGTGCATCCCAAAAATAACCGACCAAGCAAGGGCCATTAGCTTAAATGTGTAGGAGTAAAATTCCCGCCAGTCCTTTGTGAGAAGCGGAAGGCCCGCGACGACGATTAGAGTCGCAATTAGCACCGTGCGGCGCAGGGTGCGCGCAGTTGCCGCTAAGATAGTGTGTTTGGCCCCTTCCTCGGCAAGAGCATAAGTGGCACACCGCGCCGCGCGCGGGCCAGGAGCGAGCGACGCTTTGGAGAAGCAGAGCAAGTAGATAAGTGTGGGTATACTAACGAGCCATGGTGAAGCCCAGACCAGCCGACTAACGGAACGATAGGAATGGCAGAGGGCCACAAACGGCAGTACGTACAGTATGGTAACAATAAGGGCTGATGGCCACGAATCGACGGGTGACGTCGGAGCAAGTAGTTCTGCTTTGTATAAAGGGAATGCAAGATTAATTATGACCAGAGCTAGGACAACGCTCAGGATCTTGTCGGGCATGAACCGCACCCATGTTTGAATATAGTTCGCGACAAAGGCGCCGGTTCCACCTGGCAAGCTGTCTCCGGTGAGGTCGACGAGCACGTGGCTGAGCGACGATGCGAAGTCACCAACTCGAGTTTCGATGGCAGCTGCGAGACCAGGGTCGAGCGCGAGCTCTTGGGTGTTATGAAGTGCACTGTGCACAAAGGTCGCAGGAAGGGCCATCAGAGCGGCCGATCCTATGCCGAGAGCGACTGCGTACCATGTTCCACGGCGTCTATGGAGTATGTTGGCGCGGAGCCATTGAGAACGGAAGGCGAAACCCCAGACGCACCCCCCCGTCATATTGACGAGAGACCAGGGAAATACAATCACCGAACCGTCAGCGCCGGTGTATAACAGATAATTGGTCAGAGCGTTTGCGAGGAGCCCTGTGGTTGCTCCCCACCAGGGGCCGAGGAGAAAGGCAACAACCGCAGTGCCGAGCATATCTAAATAAAACACGCTACGTAACGAGCTGCTGACTGCGAGCCCCAAGAAGTTGAACAGCAGGCCGGCGCCGACAATCGGAAGCAGTTCCATGGAGATGGAAAAGGACAACGACCAAGCTGCGGTTCTGGTACCGATGGCGCGCCGGGCGAAGGAGGAAGAACCGAAACCACGATGCCAAGAAGCCGACTTACGGACGAAGGTTATGAGCCGGGCTAGGAGTGGCGCGAGATGGGAGATATGAACTGCGATCGTCAAAAGCCCGGCAACAATGCCGACGACGGCGCCAATGAGAAAGAGTGGGTGTTTCGGATCCATCAAACAGGCGCTCCTTGGGGCGCTTAGGGAAGGCCGTTACGGCTGATCATGTGCGGGCGCACTCGCGACTGAGTAGGGTTCTTGAGAGAACAGGGTGGGGCGGAGAAGTATGTTTGGGAGCAACGCCCGTGCGTGTGGATGCGCCTCCGATGACATAGATAACGGCAGCCGCGGCGGACGCGTGATGTGTGAGTGAAGGTGCAGATGGCACACGGTTGGGGCCTTGAAAGCGGCAGTGATGGGCATTGAAGCAGGCCGGGCGCAGTCGCCGCCTGGCCGCATGTGCTTCAAGGATTCGCACAACGTTGGAGACGACGCGAACCCGAACGTGAGACTATCCTAATGCTGGCGCGAAGAATAGTCGATGGAAAACATCGAGCAGTCGGGGTTGAATCGCGAGATCGGGCGAGACTATGCCGGAGCTTTCTCTTCTCTTTGCGTCTTCAAATCGCGCGCGGCCGTGCCGGCGGCGACACCACTGTTGTCCGAGGTTCCGGGCAGGCCGGGCGTTTTCGCGGCGACTCCGGAACTGCCGTTCCCATTGGCAGGCTGTTCGGCCGGAACGCGCGGCACGACCAACACGGCCATCGAGCGGCCTTTGAGGTCGTATTTTTCCGTTTCGACTTCGCCACCGCCCGTCGCCGGCGATGCGGCCGTGTCGATCAGCACCTGCCACTTCAGGTTTCCCTTGGTGGAGGGCAGTGCAAAGGGAATCGCCTCGTAGTGGGCGTTGAGCAAGAGGAAGAGTGTGTCGCCGACGATCGGTTTGCCGTGCTCGTCGACTTCGCCGATGATTTCGCCGTCGAGCCGCACGCCCAGACAGCGAGCGAACCCGGCTTTCCAGGACTCGTCGCTCATCTCCTCGCCCTTCGGGTCGAACCAGGAGATGTCTTTGACCTCTTCGCGAATGCTGCGGCCGAGGAAGAAATTCCGCCGCTGAAAGACCGGCTGCTCCTGCATGATGCGGGTAACGGTCCGCACGAAGTCGAGGAATTCGCGCTGCTCGTCGTTGAGCTCCCACTTGAGCCAGCTCAGCTCGTCGTCATGGCAATAGGCGTTGTTGTTGCCGTTCTGCGTGTGGCCCAGCTCGTCGCCGGCGCAGATCATCGGCACGCCCAGGGAGAGCACGAGCGTCGTCATCAGGTTGCGTTTTTGCTGCAAGCGCAGGGCGTTGATCTTGGGATCGTCGGTCGGTCCTTCGGCGCCGCAGTTCCAGCTCATGTTGTTGCTGCTGCCGTCACGGTTCTCCTCGCCGTTGGCCTCGTTGTGCTTGTCGTTGTAGCTGACGAGATCGTGCAGGGTGAACCCGTCGTGACAGGTGATGAAGTTGATGCTGGCCGACGGCCGGCGTCCGCCCGTTTCGTAGAGGTCGCTGCTGCCGGAGAGGCGGGTGGCGAAATCGCACAACAGGCCGCCGTCCCCCTTCCAGAAGCTGCGCATGTCGTCGCGGAATTTGCCGTTCCATTCGCTCCAGAGCACGGGGAAGTTGCCGACTTGATAGCCCCCGGCGCCGACGTCCCACGGCTCGGCGATCAGCTTCACCTGCGAGAGGACCGGGTCCTGGTGGATAATTTCGAAGAAGGCCGCCAGCTTGTTGACCTCGTGCAGCTCGCGGGCGAGGGTGCTCGCCAAATCGAAGCGGAACCCGTCGACGTGCATGTCGAGCACCCAGTACCGCAGGCTGTCCATGATCAGCTGCAACACCCGCGGATGGCGCATGCTCATCGTGTTGCCGCAGCCGGTGAAATCCATGTAGTACCGCGGGTTCTCGGGAGAGACGTGATAGTACGAGGCGTTGTCGATCCCCCGCATCGAGAGGGTCGGGCCGAGCTGGTTGCCCTCGGCGGTGTGGTTGTAGACGACGTCGAGAATGACTTCGATGCCGGCCGAGTGCAGCGAGCGGACCATCATTTTGAATTGCTGCACGGGCTGCTGCTCGAAGTGCGTCGCGACGTAGCGCGAGTCGGGCGCGAAAAACGCGAGCGAGTTGTAGCCCCAATAGTTCGAGAGCTTTTTTTCCAGCAGGTGCCGCTCGTCGACGTGGTGGTGCACGGGCAAGAGCTCGACGGCGGTCACGCCCAGGCTCTTGAGATGGTCGAGCACGGGCTCGGTGCCGAGCCCCGCGTAGGTGCCGCGCAGCTCTTCCGGGACCTCGGGGTGCAGCTTGGTGAACCCTTTGACGTGCAATTCGTAAATCAGCGATTTGTGCGCGGGAACCTGGGGCGGCTTGTCATCGCCCCACACGAAGGCCGTGTCGACCACGCAGGCCAGCGGGGCGAATTCGGCACTATCACGTTCGTCGAACGAGAGGTCGGCGTTGGGATCGTCCAGCTTGTACCCGAATAGCTCGTCGGCCCACTTCGTGTCGCGGGCGATGGCCTTAGCGTAGGGATCGAGCAGGATCTTGTTCGGGTTGAATCGATGCCCTTTATCCGGCTCGTACGGTCCATAGACGCGATAGCCGTAGACTTGTCCCGGCACGATCTCGGGCAGGTAGCAGTGCCAGACCAGATCGGTCTGCTCCTTGAGCTCGATCCGCTGCGATTCTTTTTTGTCGTCGGCGTCATTGAACAGGCAGAGCTCGATCTTCGTGGCGTGCTCGCTGAAGATCGCGAAGTTGACGCCGGAACCGTTCCAGGTCGCTCCCAGGGGATAGGGTCGTCCAGGCCAGACACGCATCACACGGCTCGCAGTCGCTCAGAGGGTTGGTCGATGTCGGCAAAGAAACGACGCTGTTCCTTATATTCGTTGCCCGCAGCCGGAGCAAACGGCATTCCGCGCGACCAGATGAGCCGCGCCGGTTCATCATGGTTGCGATCGAACCTGCAAAAAAGACAAAACGAACAGGCCGCGCCGACTGCCTGCGCGACTGCTCGCGATTTCTCGGGCCGGGTTCCTTGGCACGATTCGTGCATTTTCGTGCTGGCCCGAAATTTGGACCGAGACGACGCGCGCTCGACCGTCTCACGAGTCCCCGTCCGAAAGTGGAGTCGTTTTGAATCGTCCCCAATTGGAATTGCCAGGCAAGGCCGCCGCCGACTCCCGGCACCCCCCGCTCAACCGCACATGGCCCATTGGCCCGGAGATCGTCCGCGGCAGGGGGGTCAGCTTTCGAGTTTGGGCTCCCAAACGGCACTCCGTTGAGCTGCTGCTCTGGCGCGAGTTGCCGCAGTCTGATTGGCAGGATGGGCAACCTCACCTTCGCCAAGTGCTGACGCGCGAGGACGAAGAAACCGGATATTTTTCCGCGCTGGTGCCCGAAGCCACGGCCGGGATGTACTACGGATTCTGCCTGGACGGCGGTCCGCGTGTGCTTCCCGATCCGGCTTCGCGTTTTCAGCCGCTCGGACCGACCGGGCCTTCACAAATTATCGACGCGGACGAGTTCCGCTGGACCGACGATGCCTGGAAAGGGCTGACGATCGAAGGCCAGGTGATCTACGAGATGCACCTGGGAACGTTCACGCCCGAGGGGACTTGGCAGGCGGCTCAGCAGCAATTGGCCGATCTGGTTGAGCTGGGCATCACGGTCGTCGAGCTCATGCCGATCGCCGACTTTCCCGGCAACTTCGGCTGGAGCTACGACGGCGTCTGCCTGTTTGCCCCCACCCGTCACTATGGCCGGCCGGACGACTTCCGCCGGTTTGTCGATGGGGCTCACGCCCTGGGATTGGGTGTGATTCTGGACGTCGTCTACAACCACTTCGGCACCGTCGATTGCACGGTGAGTGAGTTTTCCGACGACTACAACTCGCATCGGTACGCGAACGATTGGGGCTCCCCCATCAATTTCGACGGCGAGCGGTCGGGCCCCGTCCGCGAGTTCTTCCTCGCCAACGTCCGCTGCTGGATCGAAGAGTTCCACCTTGATGGATTTCGCTTCGATGCGACGCAATCGATCTTCGACGCCTCCAGCGTCCATATCCTCACCAAGATGCAGCAGGAGGCCCGCCGGGCCGCCGGCGAACGAAGCCTGATTCTGCTCGCGGAGAATGAGCCGCAAGACGTCCGCCTCTTGCAGCCGGTCGAAGAGGGGGGACACGGCCTGGACGCATCGTGCAACGACGATTTTCATCACACGGCCCGCGTGCGGCTCACGGGCCTCACCGAAGCCTACTACGAGGACTACGCGGGGAGCGTCGACGAGTTGCGTTCGGCTCTGCTCGGCGGCTACCTGTTCCAGGGGCAGATGTCGCTGCATCAGAACAAGCGGCGGGGCACGCCGACCCGCGGTCTGCCAGCAACGTCCTTCATTCATTTCTTGCAGAATCACGATCAGATCGCCAACACCGGGCCGGGCCGGCGAATTCACGAGTTGACCAGCCCCGCCCGGCTGCGGGCGATGACAGCGATCTGGCTGTTGTCACCACAAACGCCCATGATCTTCCAGGGCCAGGAGTTTTGCGCGTCCACTCCGTTTCTATATTTTGCCGACTTCGCCAACGAGAACGCGCAGGCTGTGGCGATGGGCCGAGCCAAGTTTCTCTCGCAATTTCCGTCGCTCGACACCGAGGAGGCGCGGCACTCGCTGCCTGATCCGGCCAGCATTGAAACTTTCGAGCGCAGCCAACTCGATTGGAGCGAACGCGAAAAGCATTCCGCATGGCTCGCGCTGCACCGCGACCTGCTGAAGCTGCGTCGGGATGATCCGATTTTCGCCCGACAGCGCGCCGACCTGATGGAGGCGGCCGCTCTCGGAGCCGACTGCCTGGCCGTCCGTTACTTCGATGAGCGGGGCGCGGCCAACTCGGATCGGCTGGTGATCGTGAATTTCGGACGCCAGCTCCATTACTGGCCCTGTCCGCAGCCTTTATTGGCTCCGCCTGCCGGCCGAGCCTGGGATCTGATCTGGAGCAGTGAAAGCGTGCGCTACGGCGGACGCGGCACTCCGACCGTCGAAACCGACCACGGTTGGCAGATTGCGGCCGAGTCGGCCGTCGTCCTCGCCGCCGGGACCGACCGAACCAAACAGGAACTGACGAGTCACGAACTCCCGGTCTAACGTTGCGCGAAGTTTTGCCGGGAAGCTTACTTTGCTGGGAAACGACCATGGCGCAAGCAATCGAACAATCGACTCGAGCGTTGAATCTCGAACGTTCGCCAACCGAGTTATCGCTGTCTCCCGGACCGCGGCCGCAGCCCCTCGGCGACGAGTGGCTGGTGACCAATGGATTGGGGGGCTATGCCTCCGGCACGATCTCGGGAGCCTGCACGCGGCGATATCACGGACTGTTGATTGCCGCGCTGCCCGTTCCTCTCGGACGACTGATGATGCTCAATCATCTCTCGGTCGAGATCGTGCTTCCCGATGGGCACGTGGGCGAGCTCGATCGTGAAGAGCTTCCCGAGGAATCGGAGGCGGACGAAGCCTGGTTGGGCGAGTTCCAGCTCGAAGCGGGGCTGCCTGTGTGGCGATATCAGGTGGGAGCCTACCGCCTCGAAAAACGGGTGTTGATGCCCCATCTGCAGAACACGGCCTTCATCTCGTATCGCTTGTTGGAAGGACCCGGTCAGGCTCGGCTGCGGATGCGGCCCTCGCTGCATTTTCGCGGACACGACGATGCGGTCGACTCGGAAATGAAGGGACCCTACGTGGTGAGCGCGGTGGGCAACCGCTTCGAGATCGCCTCGCACACCGCCCCGCCGCTGCGTTTGCGGATCGTGGCGCCTGAGGCCGGCTTATTGTTGGACGGCGGACATTTGCGGCATTTGACGTATCGACTGGAGAAGGCGCGGGGCTATGCCTTCGCGGGCAGTCTGTGGAGTCCCGGATTTTTCCACGCCGTTTTGACTGCGGGAGACGAAGCCTGTTTGATTGCCTCGACCGAGCCCTGGGACACGCTCTTGGCGGCCGAGCCGGCCGCGGCCCGCACGGCCGAACTCGAACGCCGCACGCGGTTACTCAATCACGCACGGCCCGAAGCGCGGAGCGGCACGGCCGGCGAGTTGGTGCTGGCCGCCGATCAGTTCATCATCTGCCCCTCGAACCGCATGGCCGATGCGGCGCAAGCTCAGGCCGCGGGAGACGAAATCCGCAGCGTGATCGCCGGCTACCACTGGTTCACCGATTGGGGCCGCGACACGATGATCAGCCTCGAGGGGCTGGCACTGACGACCGGTCGACAAACGGAAGCCGGGTACATCCTCCGCACGTTCGCCCGCTACGTACGGGACGGGCTGGTGCCGAACCTGTTTCCGGAAGGACAGCGCGAGGGGCTCTACCACACAGCCGACGCCACGCTTTGGTATTTCCACTCCGTGCAGCGCTACCTTGAGGCCACTCGCGACGAGCATACGCTGCGGCTGTTGTTGCCGATGTTTCACGACATCGTGGCCCATCACGTCGCCGGCACGCGGTTCGGCATTCACGTCGATCCGGCCGACGGGCTGTTGTCGCAGGGACATCCCACCCTGCCGCTGACCTGGATGGATGCCAAAGTCGGCGACTGGGTGGTCACGCCTCGCCGGGGCAAGGCGGTGGAGATCAACGCCCTCTGGTACAACGCGCTGCGAATCCTGGAAAACTGGTGCCGCGAGACGGGCGATCTCGCAGCAGCCCAAACCGTGGCCAAGCGTGCCGAAACGACGCTGCGTTCGTTCAACGCGCGGTTTTGGAACGAGTCGCGGGGATTTCTGTACGACATCGTCGACGGCGAATCGGGGGACGATCCGTCGCTGCGGCCCAATCAGGTGTTTGCCATCTCGCTCGATTACCCAGTGCTCGATTCGTCGCGCTGGCCGGCCGTGCTGCAGACGGTGCACAAGCAGCTGTTGACGCCGTATGGCCTCCGCAGCCTGGGGCCGGAAGAACCCGATTACAAATCGCGGTACGACGGCGACCTGCGGGCTCGTGACGCCGCCTATCACCAGGGAACGGTCTGGCCGTGGCTGATCGGTCCCTTCGTCGACGCGTGGCTTCGCGTCCATCCGGGCGATTTCAAAACGGCCCGCGGCTTTCTCGCGGCCTTCGAGCCTCATCTGCACGCGGCATGTATCGGCTCGATCAGCGAAGTCTGCGACGCGAAAGCACCGTTTCTCCCGCGCGGCTGCGTGGCGCAAGCCTGGAGCGTGGCCGAAGTTTTGAGAGCCTGGGTCAAGACAGAGTCCAAAAGCTGAGTGCCCAGACGCCGAGTGTCCAAACCTGAACTCCGGCCGGTTCGGGCGCGCCCCTTGCACCATCTTAAGCTGTGCACAGACCACTGGTCAGAAAATTTCCCGCCCGCGTGCATCGCGCGGGCTCGACTCGAAAGGCATGATCGCCGTGACAGACAAACCGAACACCAAAGGGAACAAGCTCAAAGAGTTCAAGGAGCCGCTGACCGACCCTTTGCGGCGACTGGAGACGGCTCTCGACACGCCGCCCGTGCCGGGTGAATTGCGCACGTGGGCGTCCACGCTGCGGAAGACCTTCGCGGAAACGACGCACCAGATCCTCGAGCACATCGAGCACGTACATCCAGAGCAGTTCGAGGAAATCGAGCAGGAGAATTCTGAACTGCTAGCGAGAGTCACCGGGCTCCGCGAAGAGGACCGCAAGAACCGGGAGTGGTGCCGTTCGCTGGAGCACCAGTTTGCGGAGCTGGAGGCCAACGCGGCCCGCGCGGGCGCGGATGAAAAGCAGGCCATGGATCAGCAGCAAAAGCTACTCGAAGAAGGGCTGCGATTTGTGATGAACGTCCGCCGGCAAGAGACGGCCATTCGCACGTGGATCGAAGAAGCGTTCGATCGCGACACGGGGCTGGGGGACTGATTGCCGAATCCTGCTTGCATCCAGCTTCTTCCCGCCCAGCACGGGGGTGGCGGTCCGTCGCCCACATTTCCCCCTCGACGAATCCCTTCCGACTAGACTAAGCCGCGCTCGCCAACAAAAAAACCCTCGCCGCTTTGCAACGGCAAGGGCTTTCAACGCGCCGGTCAATCCTAGGCTGCCGAGAAACCCGGAGCCCTGGATCGAGCCTGCGCGGTCTTTACGGAAGGTCCCGTCGCGCCATCCCACCGGCAGCCAAGCTGATGACGAACAGCACGAGGAAGACCACGAACAGAATCTTCGCGATCCCGGCCGCAGCCACATACACGCCCGTGAAACCGAGCAAGCCGGCAACCAGGGCGATGATCAGAAAGGTCAATGCGAGCGACAACATTGGAAGTCTCCCTTTCGGCGGATTCTCTCGGCTCACGTGCCAGCCCCCTCCTCTAAGTGGAGGCTGCCTTTTGGCATCGGCGAGCGAACTGAATGCAAGTTGTTCGACTGACGGCAACTAGCCAACGCATATGGCGTGCCAGCATGGCGGCGAAATGTTTTGCCGGCAGAATTCCGGGGAGAATCGCGGGTTGTTCGCAGCCGCTGCGCAATTTCAGGTCGAGATGGGGGCCGGCGAGTCGATCGGCTCCGGGGCGCGAATCGGCCGATCCACGGGGGCCGGCAGACCGAGCAACGCGTTGAACGCCGCCCCATCGAGAGTCTCCCGCTTAAGCAGCTCGTTCGCGACGAGGTCCAGTTGGTCGCGGTGTTCGCGGAGAATCCTCTGTGCCGATTGATGTGCGTCGTCGAGCAGTTTCTTCACCTCGACATCGATGAGCCGAGCCGTTTCCTCGCTACAGTCGCGCTGTGGCAGAGTTCCGGGGACCGTCGGCAGGAATCCATCCTGGCGGCCGGCGACGTGCATCAGGCCGACTCGTTCGCTCATGCCGTACATGCAGACCATTTGACGCGCGAGAGCCGTCGCACGATCGAGATCGTTCTCGGCCCCCGTGCTGATTTCGTCGAAAGCCTCTTCCTCGGCGGCCCGGCCCCCCAGCATTCCCTTGATGCGGTCGAACAGCTCGGCCCGCGTCATCAGGAATTGCTCTTCGAGAGGCAGCTGCAACGTATAACCGAGCGCGGCGCGGCCGCGCGGCACTACGCTGATCTTGTGGACGGGGTCGGCATGCTCGCTGAAGGCAGCGACGAGCGCATGACCCACTTCGTGGAAGGCGACGCGGCGCTTTTGCTCAGGATCGAGCCGTCGGCTCTTGCGTTCCGGCCCCGCGACGACCTTTTCCACCGCGTCTTCGAGGTCCTTTTGGTTGATCGACGAGCCGCCGCGGCGGGCGGCCAGCAGGGCCGCCTCGTTGAGCGCGTTGGCCAGGTCGGCCCCGGAAAAGCCGGCCGTCGACTGGGCGATGCGGCGCAGATTGACGTCCGCGGCCAGCCGTTTGTCGCGGGAATGGACCTTGAGGATCGCCTCGCGGCCGTCGATATCGGGCGAGTCGACGACGACTTGTCGGTCAAAACGGCCGGGGCGCAATAGGGCCCGATCGAGGATGTCGGGCCGGTTGGTGGCGCCCAAAATCAGCACGCCGACGTTCGCCTCGAAACCGTCCATCTCGGACAGCAGTTGGTTGAGAGTCTGCTCGCGCTCATCGTTGACCAGGCCGACGTGGACGCTGCGCTGGCCGCCGATCGCGTCGATCTCGTCAATGAAGATGATGCAGGGGGCGTTCTTCTTGGCCTGCTCGAACAGGTCGCGCACGCGGGAGGCCCCCACGCCGACGAACATCTCCACAAAGTCGCTGCCGCTGATGGAAAAGAAGGGGACATGCGCTTCGCCGGCGACGGCGCGGGCCAACAGAGTTTTCCCGGTTCCGGGCGGACCGACGAGGAGGATCCCCTTGGGGATCTTCGCCCCGAGCGCCTGGTAACGCGACGGGTTCTTGAGGAAGTCGACCACTTCCTGCAGCTCGTACTTGGCTTCGTCGCAGCCGGCCACGTCGTTGAAACTGATGCCCGTGTCCTTGTCGCCGATCAGCTTCGCCTTGCTCTTGCCGATGCTCATCACCGTCTGGCCCATCGAACCCATCCGCCGCGTGAGGAAGTAATAGATCCCGGCGAAGAACAAGATGGGCAGAATCCAGGCGAACAGAAAGGTCGACAAGATGCTGGGGCGAGTGCCGACGAACTGGACGTGATGCTCCACCAACTCGTCGACGAGCTTCGGATCCTCGACGCGGATCGTGCGAAAGAGAAACGGCCCTTCGGGAGCGGTCTTTTCGTTCTCGGCAGATTCGCCGTCGGTGGTCGCGGGCGTCGGTGCCGTCTTCTCTGCGGCCGACGACTGCTTTTCGGCTGCAGGTTTTGCAGCTTCTGGCTTTGCCACCTCTGATTTTGCCGTCAAATTCTTGCTTGCTTCTTTGGCGGCAGGCTTCGCGGGCGCGGGAGCTGGTTCGTTTTTTTCGGCAGCGGCCGGCTTCGCCGCGGATTTTTCGCTTGGTGACTTTTCGGTGGGCGACTGCTTTTCTGCGGGAGTCTTGGGGACGATCTTGCCGTCGATTTCGTCCTGCTTGACCTCGGCCTCGGTCACCTCGTTGTTGGCGAGATACTCTTTGAACTCGCTGTACGGAATGGTTTTGACCCGCATGCTCGTCAGCATGTCCTGCCAGAACCAGAGCATGAACAGCGCCAGCGGGATGTACCAGATAATGCTCCGCCACTGCGGCGGCAGGCTGGGGCGGCTCGGCTTGCCCTTGGGATCCTTTTGCGGAGGCTTGGGCGGCAGCAGTTGCGGTTCGTCCATCGAGGGTTCCAATCAGGCGAGCAGGACGGCGAGGATGCCGGTGAGAAACACGCCGTCAAAAGTCCCGGCCCCGCCGATCGAAAGCACCGGCGCTTGGAGCTGGCCCACAATCCCCAGATTGAGCAGGTCGGCGCCGATCAGCGTTCCCAAGCTGCCGGCGATGTAGGCCAGCGCCGGGGCCGCGTTTCGCGACAAGAGCAGCGACACGCCCGCCGCCAACAGCGGAGGAATGATCGGCGTGAGCGCGATGCCGACGCCCGGCACCGGATGCGCGAGCCGATTCACAACCACTGTGACGACTGCCACGGCGATCAACCCCTGCACGAACAGGCGATTCTTGATCAGCAGGTAAATCGACAAGGCGGCCGGAATCAGGGCCCCCCCGACGTTGACGGCGATAATCGTTCGCGGCAGCTCCCGCACGTCCGGCACCACGTATTGAATTCCATAGTCGCTGACCGTGTCGTTCTCGACGAGGTGTTTGGCTGGCACCTCCGCTATGGGAATGTTTACGTAGCTGCCCAACAGGGACAGGATCAAAAACAGAAAAATCCAGCGCGGCTGGATGCCTATCTTGGAGTACGCATACTCGATGATTCCCAGCTGGACGAGGGTCAGGATCACCCCAAAGACGAGGAACAACAGCAGAACGAACGGAGCCGTGACCGGAAAATAATGCATGTGCGAGGGGTGCATGGACGGGGGCTCCGGGGACGAAAGTTGCCTGCGGCGTTCAGGGACGGCTGTCGGCCTGGGGCCGGTTTCAGGCTGCAAACACAGTACCCGACCGACCGTAGACCGTGGAAGGACCGCAGTCGGCGACGCTGGCCGTCTCGGAACCACCTTGTTCGCGCGAAGATCAGCTTCGGTCCAAAGGCCGTCGGTTTGACAGATCCGCTAAACTTAATCTTAGGTTTTTCTTCCGACCTGTGACTGCCTGGACCGGGGATCGCCCGGAGGAGACCGGAGAGACGACCGAATGCAGCATCTGGCGGTCGCGGAGTAACCATGGACGAGCCCGTCTCGCACTCGACCTCCTCGGGCAAGCCGGCGCTTTCGCCGGACGACACGCCCGGCGACGACGTCGCGCGTCAGACGACCGTTCCCCCGAGCCGTGCCGTCGGGACGCCTGTTCCTAAGTCGCGCTCGCTCGACGACGTCCACAACTCGGTCCCGGTCAGCTATCCGGGATTCGCGAAGCGGCTCTTCGCGTTTTTGGGACCGGCGTATCTGATCAGCGTCGGTTACATGGACCCGGGCAACTGGGCCACCGACATCGAGGGTGGAGCCCGCTTCAGCTACGAGCTGGTGTGGATCCTGTTGATGTCGAACGCGATGGCCATCCTGCTGCAAACGCTGGCGGCCCGCTTGGGAATCGTTTCGGGGCGCGACCTGGCGCAGGCGTGCGGCGAGTCGTATTCCCGTCCGCTCGCGTTCACGCTCTGGATCCTGTGCGAGATTGCCATCGCGGCATGCGACCTAGCCGAGGTCATCGGCACCGTGATTGGGCTGAACCTGCTCTTCGGCATCGCGCCGCTCATCGGCCTGATCATCACGGCCTTCGACACTTTTGTGTTCCTGGCCATTCAGCGACTGGGTATTCGTAAGACCGAAGCGTTCATCGTGATGCTGGTGGGCACGATCGGCGCGTGCTTTCTGCTCGAGCTGGCCTTGGCCAAGCCGGAATGGAAAGCCGTGTTCGGCGGGTTCATTCCTTATTTGCAATCGTCGCCTCCGTTCGTCTTCAGCAGCCCGCAGGCGCTTTACGTGGCGATCGGCATCCTGGGCGCCACGGTGATGCCGCACAATCTGTATCTCCACTCAGCGCTCGTGCAGACGCGGCGGATCCACGAATCGCGCGAGGGATTCCGCCAGGCCTGCCGCTACAACCTGATCGATTCGGTTGTGGCGCTGAATCTGGCCTTCCTGGTGAATGCGGCCATTTTGATTACTGCGGCGGCCGCGTTTTATCGGCACCCCGAGCTGTGGTCAGCGAAGGGGGAAATCCAGCTGCAGGACGCCCACGAACTGTTACATCGCGTGCTGGGGACGCGCTTGGCCCCCATCGCCTTTGCCATCGGGCTCCTGGCGGCCGGGCAAAGTTCCACAATGACCGGCACCCTCGCCGGTCAGGTGGTGATGGAGGGTTTTGTCAATCTTCGCATGCGCCCTTGGACGCGGCGATTGGCGACGCGGCTGTTGGCCATCCTGCCGGCGGTGATCACCGTCGTCGTGTTCGGTGCCAATCAAATGACCAACCTGCTCGTCTTGAGCCAGGTCATCCTCAGCCTGCAGCTGCCATTCGCGGTGGTGCCGCTGTTGCACTTCACTCGAGAGCGTGCGCGGATGGGCGAGTTCGCGAACCCGCGATGGGTGCAGGTGCTGGGCTGGATCACGACGGCCATCATCATTGCCCTCAACGCCGCACTCTTGACCAGCGCGATCCACGAGTGGATTGTCTCGGCCGGATCGCGGGGCATCTGGATCGAGCTTGCGGTCGTGCCGGTGGCGTTTGCCGTCAGTCTATTGCTCGCGTGGCTGATCGTCCGACCGTGGGTGATTGGATACCGCGTGGCCCAGACGGCGGAATCGGCGGGCCGCACGACGGCTCGCGACGTAGCGGCCCACATCTCGGAGCCGATTTATCGACGGATCGGCGTGGCCTTGGATCACAGTCCCAGCGATCGCATCGCTCTGGAACATGCGGCCGCGTTGGCCCGCCATCATCAGGCCGAGCTGATCCTGATTCACGTTGTGGACGGGGTCGGGGGCCAGCTGCATGGCAGCGAGTCGCGCGACCTGGAGCGGCAAGGCGACCAGGCCTACCTCGAGCAGCTGGCCCGGACGTTGCGCCAGTCGGGGGCCTCTGCCCGCGGCGTTTTGCGTTTTGGCCATCCGGCCCGAGAGCTGAGCCGGACAGTCACCGACGAGAAGATCGATCTGTTGGTGCTGGGAAGCCACGGACACGGCAAAATCGGGGATTGGCTCTTTGGCGAGACGGCGGGAACCGTCCGGCACGCCGTGCAGATCCCCGTGCTGGCCGTCCGCGAGGCGAACCGGCCCAACCCACCGGGGGAGGACTCGACCCGACCGGCACCCTGACCCGATCGCTACCATGACCGATCGGCAGTGTGACCGATCGGCAGCGTGAGAAGTCGCCCAAATCGCGACGCGACGGCGCGGTTTCTGCCAGTGCAAACAAGATGAGGCACGCAAAGGCGAGCTCAGCGCCAAAAGCGTCCTCCGCGCCGTACAATTGAGATGTCATGAAACTGACCACCAAGATCGTGTCGCTCTGGATGGCCGGAACGCTGATCGTGGTCGCTGCGGGCACGTTCTTCGCGATTCGCCACGATGGACGGCTGCTGCAGGACGACCTGCGAAGCGAAGCGGGCGAAATCGGGCAGACGCTTGCCCCCTTGATCCAAGACGCGTGGCGCACCAGCGGCGAGCAGCGTGCCTTGCAACTGATCGCCGATGCGAACCACAACAATCGTCAACTGAAGGTCCGCTGGGTCTGGCTCGACGAAAACACGGCGGCAGAAGGGACGCCAGTACTGTCCCAAAGCAACCTGCAGGCGGTCCGCGACGGGCAGCTGGTCTACGTCGAAGAGCGCGAGCCGAGGGGCCGCGGCGTCTTGCACACGTACGTCCCTGTGGCCGTTGCTGCGCCGCGCTCGGGCGCCATCGAGCTGCGCAATTCCTTGGATGGTCCTGACCGGATCGCCCGCGCCGCCATTCTGCGTTTTGCGCTCCTGGGCGCCCTGCTGATCGTGCTCAGCGCGGCCGCGGCGTCTCTGTTGGGCGTCTGGCTGGTCGGTCGTCCGCTGCAACTGCTCACCGAGAAAACGCGCCGCGCCGGCGCCGGCGATCTGTCGAATCCCATTCATCTGGTCCGCCGCGATGAGCTGGCCGAACTGGGCCTCGCGCTCAATCTCATGTGCAACCGACTGGCGGCCGCCCGCGAGCGGCTGCGCGCCGAAACGGAAGCCCGCATCGCTGCACTCGATCAGCTGCGGCACGCCGACCGACTTAAGACGGTGGGGCGCCTGGCCAGCGGCATGGCGCACGAATTGGGCACGCCGATGAATGTCGTCCTCGCGCGGGCCGAGCTGATCGGTCTGGATTCTCCGTCCGAGTCGACGATGGGCAGTCTCAAGGTGATCAAGAACCAGATCCAGACGATGTCGGCGATGATCCGCCAGCTGCTCGATTTTGGCCGCCGCGGCCGCGCGCACAAGCAGACGCTCGATCTGACTGAGCTCTGCGAACAGACGGTGCAACTGCTCGATCCGGTGGCGCGGCGAGAGAACGTCACGATCGAGCTGGCAAGTGGTGATGCCCCCGTGATGGCGGAAGTCGATCGCTCTCAGATTCAGCAGGTAATTAGCAATATCATCGAGAATGCGATTCACGCGATGCCGCAGGGCGGCACGGTGACCGTGCGGGTCGAGCCCGGACCGTTCCGGCCGACCGCGAACGCGCACGCGTCGGACCAACCGGCGGCGCGGGTGTCGATTGAGGATCAGGGGATCGGCATTCCGGCCGAAAATCTCGATCACATCTTCGATCCGTTCTTCACCACCAAAGAAGTCGGGAAAGGGACGGGACTGGGCCTCTCGATCGCCTACGGGATCGTTCAGGATCATGGCGGCTGGATTGAAGTCAGCAGCCAGCCGGGCGAAGGTTCCCGTTTTTTAATCTACTTGCCTCTCGCGGAGACGCGTTGCATCGGCGAAACGTCCACCGACGCGGGTTCCAACGGTGCCGCCCGCCGCTCGCCCTCGTTCGAATCACGGCCGATTGAGGCCGCCTCGCCGCACGCCGCTCCGTCGAGTTGAACCGCCCCGCGCGCCGCCTTACATTGGTCGGCGGCAGGTCATGTCGGCGCGGATCGGAGTTGGCCACTTCCTGCCGCTTTGGCACAGGCGTTGCGATGAGTGTTAAGAAACGGGATGTTTCACCGCTCGTTGTACGCCCGCTTGACCCACGCAACCCGTCTGTTTCTCTCTTCTGTCGAGTGCTTACGATGACTATCACCGACCCCATGTTCATCACCCAGTCCGACCCAACGCCGGCACGGCCGCCGCATATCTTGCTCGCCGAAGATACCGACGATATGCGGGCCGTGATCGCCATGCGCCTGCGGCAGCAGGGCTATTCCGTGACGGAATGCGCCGATGGCGCGGAGCTGCTGGCCCGGCTGGGCGTGTATCTGCACCCCGAGACCGTGCAGCAGCCTCCCGAATCGCCCAAGTACGATCTCGTGATCTCCGACGTGCGGATGCCCGGAGTGTTTGGCACGAGCATCGTCGAGGGAGCGAGCGAGTGCCCGCTCTTTCCGCCGACGATTCTGATCACCGCTTTTGGCGACGAAGAAACGCACGAGAAGGCGCGCCGCGTCGGAGTGGCCGCCGTGATGGACAAGCCGTTCGACATGGGCGATTTGCTGGAAAAAGTACGCACGGTGATCGCCGGTCGCGATCCGAAGAAGTCGGTGCAGCCGCGCCCCGTTTGAGTTCGGTTGCATGTTCTTGGACGCCGGCCTGAACGCCGGCTCGTCGCGTGCTGGTTGTCGATCCGGCTACGCTGGCGACGGGAAGCAGACGGCGATCGCTTTCGGGACCACTTTCAGTCGCACGGCCGCTGCTCCGATCACGTCGCCGTCACACTCGACCAGGAAGGGGGGATCCGCGTCGATCTCGATCACCGCGGCCCGATGCTTCTCCACGTTCGCCTCTGAGTCGAGATTGCCGCTGTAGAGCTTGGGAGTTTTGAGTGCCATTTGCCAGGCGGGCATCGGGCGAAACAGGGTCAGCTCGAACTGACCGTCGTCGAGTGCGACGCGGCTCCCGAATTTCATGCCGCCTCCCGAGTAGGCTCCTTTGGCGACGATCAGGCAGAACGCTTCGCGTTCGAGCGATTGGTCGTCGCACCGGATCCGCAGCCGCGCGGGTTTGACGTGCCACAGTCCTTGCAGCGTCGGCAACAGGTAGCGGGCCGTGCGGGGCCAGCGCGGCGACATGAGCGCCTTGCGGCGGACGACCTCGGCCGCGAATCCGAGCGTTGCCATGTTGAGAAAATAGAGCGGCGGGAGCGATCGCCCGTCGACCGACTCGAGACGTCCAATATCTACGCGGTGCACAGTCGGACGCAGCACAACTTCGCGCCAGTCGTGCCGCGCTCCGTTGCTTAACCCGCGAAAGTAATCCGACCCCGATCCGGCTCGGGCCACCGCCAGGCAGGCCGCGGGGTTGATGAGTTTGCCGCAGTCTTCGTCCTGGTCGAAGAAGCCGTTGAGGGCGGCGTTCGCCGTGCCGTCGCCGCCGACTGCGACGATCTGCTCGGCTCCGTGTGCCAGCGCAGTGCGTGTCTGCCGGATCGCTTCCTCGCGACTCTCGGCGAAGACCGGCTCGAACGAGCCGTCCCGCGCGCGAAAATATTCCGAGAGGCGTTCGACCGCGCGGGGCAAGATTCCCGAGCCCGCTTTGCGATTGACGAGGAAGACTCGCTTCATCCGATCGGCTCTCTCGCTCCCGTTTTCGTGCCGAACTCATTCTATTGAGTCGCCACGAAATCGGAGCGCAGCCGCCGGTGCGGGGTGCTGCGTCAGGCCGCACGCCGACTGCAAGCGTCGCTTGCCGCCAGGTTGCCGACGGCCGAGCAGCCGAGTCGCGCGTTGAGTTCCGCTCCGCCGATTTCGAGGAAGTGTCGTTCGGCTTCCGGGCTCCAATAATCGTCGAGCCGCGTCAGACCGTCCGATTTCGTGATCGTTTCGGATTGCAGGCTTGCGCGAAGCACGCGCTGTGCTTCGCCGGTCGGAGCACCAAGAAATGCCGCGACCGACTCGATCACGCTGGCGGCTCGCGTGCTGTCGCCCGTCAGGTCTTCAAAACGCACCTGCAGTGTGCCGTGAAGCTTCGACCAGCCCACCATCGGTTCGTAGAACCGCTTCAGCATGTAGGGGGCGCTCGTTTGCAGAAACACGAGGCAGCGCTGTCGCGGGTCGGACACGGAGTACCACGGGAGATGGCGGGCCTCCAGCCTTCCAGTCGAGTGCAGGAATCGCATGTAAGAGATGAGCGCCGTCCGCAGGTCGCGCGCTACAAACAGTCGCTTGAACGGGCGGGTCGCGTCAATGATGTCGGCTTTGAAGGGTAGATGGCCGACGGCGAAGTCGCCGGCGTGAATCCGCTCGAGCGAGATGATCAGCGGCTCGCTCCGCGCGAAGCGGCCCGGGTCTCGCCGCGCGTCGTCGAGCGCGCTGCCGCTGTAGTCGGTGTAGGCCAACTCGGCCAGGTGCATTCCCGTCCAGCGGTAGCCGAGGGCCTTGAGAAACTCGGCAACGAGATACGTGCCCGACTTGGGGATGCTCACAACGATGACGCGATGATTGGACGAAACGACGCGATGATCGGACATGACGTGCGCCTTGCTTCGGCCCGACTTTGTTGTGGCAGCCGATCGCGGCAGGCGGCTGCGGTGCGGAATAATAGCGGGGACCCGGGCAGACCGCAAAATCAAATTGCCCAAGGCTGCCTGCAGTCCGGCAACGCCTGTCCATGTGCTAATATCGCCGCAATCAACCAACGAAACACGCGAGACCGAGGGGCCAAGCCTTACCGTCGAGACAGGAACCGTAATGAGTGTGACCGGACTGGAAATCGTGCGGCTGCGTCAGGAGCAGTTTGCCGCCGCTCGCCAAATGCTGACGCGGGCATTTCTTGACTATCCGCTGATGATCTACGCGAACGAACAGCTCGCCCGGCGCCGCCGGGGCGTGGCCACGCTGTATGGAGCCATCGTCCGCGATTCGTTGCGTTACGGCGAAGTGCACGTCAGCGCCGGAGTGGAAGGGGCCTGCTGCTGGCTGCCCCCCGGTGTGGGCCTGCCGTCCTTCGCGCGCGAAGTCCGCTCCGGAATGCTGGGACTCCCGCTGGGATTCGGTTGGGCGGGCTTTCAGCGTTTGGTCGATTTCGATCACGAGCAGCGGCGGCTGCACGAGAAATATGCAAAAGGGCCGCACTGGTTTCTGGCGACGATCGGCGTCGATCCGGTTCATCAGGGGCGCGGCATCGGCAGTGCAGTGATGGCCCCCGTCCTGGCACGGGCCGATGAAGAGCGCATGCCCTGTTATCTCGAAACTCACACGACCGGCAACGTGCGGCTCTACGAGCGACACGGGTTTCGCGTGATGGAGCACCTCGAGAACCCGACAAGCGTTCCGCTCTGGTCCATGCTGCGGCCGCCCGCCGTCGGTTAGTCGCGATTCGAACGGATCGGGCGAGGTTTTCTCAAGAGCCGGCCGTCCACGGATACTCCATGTAGCTTGCCGTCTTGATGGCCGCCTCCGCGCCGTGCAGTCGCTCGACGACGTGCAGACTCATATCGATGCCGGCAGCAATTCCCGCCGAAGTGATGATTGGTCCGTTGTCGACGTAGCGACGGTCGGGGTGCAAAGTCGAATTCGGGGCCAGTTGCCGCAACAGATCCATGGCCGCGGCGTGCGTCGTGGCGGCCTGGTCTTCCAGCAAACCGGCCTTCGCCAACAGCAGCGAACCGGTGCAGACCGACAGCGTCAACTCGGCCTTGGCGGACTGAGTGCAAATCCAGTCGAGCAGCGGCGCATTGTCGAGCAGCGGGCGCGTCCCCAGACCGCCGGGAATTAACAGCAGCTGCGGCGGCGGGCAGTCGTCGAGCCGGAAATGCGGGTTCACACTCAGTCCGTTGTACGTGCGAACGGGACCCGGGTCCTCGGCAATCGTAAACACTTGGAAGGCGCCGGGCACGGCCACGCGGCTGGCGACGGAGAAGACTTCAAACGGTCCGCAAAAATCGAGGATCTCCACGTCCGGAAAAATCAGGATGCCGACATTCCGCATGGCACAGGCTCCTCAAAAGGCCGATTCGCGAAGACGCCTAATCGGACGACACTGCCGGATTGTCGTCGGTTCGGAGCGGCCGCGTCACGTCGACGAACAACCAGCAGCATGCGGCCAGAAAATACGCGCAGCCGAACAGGGGAAACAGCGTGTGCGTGGCGCCGCGATGCATCATGTAGCCGGCGAAGGCCATGCCCGCCGCCCCGAAGAGCTGGCTCGTCATGTTCATTGCCCCGCTGATCGTGCCGGCGTAACGCTCGCCGACGTCGACGCAGGCGGCCCACGCCGGGCCGATCATCAGGTCGTTGCAGAAGAACGAAATGCTGAAGAGCGCGCCCATCAGCGAAATCGGTCCGACCCAGGGAATCACCGAGAGCGAGAGCCCCGCCAGCAAGAGCCCGATGGCCGCGTTCGCGCGTCGGCCCCATTTTCGGCTGCCCCAGCGGCGGATGATCCAGTCGGAAAGCACTCCGCCCAGCGCGCACGAAACGACACCGAGGGCGAGCGGAGCCGCCGTGATCCAGGTGACGTCGTGCTTCGAGAGATGGCGTGTGTGATCGAGATAGTTGGGCAAGAGCGTCGTGACAAAGTTGCCGGCCGTGCCAACCAATCCGTACATCAAGCAGAGCGCCCACACGTTGACCGAGGTCACGAGCGCGCGCCACGGAACCCGCGTCGCGCCCCCATTCGCGGCGGGCGGCGCTCGCCCGGCCGAAATGATTTGCCGCTCGGCCGCGTTCACCCGCGGCATTTCATCCGGTCGATTGCGAAACCAGATCCAAAACGGAATCGCCGCGCACGGGCCGAGCGCGGCCAGCACCCACAGCGGCGTGGTCCACGTCGCGAACAGTTCGAACAATCCGCCAACCAAGAACGGCGCGACGGCGCCGCCCAGCCGGCTGAACATCCACACGGTCCCTTGAGCCGTGCCCCGCTCGGACACGGGCATCCAGTCGGCCATCACACGTGACCAGACGGGGAAATAGCCCGCCTGTGCTACGCCAAAGGCAAATCGCATCGCGATCAGGTACACCAGCGGCGACATCCACGCCGCGGAAATGCCGGCGAACGCTTGCAGTCCCGTGAGCAGCGACCAGGCAATCACCAACAGGGCCAGCAGGTGCCGCGCGCCAAAACGGTCGCCCAACAGGCCGCAGGGGACTTGAAACAGGCCGTAACCGATCAAGAATGCTGCTGTGAGGTAGCCAAACTGTTGATCGTTGAGGCCCAGATTGTCCGCGATGTAAGGCTGCGCGCGGACGAAGGCTTGCCGATGGACGTAGGCCAAAAACGCCAACCCGCAGCCGACCGCCAGCACCAGGAAACGCGTGCGCGTTGCCGGCGCAGTTCCCGCAGCGGCGAGCGGCGCGGACCTCTCCGAGGCTGGGCGTTCCGGTCCGCGCATGGGTGGTCTACGATGCCTGGAGGGGAAGGTGGACAAGGCAGCGCGTTCGCGAGACGCGCGACCATACCGCGCCGGACCGCGATCGGAAACCCACGAGCCGTTTCCCCGCGAGACCCGCTCAAGCCGGCACAAACCGTTCGGCTACCAACTGGGAGGAATCAGCCATGCTGTCCGAAATTCGGGCCGAGTTCCGCCGCTACCGCAAGATGGGCGAGGAGACGCTGGCCGGCATCGACGACGCAGCGTTTTTTCATAAGCCGGGCGAGGCGGTCAATCCGATCGCGCTCATCGTCAAGCACGTCGGCGGCAACCTCCGTTCGCGTTGGACCGATTTCCTCACCACCGACGGCGAGAAGCCGAACCGACAGCGCGACACGGAGTTTGAAATGGCCGCCGGCGATTCGCGCGACGCCATCATGCAGCGCTGGAATGACGGCTGGAGCGCGCTCGAAAACACGCTCGGAAGTTTGTCCAACCTCGATCTCGACCGGACCATCACGATCCGCGGCGAGGCGATGAGCGCTCGCGAGGCGAGCCTCCGCTCGGTGACCCACACGGCCTATCACGTGGGACAGATTCTCTATCTGGCCCGGCTGCTTGCGCCCGGACGCAAATGGCTCACGATTCCCCCGGGTCAAAGCCAGCAGGCGTCGCAGCCATACCTCGAGCGCACCGCGGCGGAGCAGAAGGGCCGGCCATGAAACGCCGTGAGTTTCTGTCGGCCGCCGGCGTCGCTTGGGCAGCGAGCCGGACGGCGCACGCCGGAGCCGCACCCGAGCCGAGCCATCGACCGACGCCGCTCAAGATGCACGTGGGCACGCAGCAGGGCCCGACGACCGCGGCCACGCTGCAATTCTGCAAGCGGCACGGTTGCGACACGATTTGCGGCTATCCGACGCATTCTCCGACGCGCGGATATTGGACGCTCGAGGAACTTGAACGCACCCGCGACCTTTGCGAACAGCATGGCGTGCGACTGGAGATGGTCGCACTGCCGTTTCTCACGTCGAGCCACATCGATCACGAAAAGCGCGGCGCGATCATGCTCGGCGAGAGCCCCCAGCGCGACCGCGACATTGCCGACATCCACCAGATGATCGCAGCCTGCGCGAAGGCGGGCGTTCCTTCATTCAAATACAACATGAGCCTGTTGGGCGTGCTGCGGATTCACGCGACGGCCGGGCGCGGCGGCTCGACCTACAGCACCTGGCGGCTTGCCGAGGCCCGACCGAATCCGCCGCTGACTCGGGCCGGACGTGTGACGCAGGAGCAAGCCTGGGAGCGAATCGATTATTTCCTCGAGCGCGTGATCCCCGTCTGCAACGAACACAAAGTGCGCGCGGCCTGCCACCCACACGATCCGGGCGTTCCGCCGCAAGGTTTCCAGGGGGTGAGCCGCGTGTTGGGGACGGTCGACGGGCTGCGCAAGTTTGTCTCGCTGCGGGAAAGCCCGTGGCACGGCCTCAACTTTTGCTTGGGGACGGTGGCCGAGATGCTGGCCGACCCCCACCGCGAGCTAGGGCTGATCGTGCGGGAGTTCGGCGAGCGGCGGAAGATCTTCAATATTCATTTCCGCAACATCCGCGGGCACCGGGACGATTTTCGCGAAGTCTACCCGGACGAGGGAGACGTGAATCTGTTCGAGATCGCGCGGATTTTGCGGGACATCGGCTACGAGGGCATGCTGATGCCCGACCACGTCCCTTCGCATCCCGACGACCCACACAGCCTGCAGGCATTCGCCTTCGCGATCGGCCACATCAAAGGAATTTTGCAGGCCTTGAGCTGACGGCCTCGCACGGGGTCAATAGCCGGCGGCCGAGCCGTCTTCCCGTTTGTCGGCGACACCGGTGAGGCGACCCGTCTTGGGATCGATCCAAATCGAATGGGCGTCGCCCTGCTCATCGTCCACGACGCGCACGGTGTGCCCCAGCGCTTCGAGTTGTTTCACCGCGGCCGCATGCTCGCGGGCAAACGCCGGCTCGACCTTCGTGCGATCGGGAAACCACTGGTGATGCAGACGGGGCGCGTCGACGGCGGTCCGGGGATCCATATCGAAGTCGAGCACGTTGACGAGCATGCACAGGACCGTGTTGATGATCGTCCGCCCCCCCGGGCTGCCGGTGATCAAGCAGGGCTTGCCGTCTTTGAGCACGATGGTGGGGCACATCGAGCTGAGCATCCGTTTGCCGGGCTCGATCTGGTTGGGCCGAGTGCCGATGGTGCCCTGCGTGTCGGTGATGCCGGGATGCCATGCGAAGTCGTTCATCTCGTCATTGAGCACGAACCCGCCGCCGCGAACGACGATCCGGCTGCCGTACATGTTTTCCAGCGTGTAGGTCATGCTGACGGCCGTGCGTTCGCCGTCGATGACGGAGAAGTGCGTCGTATGAGCGGGTTCGCTGGCGATCGGGATGTCGCCGGCGAGCTGCAGGCTGGGAGTCGCTCGACGCGGATCGATGTCGTGCGCGAGTGAGCGGGCGTAGTCTTTTCGCGTCAGTCTGTCGGGAATGGTCACGTGATCGGGATCGCCCAGGTAGCACGCTCGGTCGCGGAACGCGCGGCGGGCCGCTTCGATCATCAGGTGCAGCGTCTCGGCGGACCAACGACCGTGCGATCGCAGGTCGAAATTTTCGAGGATGTTGAGCTCCTCGATCAGCGTCGTGCCGCCGGACGACGAAGGCGGAACGGAGACGATCTCGAAGCCGCGGTAAGTGCCGCGCACCGGCTGGCGCAGCACCGGCTGATAATGGGCCAGGTCCTCGCGCGTGATCAGCCCGCCGCCCCGCTGCATTTCGGCGGCGATCTTGTCGGCAGTCGCGCCGGTATAAAACGCGTCCGCTCCGCGGTCGGCAATCTCCTGCAAGGTCGCGGCAAGCTCCGGCTGAACCAGGCGATCGCCGCGTTGCCAGACCGTTCCGCCGGGCTTGCCGAAAACGCGATGCAACTCGGCGAACTGTTGCTTGTCGGATTTTTTCAAAATGTCGTTGAGCGAGTCCGCCGTGGCCGCGTCGAGCTCGAAGCCGTCGCGGGCGAGTCGCACGGCCGACAGCACCAACTCGCGCCAGCTCAGCCGGCCGAACCGGCGATGTGCGAGAGCCAGCCCGCGCACGGTGCCCGGCACGCCGACGCGGCGACGGGGCGAACGCCCCTCGGGTTTGGCGAACATGTCTTTGGTCGCGGCGGCGGGCGCCGTTTCGCGAAAATCGACGGCTACCGGTGCGGCCTTGCCCGCGGGCACGATCATCATGTAACCGCCGCCACCGATATTGCCGGCCCCCGGCCAGGTGACCGCTAGGGCGAACGCGGTGGCCACGGCGGCATCGACGGCCGTGCCTCCCTGCCTCAATGTCTCGACTCCGATTCGTGACGCGAATGGATGCACGCTGACGACCAGTCCGTGCTGGCAGTGGACGAGATCTCCCGAGATGACCGGCAGATCACGTGGCGCGGCCGCCGTGCACACAGCCGACGGCACACAGAGCAACAGAAAGACTATCGCGGCCAACGCGCGAACGGTTCGCCCACTCATTTAATAGCAGCCCCACCCATTGGAGATGTCGCCAGTGTGCGGGGCGCCGATCCGAGAATCACGACGGCCGCGACGCCGGCCAGCACCTCGGTCACGACCGACGCGACCGCCGTCACCCGAAAGATGTCACCCCACGTGCCGGCAGGGACCATCGAGACGTGGTCCTCGCTCATCACGAGAAAGTGATTGTAGACCTCGAAGGCGAGCGAGCCAGCCATCGACGCCAACAGCAGCCACGCTCCGAACCGCGTGCGGTTGGCCCACAAAAAGCCGGCGGCTACCACGGGAGCTGCGTAAAGCACGAGCACGATGTAAAGATTGGCCAGCACGGAGGGGAGGTAAATGCCCAGTTGTGCGTGAGCGATCCCGTGTAGCACGAGCGGAATCTCGTGGATCGCCACGACCACTGTCCCCAGCCAGGCGGCAAAACGCGTGCTCTTAGTATCCATCGACGGGCAGGTTTCTGAATTCGAGGGTCTCGAACGAGTCAGCGCGCAGCCGGTGGTTCGATCGTGGCGGCCAGGGTCGGCACGCCGTGCTTGACTTGCAGAATGACGGCCGGCTTCACCGCATTGCGCTCGGCGTCGATCGATATGCGGCCCGTCACGCCGTCAAAGTTCTTCGTCGAGCCTAGCGCGGCGGCGATGTCGGCCCCCGCTTGCGACGGGGCCTGTTGCATCGCGGCGAACAAGATGTTGGCCGCGTCGAAGCCGAGTGCGGCCATCGCGTCGGGCGCGGTGCCGAACTGGGTCTGATAATTCTTCAGAAACTCCTGCACGCGGGCGCGCGGATCCTGCTGGCAATAGTGCGACGCGAAATAGGCGCCTTCGATCGCCGCCCCGCCGATCTCCGCCAACTTGGCCGAGTCCCAGCCGTCACCCCCCAACAGCGGCACGCGAATGCCCAGCTTGCGGGCCTGGACGGCGATGTTGGCCACGTCGGTGTAGTAGCCGGGGATGAACACCACGTCGGGGTTGGTGCCGCGGATTGAAGTCAGCTGGGCGGCAAAGTCCTGGTCCCCCTCCTGGTAAGAGACGCGCGTGGTGATCCGGCCTCCCAGCGTGGTGAACTGCTTTTGGAACTCGTCCGCCAGGCCGACCGAGTAGGGGAGTTTTTGATCGTAGAGGATGGCGGCCGTCTGGGCCTTGAGGTCGTCGTGCGCGAATTTTGCGCAGGCGTAGGCCTGAAAGCGGTTCGTGAAGCAAACGCGGAAAATACGGTCGCCCACGGCCGTGATCTCGGGCGCGACCGAAGAGGGCGTGACCATGGGGATGCCGCTCTGCTGACAAATCGGCGCTCCGGCCAGCGACAGCCCAGACGCCACTTCGCCCAGTACGGCTGCGACCTGGTCGCGATTGATGAGCCGCGTGACGGCCGTGCCGGCTTCCTTGGCGTCACCCCGATCGTCGTAGGTGATCAGGCGGACTTTCTTGCCGTGAATGCCGCCGGCCCCATTGATGGCGTCGACCGCTAGCCGAATGCCATTGTCGGTCGATTGGCCGAAGGTCGCCTCCGAGCCGCTGAGCGAGGCATAGT
>Ga0210390_10000050_pt1 | contig 122118 bp, 102 predicted proteins | sample IncBWH11OmetaG_FD_161050 | JGI IMG/M metagenome (GOLD analysis project Ga0210390, IMG submission 161050) | Forest soil microbial communities from Barre Woods Harvard Forest LTER site, Petersham, Massachusetts, United States - Inc-BW-H-11-O ...
GTAGCCGGGCCCGCGGAACTTATTGCGCAGTCCACCGATAAAATTCGTCTCCGACGTGGACGGCACGAATTGGGCGGTGGTAAGGCAGGGGGTCGCGCCCGTCGCTGCGCCTTCTCCGCAACTGGAAATCGGTCCACCGAGGAACTGCGGAAGGACCACACCGCCAGGGCCAAAACCCTGGGCAGACAGGAGACCATCCAGGCCTCCATCTATCACCGAGTAAGGGAGACCGCTCCGGACGAAAACCGTGCCGGAAACCTGCCAGCCGTCTACGAGAGGCGCCCAGCCATGTCCGAGCAACGCGCGACGAACGGGCAATTCCCAAACGTAGCTCGAGCTGAAGTAATGACGAATGTCGTAGTCGGAGGGCCCGTAATTCTGCCGGGTGTTGAATGGATTTATGGCCGTGGTTACAGAAGTCGCAGAGAAGAAGACGTTCGGGTTTCCGCCGTTGGATACGTCGTCGAAGGCATGGCTATAGGTGTAGTTGGCCTGGAATACGCCTTTGCCCCAGCCGCCATTGACGTTGTGTTTGAAGGAGAACGTCACGCCTTCGTAGTTCGATATTCCGTTGGTGTCCAACAGACTTACGGCGCCGAATCGAGGGTCGAACGGAGCAGCCGGAAGCCCGACGAACGCGGGAACGTTCGCACAGGCCCCAACCCCCGGACTGCAAAATGCGTTTACGCCGCTGCGATCCACCAGGTCGTGAATGCTGTGATTTCCGTTGTAAGCGACGTCGAAAGAGCTGTTCTTGCCAATCGCCTGCTGGACTTCCAAGCTCCATTTCTGGAACTGGGCAATTCGGGTTTGTTTATTGGCGCTGAACAGGCTCGGCGGCGCAAAGTTTGGAACATTCGCCTGGATTTGAGCCAAGGTTTGGTTGTTCTTGAAGCCGTTGATCAAGCCGACGTTGTTGGCGGCCGCCTGGGCGAACAAATTGCCACCGTTCAGAGTTTCACCCGGAGCGATGTTGCTCCCACTGACGAAGAACGAATTGACGCCGGGAGCATTGGAAGCAAAGTTGTCCGTGAACACCGCGGGGAAGGCATCGTTGAAGAGGCCCACGCCTCCGCGGATTACCGTGCCGTGCAAGGCGTGGGGCGACCACGCAAAACCGAACCGAGGTTGCCAGAGAATTGAGCTCAGACCTTGCAGCTCCTGGTGCAATCCCTGCAAAACATCGGTGCTGAAGGGCGTGTTGACGTTATTGTCCGCCATCAGAAATGGAGCGTTCAGACGATTAAAGCAATCGGTCTGGCAGACGGGATTGGACTGATGCTCGATTCGCAGCGCGAAAGTGAGCGTGAGGTTCGATTTTACCTTCCAATCGTCTTCGCCGTAAAAAGCCAGGGTATAAAGACCGATTGGCTGCGACAAAGCACTGGGGAAATTTTGCTGGAGAACCGTACTCGTGCCGGTTGCAGGGTCGACACCGCCATTAAAGAATGCGTCAACCGAATTGGGCGTCACCAAGCCGCTCGTGAATTGGCCGAAGTCTTTGTCGCTTATATCGTAACGGCGGAATTTGGCGCCGAATTTGAGAGTGTGATTGCCCAGCGTCTTTGAAAAGTCGTCCCCAATCTGATATTGCGTGACGTTTCGTCCCTGTGGGAAAAACGCATCTCCTGCGCCACCAGCGCCGGCTCCGCCGATGTTGAACCACGGAATATTGGCGTTCCCGAAAAATATGGTGGTTGGAAACGCGGCAAGCGTTGCTGTGCGGTTCGCGTTGTCGAAGACCGCGCTGTACCACTGCCCAGAGAGAATGAACTGATTCACCATGGTCGAACCGAATGTATGCGTTTCATTCAATTGGCCCTGCCACTGCGGCTGAACGCTGGTGATGTTGAAAAGCGGATTGATCGGGTCTGTATCGGACGCCTGATTGCCTTTATCGTAAAGAACGCGCAGAAACACGCGATCATTCTGCCCGGCGTTGTAATCCACGCGCCCGGAATACTGCGCTTCGGTGGTGAGGTTGTTATCGGCCGCCTGAAAGAAGGACGAGCAAGCAACCCCTGGTCCGAGGCCCGCGAACCCGTTGCATCCTAGCGGATCTGTGGACAAAGGACCGGCGCCCGGCACGGCGTTGGCTGCTCCCTTGGCGTTGTTATACAGACTGAAAAGGTTCTGATAGAACTTCACCGTTGCTGAATTGGCAGTAAAGCCGTCCTTGTTCTCTAAATTAGCAATCGTTGCGGTCTGAAACGCTTGGCTGGGAAATGCGACTGCCGTGCTTACCGGCACCACGACCCGCAAACCCTCCGTATTGAAAAAGAAGAACAACTTGTCCTTCTTGATGGGCCCCCCAATCGAACCCGCCCACTGGTTGGCATTGCTGAAGTTCTTCGGATCGCCGGCATGATTCAGGAACCAATCATTCGCGTTGAAAGCGCTGCCATTCCAGTAGTAGACCGCGTTACCGTGAAAATCATTACTGCCCGATTTTGTTACGTAGTTGACGCTGGCGCCTGCCAGGCTGCCGTATTCTCCCGAGTATCCGCTGCTTACAATGGTGCTCTCCTGGATCTCGTTCGCGCCAAGCAGCAGGTTCGTGGCGCCGGAGTTATTCAAATTGAGGAAGGGATCGTTGTCATCCATTCCGTCGAGGGTGAAAAGGTTCGACGCAGCACCGACTCCATGGTCGGAGAAGTTGCCCAATCCACCCGCGGTGTTCATCACCACGCCCGGCGCGGTTTGGACAAAAGCCGTGAGATCATTGCCAGGGTTGGGTATCGCGCTGAGCTGCTGCTGATCAAACGTGGTTGCTACGTTTCCGTTTTCTGTTTGCACTAGCGGCGAAGTTTCGCCGGAGACCGTTACGGTGGCGGAAGCGGAGCCGATCGTGAGCTGGATATCTCCGGTGGTAACCTGTCCGAGCGCGACGTTCAATGTTCTTCTGGCTTCCTCGAAGCCGGTGGACGTCACTGAGAGGGTGTAAGTGCTCGGAGTCAAGAGCTGGAAATGGTAGAGGCCGTCCTTGTTGGTCTCCGCGATTAAGGTGGTTCCTTTCGAATTGTCCTTAAGAACGACCTTCGCTTTCACCACTGTCGCGCCTGACGGATCGGTTACGACGCCGGTGATTTCGCCGGTGGTCTGAGTCTGCGCGCGAAGTTGTGACACGTAAAACGCGACCGCAAACAGAAGCGCAACGCTCAGTAGGGCCCATCTTTTGAGTTTCATCGTTTTTCGCTCTCCCCGTGAATTGGTTTCTTCCGGCATACTCATTTGGGTGATCCGTAGGTCGTATAACTACTCCCCACTAATTCGACTTGCCTCAAAGGCGATCAAGCACATGCTTGACGCACACATCACTGGCCACAAGTTGCGCGCCTTGGTCGGACATACACCGCAACATTCGTTCCCCGCTCCTGTCGATGAACGTGACTCATGGAGATTCACGATGCACCTTCCGCCCTGGGCTGTGCGGTGTGCCCTCTTCCAACTCGCTTTCAGTTCCTTGACCCTCAGCACTCATTTTTCTGGGTCTTTCAAGTGGCGTGACATATCACACGAAAGGAATAACGCAGCGCGACTGCCAAAGAGCCATGCGTTTCTGAGGGCGGAACTTGTTGAGTTGTGGTGAGATGAGGCGCGGCGAGACGACCGTTTAGTCAAACTGCCAAGGTAGCACTGCCATATTTGCGGTAAGGTGCCCGTTTCGTGGCACCGATTGTGCCAGGTGAAGCATCACATGGGACGGAATCCACAATTACTCCTGCGGGGCACAGACCATGAAGCGATCCACTGTTTTCCTAAACCGTTTGTCGGGAGTTCGACTCTCCCCAGGCCCACCAGCCTTACGCTTTGAGTTTCATTAAGTTAACTCGTGGGTGTCCAAGCCGCAGTGTGCCCTAAAACAGTGCTCACCTCAGGACGCGAACCTGCGAACCCACCGCGCGACCAGAATTTTTGGTCCCTAGCTGTCGGTGTGTCGGATGTCCAGACGTCTAGAAACCATTCTTATTCACTTTCTTCGTTGAAGTCTTCGGTGCTTCCGTGCTGGCGAACGAGGCACAGCCTTCTGGGTCACAAACTTGTAGGCCATGCCGAGCAAGTCCCGCAGCACATCAGGATGACGCGAGATAGGCGAACTAGCACGGAGCTATAGCCGACATAGTGTTCCGTCACATAGTAAACATCGGGGGCCGCCGCGAGAAGCTCGGCGTGGTCATCGAAATCCACGAGAACGACAAGCGAGTCGGGTTCGGCCGGGCGATGGGCGGCGACACACGCCAGGAGTTTTCCGTGCACCCTGAGTGCTGGATTCCCGTACGCTGTGCTCGCCTCCACGTCAGGCAAGCGAGCCCGATACTCCGCACGGTTTCGAAGTTGATTACTCTCCTGGATATTCGTCAGCACGACTCCTTGGGACTCGCCGTTCTTTTCGGGCTTAGTGTACCGATTTCAAATTCCGCTATGTGGTTTCCGCATTAGGAGGTCACTCAGCCACACATCAACGAAGCGCTGACATCCGTCCTTGTGCTGCGTTTAATCTGCTAGTAGGGGCTAGCGAGCGTGAGCAGCTTTTTGCGCTTGGAATTCTTTGCACTGGCACCAAACGCGGTCGGTTTTTTTCGGGTCTGGATTCGACCGGGTGCCCGTGCAGCCGTAAGTTCTGTGTAGCGATTGCGGATGTCCGCAAACGCACATTTCATTGCGCTCCATGTGACCCTCGCGCCAAAGTGTATGCGGCAACGGTACGGTGCAAATGGGTTTTCTTCCTAAGTAATTTTCCTTTGCCACTGTCGAACCGTGCAGTAATTTGCACTAGTTGATCGTTCAAAACGGTTCAACTCAAGTCAGAACGGTTCAAATCGTGGTCGTTGGAACTCGTTGACGGATATAGTAGAGTCGAAAGTTTTCAGAACCAGTCAACGCGGCAATCTGTTTTCCTAAACCGTTTGTCGGGAGTTCGACTCTCCCCAGGCCGACCATTCTAACCCACTTTCCTGAAGCTGACTGGCCCCGGCAGGCCGCTACCTGGTCGTGCCTCTAGTGACATTTTCGACAGCAGCACTGCTCACTTCGCTAGTTTCTCTGAGCAGTTTGGCTACGATGAGTGCACAAGAGTGCTGGCATTAAACCGAGGTGGGATGCCCCGAAGTTGATGCCGAACAGCTCTGTTCTGGAGGCAACCCTAATGAAACAACAGTTCATGGTGGAGCGGGGAGAAAACCGTGTCGACATGAAGCTAACGGCGATGTTAATCGGCACACATGGTAAGTTGGGAGTCGAAAAGGCGATCACAGAAAATGTCAGTACCCGCGGCGTCCGTGTCATCTCGACGAGCGAATGGTTTATCGACGACACCATTCTGGTTTCCTTGCCAGCCGGTCACTTTACGTCCGCGGCTCGGGTCGCCTATTGTGACGCCTTGGGGCCGGGAAAATTTGGAACGGGATTGGAATTTGTCGGATCGAGCGAAACCTTGGAAATTAACGCGCTGGGCGCGGCGCTGGAATCTCCGCAGGTATAACCGCGGAAAGATGCTGCACTCAAAAGTTTGCGTGTCGAGCTCGACCTTGCAACTGCTCGTCGGGCTTCACTTTTCTCGGGACTTAAATCTCCGCATTCACTTCGCCTCGCGGGTTTTCTAATTAAAGCGCACGTACTCGAAGTTCAATGGCTGTCTGTTAATCCCACGAGGCGGTGGTGCAATCCAATTCGCAAATCTCCCCGGCTCGATCACGCGTCCCGCCATTAGCGATTGCACGAAGGACTGGTCATCAGCAGTGGGTAACCACTTGTGCTGATTGTTTTCCCAAGCTTCCTTCGTCAATACAGTGCCTTCAGGGCTGATGAACTTTCCGGCAAAGTTGCCGATGGCTCGGTGGAATCCCTTGTGTGGCAGCACCAGGCGAAATGGAACGCCCGCTTGCTCTATGATTTTGTTCCAGCGATCCACGCCACCTTGGATTTCAGTAATGTAATCGTCGCGCAGCCGCTCGTTCAGAGCAGTAAGCGCCGGGACCTGCCGCGTGATGATTCTGTTGCCGGCGACTTCCAGCACGGGATACTCGGCGTCTTGCAAAACGTGATCGTCCTCGATCTTCGTTTCTTCGTAACGCCCCTTCAGCCCTGTGGTGTAATAGCTCGCGGCATTCGAGGAGGCGTCCGAACCAAATAAATCAATCGTCACGCTGAAATGAAAATTCAGATATCGCTGCATGGTCTGCAGGTCAATCACGCCCAGCGCGCGCACATCCGCAGGGTTTTCAACTTTGTGTTCCTTCATCACCTCGCACGTGCGCTGCAGAATTCGGCTGATGCCAGTCTCGCCCACGAACATATGGTGTGCTTCCTCGGTGAGCATGAATCGGCAAGTACGCGCGAGCGGATCAAAGCCTGATTCCGCCAGAGCGCATAGCTGGAATTTTCCGTCGCGATCGGTGAAGAAAGTGAACATATAAAACGCCAGCCAATCCGGCGTAGGCTCATTGAACGCTCCCAGTATGCGCGGGTTATCCGCATCGCCGGAACGGCGATCGAGCAGCGCTTCCGCCTCTTCGCGGCCGTCGCGTCCAAAATAACGATGCAACAAATAGACCATCGCCCAAAGATGACGCCCTTCCTCTACATTCACCTGGAAAATGTTGCGCAGATCGTACAAAGAAGGGCAACACATCCCCAGAAGCCGCTGCTGTTCCACCGAAGCAGGCTCGGTATCGCCTTGCGTGACGATCACGCGCCGCAAAGTGGACCTGTATTCACCTGGTACGTCCTGCCATGCGGGCTGACCCTTATGCACGCCGAAATTGACTTGGCGATTGGCGTCTCGCGGCTGCAGAAAGATGCCCCAGCGATACTCGGGCATGCGCACATAACCGAATTGTGCCCATCCGTCCGGCTCCACGCTGATCGCCGTGCGCAAGTAGACCTCAAGCGCGTGGCTCTCGCTCGGCCCCATGTCGTACCACCAATTCATGTACGCCGGCTGCCAATGTTCCAGGGCACGCTGCAGCACGCGATCTCTGCCCAAATCCACGTTATTTGGAATCTTTTCTGTGTAATCGATCATTGCCGTCTCCTTGCAAGGGCCCCCAATAAATCGTCTGGAACTGAAGCCTCACACTCTTTCCCAGTTGAACTTCACCGGCGCGCCTGTTCCATAGATCTTGAGCGCGCCGCTTTCGCCCACGGCATTCGGCCGTACAAAAATCCAGTTTTGCCACGCCGAAAGCCTGCCAAAAATGCGACTATCCATCGTCTCCGGCAAACCAAACCGCAAATTTGCTTCAAGTCCAGTCAACGCATCTGGCGAAAGCGCGGTTCTGGATTCAATCGCTTGCCGTACTTCATCCTGCCAATCGAGATCATCCGGCGCGGCAGTAACCAGGCCTGCCGCAAGAGCGTCTTGCGCATTCAATTTCCGGCCAATCTGATCGCGCAATTTTTCCATTTGCGGGAGTTGCTGATAAAAGCGTGCCTCCAATCGTGACAGACGATTCACCATTGGCAAGGCGCCAAAATTCATCTCCGACAGAGTCATCGACGCCTTCGCCTCGCGTTCCTGCGTATCGAGCATGTAAACGCGGTCGGCCGCGAGGGCCAACTCCATCAAGCTTCCTGCAAAGCAAGAGCCAGGTTCGACAAACGCAAACAACGACCGCGACGAAACGTCAAGGCGGGCAAACGTGCGCCGCATCATGCCCAGCACTTCTCGCACAAACCAGTTTTCTTGATTTCTTAGAATGAATTCGTCAATTGCTAGCACCGCATCCGGGTTTCCGGTCGTCTTCAAAATCCACAATCCCGGTTCTGTTTCACTAGTTCGCAAGCCTAGGATCGCGTCGTCCAACTCGCGCGCCATCTGGAGCGGCCACCAGGCAGCCCCCGCCGTCAGGACTGCATTCCGGGCCGAGGGAATGACGGTTTCCGGAGCACGCACAGTCAGCGTCACCGTGCGAGCCGCACGGTTGACTTGCGCCTCAACAAATTCGTAGTGCCGCCCCGCGTCATCGATAGTCCGCTGCAACGGTGTCAGGATGATGCCTTTCGCATCGCCAGGCCGGTCGCTTTGCTCGGCCAATTGCAGCGAGCGCTGCTTCACGTGTTCGGCAAATTGCTGTGTCTTCACTGCATCATCGACAAAACCCCACTCCTTTGCCCGCTGGCCTTTCACGCCATCGGCGGAAGTGCAAAAAACATCCGCATGGTCTCGTCGGACTTTTCGTTTGTCGGTAACGCGTGTAAGTCCGCCAGTGCCTGGCAGCACGCCCAACAGAGGAACTTCCGGAAGGCTGACTGCGGATGACCGGTCGTCAACAAGTACAATCTCATCGCAGGCGAGCGCAAGTTCGTAACCTCCGCCAGCCGTGGTGCCGTTCAAAGCGGCAAGAAACTTCAATCCTGAATGACGGCTCGCATCTTCGATTCCATTGCGCGTCTCATTCGTGAACTTGCAGAAATTCACTTTCCAAGCGTGCGAGGAAAGTCCCAGCATGTAGATGTTGGCTCCCGAGCAAAAAATGCGATTTTTCGCACTAGAAATCACGACGGATCGAATTTCCGGGTGCTCAAAGCGAATTCTTTGCAGGGCGTCATGTAGCTCGATATCCACGCCTAGATCGTAGGAATTGAGTTTCAATTTGTATCCTGGACGCAAACCGCCATCTTCATTCACGTCCATCGTCAGAGTGGCCACCGGCGCGTCATAAGTCACACGCCAATGCTTGTACTTCGAGGGCTCGGTCTGATAGTCAACCGGTACAGCCGTGCCTCGCGGGTCTTGCGCCAAAGTAGATTCCACAATGCCTCCTACTTCATTTCCGATTGCACCGCGCGCTTGAGTTTCAGAAAGCTTTCATCCACGGATTCGCCAGAAGTTTCGAGGGGGAGATCTGCTCGGCGATAAAGAGGTTCCCGCGCCTCGAGGATTCGACGCAGGTCGTCCATGGCTTCATTGTTGTCCGCCATCACTCGAAAATCACCCTGCGCGATCACGCGCGACATATGATCCTCGGGATTTGCCTTTACCCACACCGTAATACAATTCGCAAGCAGGCGATCGTAGGTTTCTTTCTCTGAAACCACACCTCCGCCTATCGAAAGGACGACGCGGGCGTATTCGTTTAGCACCCGGTCAAGCGTGCGCTTTTCAATTCGTCGATAACCTGCTTGTCCATAAAGCGAGAAAATCTCTGCCAGTGCGATTCCCGCATCCTGTTCGATTTCACGATCGAGCTCGATGAACGGCATGTTCATTTCCCGTGCCAACTTCGCACCCAATGTGGACTTGCCAGCGCCGCGCAAACCAATCAACGCGATCCTCGAGCGCCGGGATTTTTCCTCACTCGCCAACTCGCGCGTCAGCCGTTGAAATGTTTCCTGCAACCGATGAGACGGCAACCGCTCCAACAACTCACCGATCATCCGCTTTTCGTCCGGCACAGGGACGTTCGGCGCAAACAGATTTTCCAGCGACACGTTTAACGCCGTCGCAATACGCCGCAGCAGGACGATTGAAACGTTGCCATCCCCCAATTCCAGTTGCGCAAGATGGCGCTCCGATACGTCCGCCTCTCGCGCAACTGCCTTCCGCGTCATACCGCGCAGACTTCGCAACTCTCGTACCCGCCCACCCAGAAATACGAGAAACTCGTCGTCACTTGCGGGCAGAGGTCTGTCTGCCAGTGGAATCAGCGCTCGGGGTTGTGTTTCGGTGCTCATATTCTCGGTTTAATGTCCATGCACTATAGTACACGTCAATCGGCTCTCGATCAATTGAGTTGAGGCGCCTCGGCGTGGGTCGCTTAGCCCCGGAAGTCCGCGTAAATAATTGTAGAAAAAGTAGTTACTCTTGAGCACGTCTGCGGGTGGGAACCTTTCGGAAGCGTCAAATATGCAGAATAATGCTCCTCGCAACACTGAATGTCCCACTGGGCGCCCTCGAACCCAAAATAGTCCCATCGTACCATCGCAGGAAGCCCGGTCGCTGGTGCTAGAGTTTGCTCATGCGTGTCCGTTGTACCCATTGCTCGGCGCAGGTCGATTTGGACGACGGGCGGTACAAAGGTCGCCGCATGGCGCAGATCCGCTGCTGGATGTGCGCGCAAACGTCCTTGGTGGATTTGGTGCCCGTGGACATGAATTCTTCCACGCTGGTCGCTGACCCCGTGGCGCCCGAAGACCGTCCGTTCGCCGCTGCGCGCCTCGCAGAAGTTTCGAGAACGCAAACCGCCACGCTCGACCTCCCGATCGGCAAGTCGATCACCATCTCAGTGGTCGATGGTCCGTCGGCCGGATTTCAACGCGATCTGACTATGCCGCTCGTCACCCTCGGCCGCCTCCGGGGTGGCGCGGACATTGAAATCGACGATCCCCAGGTTTCACGGCTGCATTGCGCGATCGAAGTGAAGGGTGACGACGTTTTCCTGCGCGACTTGCGCTCGACCAACGGCACCTACGTCGCGGGCAGGCGCGTGCTCGCTGCAAAGCTAGACGATTCTGCCGAGTTCCGCATTGGAAGTTCTGCGTTGCGCGTGGACATCGCATCACATTAATTCCGTATCTCCGCCAAATCGCTCTCAGACTGCCCAAACTTTGCCTCGGCATGGTCCTGACGACTGCGGTATCCTCTTCTCCTACAAATCTAAAGCCGGTCAGTGCGATAAGCGCTCGTTTTGCCGGCGGTCAAATCCTCGGGGGAGAAGGTGAGTCGTGAAAAAGATGAGCAAGAACTCGGAATGGGCCGCGCTATCCCAAGGCGCGACTTCCTCAATGGCTTTGCTGTAGCCGTCGGCGGATCGTTACTGGTTCCTGGCGCGCCATGGTTCGAACGTTTTGGCCTTCCGCATTCACCGTTATCTCCTGAATCAACCAACGCGAATTATCCTCCTGCCTTGACGGGGATGAGAGGCACTACCGACGCGGTGATGGAGGTCGGCCACGCCCTACGCGACGGCAATACGTGGAACAATCCAACTCCCGACCCGGATTCATATGATCTGATTGTAGTGGGTGGCGGGATTAGCGGACTTTCCGCGGCCCATTTCTTCCGGAAGATTTCCGGACCGAAAGCTAAAATCCTGATTCTCGAAAATCACGACGATTTCGGCGGCCACGCTCGCCGCAACGAATTCCACGCCGATCGTCGCATGATCCTAGGTTACGGCGGCACGCAGTCAATTGCGGGTCCCAAGCTCTATAGCGAGCAAGCCAAGGAACTCCTTGCGGAGCTGGGCATCGATGTCCAGCGCTTTTACAAGTATTACCACCAAAATTTCGAGAAATCCAACGGCCTTTCGCGCGGCATATTTTTCGACAAAAAGACATTTGGCGAAGACCGCCTCGTCGCGGGCACCGGCCAACCATCATGGCGCGAATTCCTCGCCAAGACGCCTGTTTCCCCGCAGGTACAAAAGGATCTTGCGCGGCTCTATACCGAGAAAGTCGACTACTTGCCACACTTGTCTTCGTGGGACAAAAAGGTCCTTCTTGCCAGAACGAGCTATAAGGATTACCTCCTCAACTACGTAAAGCTCAGCCCGGACACAGTTCCGGTGCTGCAGACGGAGACCTACGGTCTCTATGGGGTCGGGATTGATGCCGTTCCCGCCGGAGATTTGGCGGGACTCGGATATCCCGGTTTTGCGGGAATGGATCTCTCCGGACCTCCGGGTCCCGGATTAGGCGTGGAAATCACGAAGCAAGAGGAGGATGAGCCTTATATTTTTCATTTCCCCGATGGGAATGCGTCGATCGCGCGCCTTTTAGTACGTTCGCTGATTCCCGCATCCGCGTCCGGAACGACGATGGAAGACATCGTCACCGCAAAACTCAATTACGCTGCCTTGGACGATCCCGCCTCGCCGGTTCGTCTGCGGTTAAACAGCACCGCAATTCACGCGCGGAACATCGGCGATCCCGCCACAGCCAAAGAAGTCGAAGTGACCTACGTGAAAGACGGCCGGTCGCGCACCGTACGAGCCGCCGCGTGCGTGCTGGCTTGCTGGAATATGGTGATCCCCTTTATGTGCCCGGAACTTTCCGACAAGCAAAAGGACGCTCTCGCGTACGGCGTAAAAGTACCTCTGGTGTACACCAACGTGCAGATTAGCAACTGGCAATCGTTCAAGAAACTGGGAGTCAGTTCGGCGCGATGCCCAGGAAGTTACTTTGAATCAGTCACCCTCGATTTTCCCGTCAGCATGGGAGAGTACCGTTTTCCGTGCAATCCTGCGGAACCCTGCTTGCTGCACTTGGAGAGAGTCCCTTGCAAACCTGGCCTGCCCGCGCGCGATCAGCAAAGGGCCGGGCGCCAGGAGCTTCTTACCACGACGTTCGCAATTTTCGAGCGGCATATTCGTGAGCAGCTCGGCGCCATGCTTTCCCCAGGAGGATTCGATCCCGCGCGCGATATCCAAGCCATCACTGTGAATCGCTGGCCTCATGGCTACGCGTACGAATACAATTCACTGTACGATCCCGATTGGCCGGAGGATCAGCAACCCTGCGTCATCGGCCGACAGCCCTTCGGGCGCATCTCCATCGCAAATTCGGATGCGGAAGCTTTCGCTTATACCAACGCCGCGATTGATCAGGCGTTTCGCGCGGTCACTGAAGTTTCGCGATTCAAGCGGAGCACCGGAGCATAGAGTAAAGTGAGGACACGTACGACTTGAGCCCAGCACAAATAGTCCGTCTGCTCGATCCCTTATTCACAACAGATCAAGCGCGCGCGGTTTTTTCGGATCGCGGCCGGCTTCAAGGCATGCTCGATTTCGAAGCTGCGCTGGCGCAGGCTCTGATGCGTGCGGGCGTAACTGCAAGCGGCGTTGCCGCTGCTATCCAAGCGCAGTGTAAAGCTGAATTCTTCGCCATGGACACGCTCGCGCGGGAAGCCGGCCTTGCCGGAAATTTGGCCATCCCATTGGTCAAAGCGCTCACCGCGGCCGTCGCCAAATCCGACGAAAAAGCCGCAGGATTTGTGCATTGGGGAGCCACCAGCCAGGACGCGATTGATACGGGGCTCGTCCTGCAGCTGCGCCACGCCTTCGATTTAATGACGCGCCAACTCCACGATCTATCGGACGCGCTGGCCCGCGTCACCGAAGCGCATCGAACTACGTTGCTTGCCGGGCGTACGTGGTTGCAACAAGCAAGTCCGATTACCTTTGGCCTGAAGACAGCCGGCTGGCTAGACGCCGTCAATCGCGATCGCGCAAGGGTCGCAGCCGCGCGTAAAAGGGTCCTCGTGCTTCAGTTTGGCGGGGCAGTCGGCACGCTCGCTGCGTTGGGAGAACAGGGTCCCGCAGTCGCGCGCGCGTTGGCTGAGGAACTGAAGCTGGAGCTCCCCAGCTTGCCTTGGCATACACATCGCGACCGGTTAGCGGAAGTCGCTGCCACGCTGGGAATGCTGGTGGGAACGCTGGGGAAAATTGCCCGCGACGTTTCCCTGATGGCCCAAACAGAAGTGGGCGAAGCACTCGAGCCCTCGGCACCCGGCAAAGGCGGCTCCTCTACGTTGCCTCACAAACGCAATCCCGTAGGTTCTGCAGTCGTTCTGGCTGCGGCAATCCGTGTTCCCGCGTTGGTTTCCACTATGCTCGCCGCGATGGTTCAGGAGCAGGAGCGCGGACTGGGCGGCTGGCACGCTGAATGGGAGACCCTACCCGAAATCTTCCTGCTCGCGGCGGGCGCGTTATCCCACACCATGGAGATCGTGGATGGCCTCGAAGTTCACGAAGAAAAAATGACTCACAATCTTAGAGCGACCCACGGCTTGATCCTAGCTGAGGCCGTCGCAATTGCGCTCGCCAAGCACACGGGAAAATTGCCGGCGCATCATCTGATCGAACGAGCTGCCAGCAAAGCGCTCGAATCGGGACGCTCTCTGCGAGATGTGCTCCTCGAGGACAAACAAGTGCGCGAACATCTTTCAGAAACCGAAATCAACAAACTTCTCGACCCGAAGAATTACACAGGTTCAGCAGAATCAATGATCGACCAGGTGTTGGCGGATCACAAGAAGCTACGGTAGCGATCGCTAAGAGAAAGCATTCGACATGCCCTTCATCGAAGTCAACGGAACCCGCTTCAACTATCTATTGGACGGCCCTGCCAATGCACCGGTCGTTGTGTTTTCCAATTCGTTGGGCACGAATCTTTCAATGTGGGACCGGCAAATCCCAGCGCTAACCCGAAAGTTTCGCGTCCTGCGATACGATATGCGCGGGCACGGCCTCTCAAGTGTCACGCCCGGGCCATATTCGATCGAGGGATTGGCGTCGGACGTCGTCGGCTTGCTCGACGTGCTGAAAATCGCGCGCACGCATTTTTGCGGTATTTCGATCGGCGGAGCGCTCGGTCAATGGCTCGGTGTCAATGCCGCGAATCGATTCAAAAGTTTGGTGCTCAGCAACACCGCAGCTCGAATCGGCACGGCGGACACTTGGAACACGCGCATCAAAAATGTTCGTGAAGGCGGCATGGCGGCAATCGCGGACGGCGTAATCTCCCGCTGGTTCAGTGAGGACTTCGTCAGGAAATTCCCTGATACGGTGGAAGCCACGCGGCAGATGCTTTTGCACACGCCTCCGGAGGGCTACGTTGCCACATGTGCCGCCCTTCGTGAAATGGACCAACGCGAAACGGTCGAGCGTGTTTCGGTTCGCACGCTGGTCATTGCAGGTGCGAAAGACGCCGTCACTACTCCTGCGGACGCTCGTTTCCTAGTGGAGCGCATTCACGGCGCGCAGTACGTGGAATTGAATGCCGCGCATCTATCCAATATAGAGGATGCTGATGTTTTCACGGATGCGCTGATGAAGTTTATTGCTCAGCGGGAGGCGAACTAATGGATGAGCGGGAGCGGCATTCATCAGGCATGAAGGTGCGGCGCGCGGTGCTGGGCGACGCACACGTGGATCGCGCCGAAGCGGCCAAGAATGCGTTCAGCGAGCCCTTTCAGGATTTAATCACCCGCTACGCGTGGGGCGAGATTTGGTCGCGGCCCGGCCTGTCGCGGCACACACGCAGTCTTCTTACCCTTTCAATGATGATCGCGCTGAACCGTGGCGACGAGTTTCGCATGCACGTGCGCGCCGCGCTCAATAACAAGGTGACGCGCGAGGAGATCCAGGAAGTGCTGCTGCAAAGCGCCATTTATTGCGGCGTCCCGGCAGCCAACGCCGCATTTCATATGGCGCAGGAAGTCTTCGCCGAGATTGATGCGGGCCGATGATGCTAGCCTCCGTCGGTGCATCTGATTCGTAGCTTCACCAGTTCACGCAACATTGCAATCTTCGTTAGGTCTGCCAATATCAGTCAGGAGGAATCGTAAATGCCGATCGAAAAAATCGGAGTGGTGGGATGCGGTTTGATGGGTTCCGGAATCGCGCAGGTGGCGGCCCAGGCGGGCTGCCAGGTGACGGTCCGCGAAGTCTCTGCTCAACTTGTCGACAAGGGCTTGCAATCAATCGAGAAAAATCTTCAGCGCTTGGTGGACAAGGGCACTCTCTCTGCCGCCGACCGTGATCAAGTCCGCGGCCGCCTTCGTGGCACCACCCATCTGGAAGACTTGAAGGACTCCGACCTAATCATCGAAGCAATCATCGAGCAATTACCCGCGAAGCGCGAGCTCTGGACCGCTCTCGATAAAATCTGCCCGAAGCATACGGTTTTCGCCAGCAACACGTCCTCTCTTTCCATCACGGAAATGGCGATGTTCACCCAGCGTCCTGACCGTTTCCTCGGTTTGCACTTTTTCAATCCGGTTCCAGTCATGAAATTGGTCGAAGTAATCCGCACGATTGCCACCGATCCGAAAGTGGAAGAAGAAGCTGTAGCGCTCGCAGGGCGCCTCGGAAAGACGCCCGTGCGCACCACCGACCGGACCGGGTTCATCGTAAATCGTCTCCTGGTTCCATTTTTGCTCGATGCTGTCCGCGCACTGGAGGAAGGCGTCGGCTCAATCGAGGACATTGATAATTCCATGAAGCTGGGCTGTGGCCACCCGATGGGTCCACTTACGCTGCTCGATTTTGTCGGCCATGACACCACTTATTACATCGCGAATATCATGTTCGACGAATTCAAGGAGAAACGTTTCGCGCCCCCGCCCCTGCTGAAGCGCATGGTGCTAATGGGATGGAATGGCCGCAAGACCGGCCGTGGATTTTATGACTACAGTGATCCCGCAAAGCCGAAGCCTATGAAGTTCACTTGATCGCTCAACGCCTCGGGTTGGCGTCCGTTGAACTGGCAGCCGAAAGACGCTCGATCACTTCCGCCGGCAGCGGGCGCGATTTCATGCGTTCCGGATTCATGGGGTCCAGCCCCGCCCATACCCGAGTCTCGAATCCTTCAACGGCCAATGCGCCCACCTTGAAGAACTGGTGTCGGATAATAAAGCTGCTTTTGCGGAATTCCATTACCGAAGATTCCGCCAGCAATTCGTCGTTGAAGGTTGATGGCATCAGAAAACGTGCGCGAACATCCACCAACGGCACACCAACAATTCCGTGATGCTTGAACAGGGCGCGGGTCGGCATTCCAGCATTGCTAAAAAGAGCGGTCGCGCAGTCGTCAAACCAGGCGAGATATTGCGGATAAAATACGATTCCCGCGGGATCGCAATGTCCCCATTCCACCAGTAGATGCTTCTGGCTTACGAACATAGCGTCAGGCTCCTAAGAAGAACGCATCGTCGCGCCCAGGAATTTCAAATCCAGGGACGCATGGTAACATCCACTTCCTAGAGCCTCCAAACCTTTGCCTATCTTGGCGTTCCGTGGCATCGGATCTTTTCTGCTATCGTTTGTGTGGGTTTATTTGGAAGCAAAATATGCGCACGCAAGTTGGAATCGTCGGAGCCGGACCCGCAGGCCTCGTTCTGTCTCACCTTCTGCATCTCCACGGCATCGAGTCGGTCGTGCTGGAAAATCGCAGCCGGCAGTACGTGCAAGAGCGTGTTCGCGCGGGAGTCTTGGAGCAGGGTACTGTTGACCTGCTAAAGGAAACCGGCGTCGGCGCAAGACTCGAGCGGGAGGGCTTGGTCCACTACGGCGTAAACCTGCGTTTTAACAAGCGCACACATCGCATCGATTTCGCGGATCTCACGGGCGGAAAAGCAGTCACGATCTATGCGCAACACGAAGTGGTCAAAGACTTGACCGATGCCCGGCTCGGCGCGGGCGGCCAGATCTTCTTCGAAGTAGAAGACACTAGCATCCACGATTTCGATAGCTCGAAACCTTCGGCCAAGCCGGTGATTCGCTTTCGGAAAGATGGCGAGCCGCAGGAACTCATGTGCGATTTGATCGCCGGATGTGACGGCTTTCACGGTGTCTGCCGACCTTCTGTTCCCGCTGGCGTGCTGACAACGTTCGATCGCGTTTACCCATTCGGATGGTTGGGAATTCTGGCGGAAGCCGCTCCATCCTCGGAAGAACTTATCTACGCCTACCACGATCGCGGATTCGGCCTCCTAAGTATGCGCTCGCCGCACCTTGGACGCCTGTATATTCAATGCAAACCGGATGAAGACATCGCGAATTGGCCTGATGAAAAAATCTGGCGCGAGCTTCACCTTCGCCTGGAAACGAACGATGGCTGGAAACTCGCCGAAGGCCCGATCATTCAGAAAGGCGTCACCGGCATGCGCAGCTTTGTCGTCGAGCCAATGCAGTGCGGCAAGTTGTTCCTCGCAGGCGATGCCGCGCACATTGTACCGCCGACGGGCGCCAAGGGCCTCAACCTCGCCGTTGCCGATGTTCGCGTCCTCGCGCGAGCGCTGGCCGAATATTATTCCCATGGCCGCCGCGATCTTCTGGATTCCTATTCGCAGACGTGTCTCCGGCGCGTCTGGAAAGTGCAGCGCTTCTCATGGTGGATGACTTCCATGTTGCATCGCTTCGAAGACGAGAATGCCTTCGACCATCGTCGCCAGCTCGCCGAACTTGATTACGTCACTAGCTCTCGCGCAGCCGCACAGACCCTTGCAGAAAACTACGTCGGCCTGCCGCTCGAATAAGCACGCAAGCCACAGCTTCGCAATTCAGGCCCATAGACTTTCGTACTAGCGAATTGAGAACCCAGGCCTATAGCCCGCTATCGTAGCCGCACGCTACCCTCATTTGCGTTGGAAGTATTTACAAGCGAGCCGGCGCGGCAGCGCTGGGGCCATCGCAAACGGGGGTTCTAGATGCAGGCTGGGGGACTCAAAGGCTTTCTGCGAATTCTGCTCATAGTCAGCTCGATCGCAATCTTTAACCAGTCAATAAGTGCCCAGCAACTCCTGCGTTTACAGCTACCTACAGGAGACAGCGGCAGCGACCCTATTTCCTTCATGCGGCCGCACTATTTCATCCACGAAGCCGCCGGCGCGAGCCTGAGCAAGCCGCCTTCGTCCGCTTTCGTCCCCTCTCAGATCCGCCATGCCTATGGTTTCGACCTGATCGCTAACCAGGGCGCCGGCCAAACCATCGGAATCGTGGACGCCTATGACGACGCGAATGCCGAGAACGACCTCGGCGTCTTCAGCAAGCAATTCAATTTGCCCTCTTGCACCAGCAGCAATGGGTGCTTCCGAAAAGTCTATTCCAACGGCCGCAAGCCTTCCGCGAACGCAAACTGGTCCGTCGAAATTTCGCTCGATATCGAATGGGCGCACGCCATCGCGCCCCAGGCCAAGATTGTGCTGATCGAAACTCCTTCGAACAATCTGAGTGATCTGCTTTCGGGAGTGGACGTTGCCGTGCGCAACGGCTCCTCGACTGTTTCTATGAGTTGGACTTCGGGAGAATTCTCAGGCGAGCGCAGCCTGGACAATCACTTCGTCGCCAATGGCGTCACTTTCCTAGCTGCCTCGGGAGACACGGGCACAGGCGTGGCGTATCCTGCAGCCTCACCTTATGTAATTGGCGTCGGTGGTACCTCGCTGACGCTGGACGCCAACGGAAATTACGGCAGCGAAGCAGCTTGGGGTGGAAGCGGTGGCGGCCTTAGCCGTTATGAAAACGAGTCCCTCGTGCAAGAACAATTCGCCATTCCGGACGATTCGCACGGAGCTCGCGGCGTACCGGACGTCTCGTACAACGCCAACCCCGGAACCGGATACGCCATCTACGATTCCATCGGCATCAATGGCTATGCCGGCTGGTTTCAGGTCGGCGGCACAAGCGCCGGGGCGCCGCAATGGGCGGCTCTGATTGCGATCACAAACTCGCAGCGCGCCGCAGTTCGTAAGGCCAACCTCACCAGCACGGACGCAACCCTCTACTCGACCGCCAAGACCAATCTTGGCAACTACTTTCACGCCGTCACCACCGGCACGAATGGCTCCTGCGGCGTTCTGTGCGATGCTCTCGCCGGATACGATTACGTGACGGGCCTCGGAACTCCGCAATCGAAAGTATTAGTTGCCGCGCTCATCTCCCATCCCTAAGGGCGGGCGCCACGCGACGCCGCGCGACGCCGCGCTAACCTTTTGTATTCAGAAACACCTCGGTTCAGCCCTTCTCTGACAATCCGCTTCACTAGATTAGAGTACCAAATTCGCTAACCCGTTTATAGCTCGCAACTTACAACGGGGAAATCCAGAAACCCGAACCCTCTTTATAGGCGCTTTTCGGGCGTTAGCGGACGTTCGTTATTACAATAATATATCGTAGTTCTATAGTAAACATTCTTAGCACTTGACATTTACCCAAAACACATGTTAAAAATGGGCTTTACATGAGTAGGTCGGGGTGTGCCTACTTGTTTCTGGTATAATAGCAGTGAGTACAGATCTTGATAAAGGCGGATTGAAATCATGCACGCGAACAACGTTGTTAGTGGTTTAGCAATAGTCCTAAGACCAAAACCGGGCCCGGACGGGCATTACAGATTCCCCCGAGAAGATGACCTGGCTGTCCACGTGAAAAACGCAATTGACATGCTCAAGCGACCCACCCCCGTTCGGATAAACTTGGGCCGTGAGTTTCTAATAATCAAGAAAAGGGTGCGAGACAGGGGCGAACGATGGACACGCTATTTTGCTGTCACGTTTACAGGCCCGTTTGACATTACTTTGCGCACGGCTCAGAACTACATGGATTTGGCCAAGAAAGAAGACTCCCACCGAAACGAAAGGGTTTCGTTTTTGCAGCCCGGTACGCACGAGCTGGCTCAGAAGACGAAGCAGAACACAGAGGCGACAGAGGCAGAAGCCAGAGTCGCCCCTCGAATCTTCAAGCTCCCTCTTCGGGTGAATCCTGACCAAGAGAAGTTGTTCTCAAAATTAAGTAAATCGAACGACTGGCCGAGCAAGCAGCAACAGATAATCACGTTGCTCGAACAGATGTGCACTACGAAAGAGCCCGAAGTGCGCGAAGAGGAATCTCCAGCGGTTTCGGTGGAATATGAAACTGTTGGAGCTTAAGCACGACTACGAATTGGACTCCGCGAAGTTAGAGGGAAAATTTCCGGATGACCCGGAAGACCAGGCCGAGACTATCAACGAAGACGTCAAGGTTGTCACGCCCGATGGAATTCTAATCGCTGTTTTTCTCTCCAACGTGATTCCTTGGGACCCATGCAAGCTAGCGTTCGAGTTTTGGAAAAACGTGAAGGGCCTGCCCACGGGTCGGCCTATGGCAATGGGCGGAAGGTCTCAGCATCGTTCTATCTCCTCCAAAGATGGCACCCTTAGCCCCCGCAAAGGGGTAAACGCCCGACAAGCAGTCCTACTCAAAAACAGGGGAGCGAGGGAGGGAAACCTAGGCCACTTGGGTGAGCCTTGTGATGGACCCTGTCGCACGACCCGGTTGACCAGAGACTATCCCGAAATGCTCGAAACAAATAAAGCGCTGATTAGACTTGTTAACTCACTCTATCGCGAGCACGCCAGGGAAGTTTACGAGGGACAGCGTGCGGAGGTTAAGAAGGCCCCAGGTTGCCGACTTGGGCATACGGCCTTCTCCTCCATTTACATCCTCAAGAACTGCATTACCTCCTGCCACTACGATAAGAACAATCTTCTGGGAGCATTGACAGCTATCATCGCCTTGGGAGATTTCGAGGGGGGTGCGTTGATGATGCCCCGCTGGGGAATCAAACTCGCTTACAAGCCTGGGGATTTGGTTCTGTTTAACCCGCAACAATTACACGGTGTCCTGCCATTTGAAGGCGAGCGGATTTCAGCAGCTTTTTATTGTGCGCGGCAAATTGCCCAAGCTTGAACTGGCCGTGCGATTCGAGGGCACGATAGTGGCGTAATCCGGCGCGTGGTCGCGTTGGCCCAGCTCTCTGATGGTGTATAATCCCGATTGAAAGCCGGAACTCCGGCATGGAGGTGTTGCCATGAAAAAAATCGTGGCTTACCTAATGCAAGAGTCCCGACGCCAATTGTGCGAGTAGCGATTCGGGCTTAGTTGTGCCGCTACCGAGCTACGGCAACTCGCTATTCTGCCACTGACTCATGAGCAGTGCACCGCAGTCCGTTGGCACATCGCAGTCCGGATTCCCGACTCCGGGGCTTTCAGGTAAGCCGAATGGGTGAGCGATGCGTTGGCGGGGCCAATTGGCAAACTCGGTCGTAGGGAAGGTTCCTAGGAGCCACATCCCGCGGGATGTGGAGGGAGCCGCAGCCCAGCGTGAAGGGGGTTGACGAGAAGTCAACGCCGACCCCTCGAAACCCTCCGATTGAATCCTCAGGACTTGAAGATTTCCCCTAACACGGTACACCCAATGAAAATCAGTGAACCATACACAAACGGTTTCGCGGCTCTGTCCAACATCTCGTTCGCGATATTTTGGGGAGGCTTAGCGAGCAAGACCGCCGCAAGCGTAGACACAAAGTTGCCCCCCGATTTAACGATGTGGTCCTGAAGCTCTGGCATCCCGCACCTTGGTCTCCGGTGTGTTATTGATCTGTGCGTTCTTCTCACGTGGCACCCCTTGCTGCGATTGTAACACCGATTCTGGTACGATTTCGTGGGGGTGAGCAGAGGAATCGGAGGGAGAAGCCACATGGCGAACGGAATGGAAAACCCAAAGTGCCCCATCTGCGGACAGCCGCTGGACATAGTTATAGAAAACGGCGTCCGAAAGATAAACGCTTGCACGAATCCGAACTGTGAGGAACAGCAACCGCAAGACGACCACCCAAGAAAGAATAACTCCTACACTTAGTAGTTCTCAAGAATTGCAAGACTTGCAGGTTTTCTTGCCTGCCCCGATAGCATCCGCGTGGGAGCGGTAGGTAATTCGATTCCGCTTGAGGATGTTCTTAAGCCACTTGCACCCCTCCCGATGGAAAGAGCGGGCTGTTTCGCTAGAGATGAATGGTCCGAACTGACTCTCTGCGCTTTTCTCGTCCACCACTACGATCTGCATAATGGCAGTATAAATCACACCCAGGTATTGGCGGTCAAGATAGCGGCGTGATACGAGGCTTCCAGCCCTATTTTTATGTTCTCCCCCCAATGGCTATGAAACAGCAGGCGCGGAAAGAGTCGCTTAATATCAGTTTGCTTCACACGCAGTTGTCCACTCTTCACCAGACTCTGGATTTTTGGCCATCTCTGACGGAGACATGAGGCAACCGCCGAAATGATCAAAGGGAGATAGATGGTCCTTAATGTATACCTTTTGATCTTTCAAGCGCATAAAGCTGATGCACTGGTCACTTTTTCTGAATTGGATGCGTTCCTTTGTATCTTCTCCGTTTCCCACACTGACCGTTACCCAATACTCTGTACCGAGTTCGCCTGGTTCGTACACAATGTGAGTCGGAGTATATCGGCATGCAGTGTGCGTACCGGTAAAGTAGGGATAAACTATGGGTAGAAAATCGCTCCGTAGTGTTTTAGGGTCAAAGTCGGTGGGATGTCCTGTCCAGTCTTGAATCGTAACATTCACGTTGGTTGCCGGTGAATCACTTAGCTCTTCAACAAGAGCAAGCACCTCTTTGCCGCCTACAATTGAGCCGTCTGGACCCATCGTACGATAAAAGATTGCATAGCAATAAGGTCTCTCATTGAATTTATGATCAGCCCATATGGCGACCGCCGCCATAAGCAGCACACACGAGACACCAATGGCCGAAACCGCGAACCGCTTCACACGCCGTTGATTCTTCAGTTCTTCCCAAATTAGGAGTTTCCATAAAAACAGGACCGCGCCCGCCACATAGAAAACATCTGCGAGGATAGGGTGGCCAGAAGTCATGAGTGTTACCGCGCCACCCCAAAAGCAAAAGGCTGCGACAACCGGCCAAGACAACATGAGTGTTCCAATGTTGAGTTTCTTTTTTTGTGGCATGGCGATTGAAGGCTGCTCGACTTGTGTATGTAACCGTCGCTGCTGTCTCTCCCAAGCGGCACGGAGAAGCCGTTCGAGATTGGCGCGCTTCCCTTTGGACATGTCGCATTATACGAGGTATACATTCCTGAACCGGAGACCAAAATGGGGCGAGCGCAGCGACTTCAACTAGTGAGGAAAATCGCTGCGCTCAAGCCGTCTACCGGCGCGCCAAGGAGGTGGCTCGCCACTTTGCCGGGACGATGCCGCCCGACAAACTCAATCTGCATCATCAGGAATCCGGCGCAGTTCTTGTGCGTAACAAAGAAGCAAGGTGCCTCCGAATTCGGTGAACTGAATCTTCAACTTGCCTTTGCGATAGTCTTTTCCAATGTAAGTTCCGATGCGCTCGATCCAACCGGTGCGTACCACCGTCACCTTATCGCCCACGACGATGCGTCTGCCAAATTGTACGATGGCAGACTGTAAACCCTTTCCATCCTGCAAGACTGCTTCCATTGGCGTCATTACCAGCCTGCTCGATATCCGAGTGGGTCCACGCTCAAGCCTGTCGTTGGGTCGCAATAAGACGCGCCTTGAATCTCGGCCTCAAGCCTGCTCATTTCTTGCTCGATGCCCTCGACTTGAGCGCGTGCTATTGCGACCGCGTTCTGTGCTTCCGTCAAAGCTCTTAGAGTGGTCAACCATTGTTCATCTGCGGCTTGCTTGGCGATGCGGTCCTCCGCAACCAATTCCTCCGCATCCGATATTTCTTGTTCAGTCGCCCACTTCGACAACCGGCGCCCTGCTAGATGGTCGGCTTGCAGTTGAATTTCGCATCGCTTTTTTTGGGCTTCCGACTCGTTGTGAACCATCATCGATTGGTTCACTGCGCCAATCAGCTTGTCCAAGCTCTCCTTAATTTTCCGACCTTGCTTGCGGCGCATCTCCCATTGGTCGCCCAGACTGATTAAACGTTCCTCCTCCACCGTTTCTATAAAATCGTCAACAGCCTTCAGCGGTGCATAGAGCTTGTAGATGAGTTTTTCGATTTCCTTAGAGCGTGTTGGGCTGATTGATTTCAAACTGCGCAAGCGCGTCTCCATCAACTTCAGCAGCGGTTCAGCAGGCTCCTTTGGCTGCGGAGGCCTGCGGTTGAGCGTTGGATTCGCGCGGTCCTCTTCAGCGTGCGGAATGCGGACGGCAGTTTCAGGCAGCGGTTCGTTGACAGGCAGGATTTGCGCGCCGAAGGATGCGGCTACGGTCACCGCGTCCAGCTGGGCCACCGTGCTTGCTCCTCCGTTCTGCTCGTGCAACATCTGTGACAATGGCTTCAACATCGTAGCCTCCTCACGCTGCGAGAGTTTTGGAAATCAGTGTAGACAGCGTCGCCCTACGGCAATCCCGAATGCGGGAACCTTCCGGCTGGCTTCTCAGAAAGTAGAACAACCCAGCCCAATATCCGCGCGCTGAGTTGTCTTCTTGGGCTTCCATCACTCTCGGACGTAACTCATTTTCCGCCTCCACGCAGAGCTTGTCCGGAGGCAAATACTTGGAAATGAAATCGCTGTCAGTGATGTATCCGGTGCTATGGTCGCGGGATGAATGGCGAATCTTCTTTTGTTCGCGCCGCTCCGTGAAGTCCAGAATTTTGTCCAGCGCAGCGTGCATATCCCGAGCGGGAATCGAGATGCGCTCTGGCTTTTCATTTTCCTCTGCATCATCGTCAGCTTCGGGAGGCTCGTCATCGGAAGCGGACTCGCCAGCCTCTTCCGCGTCCAGATGTCTATTCAACGCTTCGTGAATCGGCTTGGCTTGCTCCTCGGTCATATTGATGTCGCAGCACATCTTGTCGAGATCAGCGTGGAGTCCTTCGCGACGGTAGAACGCTGTCATGGCGGCATCCCTGCCATAAGGTGTTGACTGCGCTGCTGCCTCTTTCGCCCCAATGCGCGTGTCAATGAATCGCGTTACATTCCTGATGGCCTCAGCGTTCTTGTCGCACAGCTGTTCGGCAACAAGATTTCGTCCTGGTGATGGAATCTGAAAATCACTAAGCCTTGCCATTATTTTGTCTCCTTCACAGCTGCGGTGGATTTGTTGGACACCACGAATGCGGAAGATGGCGCTGTCACCCGAACGAGTGCTTCGCCTTCCTTCGACATCAGCGTTGGCGTCTTTGCAATCCAGGAAAGTTCTGCCTCGCCGTGTGTAAAGTGAGGGCTGGTCTCGCTGGAAAAATTGGTGCCAATGGTGTTCGTTGTGCTTTGATTATTCAGTTTCATCCTCAATCTCCTCTATTGGTTGCAGTGGTCCGCGTTCTGTGACTGAAATGTTCCAGTCGAAAAGTCGGGTGCCCTTTTGCCGTTCTGCCTGCTCCACGTCAGAAATCAGGGAATCGAGGATGCCGTGAAGCAGCTGCCGCCTGTAATCCCGATGAAACAGGCGCGAGACTTCTGTCTCAGCGGCTTTATCGCTTACGTCCATCGCCCGCTCTCAGCGCACGATTCAAACCTTTGCCAGCCTCCGCTTGCGGGATGTTGCTTTGGTCGAGTGCTTGTCCGGCAGCGTGTCCTGCTTCCTGGTTGAAACTAGATTCGCAGCATTCGTCCAGTTCCGTTCCGCTGTTGGCTTGACTGCGTGCTATCGGTTGGTTGAAAGGTTTATTTGGCAACATTTTGTTTCTCCTTTTCACGTCTTTGCGGATGCGTTCGACTGCTTTCAAAAGCTCATCCGATTTCATCGCTGTTTTCCTGTTCCACTTCGGCTGGCAGGGCGTTCGTGGGCGCTGAGATGCGCCCATATTCGGCACGCATCTCTAACAAAAGCTCTCCGAGTGGGTCCTTACTGTCGCCGACGCAGATGCTCACGGCTGGCCTGCCCTCGGCGCGATTACCAGCGATTTCCGCCGCAGCCAAATCGCCTTTCTTAGCTTTGCGAATGATTTGTTTGGCGATGACCTCAGCATTGGTGTCCAGTGGCAGTGGTTCGTCGGTGCTCGCTGCTAGAGCGAATCGTATGGCAGCGTGTAGCTGTTGGCTCCGTGGCCTGCCACCGGGATTCTGCGCGACACCTTTCGGAAATCTCGTATCCAGTCCGACTAGATTTCCTTTCGGGAAGGGTTTGCCACGTGGGCGCTTCTTCCCCCTGAGATTAGGGCTTAATGTCCGCTTCATCACTGCCTCCTAAAAAAGTAGCCCGTACACCTAAAGTTACCGCGCAGCAAAATTCAACGTGGGTAGCGATTCATTTCGCGCTTCATGCTGTCGGGCATCTTCGGCGACTTCACCGCTGGCGGCTCAGGCTGTTCCGGTTCGACTAAATCCACGCGGTGACAGCCTTCGACCGAACATCTGAATCTCCATCCCAAGCAAATTTTTCTACCCCCGTACGTGACCTTGAATGCTTCTCCGATGTATGCCATTGAGCAGCTGACGTGATCAGGACATCGCGGAGCATCAGGAACAGGCTTCATGTGTCAGACTTTCTACTCCGATAGCGGATAGTGTTTCCTTTCAAATCAGCCACTTGCAAAGCACGACGCCCGGAATAGCGCCTGGAACCATGAAAAATCGTGGGAATGCGGGAAAGGCTGTGCTCGGCTCTAGCGTTGCTTAAATCCATGTCTCCGCACCAATACCAGCTTGTTTCGTGCTGTCATTCTCAGTCTCTCGGATGGTCCTTAACCACGCGGAAGACTGTCTTGTTGTTGCCCTGCTTGATCGACTTCCAAAAGGTCCCGGTGCCCTGCTCTAGCAGCTGTCGAGCGTCATCGCGGCTCCCCAGCCGTGCTTCCACTGCCTTCTTCACCAACTCTTCTTTTCCTCGCGATGGATTCCTGGATATCAGCTCTTTCATCGCGGAAATTCTGTGCTCTGTTCTCTTGATTGAACGATCTTTGGTGGGCTCGACACTATCTGTGTGCCAGTGGCCCTTCTCGTTCTTGGTCGCTTGAATCACAAGAGAGAAAGTGCCTTCGCCCTCAGGAGCAAATCTCTTCAGGAAATTCTTAACCCGAACAGTGGTGGTGGAAGACTTCCCGGTTATGTCCTTAATTGTTCTGGCAGTAATAAGATGGGCCGTGTCCATCTGCGACATTTTGGCGGAGGAGCCGATTGGCTCATTCCCCCCGAACTTGCCTGTGTGGTCGATGATCGTGCAGGTGACTCCCTTGTCGCAGTACTCGCGCAGGGCTCTGAAAACCTCTGTCACATCCGTGCCGGAGTTATCGTTAGCTCCCGCTCTCAACAAACTAGTCCAGCTGTCGAAGATTATCCAAGGGGAGCGGCCTGTTAGGTTTTTGCAGGTAGTGATAAAGGATCCAATTCTAGGGTCACCAGGCTTTGGGGGAACGCCACCAGAACGTCTGTCCCAGATTTTGAAGGTAGAAGCAGCGCAATCAATCCCCAAATCCTTTCCATATGCTTTCAACACCCCAGCGGGATTCTCGTAGTCCAGGTACAGAACTACGCGCTGCCGTGTTTTCATTCCCAGGAAGGGTTTACCCTGAGAAACGCACCAGGCTGCTAACAGATGAAGCGTGGTCTTCCGAGTTCCAAATTTCCCGTAGCACATTTGAGTAGTGCCTTCCATCAGGAAACTCTCGATCAGCGGGTGGTGATTTTTGATTTTGGAGAAGTCTAGCCAAGGGATGCCTTTCCAAACTTTCTTCCAGTCACTCTTAGAACGAACATCAAGAGCCATAAAGTCCCCCTACCTAATAGGTACCCGCTACAAAATAAATCCTCCTGTTAGCGGATTTCCGAAATGAGCTAGAACCGCGTGGAATGGAATTCCTTAGGCATGGTTAGGTGGCTCGCTGCGCTCGCTAACCAGCCCCAAAACCAGGGGCTGGTTAGTCAACATCTCTTTCAATTCTGTATCCAACGTCTGAGTGAAAAGGTTTTAGGCTGCGAGCGAAGCGAGCATCCTAGCAGCGTCTTTTGCTGCTAGGAGTACTCTCCAAAAATCGCTACGCGTTTTGGAGATAGGTTATAGGGAAGAACCTTTTGTTCGCGGTTGTAGTAGTTCTATAAGCCACCGCGAACCGCGAACTCAATATTTACTGGGGTTATCTGGTTACGCGGTCCCTCTTTCCCTAGGCTGCGCCTAACCGCCTAACCACTAGTGGACGTTCAATAGGCGTCACCGACGACAGCCTGCCAGCGGGTATTGGCTTTGCCACTCAGGAACTTCGGCTGTCTGCGTTTATAGTCGCCAATTTTCTGTCACGAAAAGCACGATTCCAGGGAATACCTGTGCCCACTTCGTAGCGTTGCGCTATGGCCTTCCTAGCACTGAAAACCACGTGGCTAGGTGTGGGTCTCGCCGGTGTTTTTTGACTGAAGGGGATTTGTTTCCGGTAGAGGCATAGAAAAATGTCTACCGGAAAACGCACAAGCCCAGCTAGGATTCCCTCGCGAGCTATGGACGGGCACAGGAGAAAAACCATGTGCCGTCGCAGACACCAAGAGGGGCAGCTGATAAAAACGAAAAGCGGTTGGTCAGTTCGGTTTTACGAACCTGGAGAAGGTCACCGTCGCAGAGTGCAGACGTGGCTTGGCGATTTCAAGCAACTTCCCAACGAGACGGCAGCGACCAACGCCATGGATGCAGTGCTCATCACCGTCAATCAAAACCCCACAGCCAATCCGCAAACTGACACCATAACCTTCGCCACGTACGCAGAGCAGTGGATTGCTGACTGCGCAACGAGGAAACTGAAACGAGTCAAGCCTTCCACCCTCCTCAATTGGCGAGGGATTCTCGACAACTGGCTTCTGCCGATGATTGGAGACGTGCCATTGGCGAATGTGAAGAATAAAACACTGAAGGCTGTTGTGGAACGTCTGGACGAGAGGGGATTATCTCCAGCAACGATTCAGAACATCGTCCTCGTCGTCAAGCTGGTACGGATTTTTCCGACGGATGATGATGGCGATGCGCTGTTTCCAATCGAGTGGAAGGCTAAGGTCATCGACGCGCCAGAAGTGGACAAGAGGAAACAACACACACCGTGTTTCACATCCGAAGAGGTCACCGCAATCGTACAGGCTGCGAATGGCAGGATGCAGATGGTCGCCATCCTGCTAGCAGCTTCCGGTCTGCGCGTTGGAGAACTCTTCGGTTTGGAATGTCGGCATTTCGATGGAACCTCTGTCGAAGTGAAGCAGGCCATTTGGGGTGGCAGCGGAAAAGTGCAAGCACCCAAGACCAAGAATGCCTACCGCTTTGTGGACTTGCACCCGGATGTCGCTGCCTTATTGAAACAATACATCGGGGACCGTCGGCAAGGTTTCATCCTCCAGACCCGGAGCGGCAGACCCTTGAACCAGGCCAACATCCTGCTTCGAGAGTTCCACCCACTCCTCGAAAGCTTGGGAATCGCGCTATGCGGCTTCCACGCCTTCCGGAGATTCCGCAATACGTTTATGAGGCAACAGCGCTGCCCGGACTCGCTCCTGAAGTTTTGGATGGGACACTCGGCCAAAGGCATGTCCGATCTGTACGACAAGTCTAAAAAGGATTTGGCGTACCGAAGGGACGTGGTCAAATCTATGGGAGTCGGTTTCGAGATTCCGTTGACTTTGACGCCTCTTATCGGGCGTTCCGGGCGCCAGGAGGAACCAATGCAAGAGGAGCTAACCGCTGTAGATTGAATGGAAAAGATGTGGTCGGATGTTTCACGGCTTTAAGGTTCACTAGTGTATAGTTTTTGCAGGCGCGGCCACTCCTGATGCCAGATTTGCTTCCGGCCACAATGATTCGCCGTGCCACAGGTCTATCCCAAATGAAATCATTCTTGCAGGTGATGAAATTTGGAGGCACGTCGGTAGGCGATGCTTCATGCATTGCGCGCGTGATAGAAATCGTGGCAAAGTCCGCGCGCCGGAATCCCGTGGTCGTAGTCGTCTCCGCGATGAGTGGTGTCACGAACCGGCTGATCGAAGCCGCCACATGTTCCGAGGCAGGCGACCGCGACCGCGCGTCCGCGTTACTCCAGGGCTTAGGTGAACAGCACGCTCTAGCGCTCGAAGCATTGATTCATGACTCGGAAACACGCAAGAAACTGGCGCCTCGCATCGAAGAAAATCTCCGCTTAGCGCACCGTCTCTGCGAAGGCACTGCGCTCATCCACGAACTGACGCCGCGCACGCTCGACGCAATCTCCAGTCTTGGAGAGCGCCTTTGCGCACCGCTCGTCGCGGGCGCCTTGAGCGAGCAGGGAGTCCACAGCGAAGCGCTTGAAGCCACGGAACTGGTAGTCACCGATTCCTATCATGGCGCTGCTGAGCCGTTAATGGACCTTACGCACCAGCGTTCCGAAGCACGCATCCGCCCGCTGCTACAAGAGGGAATCGTTCCTGTCGTCACGGGATTTATCGGCGCGACTCCGGATGGAGTTCTCACGACGCTCGGCCGTGGAGGCTCGGATTACTCCGCAACCATTCTCGGCGGCGCGCTCGGTGCGGATGAAGTCATCATCTGGACTGACGTGAATGGAGTCCTCAGCGCCGATCCTCGCCTGGTGCCCGAGGCCCGGACCATCCCTGAAATTTCCTATCGTGAGGCCGCCGAACTCGCATATTTCGGCGCCAAGGTTCTGCATCCCAAGACTCTTCGCGCCGTAATGCAGGCGGGAATCCCAGTATGGATTCGCAACACCTTCGAGCCGGAAAATCCAGGTACAAAAATCACGCCGCAAGGCCGTAGCTCGAGCGGTGGCGTGAAGGCGCTCACCGCGATCAGCGACGTTTCGCTCATCGCTGTCGGAGGCCCCGGAATTGTGGGCCTGCCCGACGTTGTAGGCCGCACATTTTCCACTACCGCGAGCGTTCGCGCGAACGTTCTGTTAATCTCACAATCCTCATCACAGAATGATATTTGCTTCATCATTTCATCGTCCGATGCAAAACGCACCGTCGAGGCGCTGCGCCAGCAATTCGCGCAAGACCTTGCGCACCAGACCGTAGAACACATCACGCTCGACCCCAACATCGCCATTGTGGCCGTGGTTGGGGAAAACATGCGCGGCACCGTAGGCATGGCCGGACGCACCTTCAGCGTCCTCGGCCGCGAAAACGTAAATATAATCGCCATCGCCCAGGGTTCTTCGGAATCGAATATTTCATTTGTGGTCGCCAGCAACGACATGAAGAAGGCTCTGCTGGCAGTCCATCGCGAATTCGCGCTAGACATGCGCAACGCACACGAAACATCTTCCGTCTCCAGATGAACGATCCGAACCCAAAAGCGGCCCGAAGGGCAACAGCGACAGTCGGCGCGGAAGCCGTGCAACGTTGCATCCTGCCGTCCTGTGGAGCGAGCTATGGCATTCGTGAACAGATTTACGTTTGCCCTCGATGCGGCGGTCCGCTGGAAATTGATTGCGCGCTGGAAGCCGTTAAACAAGCGCGCGATCTGCCGACGCTCTGGGAATCACGCGCGGCCTCGCGTGATCCTCGCGATCGCAGTGGCGTCTGGCGCTACCGCGAACTGCTGCCATTTGACGACCGCGCTCCCATCGTTACTCTCTTCGAAGGCAACACGCCATTGTACGAAGCTCCCCGCGGCGCGAAATATGCGGGCCTCTCCGCTTTGCACCTCAAACATCAAGGCTGCAATCCCACATCATCATTTAAAGATACCGGCATGACCGTGGCGGTCACCCAAGCGGCGTTGCTCGGCGCGCGTACCGTGGTATGCGCCAGCACCGGCAACACGGCCGCCAGCCTCGCTGCATATGCAGCGCGAGCGGAGCTGCAATGCGCAATACTTCTGCCGCAGGGCCAAATCAGTTCCGCGAAACTTGCGCAGAGCATGGATTACGGCGCAATTGTTTGTGAGATCGCCGGGAACTTCGATGACTGCATGCGCCTCATCGGAGAATTGGCCGATGAGCCGTTCATCTACATCGCGAATTCCATCAATCCATTTCGCATCGAAGGACAAAAGACCGTCGCGTTCGAAATCCTGCAGCAGTGCGAGTGGCGTGTCCCAGATCACGTGGTCGTTCCCGGCGGAAACATGGGCAATAGTTCCGCGCTCGGAAAGGGCTTCGACGAAATGCTTCGCCTCGGGTTGACTGTTCGCCTGCCGAAGCTAAGTGTCATTCAAGCGGAGGGCGCTGCTCCCCTTGCGCATTTGTTTGCGAGTCTCGAATCAAAGGGCGCCACAGATTGCGAAGATTTTCCCGATCAAATCGATTTCGTCCAGCACCCTCGCACTCTTGCCACCGCCATAAAAATCGGCGCTCCGGTTTCGTGGAAGAAAGCTCTCCGCGCTGTTCTCCGTTCGCATGGAAGCATCATTACGGTCACCGAGCAGGAAATCGCCGACGCTAAAGCGATCATCGGACGCGACGGCATCGGCTGCGAGCCTGCCTCCGCAACAACCGTCGCGGGTATTCGCAAGCTGGTGGGCGCGGGAAAAATTCGCGCCGAAGAATCCGTGATCGCCGTGCTAACTGGACACGTCCTGAAGGATCCCGACTACGTGAGTAATTATCACCGCGGCACGCTCTCTTTCGGATTAACAGAGCAGGGCGGGGCACCCAAACCGCTCCACATCACTGGCGCCTTTCGCAACGCTCCCGAAAAAATCGCCGCCAGCAAAAATGCCATCCTCGAAAGCCTGGAGCGGCGGCGGTAAATCGCTTGTTTTCCATGAGAAATTCCAAGGGTCCAACATTCGAGATTCGCGTTCCGGCCTCCACTGCGAATCTTGGCGCGGGTTTCGATTGTTTCGGGCTGGCTCTGGAACTCTATCTCACGGTGCGGGCCACCGTGCAGTCCGGCGTGGGCGCTCACACGGTCGCTCGTAGCCGCGGAGTGTCCGGCAGTTCAAAACTTCCCAGCGCGCCACACGAAAATCTGATCCTGCGCGCCATGCAACACGCCGCCGAACGGCAGAATTTCCGATTGCCCGCGGTCCATCTAGCCGTTCAAAACGATATTCCGATAGCAGCCGGTTTGGGAAGCAGCGCCGCTGCCATTGTCGCCGGCATCGCGCTGGCTTTCGCGGTGTCCGGAAGAAAATTGCCGGAACAAACCGCGCTGCGCCTGGCCGCCGATCTTGAATATCACACCGACAATGTGGGAGCGGCGCTGCTTGGAGGTCTTGTCGTTTCGTTTGTTGGCGACGACGGCAATGTAGTGGCGGTCCGTAAGCATTGGCCGAAAGAAATCCGCGCGGTCGCAGTCACTCCGAAAATGTCACTCGAGACGAGCGCTTCACGAGCGGCTTTGCCTAAAACGGTCGAACACGCCGATGCGGTCCACAATGTCCAACGGTCCGCGCTGTTCCTCGGGGCACTGGATGCCAAACGCTACGATCTTCTATGGGACGCCACGCAGGATCGTTTGCATCAATCCTATCGTCAGGCGCTGATCCCCGGTCTCGCCGCGGCGCTCCAGATGCCGCGAATGCGCGGCCTTCTCGGAATCGCTTTAAGCGGTGCGGGGCCTAGCGTCATTGCTCTGGCTACCGATCATTTTGCAGAGATCGGAAAAGCGATGGCGAGCCACTTCGCGCGCAACGGTCAGGCCGCATCGATCCGAAACTTGGCCGTGGCGCAAGAAGGGTTACGGCTGATAAGCAAAGCGAAGGCAAAGAAATAATCCGTACGATTCGTTCCCGCCTGCTGGAAGCAGAGTCACTTCACGAACGTCAATCCATGCGGCACCAGGTGTGGGAACACGTACGCATAAAGCATTACGATAACGCCAACAATCGAACCCAAAGCAATCGAGTGCCAGAAAACAAACCTGAAAATGATCCCTTCGTTGCCCACCTGTTCAGTCGCAGCTGTGGCAATCGTGATTGATTGCGCGTCCACCATTTTCCCCATCACCCCGCCGGCGCTATTGGCTGCGCACATCAGCACCGGGTCGATGCCGAGCTGTTGCGACGTGATCCGCTGCAAACTCCCGAACAGCGCGTTCGAAGACGTGTCGCTTCCGGTCAGCGCAACGCCCAGCCATCCCAAAAACGTACCGAAGAAAGGATAAAGCCATCCGGTTCGCGTGAACGCTAATCCAAGAACGGCATCTAGCCCCGAGTATCGCGTCACGAAACCTAACCCGAGCATGAACGAGATCGCAATCATCGCCAGCCGCATGCGCACGAGCGTGCGCCAAAATATTTTCATCAATCGCAGAGGGCTTAATCCTAGTAGAAGCCCCGCGACTATCGCCGCGAGAAAACAGCCAGTACCGGTCGCGGATAGCCAATTGAAATCGTATCGCGCTGCTTCCGGCGTTGGCTTGCTCACGACCGGCGCCGCTCGCGTGACGGCGTTATGCAAATACGGCCAGTCCCATCCGGGGGCGCCCGGTCGAGCTTTGCCGTCCGCTTGCACTACGTGAAACGCGGGCGTCGTCGCCTTGTTTATGGCAAGTTTCACCGGAGGATATCCCCACGCAAACACAAATATCGAAAGTATCGCGAATGGCATCCACGCCCGTACAACCGTCCACAGGGGATATGTCCGCGGCGCCGCGTATCCATCGAATTCCTTCGAGGCCCATTCTCCGCCGACATCATCGGAAATCCTTCCGGAAACGGCTGCCGATTTTGCGCCTTCACGATCGTAATCGAACCGCCAGATTCTTTTCGGTTTCCAGAAATGCAGAAAAATCACCGTGCAGATGATGGAGACGACGCCTCCCATGATGTCCACCAAATTGCTGTCACGAAAGTTCGACCACAAAAACTGAGTCACCGCAAAAGAAACGCCCACTACCAGAATTGCCGGAAGCACTTCGAATGTTTCCGACCAGCTTACCATCGTGCGCACTAGCCAAAACGGCACGATAACCGCTGTGAACGGCAGAATGCGCCCGATCATCGCGTTCAAGTCCGATTCCGGCAAATTTGAAACCGCCGCCAGCGCGTGTACAGGAGTCCCGATGGCTCCCCACGCAACCGGCGCTGTGTTGGCGATCAGGTTTAGCGCCGCCGCGTGAAACGGACGGAACCCCAGCCCAATCATGAAAGCGCCGGCGATTGCCACGGGTGCGCCGAATCCGGCCGCGCCTTCGATGAACGCGCCAAAACAAAACGCGACCAGCAGAACCTGAAGCCGGCGGTCCGGAGTGATTCCGGCAATGGACTCCTTCATGATTTCAAACTGGCCGGCTTCCACAGAAATGTCGTAGAGATAAACCGCGGCCAGCACGATCCAGGCGATTTTCAGAATTCCATACGCCACGCCGTAAGCGAAGCTCGACGCCGCCAGCACCGGCGGCATCTTGAAGACGAAAGTCGCGACCCACACTGCCGTCACAGCCGCGGCAATCGCGCACAAATGCGGTTTGACTTTAAAACCTGCCAGAAGCGAAAAGAGAACGATCATGGGAAGCGCTGCGACGAAAGTGGAGAGCCACCATATTCCGACGGGATCGTATGTCTGCGTCCAATTCATGCCAGCCCCTTGGGCGAGCTGATTCTCTCACGAGAGCCGCTTGGCGGACGTTGCATATCCCGGCCCCGAAATTTTGTCAAGAAATGGAATTACGCTGCTGCTTTACGAAGTCTCAGCGGAGAAATTCCGCGTTACGCTCGACTCTTCCTTCGCAAGAGCCAAATGCATGCGAGGCTGGCCGTCAGCATCAATACGCTCGACGGTTCCGGCGTGGCAACGGGCGGAGGTGGAGGGGGCGGCGGAATCACTGGAGGGCTTGGTCCCCCGGGAGGAGTCGGACCACCACCGGGGGGCGCAGGAGCGCCTGGCGGCGTGGAAGTGCCGGGTGGAGTCGGGCTCGACGGAATTCCTGGAGGAAATGGCGATCCCCCGAGCGGAAAGATCGGAGGAATAGGTGGGATGAAAATTGACCCGGACGCCGTTTCGGACACAACAATGGCTGTCGTTGGCGGCGGAGCAAGTGGTATTTCTGCCGGAGCGAGAGGACCAGCTCCGGCGGGGACTTCCATCGCTTCCGGTGAAGGCTCTGCCTTCAACACAGGCTCGCCCGGAACCTCGGAAAGGCGGTTGCCGCAGCGAGTTCTTGCCATGTGTGCGCCGTCTGTGAGAACCGTTTCTCCCGCGGGGAGATTCATTCGATTCTTCGTCCAGAAAATCCGGTTGCCGACACGGTAAGAAACAAACACGGCTCGCGCCACGCCCAGACGCGCGATGTGCGTTTTCTCAAGATCGAAATCCGCGTAATGGCCCGCGACGATAACATCGTGCAAAACGGCGCTTCGCAACTCCGCTTGGTTTTTTGCTCCGCCCGAAATCACGGAATACGGATAGAAGACACGGCCATCGTTGTTTAGTTCGGCGGGCTGAGAAAGGAAGTCAGTCTCAGTGGTTGGCTGGCGAACCGCAGTCGAGAGGTCCGATATGCTGACCGACCCCACCGAGTTGTGGCTCGGCGCCAGAATCGACCATACAAGAATGGATTCCAGGAGCAAGACCGCCATCGCTCCCCAGCGACGGCAATCAATTTCAGTTATGGCAAACTTCGCCCTAGCGGCCCGGACCTTCCCCATTTCCCCTTTGAACCCGGCAGCACCCAAACCGCCGGACAAACCCCACCTTCACTGGTCCCGTAGGCAATCAATGTTCCACTCTGTTTTCGCTGGTTTTGACCCAAAATTGAGGTTTTATACCGCGAGACAGAGGCGAAATCGTTTTTTTTCGGGCAAACTGTGGAGTGGGAGAAATTGGACGGGCGTTGAAACGAAGCTCAAGAGAAGAAAGTTTCCCGTAAATGGTACTAACGTTCTACGAAAATCGTGGACACGCTTGGGCGGATTGCTTTGAAGTCGTTGAATTTCAACGTAGCTTTTGGGATGGAAGCGTCGAGCAACCAGTAGCTTACTTATAGATTTTGTGGCGCCGAATCAGGCGTTGAGCCTGAGGCAGACGAACTCTTACCGTGCTTCCAGAGAGCAAAGCCCATTCCAAGGAACGGTCCGAGCAGCACGGCCAGGAAAGCCACTAGAAACAGCACCAAAAACATCAACACAATCACGATTGCCGGCATTTTAGTTCTCCTTCCCCAACCTCAGATGGGCCCTATTTGTTGCTCCTCTGAAGAACCGGTGCTGTCTCTCACTACTAATTAACCCGCGCACCGGAAAAAGTTCCGCCGTTCACATACTTTGATGCTCAAAACGCCCCGCGGACTCTGGTGTGTGCGGGCGAGGTTCCCCTTAAAAGGGGGCCGACTTTCTCCTCACCCGCGCACATTGTCGGCTGTCCCGTACCCTTACGCCGTTGCTGCCACTTGCCGCGCAGGAGGGGCCATGAATTCCGGTCCTATCGGGTCGCTCACCGTGTCGCGTACAATCCCGCAGATCGCCTTGAGCGCGTCCGCATCCAACTTCCAGCCATCCACGTTATCCACGGTTTGCACTTGCTCCGGGTGGCGCGCTCCCCATAGGGCCACGCTCACTCCCGGTTGATCCAGAGCCCAGCGAATCGCAAGGTCAATTACTCGCTTGCCGTAATTTTTTTGCGCGAATTGATCCAGCAGTTCCACCGCCCTCAAATATTGCCCGAAGCGTGGAGGCTGGAACTTGGGATCTACCTTCCGCAGGTCGTCGCCAGTGAATTGGGTGTCGGCCTTCATCTTGCCAGTCAGCAATCCCCGGCAAAGAGGCCCATAAACCAGCGTGCTGATGCCGTTTTCCCGCAGATACGGCAATACGTCCCGATCGATCTGGCGTTCAAACAAGTTGTAGGGCGGCTGATCTGTGTGCAGCGGCGCCACTGCGCGAAAGCGATCCATTTGCTGCGGCGAATAATTGCTCACTCCGACGGCGCGGATTTTTCCCTCCTGAAAGAGCCGCGACATCGTCTCTGCCGTTTCTTCGATCGGCACTAAGGGATCCGGCCAGTGCACCTGATAGATATCGATGTATGAGGTTTGCAGCCGGCGCAGGGAATCCTCCACTTCGCGTAAAATCCGCTCGCGCGAAGTGTTTCGCACGAGGCTGCCGTTCCGCCACTCAATGCCCACCTTGGTCGCCAGTATCACTTTTTCCCGGCGTCCGTTCTGTGCCAACGCCTTCCCGACAATTTCTTCTGACCGGCCAAATCCGTAAACCGGTGCCGTATCAATCAAGTTGATTCCACGATCCAGTGCAGCGTGAATCGTTCGGACGCTCTCTTGCTCTTCCGACCCGCCCCACATCGTTCCTCCCACTGCCCACGTACCCAGAGCGATGCGGGAGGCCGTGAATTCGGTGCCGCTGATCGGTGTAAATTCCATAAAGGCTTCCTCCGTACAGAGGTGCAACCGCACTTTCAGTTCCACTTCCGAGCGTGCTCTTGTTGGGCAAAAATATGCTGTCTATCTTGTGTAGATTCAATCGAATGACGGGAAGGAAGTCGTTTCCTGCCGAAGGATTCTACGAGTGAGTCGCTGCCCGACAGTCGGACGGTTGCTCGCCAGAAGACGGATTGCCGTCACTTCCCGGGACGTGTGATGCCCAGCTTGCCCATCTTGTACACCAGCGAGGTGCGTTTCATTCCCAGCTTTATCGCCGCGCCAGACGCCCCGCCGATTACCCATTTCGTCTGCCGAAGAGTCTCCAGGATGTGCTGCCTTTCCACTTCTTGCAGTGTTTCAGGACGCCCCGACGAGGGAGCGGGGTCGCTACACTGATTCTGCAGTTCGGTCAAAGACATGTGTAGCACGGACCCCGGCGAGAGGATCACGGCGCGCTCGATGATGTTCTGCAGTTCGCGAATGTTTCCCGGCCAATAGTATTCGCGTAGCGCTTGCATCACGTCAGGGGGCACCGTCGCTATCTTCCTGCTCATCAGAGCCGCATATTTTTCGACGAAATGTTCCACCAGCAGCTCGATATCCTCGCGCCGTTCGCGCAACGGCGGTAGCGGCAAAGGGAAGATATTTAGACGATAGAATAGGTCCCTGCGGAATTGATTCTCCGCGATCATTTGTCCTAGGTCGCGGCTCGTGGCAGCCACTAGTCGGACGTCCACGCGCGTTGTCTTAGTGCTCCCGAGTCTTTCGAACTCCTGTTCCTGCAGCACCCGCAGCAGCTTGGGCTGCAACTCCAGCGGAATATCTCCCACCTCATCCAGGAAAAGAGTGCCTCGGTGAGCCAGCTCGAAGCGCCCCACCTTTTGAGCAATTGCTCCGGTAAACGCGCCCCGTTCATGTCCGAATAATTCGCTCTCGAGCAATCCCAGCGGTATCGCAGCGCAATTCACTTTCACGAAGGGCTGTTCTTTTCGCACGCTCAAGTTGTGAATTGCTCGCGCAATCAATTCTTTCCCGGTACCGGTCTCGCCCAAAATCAAAACCGTCGAATTTGTCGGCGCTACCGTTTCCACTTGTTTCAGCGCTCCCTTCAAGGCCGCGCTACCTCCCACAATCTCCTCGAAATCGTGCTCTGTGCGCAGTTCCTCTTTCAGATAGCGTCCTTCCTCAGCCAGCCGCGCTCGCGATTCCGTCACCTTCGCATAATCCAGGGCGTTTTCCACTGCGATAGCCACTTGGCTCGCGATCTGGCTCAGAAAGTGAACGTCTTCCTGCGTGAACGCCTCTTCTCTCAATCGGCCCAGATTCAAGCTCCCGATCGCGTGGTTGCGGGTAATCAAAGGCAAAAAGCACAATTCTTTCAATCCTTCGTTGGCCGCAATCTGTGCAATCGGCGACTTTCGCCAACCAGGGCTTTTGCTGTCCAGAATCACCGGCTTCATCGTGAGAAAAGCCGCTGCTGATGAAGCGCCTTCGAAGGGTACCTGCATTTCTTCATGGAGCAGGCCCTTGCCCTCCGGGAAATCGAGCGCATAAACCCGCATGGTTTGCTCTTTCTCCGGATCGGGCAAAGACAATCCCGCGTAATCGCACTCCATCACGCGACGGATTCCTGAAGAGATGGCGCGGAATAGTTCACGCAAATCCAAATTCGAAACGACGCGGTTGTTCAGCTCCAGCAAGAGCTGCAGTCGATCCCGATCGCGTGCCAATTGATGGTGCAAAGACTGCGCCTCTTCGAAGTTCAGCGCGTTATCCACGGCCACTGCCAGTTGCGCCGCCACGAGCCGCGGGAATTCCAGGTCTTCCAACGTGAACGTGCCGGGTTCTTCCGCTCCGAAATTCATCGTTCCCAGCCGACGGTGCGCCGACGTTAACGGCAGACTACAAAAGGACCGCACTTCTTGCGCGCGCAGCAACTGCATCACTCGCGGAAAACGCTCATCGGCGTGCGTATCTTCGATAATGAAGGGCTGTTGCGTGGTCCAAGCCGTCGCGGAAGGCGATTCGTCCATGGCGAACTCATCACCCGCATGAACTGCCGGCGGCGCCGTCGTCTCCAAAACGTGCATGCGCATCACGTTGCGCGCTGGGTCATACAGCACTAGCGACAGAAAATGGAAATTAAGCAGTCCCTTCAGATGTTCTGAAAGATCGTGAAATAGCTCGGCAAGGTTCCTGTGGGAAACGATCGACTTCGAGACCTCCAACAGCATTGCGTACTGCTGGAGCGTCGTTTCCGCGCTCCGTCGCGGTACTGGTATCGGCTGCATTCGCGTGGCATTTTCCATCAGGTCGCCCATGCCAGGTAGATTCATCAGATGGGACGCGCTTTGAGAAGATTCAGCGCTCCCAGCCAACGCCTAAACCTCACATACTCTGACGCATACAGCGGCTCGGAAGTTTCTTAAATCGGCATCGAAATGCTTTCGCTGTCCCACAATTACAACGGATTTGACTGCCCGAAACGGCGAGTTCGATCGCGCGACGGGGGGCCGACAGTTGGCAAAAGACCGTCGTAGCGCACCCACTTGCGAAGCCAGAAATTCATCTCCAAGTGAGGAGGTCGGAAGAACTAAATCACACGCTACGAATCGCTTGCGCGCAAGCTCCCCGCCCGGTCTACCTTTGGTGAGCGACGTGCGATACTATTGCGCGAATAGATGTCTGCGCCGCCACGAAAAGAATTCGGCGCGGCTTTTCCTGGGCCATCGGGGAGTTTTCTATGTGGATTGTTAGGCTGGCGTTACGCCGGCCTTATACCTTCGTAGTCGCCGCCATTTTACTGCTGATCCTAGGGCCGGTGTCGATCTTGCGCACGCCCACCGACATCTTTCCGAATATTGATATTCCGGTCGTCAGCGTTCTTTGGAACTATACCGGCCTGTCGCCCGAGGAAATGTCTAACCGAATTGTTTTTCAGTACGAACGCATACTGACGACCACGGTAAACAACATCGAGCACATCGAGTCGCAATCCCTGAATGGAATCGGCGTCGTAAAAATATTCTTTCATCCTGGCGTCAATATCGGCAATGCGGTCGCGCAGGTGACGGCGGTTTCTCAGACTCTATTGCGTCAACTGCCGCCGGGCACCACGCCTCCCCTGGTCATTCAATACAACGCTTCAAGCGTGCCCATTCTGCAACTCGCACTGTCCGGCCAAGGCCTCTCCGAGCAGCAATTGGGCGACATGGGATTGAACTTCATCCGAACAGACCTCGTCACCGTTCCAGGAGCCGCAATTCCGTATCCCTACGGCGGCAAGCAGAGGCAGGTGCAAGTTGACCTCGACACAACCGCGCTGCAGTCGAAGGGCCTTTCGCCGCTCGACGTCGTCAATGCAATCAATCTCCAAAACCTGATTCTTCCCTCGGGCACCGCGAAGATGGGCACGTTCGAATATGAAGTGGATATGAACGGTGCGCCGCTCACAGTACCCGAATTGAACGATCTCCCCATCAAGCAGGTTGGCACCTCCACGATTTATATACATGACGTCGCCAACGTGCGGGATGGCTTTCCTCCACAGACAAACATCGTCCGCGTGAACGGACAACGCTCCTCGCTCATGACGATTCTAAAAGCTGGAGACGCCTCCACCCTCGACATCATCTCGGGCGTCAAGGTGTTGCTCCCCACGATCAAGGCGGCCTTGCCGCCTGCGTTGAAAATCGATGCTCTTTCCGATCAGTCCATTTTCGTGAAGGCTTCCATCGTCGGCGTCGTTCGCGAAGCAATCATCGCAGCTTGTCTCACTGGCTTCATGATCCTTGTTTTTTTGGGAAGCTGGCGCAGCACGTTGATCATTGCGGTATCGATTCCACTATCGATTCTTACGTCCCTCATCGTACTGAGCGCCCTGGGCGAAACGGTCAACATCATGACGCTCGGCGGTCTCGCTCTTGCCGTCGGCATCCTCGTGGACGACGCGACCGTCGAAATTGAAAACATCAATCGCAACATCGATCAAGGTAAGGAAATCGTTCAGGCGATTCTGGATGGCGCGTCGCAAATCGCCGTGCCGGCGCTGGTATCCACGCTTTCTATTTGCATCGTTTTCGTTCCCATGTTCTTTCTCTCCGGGGTGGCAAGGTATCTGTTCGTTCCGCTCGCGGAAGCAGTTTCTTTTGCCATGATCGCCTCCTACCTGCTTTCTCGAACGCTGGTTCCCACCATGGCCAAGTATCTGCTGGAGGTGCGAACCGAAGAAGATCCGGGCGCACCGAAAAAGTCCTCGAATCCTTTCGTGCGAATGCAGCAGAGGTTTGAATATCATTTCGATCGTTTGCGCGACCGCTATCACGGGTTGCTCGAAATCTGCATCCGCCATCGGGTTGTCTTTGCCATCTGCTTCTTGGCTGTCTGCATTCTTTCATTTGCGCTCCTGCCCTTGCTCGGACAGGATTTTTTCCCGGAGGTAGACAGCGGGGAGTTCAAGTTGCACATGCGTGCGCCCACCGGCACGCGCATCGAAGAAACCGCGGCGCTTTGCGACCGCGTGGAAGCGGACATTCGCAGCCAGATTCCTCAATCCGAACTGGTCAGCCTGATCGACAACATCGGGCTTCCTTACAGCAGCATCAATCTTTCTTACAGCAATTCCGCGCCGATCGGACCTGGAGACGCCGACATCCTCGCCGAGCTTTCTAAAGATCACCATCCCACGGCAAAGTACGTGCACGATCTTCGCATTAAGCTCGCCCAGGATTTTCCTGGGACGACTTTTTATTTCTTGCCCGCCGATATCGTCAGCCAAATTCTGAACTTTGGTCTGCCGGCGCCCATCGACATCCAAGTCGTCGGAAGAAATCTTCCGGCTAACAGAATATTTGCCGACAACCTGCTGAACCGATTGAAATACGTGCCCGGAACGGTGGACCTGCGCATCCAGCAGGCATTTGACCAGCCCAGGCTGCACATTGATGTGGATCGCACCAAAGCGCAGCAGATCGGGTTCTCCGCTCGCGACGTTGCACAAAACCTGCTGATTTCGCTGAGCGGCAGTTTTCAGACCACACCGACGTTCTGGCTTGATGCCCGGACCGGCGTGAGCTACAACATCGCCGCTCAAACGCCGCAGTACCGCGTCGACACCTTGCAGGATCTCGAAAATATTCCGGTCACCGGACCCAGTACCCAACAGTCCGAGATCATGGCTAGCCTCGCGTCCTTCAACCGCGGCACCGAGATGGCAGTAGTCTCGCACTACGACATTCAGCCGGTCATAGACATCTTCGGAGCAGTCCAAGGCCGCGACCTCGGTGGCCTGTCACGCGAAATTACTCCTATCATCAATCAGAGCAGAAAAGATCTCCCGACGGGCTCTCGCATCGTCGTCCGCGGGCAAATCCTCACCATGGCGTCCTCGTTTTCTGGATTGTTGTGGGGCCTCGCCTTCTCCATCGTTCTGGTATACCTGCTCATCGTCGTTAATTTCCAATCGTGGCTTGACCCCTTTATCATTTTGATGGCCCTGCCCGCCGCGTTGGCAGGCATCGTCTGGTTCTTATTCATCACTCGGACTACTGTTAGCGTACCGGCATTGACCGGCGCGATTATGTGCATGGGCGTGGCTACCGCCAATAGCATTCTGGTGGTCAGCTTCTCCAAGGAAAGGCTCGGAGAAGGGAAGACGGCCGCCGAAGCCGCGTCGGAATCTGGGTTTACGCGTTTTCGTCCCGTTCTCATGACGGCTCTCGCCATGATCATCGGCATGTTGCCGATGTCTCTGGGCCTGGGCGAAGGCGGAGAACAGAACGCGCCGCTGGGCCGCGCTGTGATCGGCGGCCTCCTGTTTGCAACCGTGGCAACGCTTTTCTTTGTGCCCGTGACCTTCAGCATCATCCATGGAGCGCGCGAAAAGAAGCAATCACAAGAAGCTGAAACGCAAAGCGACTGAGCCGCATCATTACAGTACGAAGCAACACGCCAAGAGGATGCAATGACACAGTTGGTTGATGAAAAAGTCCGGCAAACGGATGGGAGCCGCCCTGCTCCAAGTGGTCCCAGACCAGTTCACGGTGTACTGATCCTGGTTGTCGCGCTCGTGATCGTGGCCGCCATCGTGATAGCCGGAGTCGTCCCTCGCCTCAGGGCCAAGGCGGAGGTACGTACCGAAACGGACAATCTCGCCGTTCCTGCCGTCAACGTGATTCATCCAAAACGCGGCTCGCCCCAGCAGGAGATCGTTCTCCCGGGCAATATTCAGGCCTTCATAGACGCCCCGATTTATGCCCGCACCAACGGCTATCTCCAATCCTGGTATTTCGACATCGGTGCCCGAGTGCGGAAAGGTCAGTTGCTCGCCATTATTGACACCCCGGAAGTCGACCAGCAATTGCAACAGGCCCGCGCCGACCTGAACACGGCCCAGGCAAACCTGCGCCTCTCGGAAATCACGAACAATAGGTATGATGGTCTGAAGAACACCGATTCTGTTGCCCAACAGGATGTGGACAATGCGCACGGTGACTACGCCGCCAAGAAAGCCACTGTGGACTCGGCGGCGTACAACGTAAAGCGTCTCGAAGATTTGCAGTCCTTCACGAAGGTCTACTCGCCCTTCGATGGCGTCATCACCGCCCGTAACACCGACATTGGGCAATTGATTAACTCCGGCTCGGCCAGTCCGGCGAAGGAACTCTTTCACGTCGCCGCCACTCGGACGTTGCGCGTCTTCATCAACGTGCCGCAACAATATTCCGTTGCGGCTAAGCCAGGCCTGTCCGCCGACCTCACGCTGGCGCAGTTTCCCGGGAGGAAATTCCAGGGCAAACTGGTGCGCACCGCCAACGCCATCGATCTCGCTTCACGCACGTTGCTGGTCGAAGTGGATGTTGATAACACCACGGGCGAACTGCTTCCGGGCGCCTTTACCGAAGTTCACCTGAAAATTCCCGCGGACATTCCGACGTTCATTCTCCCGGTGAATACGCTGATTTTCCGCGCGCAGGGTCTGCAGGTTGCTGCCGTTGAAAATAACAACACGGCCAAGCTTCTCCCCATCACACTGGGCCGCGACTTCGGCGCCGAAGTGGAAGTTGTTTCGGGCCTCACCGGTCAGGAATCCATCATCGCAAGCCCTCCTGATTCGATCATCGATGGCGAGCAAGTGAGAATTGCCCAGCCCAATCAGCAAGGAGGTTCGAGCAATGGATCGCCTGCGCCTCACTAACTCGCGCCACCTTCCGGTTGGCCTTTCCGTCGCGGCGATTTCCGGCGCAGCCGTTTTGTTGTTCGCCGGTTGTACTGTCGGACCGAACTACGTGCGTCCGAGCGCGGATGTACCGACGGAGTACAAAGAACTCCCTCCCGACTGGAAACAGGCGCAGCCCAGCGACGCAATCGCCAAGGGCAAGTGGTGGGAAATCTATCAGGATTCGCAGCTCAACGGACTCGAAGAGCAGATTGACGTTTCGAACCAAACCTTGAAAGCCGAGCAGCAACAGTTCGCGCAGGCACGCGCCGCTCTGCGCATCACTCGCTCAAACCTTTTCCCCAACGTCACGGGGAGTTTTTCCGCTTACCGCACCGATCAATCTCAACACAGGCCGCTCTTCAACCCTGCTTTCACTCAAAAGGACTACAACGACTTCGTGCTACCGGTTGACGTTTCTTACGAAGCCGACCTTTGGGGCCGCGTGCGTCGCACGGTTGAAGCCAGCCGCTCCGAAGCTCAAGCCACCGCCGCCGATTTGGCCAACGTGAGCCTGAGCCTTCACGCGGAACTCGCCGGCGACTATTTCCAATTGCGGGGGCTCGACGCTCAAAAACAGCTTCTGGATTCCACTGTTCAATCGTACGAAAAGGCCCTCCAGTTGACCGAAAGCCGCTATCACGGCGGCTTGGCTTCGGCCGTGGACGTGGCGCAGGCGCAAACCATCCTTGAAACCACGCGCGCCCAATCGGTTGACGTCGGAGTGCAAAGAGCCGCCTTCGAACACGCGATAGCGGTCCTGGTCGGCAAGCCAGCTTCGCAATTCAGCATCGCGCCGATTCCGCTCACGGAGCCGCCGCCACTTGTCCCTTCGGGCCTGCCGTCCGATTTGCTCGAGCGCCGACCTGATATTTCTGCGGCCGAGCGCCGCGTTCAGGAGCAAAACGCTCAGATTGGGGTGGCCAAGGCGGCCTACTACCCCTTGGTGACTCTGAGCGGTTCGGGGGGCTTTGAAAGCGCCGTGGCCGGAACCTTGCTTCAAGGTCCCAGCGGCTTCTGGATGCTTGGCGGGGAGGCTGCGGAGACTCTGTTCGATGCCGGGCGCCGCCGCGGCGTATCCGATCAGGCTAAAGCCGCTTGGAATCAATCCGTCGATAATTACCGGCAAACGGTGCTCACTGCCTTCCAGGAAGTCGAAGACAACCTTGCGGCGCTGCGCATCCTGCAAGACGAAGCCAATACGCAAGCCGGCGCAGTCGCCGCCGCCGAGCACTCGCTTTCGCTGTCGGTGACCCGTTACAAGGGCGGCGTCACCAACTATCTCGAAGTAACCACCGCGCAAAGCGCTGCTCTCTCGGATGAAGTTACCGCGGTGAATATTTTGACCCGCCGGATGGCCGCCAGCGTCCTGCTCATCAAAGCCATAGGCGGCGGCTGGAACGTCTCCCAAATCCCCCACGTCTGACCTCAGCTAACGTTCCGCGCTAGCCTCCTCTCCCCAGCCTGTGATAAAGATGTGCGTTCCACCTAGCGCCTCCAGCGCAATCCAGACACGTGGAGAAATCTTGAGCCGTCGAAAGCCGAAAGGATCGGTCGTGACGCTGCGCGACGTCGCGCAAGAAAGCGGCGTGTCTCCGGCGACAGTCTCGATCGTCCTCAATAACGCTCCCCTGGCGCGTTACATACCGCCGTCCACCAAGGACCGCATCGAACGCGCCGCCAAGAAACTCGCCTATCGCCCAAAAGTCGTTTCACGCTTCCTCAGCGCCAAACGAAATCGCACGGTAGGCGTAATGGTCTTCGACATCACCGACCCGTTTTGCACATTAATCCTCCGCGGAATCGAAAATTCCTTGTACCAGGCCTCCTACCTGCCGATTCTCACCGACGTGCACAATCAGCGCGGCCGCTTCGAGCGCTATCTAGAAATGCTTCTCGCGCGCCCCGTCGAAGCCCTCGTCTTTGTGGCGAACTGGCTGTTCGTGGATATCGACCTGCTCGCCGACCTTGAAAAGCGCAATATCCCTGCCGTGATGATCGGCCGCGAGTTGCGCTCCGGCGCCGTAAGCTCGGTGATGGTGGATAACGAGGCCGGCGCGCATTTGGCGTTGGAACATCTCTATTCGCTCGGCCATCGCAAAATCGCCTTCATTCGCGGACCCAAAATGCTGGTCGATAGCTCTCCGCGCTGGCGTGGCGTTCGCTCCTTCGCGCGTTCCATGGGCCTTGAAATTGATCCCACGCTTGTGGTGGATTTGCCCGATTCCCTCGACCCCAATTCCAGTTTCGACGGCGGCTTCAAACTCACCGAAGAACTTCTGAAGCATAAAAAACGTTTCACGGCCATCATGGCTTTTGACGACATGACCGCTTTCGGCGCCATTCGGGGCCTCGCTCGCGCAGGCCTGAAAGTCCCGGAGGATTGTTCTGTAATCGGTTTCGACGACGTAATCCCCGCCGGTCTCTCGGTCCCGTCGCTCACCACTGTGCGGCAGCCGATGGAAGCCCTGGGAACCGCAGCCGTGGGCATGATCATGGAGGGCATAAACGCAGCCATCGAAGAGCGCGAATCCGTAGCAGTGCACCGGCAACTGGCTCCGGAGCTCGTGGTGCGCGAATCGACCCGCGCCGTATCTTGGGCCTAGCTTAGCCCTTGTGGAAGCATCGCGATGCCGCTGCCCGAAACCAACTTCATTGCACCGGTTTTGGGACTTGACTTAACGCAACGGCGAGGAATAATACGAACGTTTAATAAAGTTTAATAAATCAACGTATTCAGTAAGCGGCCCTGCCGTGAGCGCAGATTTGCGTGGCTGTGGCCGTCCCGGGAGGTTGTTGGTGCGTTTAAACCGAGTGCTTGTTGATTGCAATTCTGCAGGGTTTCTGCATTTTTACACTCGCGCCGCGGCCATCATCATCGTGATACTCGCCCTGGCTGGTTCTTCCCTCTGCGCGGACTCGGACACCAAAGCAAGCGAAAAAGTGTATCTGCAGTCGGGCTGGGCGCTAGAATCTTCCTGTCAGTTTTCCGCAGCCGGCGAACAAATCTCAACCGCCGGCTTCAAGACCGACGGGTGGCACTCCACGGAAGTTCCTTCCACGGTGGTGGCGGCTCTTGTCGCGGATAAAACGTACCCCGATCCCTATTACGGGATGAATCTGCGCGAGATCCCCGGCGCCACATACCCCATCGGCAAGAATTTTTCGCTATTGCCCATGCCAAAAGACAGCCCCTTCCGCTGCTCCTGGTGGTATCGCACGGAATTCAAGCTGCCGGAAAATTTTCACGATCGTCAGGTGTGGCTGCACTTCGGCGGCATCAATAATCGGGCGAATATCTGGCTCAACGGCCACCAAATCGCTAATGCCAAGGACGTCGCCGGTGCCTACCGGACCTACGAATACGAGATCACGCCGTTCGTTCAGCGCGATCAGGCCAATGTGTTGGCCGTCGAAACCATCGCCCAAACCGAAAAAGACCTAGGCATCAACTGGGTCGACTGGAACCCCGCGCCTCCCGACAAGGACATGGGATTGTGGCGCCCAGTCTATTTGCAGGATAGCGGTCCCGTGGCGATCCGCCACCCGCAAGTCGTCACGCATTTTCCGACCACATCACTCGAACAGGCCAATCTCGCCGTCGAAGCCGAATTGCACAACGCCACCGACGCCGCTGTGACCGGCGTGGTCGAAGGCGACTTCGACGACGTCCATTTCCGCCAGAATTGCACTCTGAATGCGCGTGAAACCAAAGTCGTCCGGTTTCTCTCGGATGAATATCCTCAGTTGCAAATCAAGAATCCGAAATTATGGTGGCCCTATCAGATGGGTCCGCAAAATCTTCATGAACTCTCACTGCATTTTACTGTCGGCAGCGATCCGTCGGACGCTCAGACCGTCAAATTTGGCATCCGCGAAATTACGTCCGAGCTGAATTCCAATGGTGCCCGCCAGTTCTACATTAATGGCCGCAAAATTCTCATCCGCGGCGGCGGATGGTCTCCGGATATGCTTCTCCGCCAGGACCTCGAGCGCCTGCAAAACGAATTCCGTTACGTTCGAGACATGAACCTCAACACCATTCGCCTGGAAGGCAAGATGGAAACCGAGGAGTTCTACAATCTCGCCGACGAGCAGGGCGTGCTGATCATGGCCGGTTGGTGTTGCTGCGATCACTGGGAGCAATGGAAGCACTGGCAGCCCGGTGACCTGGAGATCGCCACCGCTTCATTACGCTCGCAGATCATGCGGATGCGCGGCCATCCCAGCATGCTGGTTTGGCTCAATGGCAGCGATAATCCTCCGCCTGCCAACGTTGAGAGTGCTTATATAGAAGTCCTCAAGGAATCCGATTGGCCGAATCCTTATATTTCCTCGGCCTCCGCGACCCCCACTTCGGTTACGGGTCCATCCGGCGTCAAGATGACCGGGCCGTACGATTACGTTCCGCCCGACTACTGGCTGATTGACACGAATAAATATGGTGGCGCGTTCGGCTTCAATACCGAAACCAGCCCGGGCCCGGCGGTCCCGCTGCAAAGTTGCCTGAAAAATTTCATTCCCTCCGATCACATGTGGCCGCAGGACATTTACTGGAATTATCACGCGGGTTCCGAAGGTTTTAAGGACCTCACTCACTTCAACGGTGCGATGGATGCGATCTACGGCACGGCCAAGGATCTCGACAACTATGAACTGAAGTCGCAAACCATGGCCTACGAAGGCGAACGCGCCATGTTCGAAGCCTACTCGCGCAACAAATACCACACTACTGGCATCATTCAGTGGATGCTCAACAACGCCTGGCCCTCTACCATCTGGCACTTGTTCGACTATTATCTGCAACCGGCCGGCGGATATTTCGGCACCAAGAAAGCCTGCGAGCCTCTGCATGTGCAATATTCCTATGAGGACAATAGCATTAACGTCGTGAATAGCCTTTATGAGAAGGCTTCGGGTCTCACCGTCACTGTCAAGCTTTACGACATCACTCTTCAGCAGCGATTTTCGAGCGAAGTGAAAGCAGACGTGGATGCTGACGCCGTTAGCAAAGTTCTGACCATTCCCGCGGGTTCCTTCAATCCGGCTTCGCCTGCATATTTCGCTGCGCTCGAACTTCAATCCGGCGACGGAAAAGTCGTCAGCCGGAATTTCTACTGGCTGTCCAGCAAGAAAAACACCTATGAATGGGCCAAAACGTCGTATCGTTTTACTCCGGTATCCTCGTACGAAGATCTCACAGCTCTTCAGACTTTGCCGAACGCCGACGTTGAGGCAACCGGCAGCCTGCTGCCCGGCCCAGATGGCGCTGTCGCGCACGTATTGCTGAGAAACTCCAGTAACAACCTCGCGTTTCAAATCCGCCTGGGAATACGCAAGTCGGGCCAGACTCAAGAAATCCTTCCCGTGTTTTGGGATGACAATTACATTGAACTGATGCCGGGCGAATCTCGCAACGTAAGCGCCCACTACCTGCCGTCCACTGCCGTTTTTGGCGGTGTCGAGCTGACGGTTTCTGGATGGAACATCGCGCCCGCTACCATTCCCCTGAAAGAGGGAAGGGGCCTGCCGACAAACTCCACCGGGAGCGGCCGCTAATGTCTAATCAACACACGGGTCCGTCGAGTCCTCCTCACCCATTTTCGAATTACATGCTCAGCGAGATCTACGAGCAGCCAGAAGCCATTCGTGAAACCATTCGGCAGAACGTGCACGGCGACATCATTTTCCCGGATTCGCTGCGGCCCATCGAGAAAGCTCTTTTCGACTTCAAGAAAATAATCATCGCGGCCAGTGGTTCCAGCCGCAATGCCGGCCTCGCGGGCGAAATCATGATCGAAGATCTCGCGGGAGTTGCAGTGGACGTCGAATACGCCAGCGAGTATTGCTACCGCTCCACGCACTCGGACACTAACCCGATCGTGGTCGTGATCACTCAATCGGGTGAAACCGCCGACACCACCGCCGCACAACGGGAGGCCCTCAATCGGGGCGCCAAGACGGTCGCCGTCTCCAACGTCGCGGATTCCACAATTTCGCGCGAGGCCAGTGCGAAACTTCAGACGTGCGCCGGCGTCGAGAAAGCCGTGCCGGCTACCAAGAGTTTCACCGCGCAGCTCACCATCCTCTATCTGTTGGCGCTGTTTCTGGCGCGCCAACGCGGTCGCATGACTTCCGAGGTCGCTCGCGCTCATTTGAACGCGCTTGCCGAGGTACCTAAGGCCATCGAAAAATCCCTCGCGACGTGGGATGCCCAGGCCGCCGGCTGCGCGCGCGCATTTCAGCACGCCAAAGCCTTCCTTTTCCTGGGACGCGGTGTCCACTACGCTCTTGCTCGCGAAGGCGCGCTCAAGCTCAAGGAGATTTCATACGTCCAGGCCGAAGGCCTTCCCGCCGGGGAACTGCGCCACGGCCCCAATGCACTTGTGGATGAAAAACTTCCAGTAATCGTTCTTGCGACGCGCGACACCGCCGATCCCGATTCGGTTCTGCGCTATCAGAAAACTCTTCTGGTTCTGGAATACATCAAAAGCCGCGGCGGAAAATCCATCGCCATCGCCACGGAAGGCGATCGCGAAATCCTCACCCTTGCTGATCGAGCCATTTTCGTTCCACCGGCGCCAGAATTACTGCTTCCCATCCTTGAGGTCGTACCGCTGCAGCTATTCGCCTATCATTTCGGCATCCTGAATGGCTGCGATGTGGACCGTCCCAGAAATCTCGTCAAGGCTGTCATTACTGAATGATCCTCAGTTCTTTCAACGGTCCATTTTCCTGTTCATGCGTGACTTTCACGTTCACTCACCGCACCTGCACTCGAATTGAAGGGGAATGATGGCGAACGAGCCAAGCCAAATCGTACAATCTCCGGTCAAGCTCAGCCGCGTGCTAGGCCTTTGGGACCTCATCATCATCGGAATCGTGATCATTCAACCCATCGCCCCGATGGGAATTTACGGTGTCATCAGCAATGAAGCGCGCGGCCACGTCGTCACCACCATCCTGATCGCCATGGTCGCCATGTTATTCACCGCCGTCAGCTACGGCAAAATGGCGCGCGCCTATCCCAGCGCTGGCTCGGCCTATACCTACGTGGGTCAGGAAATTCGTCCCGCACTCGGCTATGTCACCGGCTGGGCCATGGTGATGGACTACATTCTTAATCCGCTGATCTGTACCATCATTTGCAGCAAGCTTACCCAGAACATCCTGCCGTTCATGCCTTACTGGGCGCTCGCTATCGGATTTGCTGTTGCTTTCACGTTGCTGAATCTCCGCGGCGTGAAAACATCCGCCCGCATCAATGATGTGCTCGCAGCCGGAATGTCCATCGTGGTCGTCATCTTCTTCGCCTTCGTGATCCGTTTCCTATGGGGATGGCACCAATATGGCCCCGGCTTCTTCACCCAGCCGTTCTACAACCCCGCAACGTTCAGCTTCGGCGCCATTTTTCGCGGAACTTCCATCGCCGTGCTTACCTACATCGGATTCGACGCTATCTCCACCTTGTCTGAAGAGGTCGAAAACCCGCGCCGCAACATCATGCTCGCCACAGTCCTCGTCTGCGTTTTTACAGGTGTTTTGTCATCGCTCGAGGTTTACGCCGCGCAACTCGTCTGGGGCTCCAAGCCATTTCCTCCCGAGATGGTGGAATCCGCCTTTCCGCTTGTGGCTAAACAAATCGGCGGCTTCTTCCTGTTTCATCTGTTAAATTTCACCATCCTCATCGCCAACATCGGCTCGGGAATGGGCTCGCAGCTGGGTGCTGCGCGCCTGCTCTATGGCATGGGACGCAGCGATGGCATCCCCAAGAAGTTCTTCGGCGCGCTTGACCTTAAAAATCACATCCCGCGCAACAATGTCATCTTCGTCGGTACCATTGCTCTCATCGGCGCGTTTTTGATCACCTACGACCAAGGCGCGGAGCTCTTGAATTTCGGCGCCCTGCTGGCTTTCATGGGGGTCAATGCCGCCGCCTTCGTACGCTACTTCCTCCGGGCCAAGGAAAGAAACTGGTTCGATTTCCTCTCCCCGCTCCTCGGTTTCGTGATTTGCCTCTTCATCTGGCGCAACTTGAGCAGCAAGGCCATGCTTCTCGGCGCCGTCTGGATGGTTGTCGGAATCGCTTACGGCGCCGTTAAGACCAAAGGCTTTCAGGCCGATCTAGTTAAGTTCGATATTCCTCCGGACGAAGCTTGATGAGGAGAACTGTAAGAGCGACTGGATCCGTGGTGTTGGTGTCAGTGACCTAATTTGGAACTGCGCGCCGAACGGTTCTTGTTCGAGAAACGTTTACGAATGAAGGAGTCCGCAGGTGCGAGCGCCGCGGTCCCCTGTTGACCCAATCGTCGGTTCAGGTGGAAAGGTTTAGAGTGGGGGAAAGTATGCTAGATCCCGAGGATTTCGGAGGTCGCGCGAACCCTACGAAGCGTCAAGCAGTGGCCCATTGAAGTTGAGGCCATTGGGCCACCCGTTGCCTGATTTATCAAACACCCGCTAATCAGGCTCTTGTGTCACGATGTGCACGTCTACTGCCGGCGCGTCCTTCAAAAATCGGTTGATCCCGCTCATGTAACGTAGCTTCTTCCATCCTTCCGTCGCCGATCGTCCAAAAATCACTTGTGTGATGTGCTTGTCCCGCACGAATTGTGCGGCAGCGCCCGCCACGTGATCACCTTTTAGTCGTACGGGTTTCGCACCCAGGTTTTCCGCGAATTGCAGGTTCGCCACCAGAGCTTTTTCCTCTTCGGGATCGCCGTCAGGCTCCAGATCCACATGGAGTGCGTAAAGTTCGGCGTCCATTCGGCGCGCCATGCGCGCGGCCCGTGCCACCAAATACTGCGCCTTCGGGTTCGCGCTGATGCACACCGCGATTCTCTCGCGTACGCCCCAGGCTTCCTGGATATCTTTTTCCACCATGTACGATTCCAGGCTTCGGTCCACTTGCTCAGCCACCTGCCGCAACGCCAGTTCGCGTAGTGCGATCAGGTTCCCGCGGCGAAAGAAATTCTTCAGCGCTTGCTCGATTTTCTCCTTACCATAAACGTCTCCGCGCCTCATACGGTTCTGCAATGCCTCTGGTGTCAGGTCCACCATCACCGTTTCGTCGGACACTTGCAGCACCCAATCCGGCACCGTTTCCCGCACCGGAACGCCGGTAATCGCTCGCACCGTCGGTGCGATGCTCTCGATGTGCTGAATGTTGACCGTCGAAATCACGTCGATCTTCGCATCCAAAATCTCCAGGACGTCTTCGTAGCGCTTGCGATTCGTGCTCCCGGGAATATTCGTGTGTGCCAATTCATCCACCAGGACCACGCGCGGGCGCCGCGCCAAGATAGCCTCCAGATCCATCTCCGCGAACAGCGTCCCTTTGTAATCGATCATGCGGCGGGGAACTGTTTCTAGTTGCGAAGAAAGTTCCGCGATGCCCTTTCTGCCGTGCGTTTCCACCACGCCAATCACCAGGTCTTCGCCCCGGCTATGCCGCCGGATCGCTTCACTCAGCATGCTGAAGGTCTTGCCTACGCCAGGCGCATATCCCAAAAACAGTTTCAGCGCTCCTTTGGTCTTTTCCGCCGGTTTGGACACGGCCAGCCACTGTTCTGGAGTTTTCGGCATGGGTGTATTCTCTTCTGCGAGTGCTTTGAAAGCTACGTTAGAATGTGCCGGTGCGAGAGCCTCTCCTGACACGTTTCCTTCGATTTGCCGCCGCTGTTGCCCTCATCATGGGGATTTCCGCTTTCTATAAGCACGTCTTGCCCGTTAATCCCACCACGGTCGCCCTCTCTTTTCTGCTCGCCATTCTAGCCGTTTCCACGGTATGGGGCATCGCCGTTTCGGTATTTATGTCGGTGGTGGCAATGCTCGCATTTAACTACTATTTCCTGCCCCCGATCGGCACTTTCACCATCGCCGATCCGCAAAATTGGGTCGCCCTCTTTGCTTTTCTTGTGGTATCCGTTTTGGCCAGCCATCTTTCTACGCGCGCTCGTCAACAAGCGAAGGACGCCTCCCAGCGACGCCGCGAAATCGAAAAGCTCTACGCTTTCAGCCAGGGCCTTCTCGAATCGGGCAATGTGATTCAACTCCTGAATCGCATCCCTTCGCAAATTGTAGACATCTTTGAAGTCGGCGCCGCTGCCCTCCTTCTTGCCGAGAAACAGAAGATCTATCGCTCAGGTCCGGTGATCCCGCAGCTCGATCTCGAAACTCTGAAGACAATGGTCATTCGCGAAGAGCCGCTCGTGGACGAAGCGAACAGTCTCTGCTTTGTGCCCGTGCGTCTCGGCATTCGTCCCATCGGCAGCCTGGGGATTTCCGGCTCGACGCCTTCGCGCCAGACGCTCGAAGCCATCGGCACCCTGATCGCCGTCGCTATCGAGCGCGCTCGCGCCATCGAGCAACTCGGACTGACGGAAGCGGCTCGCGAAGGCGAGCGTCTGCGGACCGCGCTCCTTGATTCCGTCACCCATGCGCTGCGTACCCCGTTAACCTCCATTAAGGCTTCCGTGACCAACCTCCTGTCAAACGCAAGCGTGACGAATCTGCAGCGCCAGGAGCTTCTCACCATCATCAACGAGGAAACCGACCGCTTAAATCGCCTGGTCGGCGAAGCCGGAGAAATGGCGCGCCTCGATGCCGGCGAAGTCGAGCTTCACCTCGAGTCGCGGCCGATTGAAGACGTCATCGACGCGGCTCTCAACCAATGCAGGCTTACCCTCGGCGCTCGTGTCGTCCGCGTCCAAGTGCCACCCGGCCTGCCTAACGTGAGCGTGGACCTTGTCCGCGCCCGCGAGGCGCTTGTTCATCTCATCGAGAACGCGAACCAGTATTCGCCTGCTGACCGGCCCATCACGATTACCGCGGAAGCCGCGCCGGACTTTGTCGTCACCAGCGTTGCGGACCGCGGTGCTGGCATTGACGACCTCGAACAAAACCTGATTTTCGAGAAGTTTTATCGCGGCAAGGATCAGCGCTACCTGGTTCAAGGAACGGGCATGGGCCTTCCCATAGCCAAAGCCATTATCGAAGCCCACGGAGGCACCATGAGCCTTACCAGCCAGCGCGGCCAGGGCTCCGTTTTTTCGTTCACCTTGCCCGTGTACCGCAGTCGTTCGGGAGATTGATGACCGCCGCGACCATTCTCGTAGTTGACGATGAGCCACAAATCCGCCGCGTTATGCTTACCACCCTTGCGTCGCATGGCTATAGCGTCATTGAAGCGCGCAGCGGTGAAGAAGCTCTCGAAAAAATGCGCGGCGAGCGTCCCGATCTCATTCTTCTCGACGTGAATTTGCCTGGAATTTCGGGTCTTGAGACCTGCCGCGAAATCCGCAGCTCCACCGATACACCGATCATCATGCTCACCGTCCGTAATACCGAACGCGACAAAGTGCAAGCTCTGGATGCCGGCGCCGACGATTACGTCGTCAAACCCTTCGGCGTCGAAGAACTGATGGCGCGGATTCGTGCGGCGTTGCGCCGCGCCGCCCCTGGAGAAGCTACGCCCGCCTTCATCTCCGATGATCTTAAAATTGACTTCGAAAAACGCAGCGTTCTGGTCAAAGGGCGTCCCGTTCGTCTTACTCCCAAGGAATTCGAACTGTTGCGCCAACTAGTTTCAAATCCAGGAAAAGCACAGGCGCATCGTCGTCTGTTGCAAGCCGTCTGGGGACCGGACTACGGCGAGGAAACGGAATACTTGCGCGTATTCATCAATCAACTGCGAAAGAAAATCGAGCCGGATCCCAGCCGCCCCCGTTACATTCACACAGAACCCTGGATCGGCTATCGCTTCGATCCACCGGATCCCAAATCCCACCCTGCCCGCTCGGAAAAGTAGCGCTCATTCAGGCTGCAAGGCCGCTTGTCGTGACATCTCCCGAGCGAACCGTTCTATTCGCCCTGCAACCTCTGCCGGTACAGCGCAGCAGCGATAGCCACTGCTGTCAACAGCATGATGATGGGATCAATCGGATGGCGGTACCGCAATGAAGCGTGAGTCAGGTAATACACTAAGGGGAACACGATCGGGAAGGCTGCCAGAGGAAACGCATACGGGCTGCGCCGCAAGAGCAAAACAATGATCCCGCAAAACGCACCGATGGCCGCCAAGAAATTGCTCAGCAATGCAATCCGAGTCAAAACAGAGTCGCTATCGAGAAAACCATCCACGGGTTTCTCCATCCCGGTCCACATCGCCACAAAGCGCCTCCCGAGGAGAATCAATTCCAACTTCGGATGGCTGCGCACGAAGCCGACGGCCTTATTCCACTTGTCTTGCATGAAAGCCGTTTCGCCCATGTGGATATAATTTCGAATCTCCTCACGTTCGGGATCGGCAGCCGGCACAATCTGCGACTGCGGGTCGAAGTTCTGGTTGTTCCCGAGCCACAACTCAAACGCGAAGTTGGAGCGGAGCGGAATGAATCTGTGAAACGCGAAATAATTCCGAACGGTCCATGGTACGCAGCACAGAATAGCAACGCCGATCGCTAGCGCAGGCCCTTTCAATAGCGCTCGGCCTTGATTCTGTTCGTGGGGTCTCGGGGGCCGATAAACAGCCCATCCAATCAAGAAGGGCAGCGTCACTCCCAGCGACGGGTTGGTCATCAGCGCGAAGCCCCACAGCAGCCCATACCAGCTCCAGATGCGCCACGATGCCGGCCTGGTTGTTGTCGATCCAGTGCGATTCGGATCACGGTATTCTGCGTGCGCATCGCCGTCCGCGAGGCGCAGCGTAGCCCACAAGATCGTCGCCGTCAGCAGTGCAGAAAGCGATGTATCCCATACCCATTCGAACGGAATAATCCACGCATTGGGAAAGATGGCCCAAAGCCACGCCGCTACGCTCGCGACGGTGAACCCTCCCACACGTTTCCCGACGTAAAAGATCGGGATGCACGCCGCTGCGGAGAACAGAATGTTCAGCAGAACAACTGCGAAGAACGCACGCGGCGTATGAATCCCGAAGATCTTGTACGCACCTGCGACCAGATACGGGTACACGGGCGTAAGCCACGCCGTCGGTCCCGTTTCTTGCCAGTACGGCGAGCCGAATCCACGACCCTGCGCGATCGAGAAGGCAATGTTCCCGGTCTCTTGGAGGAACGGCACCAGCCCGACAAGATCTCGCGGAATCTTGCGTTCCTGGTCCCATGCGAATCCCAGCCGCAAACCCAGCGCGACGATCAAAATAAGAGGCAAGCAGGTTGCAATCTTGTAGAATCGCCGCTTCATGAATTCTGGTTCGGCTCCATTTCGCTTAGAGGCAGAACAGTTTAATCCGGATACTGCGAAGTGCCCGTGACAGTTTTTCGGCTCCAAGGTGACGATCAGGATTGCGCCTTTTGGCGAAGCTTATGCATCGGATAAACAGCGGACACCCAAGAAACGCAAGCGCTGTGTCGTTCGGTGTCTGAATTGAAGTTACAATTAAAAAAATGGCTGACCAGCACAAGGTTGTGATCATCGGCGGGGGATTCGGTGGCCTCAGCGCCGCGCTAAAATTGAAACGCACGCCGGTCGAGGTGACGCTCGTTGACCGCTGCAACTACCATCTGTTCCAGCCGCTGCTCTATCAAGTCGCGACCGGCTCGCTCTCGCCGGCCAACGTCGCCGGACCTTTGCGCCAAGTGCTGCGCAAACAAAAAAACACTAAAGTCTTGCTCGGCGAAGCCATCCACATTGACGCCGCGAGACGCCGCGTGATTCTGAGCGACGGCTATCTCGATTACGACACGCTCATCGTCGCTAGCGGCGCCACTCACCAATATTTCGGCCACGACGAATGGGCCGAGTTCGCGCCGGGCCTGAAAAATATCGACGACGCCACCGCCATGCGGGGCAGAATCCTGCTGGCCTTCGAAGCCGCCGAGCGTGAACAGAATCCCGAAAAACTTCGAGCGTGGATGACGTTCGTCATCGTCGGCGCGGGCCCCACCGGCGCGGAACTCGCGGGCGCGCTTGGCGAAATCGCGCACGACACGCTACGACACGATTTCCGCGACATCGATCCCGCGCAGACGCGCATCATTCTGGTCGAAGGCACGGACCGGCCGCTGCCCACGTATCCGCCAAGGCTTTCCGAGGCCGCGCGCAAGATGCTTACGCGGCTGGGGGTCACCGTTCGCACCGGGGCAATGGTCACCGACATCCGTGCCGACGGCGTCACCATCCGAGAAGGAGATCACACCGAGGAGATTCCGACGCGCACGATTCTGTGGGCCGCGGGCGTTCTGGCGTCGCCGCTCGGCCGCATTCTTGGCGAAGAAGCCGGCGCAACGCTCGATCGCGCGGGACGCGTGATCGTCGAGCCGGACATGACCATCGCCGCACATCCCGAAATCTTCGTCATCGGCGACCTTTCGAATTTCAGCCACCAAACCGGAAAGCCTCTTCCCGGAGTCGCGCAGCCCGCGATACAGCAGGGAGAATACGTCGCGAAATTGATCCGGGCTCGGCTGCGGGGCGAAAAGCTTCCGCCGTTTCGTTATTTCGATAAAGGGAATCTGGCGACGATCGGCCGCGGAGCGGCTGTGGCGGATTTGAACTGGATGCAACTTTCCGGCTGGCCGGCTTGGCTGATCTGGGTCTTCATCCATCTTGTTTACATCATTCAGTTTCAAAATCGCGTGCTGGTGATGATGCAATGGGCCTGGCTGTACATCACCTTCGATCGTTCCGCGCGGCTCATCACCGGCAAGAATCCGCTGCCGCTCGATCTGTGAGCGACGGTTCGCCCCGAAAAGCAGATCCCTGGCTCCGCTCGGGATGGCAAGTACACTTGTTTGTGCTTGGTTTCGTCATGCGGCTAAATTAGCCGAGGCTCGCAGTTTTCCCGCCCGCACCGCTTTCACCAGCGCCTGGTGATCGCGCTCGGTCTGATCGGCGTAAGCCATCGCGAATTTGCGCACGGCTACGTCGAACCCGTCCTTCTTCCCTAAATAGCCGGCGATTCGCGCCGCATCACCAGTGCGCGCATGGGCGCGCGCCAGCGCCCAACCGCATATTTCGACATATTCCAGCAGCTCGTCCTTATTCAGTTTTCCCACGTCGATGGACATCTTCATGTCGCGCAGTTGGCGGAAATAGTAATCGTGGCCGTCGTCGTCACGCGTCCAACCGAGAAACACGTCGCTGGATGCTTGCAACATACGCTGGCCGGTGACCACGCGCTCTCCGTGGTTCGGATAACGGCTCTTGCCCGCGTGAGCCTCCAGCACCGACGGCAGCGCTTCCTTGAATTGCAAAAATAACGCGTCATTTTCGCCGGCCATCAGCAGCGCTACCGCGCAACGCGTTCCCACGCTGCCCACGCCGACGACTTTTCGCGCGATATCCACAATTTGATAGCGATCCAGAATCACGCGGCGCTCTTCGGGCAAAGTATGCCGGTAGCGGTGAAACATGTCGCGCACGTGAGTGTCAATTTTCGAATAGTCTCGCGGGTGGTAGACGAGCGGCGGACGGTCAACGATGCGCCGCCGCCCGCGCACCGCTTTCGTCATCTTCGGAAAAATGTGCTCCGCAGTCTGCTGCTTCGCGGACTTTTCGATTTGCCGCCAATATTTCTTGTCCTCGACGGTTTTCGCTTCCTTGATAAAAATTTCCGCATCCAGATGCGAATACCAGGCGTTGAGCGCGGTCATTTGTGCATATTCGCGCATGTGCGTGCGATAGGAAGCGACGGTTGCGAGCGCGGCGTCGCTGCAAACCCGGTCGCGCGCGCCGATCTGCCGTCCCGCGAGCACCACGCTCGCAACGAGGCGCTTGACGTCCCACTCCCAGGGGGCGGGGAGCGTCTCATCGAAATCGTTGATGTCGAAAACCAGGCGCCGCTCGGGGGAACCGTAACCGCCGAAATTCAGCAGGTGGGCATCGCCGCAGGCCTGCACGCGAAATCCTGTCTTAGGAGTTCCGGCCAGGTCCGCTGCCATCAACGCGGCCGCCCCGCGGAAAAATGCGAACGGGGACTGAATCATTCTGCCGTAGCGGATCGGCAGGAGCTCCGGCAACCGGCCGTGGTCCGATTCTTTCAGAATCGCGACCGGGTCGGGACGGTTTGCGGGCGGCTTCCATTTGCTGTGCGAAGTCCGAGGTACGCGGTCGCGCACGGCCTTGCCCTCCGCCATACGCTCGTCCGCCGATGGCCCAAGCGACGCTCGTCGCGAATCCGAGATGCTGCGCACCTTGGGTCGCGCCTGATCCGTTTTATCCGCCGCCGAATTTTTCATCGTTTATTCCTCGATCCAAAATGATTGGCTTCAGGGGCTAAGGCCCTACAAATGCTCCGGCCGTTACGGCGGGACTGGAGTCCCGCCCTTCCAGGAACTGTCGTTGCGTCACGGACTCTTCTGGGCGGGGTCATTTTACCCGAAGGTGGCGGTGAATTGGAAAAGAGCGTGATTCTGTACCGGGTAGAAAATGTTTTCTCGTTGGGCTTCATGTGGTTACGCGCCTCTTGAATGGAGCTGTGTTCCGGGTAGAAAGCTTGAGGCAACGTCAAAGGCGCCCATGTGTATCCCACGAGGGACCAACGGGCAGGAGAGCCGGATTTGGGTGCAGTGCGATTGCCGATGAGCTTCCTCGCGCGCGATGCTTCCTCCCTTCGGTCTGCGCCGCTAGTCTCCTGGTAAACGCGGCGACGATAAACATAACATCGGTTGCGCGCCTCGTGCCCGTTCGACTCCTCCGTTCGCGGGTGTTGGCGTGTCTACCAGTGGAGGCGCGGAGTATGACATCACAGCGTCGGGGATGCTTGCTTACGTCCCCGGATACGCCAAAGCTCCCCTGCGCTCGCTGGTATGGGTTGATCGCACAGGGGGCGCCAAAATTCTTCCCGCACCCGAGAGAGTTTACGGATCGCCACGCGTTTCTCCGGATGGAAAACAGCTGGCGGTCCAGATAAACGACAATGGCAACCCCTCTATTTGGATCTATGAGTTTGCGCGAAACACCCTGACCCGCCTGACCTTTGCTCCGGGCGTTAGTTCGTCTCCGGTCTGGACTCCCGACGGCCGGAGGGTCATCTACAACAGGCGCACCACCACCGGTTCTCCTTCGTTTTATTGGAAGCTGGCGGACGGAAGCGGCAATGAAGAAGCGCTCTCCGAGAAGGAATTCAGCGACCCCGGAGTCGCACCCAACGCGGCGTCACCCGACGGCAAGACTCTTTTGTTCGGCACACACAATGCTGCCGGGGACCAGGCTATCGAGGCGCTGTCTCTGGATGGCAATTTTAAGGTTCAGCCTTTTCTGCAATCCTCGTTCAATTTGTCGTCTCCGCGCTTTTCGCCGGATGGCCGCTGGGTGGCTTACATGACGGACGAATCGGGGCGCAGAGAAATTTGCCTCCAGCCGTTCCCCGGACCCAGCGGAAAGTGGATGATTTCGACGAACGGCGGGGAGTCTCCGCGCTGGGCACGCAGCGGGCGCGAGATTTTCTTTTTCGCCGGAGATGAGGTGATGAGCGCTGACGTCGAGACTCAGCCCGCTTTTAAGGCCGGGACACCGCGTGCTTTGTTCTCAGCCGCCGGCTACCTCGGCTACGGAAACTACGACGTGGCGCCGGACGGCCAGCATTTCTTGATGATCAAGCAAGAGGACTTATCAACCAACCCAAAAGAACTCAACGTTGTGCTCAACTGGTCTGAAGAGCTCGAACGGCGAGTCCCGCAAGAAAAGAAATAGTCCGCCGAGCGTAGTTTTGCGCTGCCGGGGTGAGTTGCCTTGGGAGCGTCAGTCGCACTGTCACGATTGGATCCTCCAGAAGGCGTACTATTAGAAGTCTACCTTGCAAGTTTGCCTTTCAAGTGTGACTGTTTGTTCTGTATGCTGTTATCACGATGAAACGACAAAGCCATGAACACGACGCTACTGAGCTGGTGTTGGCGCTGGGGTTGCTGGTGCGGCGGCTGCGGTCCGCGGTGCCGGCGGAGTCAAACGAACTTTCCTGGACGCAGATGGGGGTGCTCAGGCGGCTCGATACCGAAGGCGCTGCTACGACCGCGGAGCTGGCGCGTGCGGAGAGCGTGAAGCCGCAATCCATGGGGGCCATTCTTGCCGCTCTGGAAGAGAAGGGGATCGTGGAACGGAAGCCGCATCCGACCGATGGGCGGCAAATGAATATCGCGCTGACCGCGAAAGGCGCGAGCATGCGCAAGGATGCTCGTATTGCGAAGCGGGCTTTGATGGCGCAGGCGATCGCGAAGCTCGACGCCAAGGAACAAAAGAAAGTGCCCGCGGTCACGGAGTTGATCAAACGTCTGGCGGAATTGTGAGCGAGCGCAGAAACAATTCGGAAACGCAGGAGACGTCTCTCGGCGGAGGTTCGATGTCGCATGCGTGGCGAGCGCTACGGCACAGCAACTTCAAACTTTTCTTCTTTGGCCAGAGTATCTCGGTGATCGGCACATGGATGACGCGGCTCGCGACGAGCTGGCTGGTCTACCGTATGACACATTCGGCGCTGCTGCTGGGTGTCGTCAGCTTCGCCGGTCAGATTGTTGCGTTTGCGCTGGGGCCAATTGCGGGCGTGTGGGTCGAGCGGCTGAATCGCCGCAAGATGCTGGTGTGGACGCAAGCGCTTGCGGCCGTCCAATCACTTGCATTGGCGGCGCTCACGCTGGCGCACGTGATCAACCTCTGGGAAATTATCGCGCTCACCGTGATGCAAGGCTTGATCAATGCGTTTGACATGCCAGGACGGCAATCTTTCCTCGTGCAGATGGTCGAAGACCGCAACGACCTGAGTAACGCGATTGCGATTAATTCTTCGATGGCAAATGGCGCGCGGTTGATTGGTCCGGCCATCGCCGGCGTGCTGATCGCAGCGGTGGGTGAAGGCTGGTGTTTTCTGATTGACGGCTTCAGCTACTTTGCGGTGATCGCGTCGCTGCTGATGATGCGCATCAAGCCGATGGAAATTCGACGCAGCGCTAGCAGCATGTTCGAACAAATGCGCGAAGGCTGGGACTACGTCTGGACGTTTCGCCCGATTCGCACGATCCTTATGCTCTTCGCGCTTACCAGCCTGATGGGCTACCCCTATATGGTGCTACTGCCCGTGTTTGCCGGCCAGATGCTGCACGGCGGCGCTACTACTCTCGGGTGGCTTACGGCAGCCTCGGGAATTGGCGCGTTTGCGTCGGCGCTTTCGCTGGCGGTGCGCAAGTCCGTGGTCGGGTTGACGCGCATGCTGCAGATTGCGGCCGCGGTGCTGGGAGGCGCGCTGATTTTCTTTGGCCTGTCGCATACGTTTTGGTTATCGCTGGTGCTGATGGTTTTCGCGGGGTTCGGCTTGATCCAGGGCGCGTCGGTAAGCAATACGATCATCCAGTCGCTGGTGACCGAAGACAAACGCGCGCGCGTGATGAGTTATTACACGATGGCGTTTTTTGGCGCGTCGCCATTCGGCAGTTTGCTGGCCGGCTTGCTGGCTCATCGGATCGGAGCGCCGCTCACCGTGATTATTACGGGCGCGTTCTGCGTCGCGGGCTCGCTATGGTTCACGCTGGAGCGGCCGAAAATCAGAATGGATATGCGGCCGATCTACCAAGAGTTGGGCTTGCTGCCTGCGCACGAGGTGCCGGTGACTTCCGACGTCGAGGAGCCGGTGGCATGAGCTTTTTTGATTTTCGGCAGATTGGCTGCGAAATTATGGAATCGAAGGAAAAACCACAGTGAACTGGTACGACTACATCGTTTGTTTCTTCGCAGGATCGTTTCTCGCTAACGTGGTGCCTCATTTCGTTTACGGCATTTCTGGTGACCGTTTCCCGACGCCATTCGCTCACCCTCCCGGAAAAGGATTGTCATCACCGACCGTGAACGTCGTGTGGGCGCTATTCAACCTGATCGTTGGCTACGTACTTTTTCGGGTGGGGAAGGTTTCAAGTGGTGGTGACTCGGCACTTGTGGTTTTCTTCCTGGGCATCGCTGCGTTGAGCACACTGGCGAGTGTGCGATTTACAGACAAACACGCCGAGTAACTTCTGAACGAGGCTGTGGGGTGAGGTGCTGCGTTGTGCGCGAGAACTTCCTAATCCAAAGGAAAAACTATGGCTATTACGGAACTTGATCGGAATGCTGCGTTGGTGCTGATTGATCTGCAGAAAGGTATTGTCGGTTTCCCGACCGTACATCCTGTGGGCGAGATCGTTGCCCGGGCTGCGCGGATGGCACGCGCATTTCGCGAGCGAGGGCTGCCGGTGGTGCTCGTCAACGTGACGGGCATGGCGCCGGGCCGCACGGAGGCGGGAAGACCCAAGTTCGCGTTTCCGGAGGGTTGGACCGAGCTTGTTCCGGAATTGCAGCAGCAGCCCAGCGATTTTCTGGTTAGCAAGGAACGCATCGGGGCGTTCATCGGCACACCTTTGGATGGCTACTTGCGCGAGCGCGGAGTAACCCAAGTGGTTTTGAGTGGCGTTTCGACTAGCAGCGGCGTGGAAGCGACGGCGCGCAGCGCTTACGACCTCGGCTACAACGTGGCATTTGTAGTGGATGCCATGACCGATTTGAGCGAAGACATGCATCTCCACAGTGTGGAGAAGGCTTTTCCCAAGTTGGGTGAAAGGGATACGACCGAGAGTGTGCTGAAGTTGTTGAAGGAAGTTTAAAATATTGATCGACGGAGTGCCGCACCTACGGCGCTCGGAATGCTCTTGGTGACTTTCCTGGCGCTTCCGCGCCGGGCCAAATCATGTCGCGCCTCCGGCACTGGTTTGGCGCGTGCTTGCAGGAACCATTTCTCAACGTCCCCCATTTCCCGTCTCCCATGTTCCTCTACTATTGCTAGAATTGCGGCACAGCCTTCTGGGGGACGCGTGAAGGGCATCCAACGATGGATTCTTGGCGTGCTGGTGCTGCTGATGGTGGCGGCGCTCGGAGCGATTCTGTACACGCACGATTGGGCGGACTCGGCGCGGCGGTTGCATGCGGATCAGTTGCGTGCGACGCGCACGGCACAGCAAATTGTGGATACCAGCGCGCTGCAAACGGCGCAGCAGCTGGCTCCACTGGCGGTGACGCGCTGGGAACAGGACTATGCGCAGGAAGCGCTGCGGATCGCGGATCGTTCCGTGGATCTCGCGTTCACAGCCGCGCTTGATGATGCGAAGGAAAACCCGGCGCCGCTGACGGCGGAGACGCGTCCACTTGCCGAACGCGTGAAGGAGGCGGACGCGCGGTGGAGAGCGGATCAGGATCGCGTCGCGGATTTGACTGCGGCGCTGGCGAAAGCGCGTCCGAGTGCGAAGGACGCTATCCAAGACGAGCTTGATCTCGCGAACGCGCAGACGGGTCTCGACAAAGATGAAATGGATAATGCGGATGAGGACCTGACACGCGCCGGCGGCGACAAACTCTCGCTCGTGCAAAATCAGCTCGACCAGCACGAGGCTGCCGAAGGGCATAGCGGAAAGAATGGGCCGCCCGCGGCCCCGGCGAGCGCCACGACCCCGGCACCCTCGCCGGAAGCTTCCAAGTCGAAGAATTTGCTCGCGCAATTGGAAGCGATTTTTTCTTTGGGAACGAAGGAAAGTCTGCTGGAGCAAGCGCGGCAGAATGCGCTGGAGCGACAAGCAAAACTTTCCAGTGAGCACGAAACTTTTGCGAATCAACTGGATGAGGAAAAATCGCAGAAGAAAATCGTAAAGCGGCATCGCAATGCGGCCACAGTTGCAAAGGCGCCGGGCGCTTCCGCGGGTGCTCCCGCAGGTGCGCCGACGAGTACGGCGCCGAATTCACAGGCTGCTCCCGCAGCAAACGCCGAGGCGAATGCGAATCCTCCAGCCGGGCCGGTAGATGCAAATGGCGCGCCCATTTCGCAGCTGGACTTCGTGAAACACCTTAGCGCGGACCAGAAGGGCGTCGCGATATACGACAAGCGCATCGAAGCCGAGCAGTCGCTGGCGGCAATTTATGGCAACTGGCTGGCGCTAGCCACCGCGCGGCGCCACGCGTTTCTGCATGGGATGTTCATCTCGATTTTGTGGATTTTGCTAATCGCGCTGTTTATTTTTCTGGCCAACTCGTGGGTGCAGCGATTTTTCACGGATCTGACCATTGACCGGCGGCGCATGCAAACGATGCGCGCGCTGGCCATGTTCGTGGTGCAGGCCGTGGGCGTGGTGCTGATTTTGCTTGTGATTGTAGGGGTTCCGAGCAATTTTGGCACGATTGCCGCGCTGGCCACCGCCGGGATCACGGTGGCGATGAAAGATTTCATCGTGGGATTTTTCGGCTGGTTTATCTTGATGGGCGACAACGGAATTCGTCCCGGCGATTGGGTGGAAATCAATGGCGTGGGCGGCGAGGTAGTGCAAGTGGGCCTTTTGCACACGGTGATCCTCGAAACCGGAAGCTGGTCGGATGCGGGGCATCCCACCGGGCGCAAAGTGACGTTCGTTAACAGCTTCGCGATCGAGGGGCACTATTTTAATTTTTCCACTTCGGGACAGTGGTTGTGGGATGAGATTCAAGTACAGGTGCCGGCGGACAAGAATCCTTATGCCATCGCGGAGGAAATTCAAAAATTGGCCGTGGATGCAACGCAAGCCAACGCGCAGCTGGCCGAGCAGGAATGGGATCGCGTCACGCCAACCTATGCGAAAAAATCCTTTTCGGCGGCGCCTGCATTGAGCGTCAGGCCGGCGGGAGCAGGGGTGGAGGTTCGGGTGCGGTACCTCACTCGAGCGAACGAGCGCCACGAAGTGCGGGGACGACTGTATCGCGGAGTTCTCGACCTGCTGCACGATGAAAAAATTCCGGAAACCGCCGCGGCCAAGCCCTCCACTTAGCTTCCATCCGATTTAGGACGGATTTGAACGGGCATCCGTGCCTGAACTTCGCTAGTTGTATCCAGTGGAGGCGGCGACGCTCGTGCTTCATAGCCTCAGAGGGCGACGAAAACGTGGTAACTGATGAGGCCGAGGAGCGCGCCGATGGCCGAGCCTGCCAGCACGTCGCTGAGGAAATGCATGCCGAGTATTATGCGCGAAGAAGCGATCAAGAAGGCGACCGCGAGCAGGACGCCCGTCAAATCCGGGTAGAACATTCCGATCGAAATTGCGATGGCGAACGCGGTGATGGAATGGCCCGAGGGGAACGAGTATTTATCGGGTGGCAGAATTAACGACCAGCAGTGCGGCTCCACTTCGCAAGGGCGCTTGCGTTTGCTAGTTCGTTTCAAGGCGCGGAACAGAAAGATTCCAGTGACCGCCGCGGAAAGAGCGGCGCCGATGGCCAGGAAGCGGCGTTCGCCGCCGAAGAAGAACAGGATCAGGCCCAGCGAATACCATAGCCAACCGTCGCCCATACGCGTCATCAAAATCATGAGGATGCGAAACCACCGCGGAGCGCGCCAGCGATGCACGCGGCGCATCAGGCGGTGATCGTTCGATTGAATCTGGTTCCAAACGCCTCGTGCGACCGTCATACCCACTCCTCTGCCGCGGCTTGCGGCACCGGGATCCAGCGGGGATGTTTGCGGGCTTCGGGCTCACCAAGAACTCGTGCCGCCCAGCGGCGGCTGAAAACGTGTTCGTCGTGATAATTCCAAAAAGTGACCGCGGGAATCAGCACGGCGAGCGGCGAAAGCAGCGTGGTCCACGATTTTTCGCGCATCATTTCGTAGGCGATGATGAAGACGTCGCGCGTGAGCTTCGAAAAGCTGCCGGATTCGCCGCTGACACGGCCCAGGCCGGCGCGGAGACCGTCGAAGAATTCTTCCTTATCGCGCGCGCCGGGGACTTCGGTGTAGGCAGTGCCGGCGGAGGCGAGTGCGTGCGCGTCACTGCCGCCAATCCCGATTTTGCCCCATTGCTTGGCGAGCTGCGCGGCGTTTTGATTGGCGCGCTCAAGCATGTGGCTATTGCGGATTTCCACGGCGGGAAAATATTCCCGGAACCAGGCGAAGTCTTCGAGTTCGCGGCGGCCGGTGACGCTCGAGAAAACGTGATTGATGCTGAAGAAGAGCCGGCGCTCGGTGAGATACATCAGGAGCGCGACGAGATCGTTGCGGCGCTGCTGAAGTTGTATGTGCTGGCGCTCGGTGACGTCGTAAACACCGACGTGCACTTCGGTGCCGCTGGGCATTTTACAGGTGAGTTCTTCGCTGACAAAAAACTTCGGATGCTGGCGCAATTGCTCGGCGCCTTCGATGGAATCATGATCAGTGAGCGTGAAAAGATTCATGCCGCGGCGCTGGAGGAGAGCGTAAACTTCTTGCGGATCGCTATAACTTTCGCGGCAAAACTTTTGGACAAAAGGGGTAGTACATGCTCCGGAGAAGTACGAGTGAACATGCAGGTCGCATTTCACGTAAGCAAAAATATTCGACGCGTGTTACGCGAAGATGACACTCGCGCTAAAGTTTTGAAAATCCAGATATTTAACTCTTTCGACACAGTCACAGTGTTTTAACAATGCTGTAGCAGTTCAAGCCTGTCTCAATGCGAGACTCCGCGCGCATGCAACGAATCGAGTTCTGTTTTTTTGATGCTGGCGGCGGCCACCGTGCTGCAGCGACAGCGCTGGAAATGTCGATCAAAGCGCAGGGACGTCCCTGGGACGTTCGCCTGATGAACCTACAGGAACTCCTGGATGAACTCGATATCCTCAAGAAATACGCGGGGATACGCATCGAGGATTATTACAACTGGATGCTGCGGAGCGGCTGGACTTTGGGCAGCATACCGTTGATGAAAGTGCTGCAGTTCGCGATCCGCTCGTATCATTCTGCGACAGTGCGCATGTTGGAGCGGCATTGGAAGGAAACACAGCCGGATATGGTTGTGTCATTCGTGCCGCACTTCAATCGCGCGTTGTGTGAAAGTTTCAATCGGGCGTATTCGGGACGGCCGTTTGTTACCGTGCTCACCGACATCGCAGACTACCCGCCACATTTCTGGATCGAGCGCCAAAAGCAATATGTGGTGTGTGGGTCGGACCGAGCGGTGGCGCAGGCGCGGGAACACGGGCATGCGGACGGTCATATATTTCGCGCTTCGGGGATGATTCTGCATCCGCGCTTTTACGAGCCGCCCATTCAGGATCGCATCGCGGAGCGCGTGCGTTTGGGGCTGCGTCCAGACCGGCCTACCGGGATTGTTTTATTCGGGGGTTACGGCTCGAAAGTGATGTTGGAGATTGCGGAACGATTGGAGCAGTCGTCGCTGGAACTGCAATTGATATTTATTTGCGGCAGGAATGAAAAGCTCGCGAATGCTCTGCGTGCGCGGCCATCGCGCTTGCCAAGATTTGTGGAAGGATTCACGACCAAGGTGAACACTTACATGCAGCTTGCGGATTTTTTTATCGGCAAACCGGGACCGGGAAGCGTTAGCGAGGCCTTGGCGATGCGGTTGCCGGTGATTGTGGAATGCAATGCTTGGACGCTGCCGCAGGAACGTTACAACGCCGATTGGGTGATCGAAAACGGCGTGGGGATTGTGAAGCACAGCTTCCGCGAGATTGTGGGGGCGGTGGGGAAGATGATCGAGCCCGGGACGTTGGCGCGTTTTCAGGCGAACGCGGCGGGGCTGAATAATCAGGCTGTGTTTGAAATTCCTGGGATATTCGAGAAAATTCTGGAACGAGCGGCGAGTCTTGCCGCGTCAAACGGAAATGCGGCGCTGGTTGACCGGTCGGTTTGAGGGCGCCGCGCAGAGGCGAAGGCGACATACTCGGAAACCGCAACTTCAGGGGCTGAAGCCCGTTTTTATGGTGTCTCTCTTCGGCGGGGCTAAAACCCCGCCCTTCCTCCTGCTGCTTCGAAACAGACGCCTTCGGATTGCCGAGATTTGCTGCCGCGACGTGAATGGCGCACTGAAGTGCGCCGCTACGAAGTGAAATTCAAGAGCCAGTGGGCTGTTAATCGCGCACTTTCTGGTTCAGTTGCGCGAGATCTTTTTGCAGCGATTGCCATTGTGTTAGCAGGTCGTTCAGTTGCTTGGTGTTTTCTTCGAATGCGGCTAGCGATGTGGCTGTTGGCGCGCTGTCCGCGCTTCCCGCGGCGACTGCCAGCGTCCCGAGCGAGCCGTCCACTCCTATTAAGCCACCGGGCGTTTGGGGCCACTCTGCTTGCGGGTTGCCTTGAATCTTTTCGGCTCGCTGATCTAGCTCGTTAACTGTCTGCAGGAGAGCTTTCGCGTCGGGTTTTGCGCTGAGACTTGTCCTGAGCGTTTTTAGTTGCTCGCGAACCTTGGCGATGGCCGGGGCGGTGTCCGTCGCATTCGTTAGCGCGGCGTCAATTTTTTGTTCGAGTTCGAACTGCTTGGCCAGATCCTCGCGCGGGATTTTCACGCGAGGATCCATCTCCACTGTGACAGTGCTCTCATAAGTCTGTCCGTCAATTTTCAGGGCGACTTCATAGTCGCCGGGAAGCGCGAGCGGGCCTTGCGGCATGACGACGGTGCCGCTGCCGATGATTGCCGTCATATCGTATTCATGACGCATTGCTGCAGGCGGGGCGTAACGCAAATCCCAGACGAAGCGATGCATGCCCGCAGATTTCGGCAGTGGCACGAATTTGGGCAGCCAGTACTTTTGGATTTCGGGCGCGTCGCTGACTTCAGGAGCTTTGTCTTCGCTCGAGTACCGGCGAACTAGATTGCCTTGCTGGTCGTGGATTTCGAGAGTTACTTCGATGGCCGCGGGCGATTTCAGAAAAAAGTCGAAAATCGCGCCGGATGGCGGGTTTTGGCCGGCTGGCGTTTCGAGTGGCAGCGGCGTATCGCGGTTTTCGCTGCGGCGGATGCGTATGGCGCGGGCTGGACGAAACAGATGCACGTCTTGCGCCGCGATCGTCTGAGCCCATTCGCGAAGCGGCGCGATGTCGTCGAGAATCCAGAAAGAGCGCCCATGCGTCGCGACGACGAGATCGTCGCCATGGATAACGAGATCGCGAATCGAGCTGACCGGCAGATTATTTTGCAGCGGCTGCCAGCGATCGCCATCGTCGAACGAAACGAACAGGCCGAGTTCCGTTCCAGCGAAAAGCAAGCCCTTGCGCTCGGGGTCTTCGCGGACCGCGTGCACGTACCCGCTGGGCGGCAAGCCAGCGGCGATTTTTTGCCACGTCTTGCCCGAATCGCGCGTGCGATAGATGTAAGGATTGAAATCATCCACCTGATGACGGTCCACAGCGGCGTACGCGGTGGCAGCGTCGTGCGGAGAAGCTTCGATGAGGCTGATCTGGCTCCATTCGGCGATGTCGGGGGGAGTGACGTTGGACCAGTGCGCCCCGTCATCGAGCGTGAGTTGAATTATGCCGTTGTCAGTGCCTGCCCAGATTTCGCCCGCGCGCGACGGAGAACCCGCAATGGTGTACACCACCCCGCGAGCCTCTTCTTTTTTAGCAGTACCGCTCGCATCGGCGTTCTTCACAGTCAAATCCGGACTGATGGCTTGCCAACTCTGTCCCTTGTCGCGCGAACGCAGCACGAACTGCGCGCCGAAGTAGAGAACTTGCGGGTTTTGTGGCGAGTCCACTAAAGGCGATGTCCAGGTGAAGCGGAGCTTTTCGTTGTTGAAGTGAATCGCCGCGGGCGAAATATCGAAGGACTGCCCCGTCGTCCAACTGAACCGGCGCACTACGCCGAATGGCCCGCCACCGTAGACGATGTCGGGATCGGCGCGATCCGGAACAATGTAGCCGCTCTCTTCGCCGCCGACAGGCTGCCAATCGCGAAACGTGATTTGGCTGTAGTCGCTGCGGCTGCTGACGGAAGCGGTGCCGCTATCTTGTTGTGCGCCGTACACGCGGTAGGGAAAACGATTGTCCGTGGTGACGTGATAGAACTGCGCGGTGGGCTGGTTGAACCACGAACTCCATGTGGTTGCGCGGTCGACGCTGACGGCTACGCCTTGATCGCTGCCGAGGATCATGCGCTGTGGATCGTCGGGCGCGATCCACAGAGAATGGTAATCATCGCCGCCGGGCGCGGCTTTGATGGCTTCAAAGTGCTCGCCGCCGTCAGTCGAGCGATACATAGCCGTGTCCATCACGTAGACAACGTCTGGGTTGCGCGGGTCCGCGGTGATGCCGCCGAAATACCAACCGCGCTGCCACACGCGGTGGTCAGACGAAACGCGGCGCCAATTTTGGCCCGCGTCGTCGGAACGATAGATGCCGCCGTCATGCGCGTCTACGACCGCGTAGATGCGATTGCCATTTTGTCCCGGCGGGATGGCGATGCCGATGCGGCCCAGGCCCTCTGGTCCTGCGCTGGGAAATCCATGGCCCGTGATTTGAGTCCACGTGACGCCGGAATCGGTGGATTTGTACAGGCCGCCGCCCGAGCCGTTGATGGGAGCGTAGACGCTCCATGGCGGACGTCGGGTTTGCCAGAGCGCGGCGTAGACGACCGTGGGGTTCGCTGGGTCCCAGCACAGATCAATCGCACCGGTATCGTCATTTTTCGAGAGAGTTTTTTTCCAGGTGGCGCCGCCATCGGTGGAGCGGTAGACGCCGCGTTCGGCATTGGGGCCGAAGGCGTGGCCCAGCGCAGCGATTATGACGATATTGGGATCGTGCGGGTCAATCAGGATGCGGCCGACGTTTTGCGAATCGCGCAGACCGATGTTGCGCCAGGTGGCGCCGCCGTCGGTGGATTTGTACACGCCATCGCCGTAGGAAATGTCCGAGCGCATGTCTGATTCGCCGGTGCCGACGTAAATTATTTGCGGGTTTGAGGGAGCAATCGCGATGGCGCCAATCGAGGCGATAGGCTCGGCGTCAAAAATGGGCTCCCAGGTGTTACCGCCGTTCGTGGTTCGCCAGATGCCTCCGCCGACAGCGCCGAACAGATATTCGTTGGGCTTGCCGGGGACGCCGGTGACTGGAATTACGCGCCCACCGCGAAATGGCCCGATCATACGCCATTGCATTTCGGGGAAGGAAGGCGTGGCTGTTTGTTGAGCGCTTGTCGCATGCACCAAGGGTGAGAGCGGAATGCCAATTGAAAAAAATAGAAGGAACCGCAAGCGTTTGAACAAATGTGTGTTTTTCATCCTTGATTCCGGCTGCGCAGTATACACCATTGGGTTCCAACGTTCGTGCTGTGGGACAAGACCTAAAAATGAGCGTCGGGGGAAAACATTTCGGTTTACCAGCAGGATGGGTCACCCAAGGTTGGCAAGCCGCACGTCACGCGCTTGTTCGCCGGAGCCGATTTCTGAGCGCGACCATACGATTGCTAGCGCGTTGCCATTCAGCCAGATTGAAACCTTGCGCATATTCAAAGCCCACGGCGATGAGAGACCGGCGCGCTTTGCCGACGAAATTCACCTCTGATCCCACCTCGAGTCCGTCCAGGCGCTCGCCAGCCTTGTTGTGGGCGATAGCCTCGGCGACAGGGACTTCAGCCGGGAGCCGCAGAGTGAATTTCCCGTGCTTCAGTACGAAGGGATATCCGCCCGGCAGGCCTGCTACTCCAGGAATGCTGGTGTGCAGCGTTTCGCCGGTGAGCAGCGACAGCAACACGCGTGTTGCCGTGGAGGATGTCACACCATTCAGGTCGTCTTGAATTGGACCGAGTGTGGGGCGCATGCGCAAACTGCTTCTCTCGCTGCCGTTCACCCACACGCGAGGCTGACTTTGAGAAGCCTTTCCCTTCAGCCAGGGGCCTAACTGGCCATGATGTCCCACGACCCTAACATCGCCACCATCTGACCCATTGCGAGAACGGCAAAAGGCTTCGACGATAGCGGAATTGCCGATGCCGCAGGTTATTCGAAGGCCCAGGCCGTCGAGCACCACGTTCACGCAATCTGGGTAGCAGGCATTAACGATCGCTGCTTCTCTGTCAGCCGCAGCTCGACTGAGCTCGGCAGCGAATGCCAACTGCAGAGGCAGCGTAATCCCGAACCCACTAGTCGCTATCAGCTTCGTCCAGGCGTTGTGACCCAGGGAGCTCTCCCACGGCGACTGCAAAGACGCGGCAAGAAGGATGACCTTCGGCTTGAGCGAGCGAAACAGCCGTGAGAAGGCCAACGCGTTGAATTCGGGAATCGCCAAAGGCAAAAAGTCTGCGGATGTACCGAAGCTCGCAGCGCGCGCGTTCGCGATGAACGTGATCCGGGACACTTTTGCTGCAGATCGGCCGACGATTGCTACCCGCAACAAATCCGTAGCCACCTGCGAAAGCGTGTAGACAATCCCTTGTGCCAATGAGCCCGAACCCACGATGATGACGTCTGCAGTCTTCATAAGCTCATACTTCTGACTTCGCGCCTTCTTGGCATGAGGCGCATGCTTCAAAACTCTATCATCAACTTCTCTCGATCCGAATGCTGCACGGTACCGTCTCAAAAATACGACTGGACTATCGGAGCCTGATGCGAAGACGCTTGCTGCTCGGCTCGCTCGACCGGGACGCGGGCTTGTGGCAACATGGAGATTCGGGTTTCAGAGAATATTGATTGGGCGAGGAGATTTGCGTTATGGCTATCGCGACTTTTGCTGCTGGTTGTTTCTGGGGTGTGGAGGACGCGTTCCGGCAGGTTGAGGGCGTTACTTCTACTACTGTTGGCTACACGGGCGGGACTGCCAAGAATCCATCGTACAAAGAGGTTTCGACGGGCCGGACCGGCCATGCTGAGGCCGTGGAGGTGGAGTTTGATCCGGCAAAGGTTTCTTACTTACAGCTGCTGGCTGTGTTCTGGAAGAGCCATGATCCTACCACGATGAACCGGCAGGGGCCGGACGTGGGAACGCAGTACCGCTCGGCGGTTTTTTATCATGACCCGGAGCAAGAGGAAGAGGCGCGCGCGTCGAAGGCCGTGCTGGAGAAGGACCACGTTTTCAAGCGCCCGATTGTGACGGAGATTAGGCCGGCGTCAGAGTTTTATCGCGCGGAGGATTATCATCAGCAGTATTTCGAGAAGCAGGGGATTCGATCCTGCCATATTTAGTGCGTGCGAGGGGGTTGAGGCCCTAGAGACACCCTCCGCATTATGGCGGGGCAGAAGATTGTGTGTTAGAACCGCAAAAGCGTACTTCAGCGGCTGAAGCGGCACTGATTTTGCTCCGATTACGCCGTAGCTGAAGCTACGGCCTACAAAGATTCCTGCCTTGTCACTCCGTTTCTCCGCTGCCTGCAACGTCACCACTGACAACTGGAAACTGCCGGCGGGACGTCGGCGCTACAAATTCAACTGCATGCGCCGGTGGTCGCCACAGTTTCAAAGACATCCGCCGGTCGGGATTGCAGCGGGCGAGGCAAGCCTCGCTAGAAAGAGCGTGCTGATTCTTGTGTTCAGACGCCGGCAAGCCGCCGCACTCCAAGATGGTGGGTGCCAAACGATGGTGGGTGCCGAACGGTCCGAGCTACAGTTGATCGTGCGGTGAGTTCATGGGTGCGACGGGCTTTCGGTCAAGTGATACCAGAGCGCGATGCCGGCGCCGGTAGCGGCTCCCAGGATGATCAAGTCGAACAGAAGATGGCGTTGCCTCGGATAGGTAACGCTGCCGCCCGTGGGCGCTCCTGCAGGACCTTGGGGCGTCGCGGCGGGCTGGAGGTCCATCGTCACGCGATAGGACTTGCCCTCAGTGATCGTGTGCAGTTCGCCGTCATTATCCAGGACCAGAGTGCCACGATAGGCAGAAATTATGACCTCGAGCGGACCTACGATCGTGACTTGGCCATAGGTGGGTATGCCGTCGGCGGCGCGGAGAATCCCTTCTGGGATTTCCAGTGCGAGACGGTCGGTGCCGTTAGAGGAGAAGCCCACGGTACCGCGAGCGACGACGGCGTGCACCGCATTGGAACTTTGCGAGAGAGTGGCAGAGCTGGAAGAGAGTAAATAAATTTGGCTGCCGCCGACTTTCACGCGCGCAATGCCGCCGAGATCGGTAGCGATTGTATCGCCCGGGTACACCGTGGTGCCGATGGCGACGTTGGCATCACCCAAATGAGCGTCTTGCGCCTGGGTGATCAGTCCGAGTGGTTTTTCGTCGGCCGCGAAGGCAGGGATGTTGATGAGCGCCAAAATTAAGACGGCTATAAGGCAGGACTTAGCGAGGTACCGCATATCATCCCTCCTATGAGTACAGAAACAATCTAGGCGCAGAATTCGCTGATGTCAATACGTTGAATAGCAATTAATCGGCCAAAGCTGGCGCGGCGTGAGTGGTTCGTGCTCGGGGTTTCGGCATCGCGGGCCGCGCAGTTGAGCTGCGGCCTGCAAATTAGTTTCTGCGTTAGAATGTCTGGCAGCCTGTGTGCGCGTGGGAAGCCCTGGTTGGGAGGCGGCATGATTCATCGTTTTGTTTTTCACAATGACGGGCTGCAGCCCGTCGAAGAGGTGAGGCTCTCGCCCGGGCAGGCGGGGTTGTTGAACGGCTGGGGACTTTTCACTACGGTCCGGATTTATGAGGGAATTCCGTTTGCGTTCGAGCGGCATTGGAAGCGATTGGAGCGGGATGCGGAACGGACGCATTGCCCTTTTCCATTTCAAGAAAGCGTGGTGCGCGGGCAGTTGCACGAGTTGTTGCGCGCCAACAAAGTGGCCGAGGGCGCGGCGCGGGTTTACATCGTCTACAATTCGGTGGGATTTTGGCGTAGCGATGAAAATTTTCCACGCGTGGACTTGATCTTGTGTTCCGCGGACTTGCCTTCGTATCGCGAGCCGGCGCGGCTGGGGCTGCGCGAACACGGACGATACGCGGCGTCGCCGCTAGCGGGCGTGAAAGTGCTTTCGTGGCTGGACAACGTCTGGAATTACTATGAGGCTCAGCAAGCAGGACTCGATGAAGTGGTTTTGCTCAACGAGCGCGGGGAAGTGGCGGAATGCACGGCGGCGAATATTTTCTGCGTGAAGGGCGGGCACGTGGCGACACCGCCCGCGACAGCCGGATGCCTACAAGGCATCACGCGCAGCGTGCTGCTAGAAATTGGCGCGTCGGCTGGCGCTCCCGTGGAGGAGCGGACTTTGCGGCCCGAGGATTTGTATGCGGCCGACGAGATTTTCATTTCGTCTACGAACCGCAGCATGTTGGGAGTGAGCGAGATTGCCGGCCACAAGATCGCTTCCGCGCCGGGACCGGTTACGTTGAAGCTGGAAACAGCGTTCGGCGGTTTCGTGCGGCAGTATTTGGAGGCACATTCCGCCGCGTCGCGACCGCGGTGACGTTAGTGAATCAGCCAGCCTGTGATGCCGATTACGATTCCGGTGAGTGACAACACGATGCCGAAATACCAGAAAAGTTTCTTGCGGGTTAGCAGCGTGATGGACGAGATCACCAGGGCGGCTTCCAGCAGAACTTCCGAGAGATCGTAGCGATCGGCGCGGGCTTCTTCGATTTTCACTTCCGCTTCCGCTTTCTTGGCCTCGGCCTCGATATCTTTCAGCTCTTCTTTGTAGCGCTCGATTTCCTTTGCGTACTTTTCTTTGATGGCGTCCACTTGTTGCGAACTCTGGAGCGAGAAAACGGAGAGCTCGTCGAGAAAAAGCTCGTAGTTGCGGCGGCGAATTTCCTTGGCCTGGTAGTAGGCCCATTGGTCAGCCGAGCGCGTTTGTAGAAGTACTTCCTCGGTGTGCGCGCGATGTCCCAGCAGGGTGACGGCAGCTACGAGCACGGCGAGAACAGCCATCGTCAAGGTAACAGGTGCGAGGCTAGGTTCGTGCGCGCCGTCCTCAGCGCGTTCTTTCAATTCACTGATTTCATCAGGCATTCTTATCCCTCACAAGATTTGGCGTGGGCTGCTGCTGGCCATCGGATGCGCAAGAGAATAGCAGAACAGGTCCGATACTCGCTACCGCGCGATTCATTGGGTTTTCTCTTGAGCCGCAACCTGCCCAGGGCTGGTTCTTGTAGAATGGGAGGCTAGGTCTCATATCTGGAGGACGAAATCATGAGCGATCTTGCGAGCAAAACATGCGTGCCGTGCAAGGGCGGAGTTCCACCATTGGCCGGGAAGGAACTTGAAAATCTGGCGACGCAAGTCCCGCAATGGAAGGTCGTGGACGGCCATCACATCACGCGCGCGTTTGCGTTTCCCGATTTTCGGCTGGCGCTCGCGTTCACGAATAAAGTGGGCGCGATCGCAGAGGAGCAGGGGCATCACCCGGATATTTTATTGTCGTGGGGAAAGGCGGAAGTGACCACCTGGACGCACAAGATCAACGGATTGACGGAGAGTGATTTTATTTTGGCGGCGAAGATCGACAAAATCTGAGCGGGTCAGCATCGCGCCGTTTTTGGTTTGCTAGAGGCAGTCTTTAGAGCGTCATCATTCCCGCGCCGCGACATCGATGGCGCACTGAAGTGCGTTGCTACGAAATCAAAGGCGAAGAGCCGACGGGACACCGGCGCTACGACTGACGCTGGGGTTGCGGAGGGCCCAGCGTTTTACGGTTCGTCGTCGCCCGAGGTCTCTGACTCGGGCTCGACGGGCTTGTCGAGACTGATGGTGGGGAGCTTGGCGCGTAGAAGCTGGTCGTTCAGTGTAGGGATCGCGTGAGCTCTGATGTCGTCCCAAGCGCTTGTGACGGCCGCTAGCGCTCGTTGGCGGTCGGCAAAGCTATCCTGGACGGTTTGCGTGGGCGCGGCATCGGCGCCGTCCACCACCGTGAGCAGTTGGCCGAATTGCCCGTTCAACTGCGCGAAGCTGTCCTCGGTTGAGGCCGGCGCGAACCGCTGGGCTTTCCCTTCGAGCGCCGCGGCCTTTTGATCTAGCGCGGCGATAGCCTCCGTGAGGTCTCCTTTCGGGGCTTGCCGGCCCAAATCCTTCAATTGAGCGCGCAGAGAGCGAACTTGCCCCAGGTTCGCGTAGGTCGTATTCAGCGCATCCCAGATTCGGGAAGCCAGATCGAATTGCTGTTTCAGTTCGTCGGTGGGTGTGGTGACGCGAGGATCCATTTTGATTTCAATTGGCTGCGTCAGCGTTTGGCCCGCGGCCTCAAGCTTCACGGTGTAATTGCCGGGCAACACGGCGGGGCCGAGCGGATAGCGCGGCGTGTCATGAACGATGGCGGAGATAGGATAGTCGTGACGGACTGAGCCGGGCGGCGGAATTCGCAGGTCCCACACGAAGCGATGCGAGCCTTCTGCGGCTGAAAGAATTTGCGGCGAGCGAATCCAGTACAGCGGAACGTTCAATTCTTTGCCGAGCTGGTCCATGGTGACTTCAGGCTTGTCCGCGCTGGAAAAACTGCGAATGACTCTTCCGCTACCGTCGAGAATCTGTAGTGTGACCGGCCCGGCGGCGGCCGCTTGCAAGTAGTAATCGAATATCGCACCGTCAGGTGGATTTTTTCCGGCGGGCTCTTCGGGAGGCAGCGGAGTGTCTGTATTCACGTTGCGCCGGACGCGATAGGCGAGGCTTGGTTTAAATAGAAACGCGCTCGAGCCGGTGACTTGATCGCTGAACTGGCGCAGTGGTGTGATGTCGTCAAGAATCCAGAACGAGCGGCCGTGCGTGCCTACGACGATATCGTCGTTGTGAACAACCAGGTCGCGCATCGAGCTCGCCGGCAAATTCAATTGCAGCGATTGCCAGGAGTCGCCGTCGCTAAATGAGACGTACACGGCGCGCTCGGTGCCGGCAAAGAGCAAGCCCTGCCGGACGGGATCTTCGCGCACGACGTTCACGGAAGCATCGTCGGGCAAGCCATTCGTGATTTTCTGCCAGGTCTGGCCGCCGTCATGCGTGCGATAGATGTAAGGATGCAAATCGTCGAGGCGAAAGCGATTCACGGCGGCGTACACGGTGTTGGGATCAAAATGCGAAGCGTCGAGTTGGGCGACTTTGCTCCAGGGCGTGAGGTCGGGAGGCGTGATGTCGCGCCAATTTTGGCCGGCGTCGCGCGTGATCCAGATCAGGCCGTCATCGGTGCCCGCCCAAATCAGGTTGGCATCGACGGGCGAAGGTGCGAGCGAATAAATCACGCCGCGATGCTTGCCTTTGGTTGGGTCGTTTGCAGCCAGGTCGCCGAGATTCTGCGGCACGCCGGGATCTTCGCGGGTCAAATCGGGGCTGATGATTTGCCAGCTGTGTCCCGCGTCAGTGGTTTTGAATAAAACATTCGAGCCGAGATAGAGCGTGTGCGGGGCGGCTGGCGAAAAAATCAGCGGGGCAGTGCGGTTGAAGCGATATTTTCCGGTGCGCAAGATTGCCGGCGAGACGTCCTGCGTTTGCCCGGTGATCATGTCAAAACGCGTGACCTTGCCGCCATAAATCAAATTGGGATGCAACGGGTCGGGCGCGACGTAGCCATATTCTTCGGTTCCCACTGGGTGCCAATCGCGAAAGGTGATTTCGCCCCAATCGCTGCGGCTGGCGGTGCCGGCCGAGCCGCTTTCCTGTTGTCCGCCGTAAACCCAGTAGGGAAATTGATTGTCGGTGATGACGTGGTAGAACTGCGCGGTCGGCTGGTTGTACCAGGAACTCCAGGTGGCGCCGCCATTGACGCTGATTGTGGCGCCTTGATCGCTCGCCAGCAGAATAATCTGCGGATTTTCGGGATTGATCCAGACGGTGTGATAGTCATCGCCGCCCGGCGCGCCTTTGATCGCGGTGAAATTCACGCCGGCGTCGGTGGAGCGATATGTGGAAGTATTGCAGATGTAAATCGTATCGTGATTCTCCGGCGCAACGCGCACCCAGGCGAAATCGAAGCCACGTCCCCATATGCGTTCTTCGTTGTTCACGCGCTGCCAACTTTCGCCCGCATCGTCCGAACGAAACAGACCGCCGACGTCCGGCTGTGCATCCACTAGCGCGTAGATTCGATTCGGATCGTTGGGCGCGATTCCGATGCCGATGCGCCCCAGGCCTTGCTCCTTCGTGGGCAAGCCCTTCGTGAGCGGCTTCCAGGTGTCGCCGCCGTCCGTGGATTTGAAAAGGCCGCCCGTGTGGCCTTCGAGCGGAGCGCCAGTGGTCCACGGGGGGCGCCGCGAGGACCAAAGAACTGCGTAGACAATTTGTGGATTCGTGGGATCGAATGCGAGATCGGTCGCGCCGGTGTTTTCGTCCTGGTACAAAATTTTCTGCCAGCTTTCGCCGCCGTCGGTTGAGCGGAAAACGCCGCGGTCGGGATTCGGTCCGTAGGGATGTCCAAGGACTGCTACGAAAACGCGATTGGGGTCGTGCGGGTCAACGAGGATGTTCGTAATCTGCTGGCCGTCGCGAAGCCCCAGATGAATCCAGGTGTTTCCGCCGTCGGTGGACCTGTAAACGCCGTCGCCGGTGGAAAGGTCAGGGCGCCGCAGACCTTCGCCACTGCCGACATAGATCACGTCGGGGTTCGATGGAGCGACAGCCAGCGCGCCGATCGATCCGGTCGGCTGGCCGTCGAATATGGGAATCCAGGTGCGGCCTGTATCCGTGCTCTTCCACACGCCGCCGTTATTCACGCCGATGTAAAAAAGATTTGGTTTGCCGGGGACGCCGGCGGCGGCCACAGTGCGGCCTCCACGAAATGGGCCGATGCAGCGCCACTGCAGATCCTGATAAAGGCGCGGATTAAATTGCGGTTCGCTGGGGTTGGCGCTCGTTTTCTCCGGTGGCGCGTTTTGCGCTGGTGCGGCGGCGCTTAGGATTGCCACAAGAATGATGAGTGCGGTTAGTGCAGCAACGCGCCGGCCAGATGACATTTACGAGCCTCCTCAGGACCAAAAACTATACTACTGGGTTCGCGGTTCATGCAGCGGAAAGAAAAGAGAAGGCCAAATGTGTTTTGCACTTGTAGCGGCGCACTTTAGTGGGCCATGCGTGTTGCGACAGCAAACCATGGCGGCCTAAAGACGGCCGCTACGAAATACGAAGCAAGCTGCGACGTTTGAGAAGAATTTCGACGAGATGTTCCACTACGCGTCCACTACAGCGTTAATTCCTACGCAGCAGTGCCTGCCTTGTTCGTTGACGGTTTTTGCGTCAGCGCCTACGTTGAATTCGTACCTCTCGGAGGATTCCTTGCGATTGATCGGACGTTACTGCCTGGTCGTGGTGTTGGTGATTGGCCTGCTGGACCTGCCTGCATTCGCGGCGAATGAGAAACCGCTGGGGTTGGTGACGCAAGCGCAGGAAGCGCACATGGACAACGCCAAGCTGGCCGTGGGCACGACAGTGTATCCCGGGGATACGGTTGAGACCGACACGGGCGGAACGCTGCGGCTGAAGATGGGAACGAACCAACTTTACCTGTTGGCGTCCAGTGCTGCCACTTTGGCGCAAAATTCTGCGATCGTGCGCGCAGTCGTCGACCACGGGACCGTTGGGTTTTCTTCGAACGGCACCGACAAGATCGAGCTCGAAATTCCAGAGGGCATCCTGCGCGCGGCAGATGGAGTGCCCGCCTATGGGCAAGTGACGATCACGAGTCCGCTCGAAGTCGTGATCTCTGCGTATCGCGGGACGTTGGTGCTGGATAACGAAGGCGAACTGCACACGATTCCGGCTGGAAAATCTTATCGCGTGATGATGGAGCTGGAGCCGGCCGCGGTTGCGCCTGCAGCACTGCCCGGGCAGGCCGATAACACAGCGCCCGTCCCGCCGCGGCGACGCCGGCGTCGTCTGGCCTTCTATCTGATTTTCACCGGGGCGGTTGGAGGAATCACGTATGGCGTTTGGCAGGAACTTGCCGAAAGCCCGTCGAAATTCGACAACTAGCATTCCGCTAACGATGGCGGTCTAAAAGACCGCCGCTACGAAACCCCCCAGCGGGACGCAAGCAAGCAGCGCCCCTACTACCATGAAGGCCATTCGCATGAATCACGATTTTTTCTTTCGCTTAGCGCCTGCAGCCTTGCGGTTTGCCGGTTTCATTTTCTGCTTGCCGGAAAGACCCTGTTGCGCCGGCGCCGCGTTCGTGTTTAGCGCTGCGAGGAGCGCGGCTCCGTTGGGCGTGCCGAGGCCTGTGCACGCATCCCATCCTGGACCTGCTGAGTAGCTGCCGTTGTTGCCCGCTGTGATGTCGTGAAGCGTCGTTTCGACATTGGCGGCGTAGAGCGACGGATTCAGATACCCCACGTTGGTGCCGAGCGCTTGATTGATGCGCGCCAATAGGCCCGCCCAGAGCGGTGCGACGGCGCTGGTACCGCCAATCACCGTTTGTTGGCCGTCGACGAGCACGTTGTAGCCGCTTTCGGGGTCGGCATCTCCGGCGACATCCGGAACGCCGCGGCCGACGAATCCATTCGGCGCCTTCGGCACGTTTGCGGTTTGCTGAAAAGTTGGCAGCGCGAAAAATTCGCTGATACCGCCGCCGGTGGCCCCTTCGCCGGCAGATAGTTCGTTCCAGGCTTGTTCGCTGGAAATGGTGGTGCCTGAAATCGCCAGACGCGTGCCTCCGCAGCCAAGGACGAAAGGACTGGACGCGGGGAAATCTACCGTCGGCGCGCCGCTGGGTGCGCCGTCTGTCGAGCCGTTATCGCCTGAAGCGGCCAGGATTGAGACGCCAATTGTGGAAGCGTCTTCGCACGCGGAACTGAAAGCGTTGAGCGCCTGCTGCGTCCAGGAACTTTCCGGGCCACCCCAACTGATGGAAACGATCGAAGGCTTCAGCTTTGTATCGTGGACGGCGGTGGTGAGCGCGTCGAGAAATCCCTGATCGGTGTTCGGCGCGAAGTACATGGCAATTTGCGCGGCGGGCGCGATGGCCCCGGCAACTTCGATATCAAGCTCCACTTCGCCATCCGGACCGCTGGCACTGCCTGTCGGCGAATTTGTGGCACCGTCAACGGAGACGGCTGTGACCTTGGGCGCGGCCATGCCCAGATTTTGGAAATACGAATTCAGGTCGGCGGTGCGGTAGCCGCCACCTAATTCCAGAATGCCGATTGTTTGCCCGGTTCCGTCAGTTCCGGCGGGGAAGTTATAGGCCTGCGCTACCTGCAGAGCGGTGAAAGAATTAGTGGAGGCTTGGGCGCTCACCGAGTTGGGATTGCTTTTGCGGATGCGGAAATGCGCTTGCGCCTGAGGCCGATTGTCGAGACCAAAAACGCCCTCGACGATGCCATCGAGCTGGGCCGGAATCTTTATTGTGCCGGTGCGAATGCGGCAAATGCCTCCGGGGTGTTCGCAGCGGCTGAGTTGCACGTCGAAGGCGTGCGTGAACGCCTCCACGGTGCCGCTGAGGACCACGGAGCGGCGTGCGCGGCTTTCCTGCATGACTTTCAAACCATATTTAGCGGCGAAGGCGCGGACTTTCTGGATGTCACTCGGGCGGGCGCCGTAAACAGCGGCAAATTGCGTGCGCGAAAGATGCTGGCGCGCAACCGACGGTTTTTTCGGCGACGAGCCCCGGCGTAGAAATACCGTTACTTCGATTCGTTCTTTCGGATCAGCCGGTCCCACTTCGCGGGCGCCGGGCATGGCGACGCGTTCACTGCCCTGCAATACGACGCGTTTTTCTTGTGCTGGCATGATGCCTCCGGTAATGGCATTTGAGCGGATGCTACTTGGCATCCGTAGTGAAAAAGCGCGCAGGCTGGGGTTGTAGCGGCGCGCTTCAGTCGGTCGTTGAACGCCTGCCACGGCGCGATGGCGGTCTAAGCTAACCAGTGTCGCACCTACGGCGCTTGTTGATCTTGTCGCCAGATACCCGGCCCTTCCGCGCCGGGCTAACCTTATCCCGCGCCTTCGGCGCTGGTTCGCGAAGAACTTGGCAGGTCGCAGCCTTCTGGCGTTTCAAGCTTTTCGGCAAGCTGCGGCTTTAATCTCGACCCTTTACACAAAAGCTTTGGCGCGTTCTCGCATTCGAGAGACGCAAGGCCCGTAAAAGTATAAACTCGTGTTGGATTGGATTGCCACTGCGTGCATTGATTTCCGCAGAGCCTGCCGAACCCGATGTTTCGCGTTGCTAGGACTGCGTTTTCATGATCAAGCGTCTATTTTTACATTACATCGCAGAAGAAGCGCGCCCCATGATCCGGCTGGCGCTGCCGCTGGTCCTTGCGGAGCTGGGATGGATGACCATGGCCATCGTGGACACGATGATGGTCGGGCGCCAGGCTGATAGCGCAGTGGCGATCGGAGCAGTTAGCCTGGGCAGCATACTTTTTAATTCCGCCGCCATTTTCGGTACGGGCTTGATGCTCGGACTGGACACGCTGGTTTCCCATTCCTACGGCGCGGGCGACGTGGAAGATTGCCACCGCTCGCTGGTCAATGGCGTGTATCTGAGTTTGGCCATCACGCCGGTGCTGATGGGCGTGATTCGATTGTTCGAGCCGCTTTTGCGCTCGCTGGATATCCAGGCGTCCGTGTTGAACCAGGCGATTCCTTATTTGCGCACGCTCAATTGGGGAACTTTGCCTCTGCTGCTGTATTTCGTTTTTCGGCGGTATCTGCAAGGGATGAATCTGGCGAAGCCGGTGATGTTTGCATTGGTGTCGGCGAACCTGGTGAATCTGGCGGGAAATTGGGCGTTGGTTTACGGGCATTTGGGTTTTCGGGCGATGGGGACGGTGGGGTCGGGCTGGTCCACGTGCTTCGCGCGAACTTACATGATGGCGGTGCTGCTGGCTTACGCGCTCTACTACGATCATCGCAATAAAACCGGTTTGCGCAACGCCGCGCGCTTGCCGAATATGCCACGCGTTTGGCGGCTGGTGTATTTGGGTCTGCCGGCTGCGACGCAATTTGGGCTGGAGGTAGGCGTCTTCGCGGTGGCGACGGCACTGATCGGCAGGCTGGGCGCGGTGGCGCTAGCGAGTCACCAGGTGGCGCTGAACACTGCTAGCTTCACGTACATGGTGCCGCTGGGCATCAGCGCGGCGGCGGCGGTGCGCGTGGGCCAGGCGTTAGGACGGCAGGACGCGCACGCGGCGAGCCGCGCGGGTTGGACCGCGATGCTGCTGGGAACGGGCTTCATGGGATGCATGGCCGTTGCGTTTCTGGTTGTGCCGCGCGCGATCGTGCGCATCTACACGGCTGACCCCGCGCTGATCCCACCTGCCAGCGCGCTGCTTTTCGTCGCTGCGTTCTTTCAACTTTTTGATGGTATGCAAACGGTGGCGACCGGGGCTTTGCGCGGCGCGGGCGATACGCGCACGCCTATGTTGTGCCATTTGTGCTTCTACTGGCTTGTCGGGTTGCCGCTGGGGGCTTATCTCTGTTTTCGCATGGGCTTCGGCGCGCCTGGAATGTGGGCTGGATTGAGCGTGGCACTGATTTTGATCGGCAGCGCGCTGCTGTATTTCTGGCGGCGCAAGGAAAGGTCGTTTGCGGCTGGGTATTTGCCGGTGCTGGAGATCGCAACCGCAACACAGATGAACGCAGATGAGCGCAGATAAAGGCGAAGGAACTGAAAACACGCAAAGGCTAGAAAACACATTCTCCAGCTCGTGGCGGCGGCTGCGTTACAATCTTGCGCATCGAAGCTGGTGGCTGCACGTGGGACTTGAATGACTAAATCGCCCAACCCTTTCATGGCTCGCGCTATCGCGCTGTCGCTGGAGAATGTTCGGACGGGCGCGGGCGGTCCCTTTGCCGCGGTGGTGGTGAAAGATGGCGAGATCATTGCGGAAGGCGCGAACGCGGTCACCACTACGAATGATCCCACCGCGCACGCGGAAGTGGTGGCTATCCGCGAAGCGTGCCGGAAACTGAACAGCTTCGATTTGCAGGGTTGTGAGATTTATACGAGTTGCGAACCGTGCCCGATGTGCCTGGGGGCGATTTACTGGGCGCGGCCAACGCGTGTCTATTTCGCGAATTCGGCGGCGGACGCGGCGCAGGCCGGCTTCGACGACGCCTTTATCTACCAGGAAATAGGCCGGCCGCATCCCGAACGTGCGATTCCCATGATTCAACTCGCGCAGGACGGAGCGTTGGCCGCATTTCGCGTGTGGCAGCAGAAAGAAGATAAAATCCGCTACTAAGGCGGTTTCCGGTGGAGACCCACAGTATTGGAAAATCGGTGCCTCGCAAGGAAGGGCGGGAAAAAGTCACCGGGCGTGCCCGCTATGTTGACGATCTGACTTTTCCAGACATGCTGCACGGCGCGACGGTGCGAAGTCCAGCGCCGCGCGGGCGGATTCGCGAGATTCGTTTCGAAGGCGACATTCCTTGGGACGAATTTACGATCGTCACCGCCAAGGATATTCCCGGCAAAAATTGCATCGCGCTGCTGATTGAAGATCAGCCCTGCCTTGCCGACGGCCTCGTCAACCACTGCGAAGAAGCGGTTGTGTTGCTGGCCCACCAAGATAAATATCTGCTGGAAGAAGCTCGCCGCCACGTGCGGGTTGCAATCGAACCCTTACCCGCGATTTTTTCGATGGAGGATTCGCTCGCACGCAAGGAAATCATTTGGGGACGCGACAATATTTTTAAGGCGTTCCACGTGGAAAAGGGCGATGTGGATAGCACCTGTGCCGGTGCGGATTTTATTGTGGAGGGCGAGTACGAAACTGGCGCGCAGGAGCAGCTCTACATCGAGCCACAGGGAGTGATCGCGCAGTTCAACGCGGCCGAGGGCGTGACAGTGTGGGGTTCGCTGCAGTGTCCCTACTATGTGCACAAAGCGCTGGTGATTTTGTTTGGCTTGCCCAAGGATCGCGTGCGCGTGGTCCAGACGGAAACCGGCGGCGGATTTGGCGGCAAGGAAGAATATCCCTCGATGATCGCGGCGCACGCCGCGCTGCTGGCGCAGAAGTCAGGGCGCCCCGTGAAAATAATTTACGACCGCGCGGAAGACATGGTGGCGACGACCAAGCGGCATCCGTCAAAGACGCGGCAGCGCACGGCAGTGACGCGCGACGGCAAACTCTTGGCGATGGATATTGACTTCACCGTTGACGGAGGCGCGTACGAAACGCTTTCGCCCGTGGTGCTTTCGCGCGGGACGATTCACGCCGCAGGGCCGTATCACTGCACGAACGTGCGGATTAATAGCCGAGCGGTGGCTACCAATGCGCCGCCGCATGGAGCGTTTCGCGGATTCGGAGCGCCGCAAAGCGTTTTTGCGCTGGAGCGGCACTTGGATCGCGTCGCCGGCGCGATTGGGATGGCGCCTGATGAATTGCGCCGGCGCAATTTTATTAGCCAGGGGCAAACGCTGGCGGTGGGCCAGGTGGTCAAAGAAAAAGTGGACATGAACGGCTTGCTGGATCGGGCGTTCGCATTGAGCGATTACCACGCCAAGCGAAAGCGTTTTGCGGACGAGAATGCGGGCCGCACGATCAAGAAGGGGATTGGGTTCGCCTCGTTCTTGCACGGCGCGGGGTTCACCGGGTCGGGTGAAGAGTATCTGGCGTCGGAAGTGGCGATGGAAGCGATGCGCGACGGCAGCGTGCACGTCCTGGCGGGCAGCACGGAAATGGGGCAGGGCACCAACACCATTTTTTCGCAGATCGCGGCAGATGCTCTGGGGCTCGATTGCGATCGGATCAAAATTCTGCAGCCGGATACCGCGCAGGTGCCTAATAGCGGGCCGACGGTGGCGTCGCGAACGGCGATGATTGTCGGCAAGCTGGTGGAGACGGCGGCGCTGGGATTAAAGCGGACGTTGCTCGAAAGCGGGCTGCTGGAGTTGGATGAGGGGGCCGCGGATTTCGCTCGCGCTTGCCGCACATACATTGATGCGCACGGCGCGCTGAAGTCTTTCGTGAAATACGAGCATCCGCGCGATCTGCATTGGGATGACGAACATTATCGTGGAGACGCGTACGGCGCGTATGCGTGGGCCGTTTACGTGGCCGAAGTCTCGGTGGACACGCGCACTGGGGAAGTTCGCGTGGACGATTTCGTCGCAGTACAGGAAGTGGGCAAGGTGATTAATCCGGCGCTCGCGGCCGGGCAAATCGAAGGCGGCGTGGCACAAGGCATCGGCTTCGCTCTCTACGAAAATGTAGTGTGGCAGGAAGGGCGCATGGCCAACGCGCAGATGACCAATTATGTCATGCCGACTTCCATGGATCTGCCGCCGATTCGAGTTTTCTTCGAGGAGATTCCTTACGAGCGGGGGCCGGCGGGCGCGAAGGGCATCGGCGAACTGCCGCTCGACGGCACGGCGCCGGCGATTGCGAATGCGATTGCGCACGCAACTGGCGCGGACGTGCGACAAATTCCGATTACGCCGGAGGCGCTGCTCGAAATGCTGGCCGCAATGCCGCCCAAGGCATTGGAAGGCGCGCATGTCTGAGCTGACGCGCAAAGTTTCCGTGCGATGCGAGGTGAATGGCGAGAGCGTGACCCTCGAAGCGTATCCGATGGCGCGGCTGCTTGACGTGCTGCGCGAACAATTGAAACTTACCGGAACGAAGGAAGGTTGCGGCGAAGGCGAATGCGGGGCGTGTTCGGTAGAAATGGATGGCGCGCTAGTGAATAGCTGCCTTGTGCCGTTGTTGCAGGTTCAAGGCGTGAAGATACGCACGATTGAAGGCCTTGCGTCGGGCGGCGGTGCGTTGCACGCGGTGCAGGAAGCGTTCCTGACTTACGGCGGCGCGCAGTGCGGGATTTGCACTCCGGGCATGATTCTGGCGGCGGTGAATCTGCTGGTTCGGAATCCGCATCCGGACGACGCGCAGATTCGCGAAGGGCTTTCGGGGAATTTGTGCCGCTGCACCGGCTACATGAAGATTTTCGAATCCGTGGTTGAAGCGGTGCGGCATTCGGACGAGGCTGACGGGCAATCGGGGACTGGCGCGTGAGGGCGTTTCTCCCGGGCTACCACATGGAGACGCCGCGGGACCTTACTGAGACGCTTGACCGAATGGCGAAGGAGCCGGGCGTATGGAAGCCGTTCGCGGGCGGCACTGATTTGATGGTATTGCTCGAAGCGGGGAAGCTGCCGCACAAGAAATTCTTGAACATATGGAATTTGGCGGAGTTACGCGGAATCCAGACGAGCGCGGATCACGTCACGCTCGGCGCGTTGACGACTTACACGGAAGTGCGGGGGCATGAAATTCTGGCGCGCGAATTTCCGCTGCTGTGCCGGGCGGCTGCGGAAACCGGGAGCGTGGCAACGCAGAATCGCGGAACGCTCGGCGGCAACATCGCCAACGCTTCGCCCGCGGCGGATTCGCCTCCGGCGCTGCTGGTATATGACGCGGAAATCGAAATCGTGTCCGCGAGCGGCGTGCGCTGGATTCCCTACCAGCAATTTCATTCCGGATACAAGCAGATGGATTTGCAGCCGGCAGAATTGATTCGCCGGGTTCGTGTGCCGCGAAACAAGAACGCTTGGAGGCAACATTTCCGGAAAGTTGGCACGCGGCGCGCGCAGGCGATCTCGAAAGTGTGCCTTGCGGCGGCGGCGCGCATGGACCCAGGCAGAATCGGCGATGTACGGATCGTTCTTGGCAGCGTGGCGCCTACGGCGCTGCGTGCGGTTCGCACCGAGGAAGTGCTGCGCGGACAGAGGCCGGAGCCGGCGATTCTGAGAGTCGCGCAGGACGCGCTGGCCCGTGAAATTGCGCCGATAGACGATATCCGCTCAACGTTACGTTATCGCCGCACCGTGGCGCGGAATTTGCTCGCGGAATTCATCGAAAGTCTAGCAGGCTGAGCGCACATGAATAAGCCTCCTGATCCCTCAGGGAATTCGTCGCCAGGGCCGACCCCAACAGATGATCTCATCGTTCGCGGAAAGCGTGTTGTCACGCCCGATGGTGAGAGAGCGGCGGCGATACACGTTCGTGGCGGCGTGGTGACGGCGCTGACCGAGTTCAACGAAGTTCCCAGCGGCGTTGCCATCCACGAGGCGGGCGACTTGGTGGTGATGCCCGGGATTGTCGACACGCACGTTCATATCAATGAGCCTGGCCGCACGGAGTGGGAAGGATTTTCGAGCGCCACGCGCGCGGCTGCTGCGGGCGGCGTAACGGCCTTGGTTGAAATGCCGCTCAATAGCATCCCCCCCACGACGTCGGCGGGAGCGTTTCGCGAAAAGCTGGCCGCAGCGGCGGGGAAACTTTGGGTGGATGCGGGATTTTGGGGCGGCGTGGTTCCCGGAAACATCGCGGAGCTGCGGCCGCTGTGGGAGGGGGGCGTTTTTGGTTTCAAGTGTTTCCTGGTGCCCAGCGGCGTTCCGGAATTCGAATTAGTGACGAAGGAACATCTTCGCGGCGCGCTGCCGGAACTGGTCGCGCTGGGCGCTCCTCTGTTGGCCCACGCGGAGATGCCGGAGCCGATCGAGAAAGCCCTTGCGAACCTGCCCAAGAATGCGTCCGCGCGGCGCTATAGCACGTGGCTCGCGTCCCGTCCGCGCGATGCGGAGAACGAAGCGATCGCGCTGCTGCTGCGCTTGAGCCGCGAATTTAACGCGCGGATTCATATCGTGCACTTATCCTCGTGCGACGCCATTCCGGTGCTGCAGCACGCGCGAAACGAGGGAGCCAAAGTCAGCGTCGAGACCTGCCCACACTATTTGACGTTCACGGCAGAGGAGATTCCGGAGGGCGCGACCGAATTCAAAGGCGCGCCGCCGATTCGCGAGCGGGAGAATCGCGAGAGATTGTGGGAAGGACTTGCGAACGGCACGATTGATTTCATAGCGACGGATCATTCGCCTTGCCCTCCAGCCATGAAGCTGCCTGAGGAGGGCGACTTCTTGCGCGCGTGGGGCGGGATCGCGTCCCTGCAACTGAGTTTGCCTGCCGTCTGGACGCAGGCAAGCGCGCGCGGCTATGCTGTCACGCACGTTGCGAAGTGGATATGCGAGGGCCCGGCGCGGCTGGCGGGATTAGACCGAAGGAAAGGATCCATCGCGGTGGGTTGCGACGCCGATTTCGCGATCTGGAATCCCGACGAAAAGTTTCGCGTGGATCCGGCTCAACTACATCACCGTCACAAAATCACGCCGTACGCCGGACGCGAACTTAAGGGAATGGTTGCCACGACATTCTTGCGAGGCCGCAAGATTTTCGAGCGCGGAGAATTTTCCGCAAGCCCCATAGGCCATGTTCTGTTGCGAGGCTCGCTATGAACGATTTCACTCAACTTGTTGATCTGGCAGCCGAGCGGCTGGGCGGTCGTGTGATTGCGGCCAATGACGAATTTTTCGCTCCCAAAGAAAATCTGTTGAAGCAGGCGAAGCCGATTTTTGTCGAAGGAAAATTCACGTCGCGCGGGCATTGGATGGATGGCTGGGAGACGCGCCGGCGGCGCACGCCGGGATGCGATTGGTGCATTATCCGGTTGGGTTTGCCGGGAATTCTCCGCGGCGCGCTAGTGGATACCAGCTTCTTCACGGGAAACTACCCCGCGCGATTTTCGCTCGAGGGTTGCAAAATCGGCGGCGCAGTACCCAACAAGGACGAGAAAAAACAACTCCTCGCCTCGACGGCAAAGTGGACGGAATTGTTACCGGAAACCACACTGAAAGGCGATTCGCAAAATCATGTCGCCATCGAACACGCCGGACGCTTCACGCACGTGCGCTTCAAAATATATCCCGACGGCGGCGTGGCGCGGCTGCGACTATATGGGGAAGTGATTCCCGACGCGGCGCGAATGAGCAAGGGAGAATGCGACCTGGCGGCGGTCGAAAATGGCGGGCGCGCAGTTGCGTCCAGCGATCAATTCTATAGCGCGCCGTTGAACTTGCTGATGCCGGGGCGTGCAGGACAGATGAGTGACGGTTGGGAGACGCGTCGCCGTCGCGGACCGGGTCACGATTGGGCAATCGTTAAATTGGGGATGGCGGGCTCGATCGATCGGATTGAAGTTGACACCGCACATTTCAAAGGAAATTTTCCCGACAGCTGTTCGGTAGAGGCTTGCTACGCGGAAGGTGGCAAAGCGGAGATCTCCCGCTTGACGTCTGATTCCTCGGCCGCGGAGTGGCAGCAACTGCTGCCGCGGATTCCGCTGAAGGCGAACCGTCTTCATATTTTTCGCAACCAGCTGCACGACGCGGGTCCGGCCACGCATGTGCGGCTGAATATTTTTCCGGACGGTGGAGTCAGCCGTTTCCGTGCTTTCGGACGGGCGTCGCAGGCGGCGGACAGCCTTACCGGGATTGAACGATTGAACCAGATGGCACAAGCCCAGGCGGCTAAGACGCTCCTGGATTGCTGCGGTTCGAAAAAATGGGTCGAGCAGGTGTTGGCGCGTCGGCCCTTCAGCGATGCGGCGGGCCTTTACGACGCGGCGGATGATGCTTGGGCGACGCTCAGTCGCCGAGACTGGCTTGCGGCATTTCGCGCCCATCCTGCGATCGGCGGAACGAAGGCGGCTGCGAAACAAACAGCAACGGCGCAGCGTTGGTCGGCTGGCGAGCAATCCGTCGCGCAGAGGGCATCCGCCCAAACGCTCGCTGTGCTAGCGGCCGCGAACGAAGAGTACCAGACAACCTTTGGGCACGTGTTTCTGATTTGCGCCACGGGGAAAACTAGCGAGGAAATTCTGAAAGCGATTCAAGAGCGCCTGGCGAACGACCCGGAAGTGGAATTGCGAATTGCCACGGACGAGCAGAAGAAAATTACGCGGCTGCGCTTGGAGAAACTTTTAGCATTATGAGCCAGATTACCACGCACGTACTGGATACTTCTCTTGGACGGCCCGCTGCGGGCGTGCCGGTCACACTGGAAATTCAGAAGGCCGGCGGCTGGAAGGAAATCAGCCGCGGTGCGACGGACGCGGACGGGCGGCTGCGGCATCTTCTGGAGCCGGGAACGCTGGCGGAGGGGACCTACAGGCTCACGTTTGAAACACACGCCTATTTTCAGGCGCGCAAGATTCGGGCGCTCTATCCGCAAATTACGATCGCGTTCGAGGTTCAAGACAAAACAGAGCACTACCATATTCCGCTGCTTCTGAGCCCTTACGGGTATTCCACATATCGTGGGAGCTGATGGATGACGATCAGGCTTGCGGAAAACAATTACGGTAAATCGCGGATTCGTTTGCTGCGAGTGGTTCGGCAAGATGGACGCCACGATATTCGCGAGTTGACGCTGGGGATTTCATTCGAGGGCGATTTCGAAACCGCACACACCAAAGGCGACAACACGAAGATCCTGCCGACCGACACGATGAAAAACACAGTGTACGTGCTGGCGCGGCAATATCCCGTGGAAGCAGTGGAAGATTTTTGTCAGCACCTGATCGAGCACTTCCTGACGTACAACCCGCAGGTCGCGCAGGTCGGCATTGAGGCTGCGGAAAATCTGTGGAACCGGATCGTGATCGGCGGCAAACCGCATGCGTCGGCATTTGTGCGTGGAGGGGAAGAGAAACGTACTGCGACGCTGAGCGGAACGCGCGAAGGAGCCTTGATTCGATCGGGGATTGTGGATTTGATTGTGCTGAAGACCACCAAATCAGCGTTTGAAGGATTCTTGCGAGATCCGTACACCACGCTCAAGGAGGACCGCAACCGGATCCTCTCGACCTCCATCCACGCGGACTGGCTATATGAAAGAGGCGAGATCGAATACAGCCAACACTGGCACGGCATACGGCAAACGATGCTGGAGACGTTTGCGGAGCACGACAGCGAGTCGTTACAGCACACCTTATATGCGATGGGGGAGGCGGTACTGAGGAACTTCGAGCGCCTCCGCGAAATTCGCCTCTCCCTGCCGAATAAGCATTTCAACCTAGTGGACCTTTCGCCCTTCGGCATGGACAACCCCGCTCAAGTATTCTTACCTACCGACGAGCCGCACGGGCTGATTGAAGCGACGGTTCGCAAGGAATAGTGCCTATCTCCGGTTATAGCTTGTTGAACACCTGCAGCAAATTCCGAAAACGGCTCCGCATTTCGTTTTCGGATCGTTTCAGACCTCGCATCGCGATGCAATTCGAGGGTTGTTCGAAGTTCGCGGACGCGATACATTGATTTAATTGCGGAGCGAAGCCCACCCACGAGTCCGATTGCCCGCTGGCAACCCGACGTCTGCGGTCCGCGTCAAAAAAAGCTCGCTAATTTGAATTCCCTTAGCCGGCTGGGAGCCCGAACGCGCGTTTATGCATGACAAGATTTTGATCGTCGATGACGAAGCCGCCGCGCGCACCGCGCTGAAGCTGCTATTGCGGCGCGAGGGATTCGAAGTGCGCGACGCCAGCGACGGCCCCACTGCGATTGCGGAATGCGCCTCCTTTCGCCCCGATCTGATTTTGCTCGATATCGTGATGCCGGGGATGGATGGATTCGAGGTGTGCCGGCACATCAAAGCCACGCCGGAAACGCGGCTTACTCCTGTTGTGCTGATCACTGGGCTGACCGCGACGGAAGACCGTATTATGGGCATCAACGCCGGCGCGGACGATTTTCTGAGCAAGCCGATTGACTTGAACGAACTACTGGCGCGCACGCGCTCGTTGTTGCGGTTGAAGCAATATACGGACGAGTTGGAAAACGCGGAGGCGGTGCTATTGAGCCTGGCATATAGCATCGAAGCGCGCGATCCGTATACACACGGGCACTGCGAGCGTCTGGCGGAGATGTCCGCGCACATGGGAGAAATTTTGGGCGTGCCGGAGGAGCACATCAAGGCGTTGCGGCGTGCGGGGATCGTGCACGACATCGGCAAGGTCGTAGTGCCGGATTCGATTTTGCTGAAACCGGGGCCGCTAACGTCGGAAGAAATCGTGGTGATGAAGAAACATCCCGTGGTGGGCGAGCGCATTTGCGCACCATTGAAAACATTTCGCTTGGTGTTGCCGATTATTCGCCACCACCACGAGAAGCATGACGGTACGGGCTATCCCGATGGCTTGCACGGCGACGAAATCCCTTTGACGGCGCGAATCTTGCAGATTTCGGATGTGTATGACGCGCTGACGACGGACCGGCCATATAAGGTGGCCTTCACTCCTGAAGTTGCGCTGGATTTAATGGAGGAAGAGGCAGGGCGCGGCTGGTGGGACCCGGAACTCTTCGAGGCGTTTCGCGAGATGATGCGGCAGCACCAGAACGAACTGGCTCCGGAGAATTTTCGCAAGACTGTAAATTGAGCATGGCACCTCTGCATCTGCTCGTCTGTTCACAACCGCGAGATTTGAGAATTTCGTAGCGGGGTTCTTTGGACCGGCATCGTTTGTTGCTGTGGCGCACTGAAGTAGCGCCGCGACAAATGCAAAACCGATCTTGCGCCGCAGGAAAAAAGCCCGTTAAGCATCCCGCTTGGAACGCGCGATTCGTTCTTCACCGGAATAGATCACAAATCTTGTGCCACGCAGGAATCCGATCAGCGTGAGCCGCAGTTCGCGCGCGAGTTGGACCGCCAGGCTGGACGGCGCGGAAACGGACGCGACCAGGGGCAGGCCCGCGACAATCGCTTTCTGGATGATTTCGAAGCCGCCTCGCCCGCTGACCAGCAAGACCGAATCCGTGATGGGCACGCGGTTTTCCAGCAGCGCCCAGCCAATCACTTTGTCCACGGCATTGTGGCGGCCGATATCCTCCCGCAGTACGAGCAATTCGCCGCGTGGATCGAACAAGGCTGCGGCGTGCAGCCCGCCGGTGCGTTCGAACACGTCTTGCGCGGAGCGCAGCTTCTCCGGGAGACGCAAAAGGACTTCGGCGTCGAGGCGAAAGTCTGGATTGGGCGTGGTGAGATTGCGCGCGCGGATCGCTTCAATCGAAGCCTTTCCGCAGATGCCGCAACTGGACGCGGCGAAAAAATTCCGGCGCATTTTCTCCGTATCGGGCGCGGCATCGGAGCAGATCCGGGCCTGGACCACGTTGCCGGTTCTTGAACCGTTCTGGGAGCCGTTTTCCTGCGCGAGGATTCCGAGGGCCGTGAGCTGGCTGCGCTGCTGCACTAGACCTTCGGTGAAGAGGAAGCCGGCGGCGAGTTCCAGGTCGTGCCCGGGCGTGCGCATGGTGACGCTCATGGGTTCATCACCTAGGCGGATTTCGAGCGGCTCCTCAGCAGCGAGATAGTCGTCTTTGCGGCGAAGTTCGCCGTCGTTCCATTCAAACACCCGGGTTAGACCCACGCTACGGGGTTTGCGCGCCATGGCGGAGCCTCCGAGGCATCCATTATGCGCGAGGCGGGGAAATTCGGAAATGGATGCTGGATCGACCGGGTTTGGCCGGTGCGGAGGCGCGGGCCAAGGGATCCTGTGTGAATTTTCTGCGAATATTTGTTTACAGTTTGAAGTGTGGGTCCTCCAGGCCGGGCTGAGCCGACTGTCGCCCAGGAAACGCCGCGCATTGAAAAAAAGGGATTTGCGGGTGTAGGATAGGCAATTCTGCTTGGCTTTCCTGAAAGCCAGTAGTGACCATGGCACAAACGATCTCCTTGCCCGCGGGTGGTTCAACGAAACGTATTGGATTGGAGACCTGGATGAACCGCGTCCTGGAACTGGCGAATGCCGTCCAAGAGGGTTGGAAATCCAAGGATGTACATGACCTGCGCGTGGCGCTGCGGCGCTGCCGGACAATGGCGGAGGCACTGAGCGAAGTGAATCCGGACCGCGGGTGGCGAAAGCTGAAGAAAGACAGCCGTGAATTATTTCACGCGCTGGGGGAGTTGCGGGATACCCAGGTAGAGCAGGAATGGCTGAAAGAGCTTTCGGTCGCGGACAATCCGGTCCGGAAGCATCTGCTGAAGATTCTGGCGCAGGCCGAAAGCAAGCAGCAAAAGGAGGCGGAGAAAGCGCTGGACGACTTCGACCGCAAGAGCTGGCGGAAGTGGGCGCAGAAGCTGGGGGGCAAGGCACAGTTCTTTCCGCTGGAGAGCGTGGTGTTTCAGCGGCTGGCGTTGACACGGCTCAATGAGGCCGCCGAACTTTACCAGCGCGCGCGCAAGGGGCGCAGCCGCGTTGCGTGGCACCGGCTGCGGATAGGGTTGAAAGGTTTCCGTTACACGCTGGAAAATTTCATACCGCAGCGCTATGAGCCCTGGAGCAAGAATTTGAAGCGAATTCAGGACTTGCTGGGTGAAGTGCACGATATGGACGTACTGCGCAGCGAAATCCGGCGGCAGCGCGCCAAATTGCCGCGGGCGGACGTGCTGCACTGGTATCAGAAAATTGAAGAGGCGCGAAAGACGCGACTGGACGAGTTCCGATCACTACTCGGCGGCAATGGAGCCAGTTCAGTCAATGCGGGCGGCGCTCCAGAGAATCACGGCCGGGCGAAGGAATCGCTGTGGCAGGTATGGCGCGCCGGCTTCCAAAGCATTCACATCGTGCGAACTTCCGAGAGCACCGAGGCACCGCGCCTTCAATCCGCTAGCTGACGCAGCATCCGCGGCGTCAAAATCCACCGCAATTCCCACTTTCCGTGTGAAGCTGTGTATTCCAGGCTGGCAACGCCAGCTTTTTTCAGCGTGGTGAAGACGCCGCGAGCGCCGGCGATGTGCGCGATCGTCAGATCAAGATGCGGTGCGTGCCCGAAGCACATTGCTTCCTTGGCGCGCACGCGAATCACTTCCCTGACGATGTCAGCAGGATTAGCGGCCGGTTTCAATGCGTCATGTGTGCGGATTTTTTGCAGCGAAAAGCCCAAGGTTTCGGCGAAGATTTCCGCGGTTTGCGCAGCGCGGACGTAGGGGCTAGTGATGAGCACATCCGGCTTTACGTGCAGGGACTGCAGGCCGAGCGCCGCGGCGCGCGTTTTTTGGACTCCCTTGGCGGTCAGAGGACGCTCCGGCTCCGAGGGAGCTTGGGGATCCTCCCGATCAACGGCGATCCCGTGGCGTACTAGATAAAGAATCATACCTCTAGGCTACCTTTTCTTTGCCCTGAGCGCGCCTGAATTCTGGTTTGAGGTGAAATTCGCGTTCGAAGAGCGTCGATTTGCGTTCGAGGCCCATTAGGTCGAGGCGCGTGCCCTCCGATGCGCGGATCACGAAAATGGCTTTGTGGCCGGAAATCTGGACGTCCACACCGGTAATGTGCTGGGCGTGCTCGGACTCGAGTTTCTCGGCGATACGGAGCAGGCTGGTGAGCAGGCGGGCGTGGCGGCGGCGCTCGCTATCGAGGGCCGCGTAAGAGGCGTGCTCGAGTTCCGGCTCCGATTTGGAATTGTGGTAACGGACGACGGCAGCGACCATGTCGCGGCGCCAGCCACGGAGGCCGGGGATTTCGCCGTTGCGGATGAGGTATTCGCCGTGGCGGTGGTGCGACTTGCGCGAGATGAAATGGCCGACGTCATGCAGCAACGCGGCCATTTCGAGAACTAACCGGAGGTCTGCGCCCATTTCATGGATAGGCCGCAACTGATCGAAAAGAGAGAGTGCGAGGCGCGCGACCTGTTCGGCGTGCTGCGGATTGTAATCCAGGCGACGCGCGAACCAACGGGCGCTGGCTAGCAGTTCGGAGGCGCGGCCCTTTTCCTCTTCGGAAGTGATGCGGACGGAATATTGTTCGGCAACCAGGTCGAGCAGGATGCCTTCGCGCACGCCGACGCCAGGAACGAGCATGGTACGCAGGTCGAGCCATTTGGCAAGCGTGTTGAAAATAATCGCGGCTATGCCGATGACCTCGGCGCGGTCTTTGCGCAGGCGGAAGACGCGCATGCGGCCGGGAATATCGAGGCCCAACATTCGCCAGGTTTGATCGCGAAGGAGCCGGGTGTTGATGGTGGGAATGCGTTCGATCGGCGGGCCTTGAGCGATGCGTACAAGAGCTTCGGCGTTTCCACCGCAGGCGACTGCAAGCGAGCGGCTCAGCCGGGGAGGAGAAGGCATCGCACTGCGCAGCAACGAGAGGATGTGATGGCGGAGACGGTTGGCGTCGTCCTCGTCGATCGCGCCTTCGATCGAATAGGTTTCCATCAGGCGGATGGTGCCGAGCGGCAGGCCGATGCGATGTTCCAGAACGCCGCGTTGGTAGAAGTTTAGTTCGAGGCTCCCGCCGCCGAGATCGAAAATCAGTCGCGGCTGCACCCGATCGCCTACAGCCCACTCGACTGCGGAGCAAACCAGGCGTGCCTCTTCCTCCGCGCCGATTACTTCCAGCTCGATGCCCGCTTTTCTGCGGATGCGGTCCATCAGGCGGCGATAATTGCGGGCCTCGCGCGCGGCGGCAGTAGCTACAGCGCGGTATGCGCCAACATTGTACTGATCCATACGATCGCGGAACTGGCGAAACGCACGCGCGGCGCGCGAAATCGTGGCACCGCTAATGACACGGCGGGTGAACGCGTTGTGCCCCAAGCGCACTGATGCGCGTTCGTTATCGAGGATTTCAATGTCCTTAGGGGAAGTGGCGCGGGCTATGACGAGACGGATGGCGTTGGAGCCAGCGTCGATGGCTGCCAATTGAACGGGCGCGGCCACTCGTCTATCGCCAGAGATGCGACAAGGCGTGCGAAGGCTTGTAGTGCGTGCTCCGGATGCCAAGATGCAAGGCGATGCGCTTCCGCAACACCCTGTTCACCTCGGAGACGCTGCTTTCGCCGTCCGTTTCGATGAAGCCGTGCCGCCTGGAAAGATACTCGAATTCGCGCTTGATCATGGATTGGTAACGAATAAAGGACTGGAACAGATCATTGGAAAGCGACATGTCGCGGCCGGATTCCCAATAGCTGATGGTCTGCGACTTCTTGAACTCGCGATCGAAAGCGACTTCGGGACGCACGTTGAGCCAGAACGTGAGGTCCGGGCACAAAGCAGTTTCGTAAATTCCATGCAAGTAGTCGCGGCCAATACCGCGGACGGCGGAGCGCGCGATCAAGGTGAAAATGTACCGATCGGCTAGAACGATCAGACCGGAACGAAGCGCTGGGAGAATGCGGCGTTCGAGCTGATCGAAGAAATCGGTGCTGTACATCAGCGACAGGGTCATGCGCGTGACGGCATTCTCGGCCAGCAAGCCGTCAATGTCTTCACCGACGAGATAGGAGCGGCGCAGGCCCATGGTTTGTACCGCGAAGCCTTCGGATTCGAGCCACTCGGTCAGCAGCGAGATTTGGGTGGAACGGCCCGAACCGTCGGTGCCTTCAATCACGATGAGTGTGCCGCTGAGTTCTTCGGGTTTCACTCCGGGCAGAGGAGCGCCGTAAAAGCGCGATGGCGCTTCCACCGCGGCGGCCTTCTGTTTCTTGTGCGGGCGGCCGTTTGAGCCATTGGTTTTCAGCGAAGTTTTTCCCGAACGCGTCATTTGTTCTTCGAGTTTTTTGGCGCAAATTGTTGCAGCGAAATCCGTTCGCCGACAATCTGGCGCATGAGTTTTTGGAGCTTGTTTACGCGCACGGTGCCATCCATCAAGACGAAATGATCGCTATCGATCATCTGGTCGTAGTTGTTGAGGATGCGTTCCTGGAAGATGCGGAAACTCTCGGCGCGGTCGAGCGAAATGCCCAGGTCCATGCCGGCTTCGTAATATTTCAGCTTGGGGCGGCCGGCGACGATACGGTTGACGGCCACGTCGAGCGGAGCACGGAAATAAAAGGTGATGTCCGGAGTAGGCGCGAAGCTGTAAAGATTGCGCAGCCAGTGTGGGGAGCAACCTCGGGCGCTATCGCGCGCGAAAGCAGTGTAGATGTAGCGGTCGGCGAGGACCAGATAGCCACCATGGAGCAGCGGCATGATTTGGCGTTCGCAGCGGTCCGCGAAATCGGCGGCGTGAAGCAGTGAAAATGTGGTCGGCGTGAGCAGTCGCCGCTGTTTGCCCCGGCGGGTGGCGGACTTGACCAGCGGCGAGGAGTTCCACTCCGTGAAGTGGATGCGGTAACCGCCGATTTCCAGCCAGCGTTTCAGGAGATAGAGCTGCGTGCTTTTGCCGGAGCCGTCAATTCCTTCGACTACAACCAGGGCGCCGGGATATTGGCGCTTGGGCGCCGGCTCTTTGATTGGGAGCGGCTCGATGGCGGTAGGAACTTCTGACGTAAGTATCCCCATTCGTGTGGAACCTGACGACAACATTCTATGATATCGCGGAACTATAAGCCCAAATGTGAAAAAAGTGTTACAACCAAAGACTGAGGGTGTTGGAATTTGTCGGAGTGTGATCGCTCATCACGTGATTGAAGCGTGCGCGGAAACGGCACCAGCCTTTGTAGTCGCGGTCTTTCAGACCGCCATCGATAGTTGCCGCGACACCGATGGCGCACTAAAGTGCGCCGCTACGAATGCAACAGGCAAAAAGCAGGAAGGCGCGCGGACGCATGGCTACGAACTTCACGAAGGAACTGATGGTAAAGCCGGGAAAGAAAGTGAAATTGGGGAAGTTCGATCCTAACCAGACGCTAGGCTGGGGGAAAAATCACACAATGAAAGCGAGCCTAGATAGGGCCATCAAGAAACTGGATCACCTGCAATACCTTCTTTACGCCAATCGTACGCACGCGTTGCTGGTCGTTTTTCAGGGGCGCGACGCGGCGGGGAAGGATGGCACCATCCGGCACGTGATGTCCGGGGTGAATCCACAGGGTTGCAGCGTTACGGCTTTTAAGGCGCCGTCGCCGCAAGAGGCTGCGCACGATTACCTGTGGCGCGTGCACCACGCGGTGCCGGGATGTGGCGATATCGGAATCTTCAACCGCTCGCATTACGAGGATGTGCTGATCGTTCGAGTGCACAATCTGGCGCCGAAGGCGATGTGGTCGCAGCGTTACGATCAAATCAATCAGTTCGAGGAGTATCTGGACGCGAATAACGTCAAGATTTTGAAATTCTTTCTGCACATCAGCAAGGACGAACAGAAGAAACGCCTGATGAAGCGCGTGGACGACCCGGAGAAGCGCTGGAAGATTTCGGAAGGGGATTTCAACGAGCGAAAATTCTGGGACGATTACACCGAGGCGTACCAGGACGCACTCACACGTTGCAACACGAAAGTAGCGCCGTGGTTCATTGTTCCCGCGAACAAGAAATGGTTCCGCAATCTCGCGGTTTCGCACATCATTGCAGAGACGCTGGAGGGAATGAAACTGAAGTTTCCGGCACCGACGATTGACGTGAAGAAATTGAAACAGATGTAAGCGTGCGATTGTTGAAAGCGGGATTTCTGCTAGAATCTCTCGTCTTTTGGGTGTGTGCTTGAAGTTGAGATGCAGGCCTCAGCGGCTAAAGCCGCGGACGACATCGCGGCAGTTGCGGCACTGCGGAAGTCGCGTCCTGACGAAAATCATCATCCTTACGTAAGAGCGCACGCGAATCTTGGAGCTGAGCGCTCGCAGAGTCGGCGGTCACCCGGCGGCCAATGACGGACAAAGCTGTATTCCCGCGAAGTTTCTTGAAGCCTTATCCGCAGGCGGTGCGGGCGGAGGGATGCTTCATTTATACGGCGGAGGGGCGCCGTTATCTGGACGCGTCGGGCGGGGCGGCGGTCGTCACCATCGGGCACGGCGTGGAAGAAATCTCGCGCGCGATGGCGGAGCAAGGCGCGCGGCTGGCCTACGTTCATTCCTCGCAATTTCAAACTGCCATCGCCGAGAAGTTCGCTGCGCGGATTCTGGCGCTTGTCCCCCGTGGAATGCGGAAGGATGGGCGCGTCTATTTCACTTCCGGCGGTTCCGAAGCTACCGAGACCGCGCTGAAACTTGCGCGGCAATATTGGATCGAACGGGGCGAGAAGAAACGTCACCGCGTGCTTTCGCGGCAGCAGAGTTATCACGGCAGCACGCTGGGAGCGCTTTCTGTTTCCGGCAATGTGCGGCGTCGCGAGCCGTTCGCGCCGATGCTCAAGGAATGGGGGCACATTCCGCCGTGCTATTGCTACCGGTGTCCATTTGGCTTGCGTTATCCGGAATGCAATGTGGATTGCGCGGACGAACTCGACCGCGTGCTGGAGCGCGACGGATCGAAGGACGTCGCGGCTTTCATATTCGAGCCGGTATCTGGCGCGACCTTGGGCGCGGTGGCTCCGCCTGAAGGTTACCTGCAGCGGTTGGCCGAGATTTGCCACCGGCACGGAATTCTGCTGATCGCGGACGAAGTGATGAGCGGAATGGGACGTACCGGCAAACCTTTCGCGATCGAACATTGGGGCGTGACGCCGGACATGGTGTTGGTCGGCAAGGGAATCGCGAGCGGGTATGCCCCGTTGGGCGCGGTGATCGCGGCGGGACACGTGGCGGATGCGATTTCGCGCGGCTCCGGCACGTTTCTGCACGGATTTACTTACAACGCGCATCCAGTAGCAGTGGCAGCGGGGAATGCTGTGCTCGATTATATCGAGCGCGAACAACTCTTCGAGCGCGTGCAGGTGGTGGGCAACGAGTTGCGCGAGGCGCTGGACCCGTTGAAGAGATTTTCGGTGATTGGCGATATTCGAGGCGTGGGCTTGCTGCTTGGCATTGAATTCGTGAGCGACACGAAGACTCGAGCACCGTTTCCGGCGGATGCGCGCGTGGCCGTGCGGATTCAAGAGGACGCGTTCGAGGCCGGCGTGATGACATATCCGATTCAAGGCTGCGTAGATGGCGTAAGCGGGGATCACATTTTGATCGCTCCGCCTTTCACGATTACGACGGGGATGATTCACATGCTGGTCAGCGGGTTAGAACGCGCGATCGGGGAGCTGGAGAGAACTCACACGGCTGGGGCGGGAGGCACATCTGCGCCGGCCTGAGCGCTGTGAGCATGGGCGCGGTGATCGGCGACGCGTGTTTTCTCTAGCGGCGGTAATCGCGGTTTTCGGCGTGGCGGCAGCTTCTTCCGACGTCGCGAAAATGTCGGGATTCTCACCGCGGGCGGCGGTAGCGGAAAATGCCACGGAGCTCGCGTTTCGCGATTCGATTTCCTCCAGCGAAATCATGAAATTTCATCGTTACCTGACGGCGGAGCCGCATCCGGCCGGCTCGCCGCGCAACAACGATCTGGCGAAATGGGTGGCGGACCAATGGCGCGAGCAGGGGCTGGAGGATGTGACCATCCACGAATACGACGTGCTGAGTTCCTCGCCGCGCGAAATCTCGCTGGAGATGGTCAAACCCAAATACGATCGTGCTGGGTTACGCGAACAGGCTTACAACGTTGATCCGGACACGAGCAATCCCCAAGTGGATGGCGCTTACCTGGGATATTCCGCTTCGGGAGAAATCACCGCGCCGGTGGTGTACGCGCATAGCGGCAATCCCGAGGACTACGATTATTTGCGCCAGCACGGAATTGACGTCCGCGGGAAAATCGTGCTGGTGCGCTATTCGTTGCCGTACAGCTATCGCGGATTCAAGGCGCTGACCGCGGAGCGGCTGGGGGCGGCGGCGATTTTGATTTATTCCGATCCTGCTGAGGATGGTTATACGAAGGGTGCGGTGTATCCAGATGGCCCGTGGGGGCCGGAAAGCCACGTTCAGCGCGGCGCAATCACTTACGATTTTCTAGAGCCGGGCGATCCCCAGACGCCGGGTTACGCGTCGGTCCCTGGAGCGCCGCGAATTCCCATAGAGCAAGCGAAAACGCTGCCAAAGATCCTGGGCGTTCCACTATCGTGGCGTGATGCGAAACCGCTACTGGAAAAAATGGATGGTCCCGTCGCCCCGGATGCGTGGCAGGGCGGATTGCCAATCAAGTACCGTATCGGTGGTGAGCGTGTGGTGGCGCATTTGAAAGTTGATATGGATACGCGCGTTCAGCCGTATTACGTGACGGAGGCGCGAATCCGAGGGAGCGAATCGCCCGACGAGTGGGTGATTCTGGGCAATCATCGCGACGCCTGGGTCTACGGCGCGGTGGACCCTTCGAGTGGGACGGCGGCGCTGCTGGAGATGACTCGCGGCCTGGGCAAGTTGCTGCAAAAGGGAGTTCGTCCGAAGCGCACCCTGGTTTTTTGCAGTTGGGATGGCGAGGAATACGCGCTGACGGGTTCGACGGAATGGGGCGAGCAGTACGCGGATGAATTGAAGCAGAAGGCCGTGGCCTATCTGAATGTGGATGAGGCGACGTCCGGCAGGAATTTTCAGGGTGATGCGGTGGGTTCGCTCGCGCCGTTGCTGGTGGATGTGAGCCACACGTTGCCTGCTCCTTCGGGAGGCACTCTTTATGACGAGTGGAGGGTTTCGCGCCAGGCGCAGCTCGGTGTGAAACAGCCAGTGCCGGATTTCGCTCTGCCGAACACGCGGATTGGCAGCGGTTCCGACCATACCGTTTTCCTGAATTATCTAGGCATTCCCGTACTGGGTTTGACATTCGTCGGCCCCTACGGCGTCTACCATTCGATGTACGACGATTTTTTCTGGATGAATCACTTCGGCGATCCGGAGTACCGCTATCACCGTCTGATGTCACAACTGTGGGGCGTGCTGGCGCTGCGCTTGGCCAATGCGGAAATCTTGCCGTTTGATTTTCAGAGCTATGGAGAAAACATCCGGCAGTTCGTGGTGGATTTGAATTTGGCGAACCGGGTGAATGGGCACATTGATCTGGTTTCCTTGCAGCGGCACGTTGCTGATTTCGAAGCGGCGGGGCGCGATCTGAATATCGCGTTGACGCAGGCGATTGCGAGCGGGCGGTTGGACGCGGGTTCCACAGGGCGCGTGAATCAGGAAATGATGCAGGTCGAGCGAAACTGGTGCAATCCCGAGGGAATGCCGGGGCGACCGTGGTTCAAACATTCGATTTATGCCACGCGTTACACCTACGCGCACCTGGAACTGCCGGGATTGACCGAAGCGGCCGAAGCCGGGAATTGGCCTGTAGCGTCGCAGCAGGCAAAAATTCTGGAAGGCGAACTCGAGAAAAATACGGCGCTATTGCAGCAGATCAGGAAAGACTTGAATTCGATTTCAGGGGCCGGAAACCAATGACGCGTTTTGCGCTGATTTTTGTTGCTGGTTTCATTGCGTTGGCGTCTTGTTCGACTGTGCGCGCGCAGGCGGAACCGCGAGCGAGGGAATTGGGTGTGCCCTTCGAAGGGACACCCGGACCGTTGAATGCGATCACCGACGTGAAAGGCGTCGAGATTGGTTATCGCACGTTGATATCCGGCGAGGGAAAATTGGAAGTTGGGAGGGGGCCGGTGCGGACCGGCGTCACTGCCGTCTTCCCGCGTGGTAAGAGCAACGTCGATCCTGTGTTTGCCGGATGGTTCACGGAAAACGGCAACGGAGAAATGACCGGCACAACTTGGGTTGAGGAATCCGGCTTTCTGTATGGCCCGGTGATGATCACCAACACCCACAGCGTGGGAGTGGTGCGCGACGCCGTTATTGCGTGGCAGTTGCAGCATGGGCCGACGCTTCCGCTGGAGGACTGGTGGTCACTGCCGGTTGTCGCCGAGACTTGGGACGGATATTTGAACGACATCAACGGGTTTCATGTGACGGCGGCAGACGCCGACGCGGCGATGCAGGATGCGCACGGCGGAGCAATCGCGGAGGGCAATGTCGGCGGCGGGACAGGAATGATTTGTTTCGAGTTTAAGGGCGGGACTGGGACAGCGTCGCGCAAATTGCCGGAGAAGCTCGGAGGCTATACCGTTGGCGTGTTGGTGCAATGCAATTTCGGGGTGCGGCATCTCTTGCGCATCGCCGGAACTCCGGTGGGGTACGAAATCACCGGAAAGCCGGTTTGGGGCGACGACACCGGCTCGATTATCGTGGTGGTGGCGACGGACGCGCCTTTACTGCCGAGCCAGATGAAGCGAATCGCGAAGCGCGTGACGCTGGGACTCGGACGCCTGGGCAGCATTTCGGGCGACAGTTCAGGCGATATCTTCATCGCTTTTTCAACTGCGAATGTCGGAGCAGGCCTGCAGCAGAAGAAAGTTGTGACGTTGCAGATGCTGCCCAACGACCGCATGGATGCGCTTTTCGAAGCCACCGTGCAAGCGACGGAAGAAGCTGTGGTGAACGCGCTGGTGGCGGCCAAGACGATGACCGGAGCGGACAGACATACCGTGGAAACGCTGCCGCATGACCGGTTGCGCGAAGTCCTGAAGAAATATAACCGGCTGGCTGATACAAAATAACTGAGTAGGGATACGGCCCATCTAAACAGGAGGAGGCGATTCTCATATGAGAGCCTTTCTTTTCGGAATTTTATTCACTCTTATCGTCATCTTCGTCGGTGGATATTTCTTGCTGCATGAGGGTTACGTGAACTTCAGTGCCGACCAGCCGCCGTCCCGGGTCGAGCGTCACATGGCGATGTCCGCCGTGGATGCGGCGACCGAACGCAACGCTCCCGATTCGAAGAATCCTATTCCCGCGAGCGAGGAAAATCTGGTCGCGGGCGCGAAGCTGTATGTGGACCACTGCGCGGGCTGTCACGGAGTGCCTTCGAATCCGGAAAGCCAGTTTGGGAAGTCATTCAATCCGCCGGTGCCGGCATTTTTCAAGGACGCGCCGGACATGCCGGAGAACCAGAATTTTTACATCATCCAGCATGGCATTCGCTGGACTGGGATGCCTTACTGGAACAAGACGCTGAACGAGACGCAAACCTGGCAGCTCGTCACTTTCTTGAGTAACATTCAAAAACTTCCGCCGCCGGCCCTGAAGGAATTCGAGCCGCCGGTGAGCGCGACGGTTCCGCCTGCGGCGACAAAGCGCTAGCGGGAACTGGCAATTTCAGGGCGGAAAAACATGGAGCCGGGAGGCGCGCAGTCCTGCTAGAATTTGATTATCGGCGAAAATTCGGCTACGGTTTAAGTTTGTGCACAGCCCGGACGCTGTGGCGGGCGAGAGCGCGTTCGGTGAGAGGTTCGGCGGGCTTTTAACCAACGGAGGGTATGTTCGATGTCTGATGCAGTTGCGGAGAAGGTGATCAGCACGCTGGCGTCGGTGAAGCGAATTCCGGCCGACAAGATCACCCTGGAAACGAATCTGCAGGACCTGGGCATCGACTCGCTGGACGTATTCACGCTGCTGTTCGAGCTCGAGAACGCATTCAAGATTTCGATACCGGACGACGACGTGCGCTCCCTGCGCACCGTCAATGATGTGGTGGACGGGATCAAGAAATTGCTCGCCGCCGCGCCGCCTGATTCTTCGCTGGGTTCGGCCACACCGGCGGATTGACGAATGGCGCCGCGCCGAGTCGCCGTCACCGGTCTAGGAATTATTTCTCCGCTGGGATTGAACCTCGAGGATTCCTGGAAGTCCCTCAAGCTCGGCCTTTCCGGGATTGGCCCCATCAAGAGTGTGGATTGTTCCGCATTGCGTTTTCAGAATGGCGCCGAGGTGCGCGACTACGACCCGCTGAAACATTTCGAAGGTGGGAAGGACGCTTACATTGACCGCTTCGCGCAATTTTCAGTAGTGGCAGCGCGCGAGGCGTTGCGCAATTCCGGCGTCCAACTGACTCCCGAGCTGCGCGAGAACTCCGCCATCGTGTGCGGTTCGGCCGTAGGCGGCCAGGCCGCGATTGAATCGGGTTTCGAGGATCTGTGGGTTCAAGGGCGCGGGCGCGTGCATCCGTTGACGATTCCTAAGACGATGGCCAACGCCGGGGCTAGCCACATCGCGATGGACATGGGTCTGAGTGGACCGACTTACACGGTTTCGACGGCGTGTTCGTCGGCGAATCATGCTATCGGCCAGGCGTTTCGATTGGTGCGCGACAGCGAGGCCGAACTCGCGATGACCGGCGGCAGCGAGGCGATGTTCACGATCGGAATGCTGAAGGCGTGGGAAGCGATGCGGGTGGTTGCACCGGATACGTGCCGTCCTTTCAGCAAAGATCGCCGCGGGCTGATTTTGGGCGAAGGCGGCGCAATGATGGTGCTGGAGCCGATGGAAGCAGCAAAGGCGCGCGGGGCGAAAATCTACGGCGAAATCTGCGGATTCGGGATGACGGCCGACGCGCACCACTTGACTCAGCCTACCGTGCAGGGACCGGCGCGCGCGATGCGCGGGGCTTTGCGGGAAGCGGGGCTTGCGCCGGAGTCGGTGGGCTATATTAATGCGCACGGAACGGGGACGCCCGGGAACGACCCGGTGGAAAGCAGCGCGATCCGCGAGGTGTTTGGGGCGCATGCGGACAAGATCGGCGTGAGTTCCACTAAATCGATGCATGGGCACGTACTGGGCGCGGCTGGGGCGCTGGAAGCTGTGGCTACATTGCTTGCGCTGTATCACGGCATATTGCCGCCTACGGCGAACTACAACGAGCGCGATCCCGAGTGCGACCTGGATTACATTCCCAATCAACCGCGCGCTTTGCAGGTGGAAGCCGCGCTTTCGAATTCCTTCGCGTTCGGCGGCTTGAACGCTGTGATCGCTTTCCGCGCTGTTTCGCGTTAGTTTCCGCTTCGCCTGAATTCAGCTCTAGCTTTTGTGCCAATTCCGTCGGTGTTGACTATAGGCAACGGGGCAAGCCTCGCCTCAGAAAAGGCGGGAGAAGCTCTCGCACTCCCAAATCGTTCTCGCGGGTGCGAAGGGCGAGCCGGCTGGGTTACACTCACCCGCGAGACGATTGCAAAAATCAGGGGGGACCCATGTCCAATGCCAGGGCGGAACAGCAACATGAGGTGGATATTTCCGAAAAGATATTTGCGAACGCGCCGAACATGCTGATGTTGTGCCTGACTGCCATCGGACTGATCAAAATCTACACGCGCTTCGAAAAGATCACGACGCTGGCTGACAATTTTCTTTCGTTCGTTTCGCTCGGTTTTCTGATTGCGACGATCCTGTCGTATGCGGCGCTGCGGTCAGAGAGCCGCCCGCGAAGAATCAGGCTCGCACGAGCCGCGGACCTCTTGTTTCTCGGCGCGCTGGGATGCGTTGGAGCGGTAGCGCTATTCGTGACGTTTACTTTGGCGGGTTAGTGACCCCCTACGCGAATCTGAATTTCGCGAGCGTCCGCGGCTGAAGGCGCATTCAATCACACCATTTCACGGCTGAAGCTGTGCTCTGGCGCAAAGCATTAAAGCCACGACCCACAACTTCTGGAGTCTTCGCGCGGGCTTTAACCAGCGGAGAGGGTAAATGTTAGGGAAGGCCGTGGAGGAGCCGCACAATCGTGCTCCAGGCGCCGGGGTTGGGGGTCCAGCCGCGGGTGAATTCGTCAGCCAGCGTAAGGGACACGAGGATCGCCAGGAAGAAAAAGCCGGCGACGATGACGATTCTGGTTAGGCCGCTGCTGTATTTCACGTGCATGAAAAACAGGATGACGAGGAGCATCTTGATCACTGCAATCGTCAGCGCGACGACCGTATTCAACGGGCCGAGGTCCACGAAAGCCACGGCGGTAGTGAGAGCGGTAAGGACGAGCAGCGCGATGAATATCGCGGCGTAGGTTTTCACCGGCACGATGTGCGCGGACATTACTGGCCTCCCATGACGTATCGCCCGCCGATCAAGTAGAGCAACGGGAACAGGAAAATCCACACAATGTCCACGAAGTGCCAGTAGAGGCCGCTGATTTCGAGGGGCGCGTAGTATTCAGAATTAAAGCGGCCGCGCCAGGCCATGACCGTCAGGACGCTGAGGATGCCGAACCCGATAATCATGTGCAGCGCGTGCAAGCCGGTCATAAAGAAGTAAAAGCAAAAAAACAGGGGGACATGCGGGCCGGCGGCGCCCCACTCGGAGCGAATGATGAAGCCAAATCCGGGGATCAGGTGTTCGGCATAATCGGCGCGCCACTCGAAATTGAATTTCAAGAACAGGAAAGCGGCGCCCAGAATCATGGTGAGGACCAGATACATCACCTGCTCGGATTTTTTCTTGCCGGCCTGCGCGGCGTGGATCGCAAGAGCCATGGTCAGGCTGCTGCCGATCAGTACGGCCGTGTTGGCCGCACCAAACTTCACATTGAGCAAGCGGCTGCCGATTTCAAAGGAAGGCAAGTACAGCGAGCGGTAAATGATGTAGGTGGCGAACAGGCCGCCGAAGAACATGATTTCGGTGACCAGGAACACCCACATGCCGAGGCTACCGGCCTCGCGCTGCTGCTCCATATCTTCGAATTGATGTGCGAATCCCTCGGGATGTGCGCCCTGTGCGGCCATCTCAGCCACGGCCTGCTCCTGTGACACCCGCGTAATCGTAGGCGTCTTCGGTAACGATGGGAATCTCCTCAAAATTTTCAGTGGGCGGCGGCGAGGGCGTTTGCCATTCAAGGCCCTTGGCGCGCCAGGGATTCGGTCCAGCGACCGGCCCATAACGAATGGACCAGAGCAAATAGATCAGCGGGATCAAATAGCCGATGCCGAGAATGGAAGCGCCGGCGGACGACATCACGTTCAAGACCTGGAATTCGCTGGGATAAACGGCATAGCGGCGCGGCATGCCCAGGTATCCCAGCATAAATTGCGGAAAGAAAGTCAGATTGAATCCGACGAAGATTACCAGCGCGGCAAATCGAGCCCAACCGTCCGGGTACAAGCGCCCGGTAATTTTCGGCCACCAGAAATGAATGCCGCCGAGATACGCCATCACCGCGCCGCCGACCATAATGTAGTGAAAATGGGCGACGATGAAATAGGTGCCGTTGAGATGGACGTCGGTGGCGAGCGATGCCAGGAACAGTCCCGTGAGGCCGCCCATAGTGAACAGGCCGATGAAGCCGAGCGCGTAGAGCATCGGGGCGTCGTAGGAAATCGAGCCTTTATAGAGCGTGGCGGTCCAATTGAAAACTTTCACTGCGGAGGGGATCGCCACCAGGAAACTCAGCACCGAGAAAATCAGTCCCGCGTAGATGGATTGGCCGGTGACGAACATGTGATGTCCCCAGACCAGAAAACTGATGATCGCGATCGCCAAGCTGGAGAAAGCCACGAAGCTGTAGCCAAAAATCCGCTTGCGGGAGAAGCAGGTGATCAGTTCGCTCATCACGCCCATGCCCGGCAGAATCATGATGTACACGGCGGGGTGTGAATAGAACCAGAAAAGGTGCTGGAACAGAATCGGGTCGCCGCCGATGGCGGGGTCAAAGATGCCGATGTGCATGACGCGTTCGAGGAACAAGAGGAACAGTGTGATCGCGATCACCGGCGTGCCCAGAATGAAAATGATGCTGGTGGCGTACATGGCCCAGATGAAAAGCGGGAGCCGGAACCAGGTTAGCCCCGGAGCACGCATTTTGTGAATGGTGACGACGAAATTCAATCCCGTGAGAATCGAGGAGAATCCGGTGATGAACACGCCGAGAGCCGTAGGGATCACGCTGGTGTGCGAAAACGTGCTGCTATAGGGCGTGTAGAACGTCCACCCGGTGTCCACGCCGCCGGAAATGACGGCGTAAAGCGTGAACGCCGCACCGATGATGTAGATGTACCAGCTGAGAAGGTTGAGCCGCGGGAAAGCCAGGTCGCGCGCACCAATCATCATGGGCACGAGAAAATTGCCCAAGGTGGCGGGAATCGAAGGCACCAGGAAGAAAAACACCATGATGACCCCGTGCATGGTGAAGAGTTTGTTGTAGGTTTCGGGAGCGACCAAGGCGCCCTGGGGCTCGATGAGGTGCAGGCGCATCATCACCGCGAAAAAGCCGCCAACAAAAAACATCAGAGTGATCGAGCCGAGATACAGCAGCGCGATGCGCTTGTGGTCCGTGGTAAAGAGCCAGGACTTCACGCCGTAGTTCGCGTTCAGATAGTTGACGCGCGATCCAGCCGGAACTTCATGGCCGGGCGGTTCCGCAATGACCGTGGTGCTCATTTGCCGTTGGTCTTCCTTTCTTCCGCGCCGAGCGATTTCACGTAGGCGATCAGCTGCAGCACCTGCTCCTCGTTAACCTGGCCCTGGAAGGAGGGCATGATCGGCGGATAATTGGGTAACGGGATGGAATTGGAATTGACGATGGCCTGGCGGATGAGGGTCTCATCCACCACCCTTGTGCTGCCGTCGCGCAATTTTTCCGGTTTGCCGTAGAGGCCGACCAGCGAGGGCCCCCGGCCGGTGCCGTCCGCAACGTGGCAGGTGACGCAGCCGAGCTGGTTAAAGAGCCGCTCGCCCGTTTGCGCCATCGATTCGTTCCTTGCGCCGCCGGAGAGCCACTCAGCGTAATCGGTGCCCGACATTACGTAGACCCAGCCGATCATTTCGGCATGGTCCGCGCCGCAGTATTGGCCGCAAAAAATGTGATAGGTGCCAATCTTGGTGGCTTGGAACCAGAGTGAAGTGTAGCGGCCGGGAACGGCGTCTTTCTTCACGCGGAATGCGGGGATGTAGAAATCGTGGATTACGTCGTCTGAGGTCATGGTGATGCTAATCGGCGTATTCACCGGGACGTGCAGCTCATTGATTTCGCGCACACCTTCGGGATGCTGGATATGCCACATCCATTGCTTGCCGACGACAAAAATTTCGGTGGCAGCTTCCGGCGGTCTGGAATTTTCAAAGTACAAACTGGAACCCCAGATAAAAATGAACACGGTGATCAGGGTGGGGACGATCGTCCAGGTCAGTTCCAGGCCCAGGTGCTCGCCGGTGTCGGCGGGGATTTCGTCCGGAGAGCGGCGGCGGTACTTGATCATGAAAAAGAAAATGGTGGAGAAAATCAGGATGGTGAAAAACAGCGTGATCACCGTCAGTGCGAAATATAGGTTATCCACACCTTGGGCGATGGAGGAAGCGGCCCTCGGCTTGAGCGGGATCAGCATGGCCGCAGCGGCTAGGGTGTGCAAGCTTGATTGAATCAGACCAGTCATAATCTCTCTGAGTAAGCCTTTCGCGGAGGAGCGCGCCTTCGCGCAGCGTCCGCGTTCATGCCTTTCTTTGCGGCAGCGCGTAATGCTCGCCGCGAAACAAAATCAGCACAACCACTCCAATGATCAACACGGTAAGCGCTCCACCCGCCTGGATGATGTGCGAAATCAGTAAGCCATATTTTCCGGTGTGTGGATCGTAGTGGTAGCAAAAGAGCAAAACCTGATCCACGGGCGAGCCGATTTTTCCTTCCGACGCTTCCACCAGGCCCAGACGCAGGTCACGCGAAGGGAACTGAATGCCGTAGAGATAGCGCGAAATTTTTCCTTCGGGTGTCAAGATCATGATGGCGCTGGCGTGCGCGAACTGCTTGGTATCCGGATCGTAAGCGTAGCGGAAGCCGGCGGCGGCGGCGAGTTGCTTGATTTGCGGTTCATCGCCGGTAAGGAAATGCCATCCTTGAGCGGCACCGGTGCGGCCGTACATTCCGGTGTACATCTCCTGTTTCACCGAGGCCAGCACAGGTGTGTCGGTTGGGTCGATGCTGACGGTGACCACGTTGAACTGTCTGCCGATATCCATCGGCAGTTCTTTTAGCCCCGATTCGACGCCGTTCAGGATTTGCGTGCAGAGCATCGGGCAGTTGTAATACACCAGTGTGAGGATAACCGGCTTCTGGCCAAAGTATTCGTCGAGTTGCACGGTCTTGCCGTTTTCATCGCGGAACGCGAGATTTAGGGGGATCGGCTGGTTCAGTTTCTGGTCGATTCCCACCTGTTTCAGGAGCTCCGGGCGCACGCCCACGCTTTGCATGGGGTCCGATGTTAGTTGGGCGCTGGCGGTGGACGCGAGCGCCAGCGCGGCGACGCTTGTCGCGAGCGCCGCGAGGCATTTTTGTTTCAAGTCGAATTTGGCAGATCCACGCAACTAAGATTTTCCTCTACCGCGTTTAAAGATCCGAAATCGCCCTCAGAGACGAAAGCCCTGCAACAGAGTCGCGTTTATTGAAGACCCCAGCCACGGGCTGCGGCTAGTGCTTCGCTTCCTCGCTCATTTCGTGGTCCGCGTCACGCTCGGTGACGAAGCCGCAGGGGCCTTGCGCGTCCGTGACATTGGGCACGAAGGGCGCCGGATTGCTGATGCCGGCCGGAACTTCTCCCGCGGCGCGCGCCGGCAAACCTTGCTGCAGCGTCAGCTCCATGGCGCGGTCAACTGGGATGTGCACCACTCCATTGTGCTGGTCCGCCCATCCGTAACTATTCAACGTCGCGAGCTGCTGAGCGCAGTACGCGTGAAGGTCCGCGCGAGGATCGGTTTGCAATCTCGGATGCGGCGGCAACACGCGCGCGTTTTCGAACGGTGAAGCAGGCCGGCCCAGGCTCTGGACTTTTCCATAGAAAAAGAACAGCCACCTCATGGCGACAAAGACGATAACCATCACAATCGCCAGCGCTACCGCCCATTTTGACAAGCTGCGCGGATTCGCGTCGCTGTGTTCGTAGCCTTCGTTGGGCGCGCCGTGCGGGTCGTGCCCGGGCCCGTGTTTAGTCTCCATGCTCATGCTGGAGCTCTCCTTCAAAGCGCGGGTCGTGCGGCGGCAGCATCGGCATTTTCTTCAATTCCCGGAAATACAGGCCGATCCAGATTGCGCCAATAATGGCCAGGAACAAAATATCCAGCAGCAACGAGCCGAAATGCGGCTTGTCCTGTTCGTAAGCCGGAACGATGAGCCAGTAAACGTCCACCATGCTGAGAATCAGCATCATGGCTGCGACGAGATAGAGGCGCTCGACGCGGCGCTTGACGTTACGTTGCAAGAGCAGCAGAAACGGGAGCGCGAAATGCAGGACGATCAGAATTACCGCAACGATGGCCCAATCACCGAAGGCGCGCGTCATATACCAGGGAATTTCGTCTTTGATGTTGCCGGACCAGATGATCAGGAACTGGGAAAACGACAGGTAGGCCCACAACATCGTGAACGCGAGCATCAGATTGCCGAGGTCGTTGTACTGTCCGGGAGTGACCGCGCCCTTGAAAGGAGCTTCGTCAGAGAGCCGGCGCAGAATCAAAACGATGAAGGACATAGCGGTGAGTGCGCCGACGATCATGAAGATCATTCCGTAGATGGTGGAGAACCATTTGGGTTCGAGCGACATGACCCAATCAATCATCGCGTAGGTGATGACGATGCCCCAGAGAATGAGGCCGGGTCCGCTGATTCCTTCCAGCTTTTTGGCGAGCGATGGGTCACCGGTGCGGTCCTGCTCGCGCGACCACTTGTTAAGGAAGTAGGAAAGCATCAGCAGGATGGCGAAGTAGATCACCACACGCACGATGAAGAATGGCGGGTTCAGATATGCCAACTTGAAGCGGTAATTGGGATCGTCGGCCATATCTCCGGGGCCCGTCACCCACGGGTACAGCTGCTTCATGCCCAGCAGGATGGGGACGAAGAGGATGGCCATCAACCCAAAGGTGCGCGAACCCGCTTCGAGCAGCCGCCGGATGGGATAGCCCCACCATCCACCGGTGAGGTGATGCATCATCAAAATTGCGGTGCATCCGAGCGGAATCATCAGCCAATAGATATAGGCAACCAGATATGCGTGAACTAGCGCGCTCATTGCGGTTGTCCGGGAGTTTGAGTCTGCTGCTGCGTCAATTTCTGACGCTCGGCTTCGGGCACGTCCTGCAGCGAGGCGTGCTGGCTCAATTGCAGCACGCGAATATAGGCCGCGATGCGCCAGCGGTCTTCGGGCTCGATGCGGGAGGCGTAGCTGTACATCGAACCGTCGCCGTTAGTGATCACATCAAAATAATGTCCTACCGGAGCTTGCCGGATCCGGTCAATGTGGTATGACGGCGGCGGCGGAAACCCTCTTTGCACGATGATTCCGTGACCGCTGCCGGTGTAATCGTGACACGGCGTGCAGTAAATGTTGTAGCGCTGGCGGCCGCGCTCGAGATCTTCGTGCGTCATGGGGAATGGGAAGCGATTGGACTCAACGCCATTCTCCTTGCCGGTATAGAGCAATTCATCCAGGTGCAAGTGGCCGCGCGCCACGGTGCCGGGAACTGGCGGCCGCTCGGAGCGACCGTCGTCAAAGAAGGTGGTCGGCTCGTAGGGCAAATATTTAGGCTGTACATGCATATCCAGCCGGCAGCCGCAAAGCAGCATCGCTGCCGTGGCGAGATAGACGATGCCAGAGCAGCGCGCGAGCGTGCCGCGGGCGATTGCGAGTTGTGGATTAAACCTCAATCTCGAAGACTCCGTGTGGCTTCAAGCTTTCCAGGAATCCCTTGGTTCCCGCCAAATCGAATTTCTTGTCGCGCTTCTTCACCACCAGGAAAAACCGATCTTTCGAGGCCAGCGCGAATCGCGCGACATTGAACACCGGGTGATACGGCGTGGGCAGGCCATTCATCGCGAGCATTCCGAAGACGGCGCAGAGTGCGGCGCCGAGTACCGTTAGCTCAAAGGTGATCGGAATGAAGGCCGGCCAGCTATTGTGCGGCTTACCGCCAATGTTGAGCGGGTAGCTGATCACGTTCGCGTAGTACTGCATGAAAAATCCGGTGAGGCCACCGAGCAATCCACCGGTGAAGACCACGGCAGGAAGAATCGTGCCGTGGAAGCCGACAGCTTCGGCCAGTCCTTCGATGGGCAGGGGCGAAAACGCGTCGATGCTCTTGTAGCCTGCGTCGTGAGTGCGACGCGCCGCTACGAGCAATTCTTCGGGCGTCTCGAACTCGGCCAGCAATCCGTAAATTGGTTTGCGCTTCATGAATCTACTCGTGAATCTCCGCATTCGGATTGCGCACACGCGCGAGATACGTAGTGCGCGGGCGCGTATTCAAATCGTCCAACAAACTGTAATTCCGCGATTGGGCTTTTAATTTTGCCACCCGGCTATTCGGGTCGTTGATATTACCGAACTCCAGCGCATTTGCCGGGCAAGCACCCTGGCATGCCGTGACGATTTCGCCGTCGCGCACGCTGCGATTTTCCTCTTCGGAAGTGATCTTCGCGGCGTTGATGCGCTGCACGCAGTAGGTACATTTTTCCATCACGCCGCGGCTGCGCACGGTGACGTTGGGATTGCGCATGCCGAAAAGGCTGGGCGTGGTGTAATCGGAGAACAGCAGGAAATTGAAGCGCCGGACTTTGTAAGGGCAATTGTTCGAGCAGTAGCGCGTGCCGACGCAGCGGTTGTACACCATTTCATTCAGGCCTTCGGGGCTGTGCACCGTGGCGCCGACGGGGCAGACAACCTCGCAAGGCGCGTTCTCGCAGTGCATGCACAGCACCGGCTCGTAATAAGTTTCGGGAGCGTCAATGTCGCCGCGAAAATAAGTGTCCACGCGAATCCAGTGCATCGCGCGGCCCTTCATCACCTGTTCCTTGCCGACCACCGGAATATTGTTTTCCGCCTGGCAGGCGATGACGCAGGCATTGCAGCCGACGCATTTGTTGAGGTCCACGGCCATGCCCCACGCGTAGCCTTCGTATTTGTACCCGGGATAGAGCGTGAGGCTCTTGGTGGCTTCTTCGCGCGGGTCCTGTGCGAAGTCCGGGTTCTTGCGGAATTCATCGAGCGTGGCGATGCGCACCAAATCGCGGCGCGCTTCTTCGACGCTTTCTTTTTCGACCGGATGGCCTTCCTGGTCGATGATGTATTGGTGTTGGGTGAAGGCGAAATAATACTTGTCGCCAGTTCTTTCCACTTTCAGCCCGGTGGCAATGCAGGGCGTCGCCGAAGTGCGGATGAAATTGGCGTTGAAGCCCGCGCCGGTACCGACGTTGCCGGCGCGGCGGCGACCGTAGCCGAGGTGCAGGGTGATGGAATCTTCCGCGTGGCCGGGAACGATCACGATGCCGGCTTTGGTTTCGCGCGTCACGAGTTGCAATTTTACGTAATCGCCGGCTTCGAGGCCCATGCGCTGCGCGGTGGCAGGGCTGATCATCGCGGCATTGTCCCAGGTTAGACGCGTGTTGGGCTTGGGCAATTCCTGCAGCCAGCCGTTATTAGCGAAACGGCCATCGAAGATTGATGGATCGGGCTTGAACGAAATTTCCAGTCCTTCAGATGCCTGTTGTCGCTGAGTTTCCTTCGAGAAATTCGGTTGTACTGCAACAGATGTAGCGGGCAGAGCCGTGCCTGCCATCAGGCCGTCATGCAGCGAGCGCTCCCAGAACGCGTCGAACGCTTTGTCTTTCTCTGGGCGCTGCGACTTCCAATAGTCGCGGACAATGTCGTGCCCGGACCTGCCAGCGTCGCCTGTGAGAACGGAGAGGATTTCATAGGGTGAATGGCCATCGTAAAGCGGCTGGATCAGCGGTTGAATCACGCCGATAGTGCCGTCGTAGGCGCGCGCGTCTCCCCACATTTCGAGGAAATGCGCGGCGGGCACGTGCCAGTGGCAGAGTTCCGCCGTTTCATCGTAGTAGAGGCCCGAGTGAACGCGCATTTTCACTTTTAGCAACGCGGGGCCGAAGTCGAAATCGGCAGGGGCGTCGTACACGGGATTGTTGCCGCCCAGCATGAATAGCAATTCCACTTTGCCGGCGTTGATGTCGTTCATCAAATCGCGCAGCGATTCGATTTCGTTGACCGGATTCGCTTCGAGCGGGTCAGTGTAGTAAACGGTTTTGCCAATGTTGCCCAGCGCGGCATTCATCACGCAGGCCAGGGCATGGACGGCGGGCGGTTGTTCTCCTCCGGCAATCACGAGCGACGCGCCGCGGTGCGCCGTCAAATCTTTGGCTACCGCGGCTTTCCAGTCCCCGGGGATCTTGCTATTCGCACCGCCGCTCGCCCCTGCGGCGCCTAGCTGCGACGCAAGCTCGCGCGCAAATGCTTCCACGTCGGACGCACGCACGGCCTTGCGATGGTCAGCTACAGCACCAGTGCTAGTCGGCATGCTCTCGACCACATAGAGACGGTTCAGGGTCGAAGAAGGACCTTCGATCGCACGGCGCGAAGCGAAATCGCGCGCATAACGCACATGTCCCGGGCCGGACGAAATGAAATCGGCATCGAGGGAGACGATCACGTCGGCTTGATCGAAGCGGTACACGGGATTCATGGGTTTGCCGAAGGCCACGCGCGTGCCCTCGCGCACGTTGTCGCGGCCGCACTGTTC
>Ga0210390_10000053_pt1 | contig 120295 bp, 113 predicted proteins | sample IncBWH11OmetaG_FD_161050 | JGI IMG/M metagenome (GOLD analysis project Ga0210390, IMG submission 161050) | Forest soil microbial communities from Barre Woods Harvard Forest LTER site, Petersham, Massachusetts, United States - Inc-BW-H-11-O ...
TGACAAATCGTTGACAAAAGGCTTTACGGGAAATTCCGGAGAAAGGCAAAAGCGAGAATGGCCGCATAAACACTGATTTAAATGGTGGGCCTGGGTGGACTTGAACCACCGACCTCGCCCTTATCAGGGGCGCGCTCTAGCCACCTGAGCTACAGGCCCCAACATTGCGGGGAACCGTTCACAAGTATCTCATTGTACAGTGGCTTAGCGTATTTCGCAATTGTGCGGAATCTGCGCTTCGGTACAAGACAGCAACTTCTCCGGTTCACTTACTGTGCATGATCTCCTGAATCAGAGTTCCGTCTATCGAAGAGGGTTCAGCCCACGCAGCGTCAAGATGTACTGGCTCAGCCAGGAAGCGCAGTGTTTTCGAGTAAATCCGATCAACAAGCAGAATCACAATGCGGGTCGCTCGAAGATAAACTCCTAAAAAGGAACAAGCCCTACAGTTAGGGAATTGAGCTTAGAACGACGCCGAGATCACCTCCACCTGAGCTTACAACTCAAGACAATTCTCAGCCTGCTTCCTGATTTCCTCCTTGCCAGACAATCATTCCAACAGCTTTCCGGTCGCAATCCGGATTGCCCGTCCGTTAAGTGCATATAATTTCATGCGCCGGCAGAGTCGAGCGAATTTCTACGTATCGACGTCCTCGAAGATGCCTCTACTGCTCCCAATGTCCCGAGAAGTCTCAATTTCTCCGAACTCGCGCCTGGGCTAGTCGTCTAGTTCGTCCCGAACGTGATCTGCTACCCACCGGTCCGCGTAGCTTTCCCGTCGCTGTGGGCTAGCCGCCTCTCCAGATATTTCCTTGCAGCCCGCCACCGCCTTGTGGTATGTAGATAATCTACGTACAGGTAAGGAGGGTGTCTACGTACCCACCCTATGACCCCAGCCAAGGAAAAGTATCAAAGTCGCACAGAAATCCTCCAAGGTACCTTGGACATGCTCATCCTCCAGGTCCTCCATTGGGGACCGCGCCATGGATATGCGCTCAGCAAGGTCATTCTCACAAACTCGGGTGAAATTCTGAAGGTGGATACGGGTTCCCTCTATCCAGCTCTCCATCGGCTGGAACGCAAAGGTTGGATCGCCGCTGAATGGAAAGCGTCGGAACTTGGCCCGCGTTTGAGGATCTATCGCCTGACGAAATCCGGGCGCAAGCAGTTAGTTGTGGAACGCTCCCGCTGGGCCCAAGTGACGGAAGCCATTGAAGGCATTTTGAATCCGGCAAAACAGGAGACTGAATCATGAGATTCCTTTTCCGCTGGCGTAAGCGGCGCAATGAGGAACTCAACGAAGAAATTCAGGGTCACTTGGAACTCGCTGCGCGCGAGAACATGGAATCCGGCCTGCCGCCCAAAGATGCGCAAACTGCTGCGCGTCACGAATTCGGAAGTGTCGCACTTGCTGAGGAGGTGACACGAGACATGTGGGGTGGGCGCTGGTTTGCAGACCTCCTGCAAGACGTTCGCTACGGCCTGCGCATGCTGCGCAAATCACCCGGCTTCACCACCGTCGCCGTGCTCACCCTTGCCCTCGGCATGGGCGCCACGCTAGCAATCTTCGCATTTGTGGATGCCGCGCTAATCAAGCCGCTGCCCTACGAAGACCCCAACAGGCTCGTCGGCGTGACTGAAAGCATCGCGATGTTCCCACGCGCCAATCTCTCTTATCCCGACTATCTCGATTGGAAGAGACTCAACTCTGTTTTCAGCTCGATGGACGTATGGACCGGAACAGGTTTTTTGCTTGTGACCCCCTCGGGCACGCAAACGGCGCTGGGGGCTCGCGTGAGCGACGGATTTTTTCGGACGCTAGGCATCACCCCAAAGCTTGGACGTAATTTTGTCTCGGGCGAGGATTTGCTTGCTGCGCCCCGCACAGTGATGCTGAGTTACGAGGGATGGCAAAAGTGGTTTGGGGGACGCACGGATGTGTTGGGGCAGGCGATCACGTTGAGCGGTGATTCCTATACCATCATCGGAGTTCTGCCGCGGGACTTTCAATTCGCTCCCAGGGCGGAGGCGGAATTCTGGACAACCCTTCATGCTTCCGGCTCCTGTGACCTTAAACGAAGTTGTCATACTCTCGACGGAATCGCGCGCCTCAGGGACGGCATCTCTGTGCCGAGAGCATTGGCCGACATGAAGTCCATCGCGGCGCAGCTCGAAAAGGAGTATCCCGATTCCAACCGCGGTCAGGGTGCAAGCGTTATGCCGCTGTCCGACGTAATAGTGGGGGACATACGCCCCATCCTCCTCGTGCTGCTCGGCGGAGCTGCGCTTCTGCTGCTGATCGCCTGCGTCAATGTAAGCAGCCTTCTGTTGGTGCGTTCGGAGATCCGCAAGCGGGAAATTGCAGTTCGCCATGCGCTCGGCGCCTCATCCAGACGACTAGTCCGTCAATTCGTGACCGAGGGGTTGTTGCTCGTCGCAATCGGCAGCACGCTGGGACTTCTTTCCGCCCAATGGGCCATGCAACTTCTCATGAGGCTTATCCCTGCCGGCTTGATGGCTGGAATGCCTTTTCTGCAGGGACTCGGTTTGAATTTCCACGTGCTGTCCTTCGCGTGTGGGGTATCGCTTCTGGCAGCCGCGGTGTTCTCCTTCACCCCCGTATCGCGCTTGTCTTTATCAGAGATGCGCGAAGGACTCACCGAGGGGGGCCGCGGCTCTGCGGGCACCCTGTGGCGCCGCTTCAGTTCCAATCTTGTGGTAGTGGAGCTGGCCACTGCGATGGTCCTCTTGGTGGGCGCTGGGCTCCTCGGCAAAAGCTTTTACCGCCTGCTCCATGTGAACATTGGATTCCGGCCCGATCATCTTGCTCTTGTATATGTCGTGGCGCCCGAGGCCAGGTATGGGAAGGACGAGCAGGCCGTCGCGTTGGCGCGGCAGGTTGTGAGCCGCATCTCGAACCTTCCCGGCGTAAAATCCGTGGGGATCGCGAGCCGGGTGCCTCTGAGCGGCAATGGCAACACCGACTGGATCAGATTCGTCGGTCGGTCGTATCACGGCGAGCACAATGAAGTGAACCAGCGGAATGTGAGCTCCGCCTATTTCACAACCCTCCAGGCAAAGCTTTTGCGCGGCCGTTACTTCGTCGATACGGAGGATGCGTTGAAGCCCAATGTAGCCATCATCAATCAGAAGCTCGCAAGAGTCTATTTCCCAGGGGAAGACCCCATCGGCAAGAGAATTGGCGACGACGACCTAACCCCCAAGTCCGTTAAGGAAATTATTGGCATCGTAGATGATATTAATGAAGGATCGCTCGATTCTGACGTCTTGCCGACGGTTTACTATCCCTTTAACCAGACCCCCGACACCTTTTTCGGTGTCGTCGTTCGCACGTCGCAAGCAGAACAATCGATGTTCTCGACGCTCGACACCACCATCCATCAAATCGACCCCGACATCGGCGTGGGCGGCCAATCAATCATGACGCAAAGAATCGATGACTCGCAGAGCGCTTATCTTCACCGGTCCTCCGCGTGGCTGGTAGGGGCCTTCGCCACCCTCGCATTATTGCTGGGCGTGCTCGGACTTTACGGCGTGATCGCGTACTCCGTGAGCCAGAGAACCCGCGAGATCGGCGTCCGGATGGCGCTGGGTGCGCAGCGCAAGTCCGTCTATCAACTCATCCTGGGAGAGGCGGCACGCTTAATTGGCGCAGGAATTGTCGTGGGCCTGGTTTGCTCGGTGGCTGCTGCAAGACTGGTGCGAGGAATGCTCTTCGGGGTTCAGCCGGGGGACATTCCAACGCTAGCCGCTGTCGCCGCCGTGCTTGCCGTCTCTGCGCTGGTGGCTAGCTATATCCCCGCGCGGCGCGCGATGAGCGTCGATCCCGCGGTCGCCCTGAGATACGAATAATCCTTGAAGGAGGCAGACACAAATAGATCCGCATCGACTATGGCTAGGAAAGCGCACCGATCTTCTGGCGGCATTGCGCTGCCAAGAATTCGTGCCCACTTGTTGCCTGGATCGCGGACGGATGACCGACCATCCGAGAGTTATCGTGTGCTGGTTCGAATCCGAATACCTACTGCCGTCACTGCTTGGCAGGCGGGATCGAAACCAGGCTGAGGGGAAATGTCCACGGCCATCAACTTGTCGCAACCATGGGGCACCGCTAACGTCGTGGTGTTTTGGAGCGCAGCACAAACCGGATTCCGCGTTCGGCGTTGAGCTGGATGGTCTTCTCCAGATCAATGCGGTCTAATTCTAAGCAATCCCGGCCACCGTACGTGGTCGTGTAGTGCAACTGACCGTCCTCCACCCAGTAGTACACGAGTCCGTACATAGAACCGTCGCGCAATTGTAGGAGCGTTACCGGCTGCTCACTCTTCGCCTCGTCCCCGGGCGCCGCATTGTTTGTTGCGGCATTTTGCGTGCTACCTCCGTTTCCGGTTAAGTCAGCGGAACCGGAGGGCTGTCCTGGGCTCGCTTTTGGCGGGGGGGCTGCCGTGGAATCGTCAGGCACGTAGTCAAGCCTCTGGTCGTTGAATGGCAGGAATGCCGGGCTGCCGAAAAAGGACCCGGAAAATTCAGCGATGAAAAATGGGTCGAATAAGAATCCCCCAGCAAAGCAGTTGAAATCATCGTGGAAGGAGAAACGTTGGCGCGGAAACCCGAAGTCCGCGCATCCGCCCAGTCCGAATCCGGGCCGGGGAGGGAAGAACAGGATCCCGTCGCCGAACGGAAAATCATTGAGGGGCCGGTGATGGACTCTGAAGCGTGCAGGTGCAGAGACGATCTGCGGTCCCGGGAGCTGCACGACTTTCCCGTGCAACACCGCCGCGCCGGCGAGGGGCGGCCCTGCGTCATGCGCGGAACTAGCCGCTTCGCCGTGGTGGCCGAAGAAGTGACCGAACGAATGGCCAAGTGCGTGGCCAACGCCCCTGCCTGATGAAGGTCCGGAAGAACGACCAGAAGAGGACCAGCCGCGGCCGCCGTGCCCGCTTGACCCGCTATGACCGCCTGGCCCCGCTCCGCTCCCTGATCCACCCGGACGAGCATGCAAGCCCATAGCTGCCAACAACGCTGCAAGCATCACAACCGCCGCGCGCGTCCAAAGCTTCATGCCGAAAATCCCCTGCCCCCGTCAGCTTACTCGACATGGCTAAGCATTTCCACTCTGGATCGGGCGGCGCAGGGGAGAGCGCACTCGAAATGTAGCGTGTGATGCAGCGATTCGCCGCAACTCGCGGCGTCCCAGCAACCCGCCGTGCGGGGTTCCAAATGAAAGTCATGTACACAGCGGTAACGGCAGGGCTGGTTCGCCTATTCGGCTCGGCGACTGTCCACGGAGTCAAATTGGCGCCTTTGGGGCAACCTCCATACCACTTCCGGGTTGCCGGCGATTGGTCTCCCGAATTGCAAGCTGTCAACGATAGGCGACCAGAAGGCGCATCGAGTCAACATCGGCCAGCTGCTGTTAACACCTTGCATGGCAATCGCGTCTCCGATAATTGGAAATCGCGGGATAGGAAGCGGTGTTCATGTCGAAGTCGTCACGTATGGGTCGTTTTTCCCAACATCGCGGCAAAATGCCAGCCATTTTCCTGTGTGCCATCCTTCTTCATGCCTGCGGAGTTGCCAGGTCGCAGGACAAGGAAGGCGTCGACGTCAGCGCGCGGATTCGTGACGCCGCCCTGAACCACTCGCAGATTATGGATATGGTTGGTTATCTGACCGATGTCGTCGGCCCTCGGTTGACCGGCTCGCCCAACCTCATGAGAGCCGAACAGTATTCCCGCGACAAGCTTCGTGAATGGGGCCTCGCCAATGCGCGTTTGGAAGCCTGGGGGCCTTTCGGCCGCGGCTGGTCGGTTGAGGATTTCAGCGCGAAAATACTGCCGCCCGGTTTCACCCCACTAATCGCCTATCCGAAGGCGTGGAGCCCAGGCACGAACGGCGCCATCCGCGGTGAGGTCATCTTCCTCGACGTAAGAAACGCTGCCGACCTTGACAGGTACAAGGGCAAGCTCAAAGGCAGCATCGTCCTCTTCTCACCTGCCAGGCAGATCGACCCGCTCTTCGATCCTCCAGCGCAAAGGCAAAGCGACGAAGAGTTGCTACGCCTCGCCAATGCACCCCCTCCAGACCCGCACCAGCCGTTTCAATTTACGCCCGAACAGCGCGCGGCTGAAGTACTCAACTATCTCAAATGGCAGTTGGTGCAAAACGAAGGCGCGGCGCTTGTATTGCAACCGTCGGTAAGCGACGGGGGCACAGTTTACGTTACCTCTGCCACAGTTCCGTATCCGCCCGATGTGCCTTTCGCAAAACGCGTGCGAGCCTGGGACCCTAGCAAGCCGGTGGTAACGCCGCAGGTAAATGTCGCCGCCGAGCAGTACAACCGCATCGTGCGTCTTGTCGCGCGCGGTATTCGCGTCGAGCTCGAGGTGAATATCTCCGTGCGTTTCTATGACGACGACCCCATGAGTTACAACGTGATCGGAGAAATCCTTGGCACGGATTTGAAGGATGAGGTTGTCATGGTCGGAGGATGCATCGACTCCTGGCATGCAGGCACGGGCGCCACGGACAACGCCGCCGGTGTCGCCACCGCGCTTGAGGTCATGCGCATCTTGCAATCGTATGGACTAAAGCCTCGACGGACCGTGCGCATCGGGCTTTGGAGCGGCGAAGAGCAGGGGAGCCTTGGCTCTCGCGCCTATGTGGCTGCGCACCTTGGAAGAAAGATAGACGCGTCGGATACTCAATCGGGCGGGACGCGATTTGAATTTAAGCCTGAGTACGAGAAGTTCGACGCCTACTTCAATTTCGACTATGGCACGGGTCGCATCCGCGGAGTATTCTTGCAGGGCAACGAGGCCGTACGGCCTGTCTTTCGCGAATTGCTTGAGCCATTCAAGGACCTCGGGGCCTCCACTCTTTCGATTGCCGAAATGGGTGGTGATCATGCGTCGTTCGACGACATCGGCCTGCCGGGTTTCCAGTGGATCCGCGACTATATGGAGGGCAACCACACGCGTGCAGCGCACACTAACATGGACACCTACGATCATGTAGTCGAAGGGGAGCTCAAGCAATCAGCAGCCGTCGCGGCGTTTTTCGTCTACAGGCTCGCCATGCGAGATGAAAAACTCCCTCGCAAGGTGCCTTCGCATTGATCAAATCTCGTGTTCCTAACAGATGACAAGGGCAACTCGGAAGCAACTCCACTTGATGTCTGGTTAGTTCGTGATCGGAAGAGTCCTCGTACGGTCCTCCTTCGGTTCCCGCGCAGATTATAAGATCGAATCTATTTCGAACAGCATCCTGCATCCTTTGCACCCTAGGGGCGTATCCATTGAAGTTTTGTCTTTAGTTCCTCAAAAGCGTTGAATGCGATGGGACAAATGGCAACATTATCAATCACGCCGATCAGCCGAGATGCGAAGCCCGGTTGTTCCAGGTGAGGAAACGACCTGCAAACTTCTGGCCTGTTCTCGTAAATGGAACAGAACTTTCCATTTAGCATCGGACAGGGCGGATTTACCACGCCCTCCGACATGAATTGCTTCTGAAACGCTTCTATCGACTGGCCAAGCGTTTTTGCGATAGTGTGAAGCTCACTCTCTTGAATTCGACCTGCAATGATCGGCAGCAATTTGCACACTGCGTGCAGTCGATGAGGCCGAAGTATTTCTGACTCAAGCTTTTGACGCGGCCATCGATGTCATTCGGAGCGTGCTGCTTTAGCCACGATCGAAATTCCCAGTTCTCATCGTCGCGCTGCTGTGAAAGCTGCCGGATTCTTGTCAGATCTGTCTCAATTGTTGGAACCGTGACCCGTTTCCGCGTTTTCATGATGGCCTCAGGTCGTGAGCCTGCCCAACGCTCAAGCGATAACAGCGGGATTGCTCGGCGACAAGGGAATTATCGCTAACAGCAGGCCCTTTGAAAATCGCGAAAATGCGGGCCACCTGGGTAGTAGGCCGCACTTGTCGGCCTTGACGTGCCAGCACAACCGGTCGATGCCGGTAAAGTGAGGATGCCCTGCCTTTAGTTGTTGAGAACGAGAAGCAGCGGCTCTCGCCCGAACTCGAATGGAGTTCGGGTTGCGAATCCCTTTTAGAGGAGAGAGCCGCCGTGAGAAACAAATACCAGAGGAAAGACCGCAAGTCCAATCACCAAAGTGGCGGGTTTAAACTTGCAACCAATCGATCCGCGTGCTACTGAACGAAACCAACATTTGGCGGCTGCCCAGCGCCCTCCGGAGCTTCCTTGATGGGCCCGAACTGCGCTTCATAGCGCGAGATATTTTCTCCCAGCGCGCGCCAAATCCGTTTGGCGTGGCCCGGGCTGACGATCATGCTGCCCAGCAGCTTGCCTTGCGCGCCATTCGGGAAAATGTAAATAAAATTGAGCGTGAACTCTTCTAGATTGTGATGCAGCATCACCAAGTTGCTGTACTGCCCCTGCAGTTCCTTCTCGTCCGCTTTGATCTGCACCTGCCCCGGAACCTGCCGCTGCTCTTCCATCGTCTTCTCCCCTTAGTGGCCCGTTCATTTCACAGCTCTTTCGAAGGTATCACAGCACTTGTTGTTGCGCTCGCCCGGTGGATGCCGGGGCAGTCTATCGGGGTCCGCGTGATTGGAACAATCCCCCTCAGTCCTATTGACAAATTGTTGTGTTAATTCTAGTTTAGTATGGACGTTTACCGTAGTTAACAAAAAATCGGTTACTCAGTATCAGTAAAAAGAATCATGTCACCAACGTTCCCGCCCCAACTCGAAACAGGAACCGCCGCTGGCGTCGAAGCCTCCTCTGCTGGTTCCTCGCCTTCCGCGAGTTCCCGCGCGGCGAGTTTGCCCTCGCTTCCTGAATCCCATCGCTCTATTCCGATTTCACATACCGCTTCCTGGATTCGCAAAGTCCTTGCCTTTGCCGGTCCCGGCTACCTGGTCGCTGTCGGCTACATGGACCCCGGCAACTGGGCAACGGACATCGGCGGCGGCTCGAAATTTGGGTACACGCTGCTCAGCGTCATTCTGATCAGCAACCTCATGGCGATGTTTCTTCAGGCGCTTTCCGCCAAGCTCGGGATCGCCACCGGGCGGGATTTGGCGCAGGCTTGCCGCGAGCATTACTCTCGCCGCACTTCCATTGCTCTTTGGATCGTCTGCGAGATTGCCATTGCTGCGTGCGACCTCGCGGAAGTTCTTGGGTCCGCGGTCGCGCTCAAACTCCTCTTCGGTCTGCCGCTTCTTGCCGGCGTGATTATTACCGGGCTCGACGTTTTGATAGTGCTCGCACTGCAGGGTCGCGGCTTCAGGATCATCGAAGCGTTTGTCGTTACGCTCATTGCCACCATCGCCGGCTGTTTCGCCTACGAAATCTTTTTCTCGCATCCCATCTGGCGCGAAGCCGTTGCAGGGCTGATCCCGCGCGCGGAAATTCTCCGCAACCGCGAAATGCTGTACATCGCCATCGGCATCCTGGGCGCGACGGTCATGCCGCATAATTTGTATCTGCACTCCAGCATTGTGCAGACGCGCGCCTTTGGCGCCTCAATTCGCGACCGGCGCGAGGCCATGCGCTATGCCATTTTCGATTCCACGGTAGCTCTCGGGTTCGCCTTGTTCATCAACGCCGCTATCCTCATTCTTGGCGCCGCGGCTTTTCACACTCGCGGCCTACATAACGTTGCGGAAATCGCCGACGCCTACAAACTTCTCAGCCCTGTTCTCGGCGTGAGCCTGGCGAGCACGCTCTTCGCCTGTGCGTTGCTGGCTTCCGGGCAGAACTCAACGCTCACTGGCACGCTCGCCGGGCAGATTGTCATGGAAGGTTTTCTCCAGATTCGGCTCAAGCCTTGGCTGCGGCGCCTCATCACGCGCTCGATTGCGATTTTGCCCGCGGTCCTGGTGATTGGCATCGCGGGAGAAGGCAAAGTTACTTCGCTGCTTATCCTCAGCCAGGTGGTTCTCAGCTTTCAGTTGCCGTTCGCGGTAATCCCCTTAATCCAATTCACCGGCGACCGCAACAAAATGGGGGAATTCACGAACTCCCGCGTTACGGTGGTCATCGCCTGGATCGTTGCCGCAGCTATCCTCTTCTTTAACGCCGAACTCCTCTGGCTTATTTTCCGAGGCCAGTAGCGCCGCTTCTTTTTCCTCTCTATTAATTTTTGCGATTATTCGTTCTCTACGCACTCCGTGTCTCCGGTGAAATGGTTCGTCCTTTCTTTGTTTCGCCCTCAAATGCGGTGTGCGAAAATTTTCCTATGCCCATCCAATCGCAAAACGCAGTTCGCGCACGGAAACTTCTTCTAGGCTTGATATTCGTCACGCTCTGTGTTGTGGCAGTCTTTGCATACTATGAAAATAGGCCGTGGAAAGTGCCCGAAGAAGCCAAACGCCGGCCCAATCCCATCCGGCCTTCGGCATCAGCTTTGGCCGCCGGCCGCTCAATCTATTTGGACAAATGCGCGCAATGCCACGGCCAAACCGGAAAGGGCGATGGACCAGACGCCGCCAGCTACTATCCCTCGCCCACGAGCCTGGTCGATGCCAAGCACATGAGCAGCGTTACCGACGGCGAGATTTTCTATCAAATCAGCCAGGGCAGAAAGCCGATGCCTGCGTTTAAAAGGAGGCTCCTCGAAGAGCAGCGGTGGGAGCTCGTTCTTTACGTTCGTTCGCTTGCCCCTGTTCCGCCTTCTGGTCGCTAACCGAACACAGTTCTTCGTTTTTCCAGAAGCCGCGTCTCCCGCATTTCTAAAATCTTGCTTAGCGATTTATCCTCTCCAAGGACGCGATTAACGCAGGGATCGATTCCATCGGGCACTCGAACCTGATGGTGGAGTGGGGAATGGAATCGGATCGATGCGACTCAAGCCGCGACTATCAAAGTGGCCGATCTTCTCGGCTGGGCTAGCAAGGTCGGCGCTATCGAGCTGGGGCACTTTGCGGACATCATCGCTGTCGACGGCGCCCCGCTCTGGAATGTCCGTTTGCTGGAATCGGTGAACTTCGTGATGAAGGGCGGCGCGGTCGTACGGAACGATGTGGCCTCAAAGTAGAGCGTAAATTGTGCGCATCAAATAAAGAAGGCCTGCAAGGGCTGGCCTTCTTTATTTTTTCTCTCCGTGAACCGGAGCTAAGTTGCTCTTTGTTCTACGCGGTCGCTGCTTTGACTTGCGACAACGCTGCGGCGACTTCCTTCAAATCCGGCACGACCGGAATGTCGTAGTCCTTCGACCACGCCACTTTTCCGGCCTTATTGATGATTATGATCGAACGGCCGGTGATGCCTTTGTCGGCGAGGAACACCCCGTACTTGTCGCTCATCGCGCCGCGGGGCTGAAAATCCGCCAGCAGCGAATACTTGATGCCCATCTTTTCCGCATAGGCTTTATGCGACCAGATGCTGTCTACGCTTATGCCCAAGACTTCCGCGTCCAGCGTGTCGAACGACCTCATGTCATTCACCATGCAAGCGTGCTCCGACGTGCAAGTCGGGCTCCAATCCAAGGGATAGAACATCAGCACGACGTTCTTTTTCCCCGCGAAATCCGACAACTTCACTTCCTTCTTTTCCTGATTCATCAGCGTAAAATCCGGCGCCGTTTGTCCTACAGCGATACTCATGTTGTTGTCCTCTCTTTCCTCTAAAATCCATCAAGCATCTTACCCAATACACGTCGTGCCCGCCAAATTCTTGCCGGGCCGCGCGCAGGCCGCATTTCTATGCTTCAGCTTTTCGGAATCCACACGAAGTGCTGCATGTGGCTCTTCTTGATTTCGCATTTACTTACGTCGACGTCTTCGTCCTCCCATACCTCGCTTTCGCCTTCGATTCTGGCTGGCGTAAGAGCAGTGATTCTCGATGTGAATTTGAACTTGCACCATTTCGCGCGGTTTTTCGAATCCGCAAATGGCAAGTTGGACCGGCATTTCCCGACCCAGGCGTCATCCTGTTGGGAATAGCCGCATCGCACGAAGGCACCTTCATCAACTTGGGACTCAAAGGCAGGCGGGAATACTTTTTCAGCCTCCAGGCGGTGAGCGCCGCTCGTAATTTTGTAACTTATGCCTGACGTTGCGCTGGTCCAGAGCTGTACGGTGGTAGATTGCGCCAACGCGATGGGGGAAAGCGCAAGGGCTGCGATGGCAAGCCGACGACTCATCCTTACCAGCCTCCGTGTATCAGGGAAAACATTTCAGCGCACGGCGGCATGATTGTCCACCGCCGATTTGAAACGGTCCTTCCCTCGAACAATTCACGAAAAATGGACGCGAGAAGAAAGGTCTCCCGAATCGCGAAATTTTTGGATTGCTCGGTTTCCTCTGCTTTCTTTACTTCCTCGCGAGCGCTACACTACGCTTCATCTGGCAACCTTCTCGATGTCTACCGAAGCCATTCGCCGAGCGCCGATGATGCCGCTACGAGATCTCGTCGCCCTCTATCTCTCCGCCGCCGGTGAGTTTGGCAAGCCCGTTGCTCTCGCCGCGCTTCAACTTTCGAAAGAAGAAACGGAGCGGCTTTTTTCTTCGTTCGACGAGGATTATCACATTAGCCGTTTCTTCCATTTTTCCGAAGCCGATGGTGTCAAATTCTTGATCGACGGGATTCCCGCCACACATGTGTCCATCGATCCGGAAGTCAATTCCATCCTTTAGTAGAGGCTGCGGGATGGAGACGCGGTGGCAGGGAAGTCACTCCGGCAATGCAGATTGCCGCTGCTGCAGAAAGCGGCGGACGGCGGGATCGCGCTCGAGAGCGATAGCGATTTCGTAGGTTTGGCGGGCTTCGCCATGTGCGCCGGTTTTTGTCAGCAACTCCGCGCGCGCGGCCCAGTAGGGCTGGTATTCCGAGAGGCGCGCGTCGGCGGAAACGTCCGGCATGGCGTTGAGCGCCGCGCTAGCGCCTTCGAGTTCTGCAATGGCGAGGGCGCGATTGATGGCGACGACCGGCGACGCAGAGATCACCCACAAGGCATCGTAGAGTTGCACGACGTCGTCCCAATTGGCGCGGCCTGTGCGGCGACGAGAAACATGCGCGGATTGCAGCGCAGCCTCGAGTTGATAGCGGCCAATCGATCCCAAAGTGCTGGCGCGAAGGAGAAGCGCTTCGGCTTCCTCGATCATGTTCCAGTCCCAGAGCGCAGGATTCTGCTCGGCGAGAGGGACGAATTCGTCGTCCGCGTTGCGGCGCGCGCGGCGGCGGGCTTCCGCATGAAGCATGAGTGCAAGCAGGCCAAGGGCTTCCGGCTCCTGCGGCAGCATTTCGGCCACGAGTCTGGCGAGAAAAAACGATTCCTCGATAAGATCGCGGCGGACCACATCGGTGCCGCCAGGGTCAGACCAACCTTCGGCAAAGGCGGCGTAAATGGTTTCGAGTACGGTGTCTATTCGGTTGGGGAGCTCCTCGCGCTCCGGAACGCGAAACGGAATGCCCGCTTGGCGGATTTTGTCTTTGGCGCGAACGAGCCGCTTGCCCATGGCCGCAGGAGACGCGAGAAACGCTGAGGCGATCGTCGCTGCATCGAGGCCGAGGACAACTTGAAGGATGAGCGGCGCTCGAATGCCGGCGTCGATCGCAGGATGAGCGCACGCAAACATCAGCGCGAGGCGCTGATCCGGGATTTCCGATTCGACTGCGGCCGCATCCAGTCCTTCGGCCATGACGCGCAGTTGCTCGCCGGCAATTTGATGACGGAGTCGTCCTCGGTGCATATCGATCGCCTTTCGCCGGGCAACGGTCAGCAGCCACGCTTCCGGATTTGACGGACAGCCGTTGCGCGGCCAATCAGCCAGAGCCGAAGCGAAGGCTTCCGAAAGCGCGTCCTCGGCCGCCGCCACATCGCGCGTACGGGCAGCAAGAAACGCCACTAGCTTGCCGTAACTGCTGCGCGCGACCGCTTCCGCCGTGCTGCGCGCCTGCGCGTCACCTTCGCTGGAGCTCATGCGTTCTCCCGAAACTTAGGAAATGCTTGCAGGCATAGGTTTTCTTCCCGTTCTCCACTTCGCGTCTTGCTGCAAGCTCTCTTCAACGCGGAACTCGGTGATCCTGCGGATCAAAGCAAGAGGAAGGGGCTTATCCAGCGGAAACTGGATCGACGAGCTACCCGTAACAAATTTTGAAAGTTCTTTCGCAAAGGCTTTTACAGCTGTTGGCGTGGGGTAGAAACCAATGTGATGTTCGAACGCAGCGAACGTGACCAGAATCCTGTGATAGGAGAAAGCAGGCACTCCCCACTTCAGGCTCTCTTTGGCTCCAGGCGCGGCTCTGCGAATACAGGCACGCATTTCAAGCAGTTTCTTGCGGGCCTCTTTAGGCGCTTCATTGATGTATTCGGCGATACTCGCGGGCCGGGCTGTTTTTGGAGTCATCGTTTTACTCCGTGCAGATTCCACGCTGTTCCTTCAGGCAACAGGCTGGTAGCACGCGAAAACGGTTCCATTGCCGAAGGTGCGCGAACTCGCCAGCTTCAAGTTCAGCTTTCCCTTGACGCCTTCGAAAAGTGTGCGGCCTTTGCCAAGAACGATGGCGTTCACGGCGAGCTGGTATTCGTCAATCAAACTTTGCTGCGCCAACTGAGAAACGATGGTACCACTCCCCAGAATTACCATGTCGGGGCCGGACTCTTGCTTCAACTTGCGGACCTCCGCAGCTAGGTCACCCTTGATCAGCTCGGTGTTGCTCCACGAAGCGTTATCGAGCGTTCGCGAGAACACGATCTTGGGTATTTCGTTCATCCCTTTGGCGACGATGGGAGAATTCTGGAGCGCCTTAGGCGTCGGCCAGTAGCTTGCCATGAGTTGGTAGGTAATCCTGCCGAAGACGAGCACACCACTGCCGCTGGCATTCCCGCTGACGAAAGTGTTCCACTCCGCATCATTTTTGTGGGCCCAGCTCATGTCGCCCTGGTCGTCCACAAAGAAGCCATCCAGAGACACCATATTGAAAACGATCAATTTGCGCATGAATCTTCTCCTTTATTTTTGTTGAAACGTGATTTCGAGACTTACGCCGATGTGCGGCTTACTCTGGCTTCACGAAATCGAGGATGTTCCTGGTCAGCCAGGTTCCTTCAACGACTGGACGCACCTCGACGACACCGTGCTGTGCGCTCGGGGAGCGAGCTGCCCAGGCAATGGCTGCATCAAGATCGGCCACCTCGATGATATGAAAGCCGCCAAGCTGCTCTTTCGAGTCGGCGTAGGGCCCGTCAAGCACTTGAGTCTTGTCGCTGCGGACCCGCACGGTCGTCGCTGATGAGGTCGGCTGCAGGCCTCGGCTGTCTTTCAGCACGCCAGCTTTCGCCATCGCCTCCATGTAGGCTTTATAAGCGCCCAGCCAGTGGATTTGCTCGTCCCTTGTCAATTCCGGCCAGCCGGCTTCGCCAACGTAGTCCATCAAGATATATTTCATTTGCAGCCTCCACTGTGGGTTTTGAGCGCATATTTTGTCCTGCTACTAGGATGACGTTCGGAAACCCGCGATTTGGACAGCCAAGCCAAAATTCTTTTCTGGGGACAGTGTGCCATATCGCCTACGCCCCCACTACTGATAGCAAGGCGGCCGCCGCTGGCTTCAGGAGCGCCTCGAGTGCAAAAATCAGGCAGGGATGGCCTAGCAGCACGGTGGCGACCTTTACGGTGATACCGACAAACAGCAAAGCTCCTCGAATGCTCATTGCCAGTCTCCAAGACTGCGATGTGTGTATCGCAGGCATAATCTCTTGCTACTAGATTGACGTTCCAGAGCGGGTGGTTTGGACAGCCATAGCCGGCTATTGGAGATTTGCAGCCTGAGACTATTCTCTGAATTAGCCGTTCCGCCGAGTCTTGGATATAATCCGTCTGCCACAATTTAGTCTTTTAATTATTCGCTGCCACTCTGGAGGTCCCTAGATGGCTGGTTCGCCAACCCTCTTGCCCGAATCGCGGCTCGGAAGCACGCTGCGCCGCGACGCTTGGTGGGTCGAAATCCTGCCCGTGGTTTTTCTTCTGGGCGGCTTTGGACTTTACGCCACGCTGCGCGCCTTTGAAGGCAAATTTTATGAATGGGGGCCGTACCTTTCCCCGTTTTATTCGCCGCTGATCGATCCTTTGCATCATTGGTGGAAATTTTCTCCGGCGCTGCTCATCCTCGCGGGGCCGCTCGGGTTTCGCGCTACGTGCTATTACTACCGCAAGGCTTACTACCGCGCGTTTTTTTTCGATCCGCCGGCATGCGCTGTGGGTGAACCTGCCAATCGCAAGTATCAGGGGGAAACGAAGTTTCCTTTCATCCTGCAAAATATTCACCGCTATTTTTTTTACCTGGCGGTCGTGTTCATCCTGTTTCTCTGGCACGACGCTATTGTGTCCTTCAACTTCGACGGTCACTTTGGCATCGGCGTCGGCACACTTGTCCTGACTACGAACGTCATCTTGCTCACGCTCTACACGTTTTCCTGCCATTCGCTTCGCCACCTTGCCGGAGGCAAACTCGATTGCTTCTCTTGCGCCACTTTCGGCAAGCCCCGCCACGCTGCCTGGCGCGGCGTCACTTTTCTCAACGAGCGCCACATGCTTTTGGCCTGGTGTAGCCTGATCTCCGTCGGCTCTGCCGACTTTTACGTGCGGCTGGTGGCCAGCGGCGCTATACATGACCTGAGGATCCTGTGACCACTAGCTACGAGACCCGCGAACACGACGTTCTCATCATTGGCGCCGGCGGCGCAGGATTGCGCGCTGCCATTGAAGCTCTTGCGAAGGGCTGCTCCGTCGGCGTGGTTTGCAAATCGCTTCTAGGAAAAGCGCACACCGTCATGGCCGAAGGCGGCATCGCCGCCGCGATGTGCAACGTCGACACCGACGATGGCTGGAAGCCGCATTTCCGCGACACCATGCGTGGTGGAAAATACCTGAACAACTGGCGCATGGCGCAGCTTCACGCCCAGGAAGCTCCCGACCGCGTGCGAGAACTGGAACAGTGGGGCGCGCTTTTTGATCGCACCGACAAAGGCGCGATTCTCCAGCGCGCGTTTGGCGGCCACACCTACAAACGGCTCTGCCACGTCGGGGACCGCACCGGGCTCGAGATGATTCGCACGTTGCAGGATCGCGGTGTGCAGCTCGGTTTCGACGTTTACATGGAGTGCACCGTCACGCGGCTCCTCACCGACGGCGGCCGCGTCTCCGGAGCCTTCGGTTACTGGCGCGAAAATGGGCGCTTCATCGTTTTCAAAGCGAAGTCGGTCGTCATCGCGACCGGCGGCATCGGAAAAGCGTGGCCTGTCACGTCCAATTCTTGGGAGTACACCGGCGACGGGATGACGCTTGCTTACGAAGCCGGCGCCGAGCTGATGGACATGGAGTTTGTGCAGTTTCATCCGACGGGCATGGTTTGGCCGCCTGGTGTGCAGGGACTTCTCGTCACCGAAGCGGTGCGCGGCGAAGGCGGCATTCTGCGTAACAAACTTGGCGAGCGTTTCATGGAAAAGTACGACCCCAAGCGCATGGAACTCTCCACGCGCGACGTAGTCGCTCGTTCGATCTACACGGAAGTGAAAGAAGGCCGCGGCACGGAGCACGGCGGCGCGTATCTGGACATCTCTCACAAGCCCGCGGAGTACGTGAAGAAAAAGCTTCCCAGCATGTATCACCAATTCAAGGAACTCGCTGACGTGGATATCACGAAAGGCCCCATGGAAGTGGGTCCCACGTGTCACTACGTCATGGGTGGCATTCGCGTCGACGCAGAGACGGCGCAGTCCACTTTGCCGGGGCTCTTCGCCGCAGGTGAGGCTGCTGCCGGTCTTCACGGTTCGAATCGACTGGGCGGAAATTCGCTTTCCGATCTGCTCGTTTTTGGCCGTCGCGCCGGGATGGCTGCTGCGGATCACGCGAAGCGCGTTTCCCATGGCGGAGTTTCCGAGGCGCAGATCGCGGAAGCTGAAAAAGAACTGCTCGCGCCGTTTTCCAACACTGGCGCCGAAAGTCCCTACGCCGTTCACCGCGATCTGCAAAAGGTAATGCAGAGCCTCGTCGGGATTTTCCGCACCGAGGAAGATCTGAAAAAGGCCTTCGAAGAGCTTGAGCAATTAAAGGCCCGTGCCGCAAAAGCCAGCGTCGAAGGCTCGCGCCTCTTCAATCCCGGCTGGCATCTTGCACGCGAACTGAAATCCCTGCTGACGGTTTCCGAAGCCGTGGCGCTCAGCGCGCTAGCCCGTACGGAAAGCCGCGGCGCGCACAGTCGGATCGACTTCCCGAATTACGATCCCGTCTGGGAGAAAAAACACAACCTGATCGTTCGCGAAGGCGCGGAGATGAAGCGCCGCGAATCTCCCGTCGAGCCCATGCCGGAAGATTTGAAGCAGTTCGTAATGGCTGATTAGATTTTGCGGAAACGCGGTGCTCGCGGCAGTTTTGCAGGGGTGGGGCATTAGTCTGGCGAGTGTCACAGCAATTTCGGGCTGAGCGGTCCGAGGCAGTTTGGAGAACTCATCGATGCCTGACGCAACGTTACGAATCTTTCGTGGTGAAGGCGCCGCCGGCGGCCAAGCGGTCGACTATAAAGTCCCAATCGCACCGGGTATGGTCGTGCTCGACGCGCTCCACTACATCCAGGGCCATCTCGCGCCCGATCTCGCCGTGCGCTGGAACTGCAAAGCCGCGAAGTGCGGTTCGTGCTCCGCGGAAGTTAACGGTCGGCCGCGCCTGACGTGTAAAACGCGCGTGGACTCGTTGCCGATCGACCAGCCCATCACCGTCATGCCGATGAAGTCTTTTCCTCGCATCAAAGATCTCGTCACGGACGTTTCCTGGAATTACGCCGTCAATAAGAAAATTCCCGCGTTCCGGCCGCAGCAGAACACGGACTGGAAAATTTCTCAAATTGACGTCGACCGCGTCCAGGAATTCCGCAAGTGCATCGAATGTTTTCTCTGCCAGGACGTCTGCCACGTCCTTCGCGAGCATGACGAAAGGAAAAAGTTCGGTGGCCCGCGCTTCTTCGTTCGCGTCGCCGGCCTGGAACTTCATCCGCTCGATGCCCTCAATCGCACGGCGCTGCTCAAGGACGATCTCGGTATCGGCCTCTGCAACATCACGAAATGTTGCACCGAGGTCTGTCCGGAGGATATTCACATCACTGACAACGCCATCATTCCGCTCAAGGAGCGTGTCGTCGACCAGTTCTACGATCCGTTAACAATGCTGTTTCGCAGAGTCTTCGGTAAGTAGCACACTGGAGTGACACAGACTGAAGTCTGTGTCACCTGCGGGCCACGAAAACAGGAGGTCCCATGCCGCACCAACTCAAATCCATTTCCAAGGCCGGAATTCCCGAAGCCATCGCCAAAGCCGAGCTCTACCGCTACCTCAATGAACCCGAGGAAGCCGAATCCATCTGCCGCGATATCCTCGTTGTCGATCCCGATCATCAGCTCGCTCGCCGCATGCTCGGCCTGGCCATCACCGACCAGTTCACCGGCCTCGCCGCCGACCGCTACTCAGAAGTCCAATCCATCTTTCAATCTCTCCGCGATTCCTACGAGCGAAACTACTACACCGGCCTGCTCCACGAACGGCGCGCCAAAGCCCAGCTTCAGTCCGGTTGTTCCCCTCACATTCTTCTTCCGCTCATTGAAGAGGCCCTGCGCTGCTTCGCCGAAGCCGAAAAAATCCGCCCCGCAGGCAATGACGACAGCATCCTGCGTTGGAATCGTTGCGTTCGGTTGCTAGAGTCCCGTCCCGAATTTCACGCCGTGCACCCCGGCCCCGCCGCCTTCGATAGCGAAGACGCTCCGCCCGTCAACATTTCTGTCCGCCGTCACTCGTAATTGTTTCTTTCTCCGATGTCTGTGCAGAGCATCCGTTCCGGGTGTGCCAAGTGTTCGTTCCCCAAGTCTTGAAGAGAGTCGCGGAAGCCCGGTGCGGGAACACTAGGGGCGGTGGCGGAGTCCAATAGATAAGAGACCGTGCCGCCGAAAACATTAGCGAAAGCGGTGCGTCGCCGCCACTTTTTTGCATGAAATTCCCAGCGCCCTGTAAACGGATCGTGTTCGCTCGTCGCATCCTCCAAGAGGAACGTCGTTGCTGCCGTGCGAGATTCAGCTGCGTTGCTTATAGGAGCACAGTCGCCTCGGCGCTAAATATCAAGTAGTATAATTGACGCGATGCAGCGGCGTATTGCACTTTCCCTCTTCTTGCTCGCCGCGCTTTCTTCCGCCTGCCGCGCCCGCGATTCCGTGGTCGTCAAAATCAAGGAATTCGGTCTCGGAGGGATCTTCTCAACCAGTACCCTCAGCACCCTGGTGGAAGTCGAAGCTCGCAACGTTACCGACGGTCCGCTTTCCCTGAACCTGTCGGTGGCGGAATTAAATCTCGATGCGGAAGCGCTTCCTGCATCCGAGACGATGGAGATTCCGGTAACACTAGCCCGCGGCGAAGAGCGCACCTTCGATGTTCCCGTCCATGTTTTCCCGCTTGACCGCGGTGTTCTTTTCGTTGAGGCCCTCGACGCCAGCGGTCGCATATTGGGGCGAGCCGGTCGCCGTGTCGGACTGAATACGCCGGGCACGGTTATCGCGCTTCTTTGCGCCAGTCCTGAGGTTTGCCGTTCCCTGCAGCAATCCATTTTGCTCAGCGGGACTGCGGAAGAGCAGACGCGTAAATCGCAATCCGTTCGACTAGTCCAGGTTGCCGAGCCTCCCTCTGTCGATTGGGCTTATTGGCCGGCCACCACCGTTATCGTTGCACTTCCCATCGCCAAGCTTTCCGCAGCTCAACGGCAGGCGCTTGAAATCTATATGCATTGGGGCGGCGCGATTGTACTGCTTGAAGATCAGGCTGCCGACGGTCCCTCGCTGCTCTCCGCTTCTTCCACTGCGTCCAGCGGGACAAGCGCGCACGCTTCGGGCAGCGCGCGTTTCCTGGAGCTGTATCGTGCGCGCGCTAAAGAAGGACAATACGTTCCCGTCGGCGACGGAAAATTCATCGGCTTTCGTTCCATTTCCAGCCAGAGTCTCGCAGGCTATTTCCGTCCCATGGGCTTTAGCGGCGACACGCCGCCCGAGCTTCGTCGCCAATGGACAGGTGAGTATGGGACACAAGCACCAGGCCAGAGGGCGGACGAACGGCAGTGGCTTATGCGCCGTCTGGGTACCTCTTTTCGCTTTCCCACTTTCCTCGAACTGCTTCTCTGGGTTGTTGGGTATCTCATTCTTGTCGGAATTGTGAATTTTGTCGTTCTTCGCCGCATCGGGCGCCCAGAGTGGGGATGGATCTCCATTCCCGCGCTGGCTATTTTGTTTTCTTTGCTTCTCTACATGGTGAGTGCCCGCAATCATCCGAGAAATTTCGGTCTCGACGAAATCGTCGAATTCCACATGGACCCGTCCAGCCCAATCGCTCTTCTCAAAGCCAGGGTTCGCGTCTCCGCGCCGGTGCGTTCCAGAGTCGCGCCCGTCCTTCCCGCCGGACTCAATTATGAATATGCCCAGCGGCAATCGGACGTTTCCAACGAAGGTCTGATTGCGCAGGCCGCCGGAGAAGGCATTTGGAAGATCACGCTCGGCGACACTTGGGAAACGCAATTTACTCTGCGCAGATGGTCTTTTCGCGATGTCGATTTCCAGGGGCATCGAGTTTTTGCAGGCAACATCTATCGCGACGCATCCGGCCATTTTCACAATGATTCCGGGCTCAACTACCGGCAAGCGATCGTTGTGGATCGCGACGATGTTTTTCTGCTCGGTGATTTCCCCAGCGGCGCGGTTGTCGATCTTGGCCACGCGCAGCGTCTTCCTTACGCTCAGGAAACTGGTCGTCAGCTCCCCAACAATCAAGCCTATCCGGGGCCGCCGTTTGCCTTTCGCCAGACCGAAGGCGGCTGGCATACCTCCGAAGAGCAGCTTCGGCTCTACGAGAAGGAACAAAAATCTCTCATGGGTCAGCCGTTCTCTCTCTTGGAGCTTATTCGAGGATGGTCTCCCGTTGGCGAGGATGTTTTCGCCGATACCAAGGCGGTTTTCTTCGGCCTGACCACAGAAGCGTCTTTGGGGGCGGCCCTCCGGGATCGTTCACCGGACCACAAGACTTTTTGCCTGACGATCGTGACGTTCAAGGAATGGCCATGATCGAAGTCGAATCCCTTCGTAAACTATTTCGCGGCGGCCGCGGGCTTGACGGGTTCTCGCTTCATCTTGAGAGCAACGAGCTGGTGGGATTGGTCGGTCCCAACGGTGCCGGGAAGACTACGCTTATCAAAATCCTTTCCACTTTGCTGCCGCCGAACTCCGGAGTAGCTCGCGTGGCAGGCCGTGACATTCGTTCCGATCCTCGCGGCGTCCGTGCCTCGGTGGGTTATCTCCCGGACGTCGCTGGCGTGTATCAAGACATGCGGATTCGTGAATTCCTGGAATTTTTTGCGGACGCTTTCCGCCTAATGGAACCCAATCGCAGCGTCGCCATTGAGCGTGCGTTAACGCGTTCCGGTCTCGCGGATCGCCCCGACGATTTCGTTGAGCATCTCTCGCTCGGCTGGAAACAGCGTCTTTTGCTGGCTAAGACGCTGCTCCACGACCCCAAAGTGCTGCTCCTGGATGAACCCGCCACCGGCCTCGACCCGCTAGCCCGCATCACGCTTCGCGAGCAATTGAAACGGCTGCATAGCGAAGGCGTCGCCATCCTTATTTCCTCGCACATTCTCAGTGACCTCGAGGATATTTGCACGCGCATCGTCTTTATCGCCGACGGAAAAAACGTCGCCGAGGCTGCCACCGGCGCTGCCGAAGGATCAACCGCTCCCTCCATCCGGTGCGAAGTGGAATTCGAGGGCCCTGCCGATGCGGTTGATCCGCATTTGAAAGACGCACCGGACGTCCGCGTTCTGGAAAAACGCGATCGGCTGTTCATCATCGAGCTGCCAGGTGGACGTGCGGAGGCTTCGGCGTTTCTTCAGAAGCTGCTTGCCGCCGGTGTGCTAATCACGCACTTCGATGCGCGCGGCCTCAACCTCGAGGACAGGTACCGCCGCGCGTTTGGGGGGCAAACTCGATGAGCCGCCTGGTTACCAATCCGATGATCCTCAAGGAACTGCGGCAGCGCTTGCGCGAGGGCCGCGCGTGGCTTCTCCCCACACTTTATCTGCTTGTACTTGCGGGGACCGTTTCTTTCGCCTATTACGCCGCCACGGACCCGGAGATGGGCGGCAGCCGGGGGGAATTGCAAGGCGCGGATATCGGCGAAGTCATCTTCCTGACGGTTGTGTTCACGCAGCTTGTCGTTTTGCTTTTGATGGCGCCGGTTTTTAGCGCCGGCTCGCTGACCATCGAAAAAGAGCAGAGAACCTTTGCCGGTTTGCTTACCAGCCTGCTCACCGCGCCCCAGATTTGGTGGGGAAAATTTGTTGCTGCGCTGCTCTATCTGCTGCTGCTTCTTTTCAGTGCGCTGCCCTTGCTCACGCTTGCGCTTGCTTTCGGCGGCGTGGAGCCGACGGAGCTTCTTAAAGCAGTTGGCTCCACGGTCCTCGTCCTGGCCAGCATCTGCACGGTGGGCCTGTGGTGTTCTTCCATGTTTCGCCGCAGCGTCCACTCCACGGCCGCGGCTTATGGGTTTGTCCTTGTACTCTCTATCGTGACCGCGGTCGTCTTCGGGTTCCTGGTTGCTCACTGGGAAAGCAACAATTTCGCGGCGAGAGGGGAAGGGCCTCCAGCCCACATTCAAGCGCCTCTCTTTCTCAATCCCTTCTACCCGTTGCTCGCTCTGGTCGGAAGCGGTGGCTTCGGCCAATTCTCTTATCCGGTTTCCTCCTGGCTTCTCTTTACGGCGCTTGGGTGCCTTGCGGCGGCTTTCTCGATGCGGCGCATCCAGCGCTCCGGCGAGCAACTCTGATTTTTTCATGGAATTACTTCACGGTTCTAAGGATACGCCGGAATAGGGTGCCCCAGTCAGTTCGATCTCGCTGTTCGTCCGGCGAATACCGCCAGCGGCCGGCCTGAAGTCGACCCGTCTTTCATCGCTGCGCCACCGCCCGGTACCGCCCTGTCCCCTGTCTTCGCGCCAGGAGTGCCCATCTCAATCGCCCGCCGCACGGCGCTCATTGGCGCGTCATCCTTCAGCACGACCGTTCCGCCATTCGCCTCCACGCCCAAATCTTTCCACATCGCCGCGAGATCGACCTGGACCGGCGTCCCCTTCCACTCCGCGTACAATTTCTCCAGCACATCCAGTCCCACTGCGCTATCGCCCATTTTCAGCGCTTTCTCCAAATCCCAATCTTGGTTGATATCGCCGCCCGCGTTCAGGATTCCGCGCAACGCGTCTTCCAGCCCTTTTTTGTTTTCTGTCCGCTTCCGAATCTCCGCGTCTGCCACAAAACAAAAAAGCGCGCCGCCCCAATACGTTCTTCCCCAGGTGTGCGTGTGATCGAGCCCTTGGTCACCGGCTTGCGGCTCGCCTTTGGGCATATCGCGGACGAGGTCGCTCCACATTTGCAGCGCCGACCAATGTCCAGCGCGAATGCGCGCAATGGGCTCGACGTACACGGACAGTCCTTCCTCGATCCAATGGTGCTCATCGGCCATCGACGGAAACGCCAGGTGGATCATTTCGTGCGTCAGCATCCAGTCTTCGGCAAACTCGGCGGGCGTGGTTTTGTTTCCCGCGTGGATCACGATCAAGCCGCCCTCGCGCCCCCACGTCATGCCGTGGCGCACGCCGGTCCCTTCGAAGGAAACGACACGTAGCGTGAGGTGAGGAACGGGGAAGCGCATGTAGTACGCCGCGACGGATTCCGCGGCGAACTGGACCCACTTCATGACGTCGGGTTGAGAAAGCGGAGCGTTCGGCGTGTCGGACGATTGGATCGTCACGTCGATGCGCGAGCCTCCAATCATCAAGGTCGAGGTCACATCAGCCGCCTTTGCGGCAGGGAAGGGAACAAGGAGAGCCAGAAAAATAAGCCCGACGAGCGGACAGAATCTAAGTTTAGAAAAGCCACGCTTACGGAAGCTACATTCGCGGGAGCCAAGGATAGTTTCCATCCGGACCATGAGTACCCGTAATCCATCCTATCCCAATTGCAGGAATCGCGTATGTCAGAACTACAGTACGACCCGCCTTGGAGTGCGGCACCTCTGCTGCTGCTTTCTCGGTGGCCCACGCCACTCTCTATCCGGCGAAGCTCAATCAGCGGAAGTCTTATCTCCCGGGGGAGTTTTCCAGAAGAACCGCTTCGCAAGCTCGTCCAAGGAGAAAACTCCCGGACCAAAGATGAACACGATGAGCGACGCGACGAGAAATACGTACGGGTCTGCTCTAGTGAATTTGTCCGGGTCGGAAAAAATGGAATGGAGCGCTTCCTTGTCGGCCGTGGCATATGCCGTGATCATATTGATCGTCAGCACAAGCGAAATCAGACGCGAGAACAAACCGATGGCCAGCAAGAAGCCGCCAAAAAATTCGAGGCAGGAAATAGCCGTTGCTGTGAATCCCGGAGCCGGCAGGCCGAGGCTGGTGAAAAAGTCCGTCACTTTATCGAGGTTGTGCAGCTTGCCCCAGCCGCTCTGCATCAACTGGACGCCCCAATAGAGCCGCACAAACAGCAGAAACGGATGCTGGAGATAATCCGCGTAATGACAAAACTTGTCGTGCCAGGATTTTGTAGTCGTCAGCAGTTTATTCATGAGGGGTCGGGAGCCGCTCCACGGAAATTGTATTCAGAATTATCTACGGGGAATCGTGAATTTAGATGCGCAACTCTATAACAAGTCTCAGCGCGCCGCGCGTTTTTTTTCCGGATGGCAGAACCAGCCCAGCGTGGCCCATGTTTCGAACCATGTCTGCACTTTTAGCGGACGCTCTTCCGGCGCAATCGCGCTTTTCCGGAAGGCGGATTCGACGGCGGTGCTCAACGTTTTTCCCTGGCGCAGCGCGGTGAGAACGGAAAACTCTTCCACGCTGAGGCGGCGGAAATACACGGAATTGTCGATGCGGTGCACGGCCAGAAAAATTTGCGCGGGCTTGAGCTTTGCGACCGCGCGAACGCGCTTGCGCTTTCTGTGCTCGGTGAAAGTATTACTGGCGAAATCCGTGTCGTCGTCCTCTTTGCGCACTTCGAGAAGAAGGTCATCGACGGGATAGCGAAAACTCAGCAGCCGCACATACGGCTGAAGGTTTAGTTTCAAACGAGGGCCCGACGCCCTCGCGAGATCCTCCGGACGCAGAGCAGGCTCGGCTTTTCCATCGAAAGCTTCGATGTCGGCCCACTCGAGGCGCACGATATCGAGCGCCAGATTTTGATTCGCGCCGGCCCACTTGGGATTTTTACGCAGCCAAGACTCCATGCGTGCTCCAAGATTTCGCAGCGTAAACGAGCGCGAAGGATTGGCGATCAGATAGGCCCTGGCCATCGCGTCAAAGCGGCGCTCGCCGAGAACGGCGTGCAAGCCGGGAAAATCCTCGCTGAGAGCGGAGAGCACGCGGAACCAGTACTGGCGGTTGTAAATTTCGAGGCGCTCGAAGGAAGTGAGCCGGTTGTTCGGCTTAATGAAGCGCGAGGCGTAGCGCTTCATCGGCCCGCCATCGGGAGCGCGGCGCTGCATGCGTTCGGAGGAGGTGAGCGGCTGCATCACGGCGCGGGCCATGGTGCGCTGAAGTTGCATCAATTTCATACGGCTTCCGCGAGCGCGGTGGCGCGGAGGAATTTATTGGCTTTCAGCGCTTCGTCGTGAACTTCCTCGAAGGTGGGAATACTGTCGTCCCATTCGAGGAGCGTCGCGGTATGGCCGGCGCGCTGGATGGCGCGCTCATAAAGCTTCCAGACGGGATCGATCACCGGATGGTCGTGCGTATCGAGAATGTACTTTCGATATTTGGAATGGCCGGCGATGTGGATTTGTGCGACGCGATATGCGGGGACGCTGTTCACGTAATCGAACGGATTGAAACTGTGATTTTGCGAAGACACATAAATGTTGTTTACATCGAGCAGAATGCCGCAGTCTGCTCGTTCGACGACTTCGTTCAAAAATTCCCACTCCGTCATTTCTGAATCGTGGTATTCCGCGTAACTGCTCACGTTTTCGACAGCCACGGGAATTTCCAGAAAATCCTGCACTTCGCGCACTTTCTGCGCGGTGATCCGCGCCGCCTCGAACGTGTACGGCATGGGAAGCAGATCGTGCGTGTACCGCCCGTCGACGCTACCCCAGCACAGGTGGTCGGAAAGCCACGGCGTTTTGGTGCGCTGGACGAGCTCTTTCAGGCGGCGAAGGTGCTCGCGATTCAGCTTTTCCGCCGAGCCGAAGTACATCGAGACGCCGTGCTGTATGACTTTGTATTGCTCCAGAATCTGATCGAGGATGTGCAGCGCGCGGCCGCCATCGATCATGAAGTTTTCAGAAATAATTTCGAACCAATCGACCACCGGCTTGCGCGTAAGGATGTGATTGTAATGCGGCGCGCGCAGTCCGATGCCGATACCGTAGTCCGTAAATCCGTTAAAACGATTTGCTGACATTCAAATCTCCGGGAAGGGGAAAGACGAAAGGGCCAGTGAGCTCCACCGGCCCCCCATCGTGAAACTAACCCAAGCCAATAACAGAAATTATGTGCGCTTGGATCAATCGGGCATCTTGGAGCCGTCGGTCGCGCAGCCGCCCTTGCCCTTGCAAGAGTTCTTAGCCTTGCAGCCGTTGTCGCTCGACTTGCAGCCGCCCTTGCCCTTGCAAGAGTTCTTGCCTTTACAGGCATGCTTTTCCTTCACCGTCTTGTCAGCCTTCTGGTCTGTATCCTGGGCGGTGGCCGAAGCCTTGCCCCCGTTGAGCAGATTGGAAGCCTGAATGCTGGCTCCGGTTCCCGCGAGCAATCCCGCGATCGCCGCACCAGTGATCAGGAACTTATTCGTCTTTGTCATTTGTTTCTCCGCCTCCATTTATTTTGAATCTACTGCTGCCCTTCCGGCAGATTGCCCGCCGTGAAGATCAAAGGCTCGAGCAGGGTGTGTCTCTCTGATGGTCGGCAACCCCGCGTTTTTTCGAGCTACCCGTTCTTCGCCCCTGTGCGTTTCGTTCTCTTCCTGCAAACAGAGTCCGTTCGCGTTAGACGGCTTGCCTCCGCAAAGGATTCAGTCGGTTCCCAAAACTTCACGCATCAAGAATATCGAAAAGTGCCGGCGCCATTTCCCGCCCATTCGCGTTCGCGCACAGCCCGCTGAAAATCCCGACTGACCGTGATGACCCGCGACCGGTCGAATTTATTCCTCGTAAATGTAAAAGCCAGCAATGGCTGATTCGGCTCCAAGGAGTTCGGGAGGGCAGGGCCGCACACACGTACCCTGACTTGAAACCCCGTCCCTCAATCCGGGGCTGTGGTACATCTGGTATCCTCCCATTGCGAGCCGCCGTCAAGCGAAAAAAGTGAACAGATTTGACCTGGACTACTGAACCTGTCCCCCGCGCTCGATGCTCGAGCTCTCTTGACTCCCCTTTCTAAGTACGGGGATTGTCAAGAACTGGATGTCCCCGGGTCTTGAGGTAGGCAATCACGAACAGGATTCCGAGCAGCGAGTCCATGCCCGCAAAGACCAGATCCGAAGGCCTTGTGCGGCTCTGCAAGACCAGAACCGCGATGGCCATTGCGTAGGTGGCTTTCTCGATGACGGAAGGAATCATCAGCGGGTGGTAGCGCACGGGGTCACGGGCTATAAAACAGAATGCCACTTGCCAGGCGAGGGCGCATCCCACGAAGCCGTAAAAAAAGCCGGGATGCGTGATCGGCGGCGGATCTTTCTGGCCGATGATATCGAAGAGGAAATACAGCGGCGTAATGACGAGCAGCCCCCAGATGCCTGCGATCCAAAAGACAATTTTCGCGAATTTCATGAATGCCTCCTGATGCCCATGTCGCCCAAGTTTTATAAGAGAAGCCGCCGGGAGCCCTGTGGAGGAACCGTGGCGTCACGGAAGCGGCTTTCTTAGGGCTTCCGCGATTCCGACCTCCGCAAGAGGCGCCATGAGCTCGTATCCCGCTTTATTGGGATGGACGCCGTCCGGGCTCAGCTCGGCTTTGAGGCCGCCTTCGCTATTGGCCATAGGCGAGTAGTAGTCGACATAAACGAAACCATTTTTCGCAGCATAATCCTTCATCCAGGCGTTGAGCGCTTTGATCTTGGGAGCAGGCTCGAGCCCTTTGTGCCAGTGAAAATCGCTTGCCGGCAGAACGGAGCACAAGACAACACGAATCCCATTCGCCCGGGCAAGGTCGCTCATAGAGGCGATATTGTTGCCGATCTCCTCCAGAGTTTCCTTGCCGGTATTCTCGGCAATGTCGTTGGTACCGGCCAGCAAGACCACCACTTTGGGTTTCAGCAGAATGACGTCCTGGCGAAAACGAACCAGCATTTGCGGCGTGGTTTGCCCGGAGATGCCGCGATTGATGTACGGCTTTCCTGGAAAAAACTCGCTGCGCGCGGGAGAAGTTGCCGTGGCTTTCATCCCCCAGCCTTCGGTGATGGAGTCGCCCATGAAGACTACGCGCGTTTCGCCGGGGGATGGCAGCGTCAAGAGCGTATTGGCCTCCCGGAATTTTGCCAGAAACGGCCAGTCATTGTAGGTTCGTTCCAGCTGCGATTTCTGGTAAGGGGTCAGCTGTTCCCAGGCGGCCTGGTCTGCGGGTATCTGGTTTTGGGGGGGAGCCGCCGGTGCGGCCGCTTGCGAGAAGGCCAGCGGGCCGCACAGAAGAACCGCCGCAGTCAGGAACAAACCAACCAGCGCACCAGACAGTTTCCTTTTTCTAGTCATCGAGAGGCCTCCCGCCAGCGTAAAGGCCCAGATTCTACCGCAGGACTGGCTACAAATCCCTGACCAGACGAAAAATCGGAACTGTTTAGGACAACTTTCGAGCCAAGATGTCATTTCTCCGCTGCGTCCACCGAGCGACCGCAGGCTCGGCGGTCCCGCGCACCGGCTCATTCCTGGATTCCAGAAAATTGTTCAGAGTTGTGCTAGAAAATGGCTTCAATGCATTCCAACATCGAGGTTGCGCAGTTTTTCGAGCAGGGAGCCTTGACTTGCTCTGACAAACGCCCTAGGATTTTAAACTACAGAAGCTCCCCTGCCTAGCGATCGACCTATGAGTCACCGCATGCGCATTTTCGTTTTGCTTGCCATCGTAATGGCCATTCTTGTACCGAACACTGTGGCGCAGAAGCCGCCGGCTCCGCCTCCAGCGCCAGCGCCGCCCCCTTCCTCGCCCCCGAACATTCCCTCGACCCTCCCTTCCCCGAATACGCAGCCAGGTCAACCGGGAGATGAGTACGTAATGTTTCTCGGTGGACGCCTTGCAGCCAACGACGGAGCGCCTCTTCCAAATGATGCGCTGGTTGAGAGGGTTTGCAACAACCGAGTGCGTCAAGAGGTGTATGCGTCTCCTCACGGCGATTTCACCATGCAACTGGGATCGCGTGCCGATTCTTTTCCGGAAGCTAGCGCCGACGCGACTTCGCCATCCAATATGGCTAGCTCGAATTCGATCATGGGAATTCCACGACACGAGTTGGAGAATTGTGATCTGCGGGTTTCGGCCTCGGGTTTTCACTCCCGTGACGTTACCTTGCTGGGCCTGGATACCTCCGGCGGCAGCGTGGACGTAGGCCTTATTGTTGTAGAGAGAGGGAAGAAGCTAGAAGGCGCGACGCTCAGCGCTGCTCCTTACCAAGCGCCGAAAGATGCTAGAAGGGCTTATGAGAAAGGCCTCCAAGCCGAGCAGAACGGTAAACTTGCCGATGCCCACAAATATTTTGAAACTGCGGTGGTGCTCTACCCCAGATTCGTGAACGCCTGGTTTCAATTGGGTACAGTCTTGCAAAAAGAAAAGCAGAAAGACGCGGCTCGCAAAGCCTATACCCAAGCTACGACTCTCGATACTAGGTTTCTGCCGCCTTATCTGTTTCTCGCATCAATGGCCTACGAGGCGGAGAATTGGACAGAGGTTCTTAGACTTACTGGCCACCTCTTGGCTCTCGATCCGCTGAAGCAGACGGACGTTACTGTTTACACCTTGGATCTGGATCCGCTGAATTACGCCGAGGCCTATTTCTTTAACTCCTTCGCGAATTACAAGCTCAACAAGATCGCAGACGCGGAAAAGAGCGCGCTCCAGGCGGAACACCTGGACCTGCGCACTCATTTTCCGCAGCTGCATCTCTTATTGGCGGAAATCTTTGCCCGAAAAAACAACTACGCCCGTGCGATCACAGAGATACAAATTTACCTGGCCCTCGCTCCGCAAGCCAAGGACGCGGCGCAGCAAAGGGAGAATCTGGCAAATTTAGAGAAGCTGAACGGCTCGGTTACCGGACATTAGGGATTGGGAGTCGCCCAATCAGAAACTGGCCCCACATTCGATTGTCACCGCAGCTGTCCTCTTCGAAATGCAGAAACTGATATCCTCCCTTGCATCTTTGAAGAGGTGCTGCCCAATGGCGATGGTTTCTAGAGTTGGAAATGTTTTTGTTCGGATAGCGGGTTGCTTCGTAGTGGTTTCGGCAAGTTTGGCGGCGGCGATTGGTGCGGGCGCGCAGACGCCTTCACCGGCGCTGCTCATCCTCGAAAAGAACGACGAGAAGCTGGCCATCGTCGATCCATCGACTTTGAAGGTTATGGGTCGAGTGCCCTCTGGAGGAGCGCCTCACGAGGTGATTGCGTCTGACGACGGGAAATTCGCCTACATTTCCAATTATGCCAGCGAGAAGGGCCAGTTGAAGACGCTCTCCGTCGTTGATTTAACGAGCCAGAAGGCTCTGGCGCCGGTCGATCTGGGCGTTTTGCGCGCGCCGCATGGGTTGGCATTTGCCGATGGCAAAGTGTATTTCACGGCGGAGGCGAACAAAGTAATTGGGCGCTACGATCCCACAAGCAACCAGGTGGATTGGATTCTCGGAACGGGGCAGAACGTCACGCACATGATAGTTCTGTCGAAGGATCTGAAGACGATTTTCACTTCGAACATCGGCTCGGACACCATTTGCGTGATCGAGGCGGGCGGCGGCCGCAACGGCTGGACGGTGACACCCATCCCCGTTGGCAAAGGCCCGGAAGGATTTGATCTTTCGCCGGACGGCAAGGAGGTCTGGGCCGCGAATTCCGGGGACGGCACTGTTTCCGTCATCGACGTGGCTTCGAAGAAAGTGACAGCAACGCTCGACCTCAAGACGAAGCATACGAACCGGCTCAAGTTCACGCCAGATGGGAAACTCGTACTGATTTCGGATGATGGCGGCGGAGAATTGCTCGTCGTGGACACGGCCACACACACAGAGCGCAAAAGGCTTAAAGTGGGCCAGGGCCCGGAGGGGACTCTGATTCAGCCGGACGGTCGGAGAGCCTACGTAGCGCTCAGCAGAGATAATGCCGTTGCAGTGATTGACTTGAAAACGCTCGAATTAGCTGGCAAAATCACGACGGGAAACGGGCCGGATGGCCTGGCGTGGGCGCAACGTAAGTAATTTTCAAGAAATGACGATCACCTAAGCCGGGATTCCGCTAGTTTCAGCGCTTCTTTCCAAACTTTGCGTGCGCGGCTTCCATCAGCCAAAGCTTTAAAACAGTTAAATAATGCGGATTTACGTTCTGAAAGCCGATACCCATGCCCTGGTTCGGCTGGGAATAAAGCACCGCGCCCTGGGACTCGAAGTACCTTCCCTCTGCATGGGCTTTGAAGAGGATTTGCGTGCCCTTGGGTCGTGGATCGGGCATTTCGACATAGCAACCGTAAAGACTCAACTCCGTCACGCGGGCGGAAATGCCGGCGGGCGCGCCATTCTCAAGAATCTCGGCCGCCGCCGTGAATGGAAACCTGGGAGTTCGGCGACGTTCGTCTTCCATGTGAATGCCCCCTATGACAGTTGCTGGGATTCTATCGCTTGTTGGGCAGGTCCGAGGTCAACAAAAACGCACGAAATGAGGCGAAAGTAAGGGAGAAAGTGAGACGCGACACGGGAGGGGGGTGGCGCCTAAGCGCTTCTGTTCCAACAAAAGGACTTACGTACTATTACAGTTCTTCGCGTTTCTGCCGATGATTCGCAAGTATGCCAAACCTTTACTTTTGCCAACCGCACGCCAAAAATCAGGGGATGCTGCGAGCGGTGCTTTCCGTAAATGAATGCGAACGCGTGGTCAGCAAGCACCCGGTCACATTCTTTGGCGAAAGCTTTCCCAGTCTAGCCGAAGGTCCGGCGGGGGAAAGCGATTTTGCCGTGCTGAGATTTGCCGCGGAAGAAACGGTCGGAAACTGGCGCCCAGGTTTTTACCGGCTGGACTCGAACTTGGTGGAACTGAATGATGCCTTGCGAGACCTGCAAAGATAAGGTCGGATTTTCCTTCCTCTTGAAAATCTTTTGTAGCTGCCGTGGCGCGGTATGGGCAGCTTTCTCCTGACATTTCCTGAATAGCCCCAAACAAGGCCTTATTTGATTCTCGGCTGAACCATGCGCCGAGGGCAAAGCCCGAGTCTATATCAGCTTGGAAATTGTCGTGGTGTGCCCGTTTGCGAGAATTTAGCGGGGCGAGCAATGAGTTTGCTGCAAAACAGTTTCCTCTTTGGTGTCTGATTCTGAACAGATTTACATCCCGGCTACAGGAAAAATGGTATTGTAATGTTGCCTATCAGGTTCGACACACCAGGCACTCACGCATTCAACTAAGAAGATCGCCGGAGAGATCATGGAATTAGTCGCCACACAAGAGGCACGACCGTGGGAACGCCCATTCTGGAAGCCAGTCCACGGTAAAGAAGGCGTCTTCGCATATCTCGTCCTCATTCACGTGCTCGCGGTCGTCGGATTGATTCTGTTCCCTCTGCCTAGTCTCAAAGTTGTTGGTTTGGCGCTCCTGTTCATTGCCTTCGGAGGCCTCGGCACTACGGTCTGCTATCACCGGTTACTGGCCCACAAAACACTCAAGGTCAACAAGTTCGTCGAGCAGTTTCTGATCTTCTGGGCGGTTTTCAACGGTTCCGGGCATCCCGCAAGCTGGGTCGCTTACCACCGGCTCCATCATTCCGTGACGGACACGCCGGACGATATCTCCAGTCCCAAGCAAGGTGGCTTCTGGTGGGCGCACTTGCGCTGGCTTTACCAAACGCAGCCCGCCGACAAGAAACGCTGGGCTCCGGAACTGACACGCGGCATGTACACAGCGTGGGGCTGGCTGGAAACTCCGGTAATTATTCTTTCGATCTTCTCTGGATTTCTGCTCGGTTTTGGTTGGATGGGTTTCTTTTGGATCGGTGCGATTCGCTTGGTCTACACGCTGCATATGCAATGCCTCGTCAATAGCCTCACGCATCTCGGACATGCCAAAGAGGGCATCGAGGATTCCAGCATGAATGTGTGGTGGCTCGGTCCTTTCCAAATTACCGCTTGGGGCGAGAATTGGCACGCGAATCATCACTCGCACGCCGGTTCGGCGCGCCTCGGGCTGCGTTGGTGGCAGACGGACATCGGCTGGTACTTCATCTGGACGCTCGAGCGCGTCGGCTTGGCGCACAGCGTAAAGCGCCCGCGCATCTCTTAGCTAACGGTCGTTTTCGTCCCGCCAAAAACTCGCTCGTCACAATGTTATGATGGCCGGGTGTATGCACAAAAATTCAAAGTAGAAGTCGTGATTCGCGGCCAGAGCCGCGCCTGCCCGCTCGATTGGCTCGACCAATTCTGCATGCGCAACTTCACGAACTCCGCCGATTTTGACGACACGCTTCCTCTCGCGGAGGGTCGGGTCGAAGCCAGCTTGCGGCTGACGCCGGAGCGCTTTGCCGAAGGGCTGGGCGCGTGGCTTACGCAGCGGGGCAAGGGCGAGGGCCAGCCCGTGGTTGTTCGTGTGACTCCGGAATAGTTCCGAATGCAGGCTTGAAAGGGAGTCGATGCGGGCTGTTTGGTATTTCTAGGCGGCAGAGTCGCGCTTCTCGCCGCTGATGGCCGCGCGAATCGCCGGCAGAGCGGCCAGGGTGGCCGCTGCCCCTGCCGCGACCAGGTCTGGCGTCCTCGTGAAATCGTCCCAAACGAAGGGTTTTACGTCGGGCTCAATAATAACGTCGGCCTGCTGGCGCCAAGTGAGATCGGTGTGGCGCTGGATGATGTTAAAGGAGCGGCTGAGCACGTCGGTGAAGGTGCGAGGCTGTTCGAGGTTTCCCGCTTCTAGATAAACGGCAATCACCACGTCTGCTCCAAGAAGCAGCGCGCCTTCCACGGGAACAGGTGAAGTCAGAAACCCATCCACTAATGTGCGGCCTTCATATTGAATGGGCACGAAGAGCCCCGGGTAGGCGCAAGACGCGCGCAGAGGCAGGCCGACAGGGCCGCGCGTGTAGTAGACGGAGACACCTGCGTTGATGTCTGTCGTGGCGATCGCCAGCGGAATGGACATCTCTTCGAAAGTCTTTACTCCCGTGAACTTGGCGAGAAATTTTTCCAGGCGCTGATTGGTCGCCAGGCCCAGCCAGGAGGGCGTCCAGCGGCCGAAATCGGTGAAGCTGGTAGTCGCGCCGATGTGCTCCATCTCATCGAGCGGTGTGCCCGCGCAAAAAGCCGCGCCTATGAGCGCACCGACGCTCGTGCCCGCAACCAAGTCGATGGGTATGCCAGCCTCGCGCAGGATGCGCAAGACGCCGATGTGGGCGATGCCGCGGGCAAATCCGCCTGCGAGCGCGAGGCCGACGCGGGGGCGCTCTGCGGGTTTGCGCTCGTCTGGTTCAGCCAGAGAGAGCAGCCTTTCTTTGGCGGACTGCAGCCAGCCGATCGCATCGGTCACTTTGCCTGGGCTCATTCTTACAATACTTTAACGCGGGGCATGCGGCGCGGCCATAGTTCGTTTGACCAGGGGATGGCGGTTTTGTAACCTGTCCACTCGTCTCAATCTCCCGAGAGTGCTCCGGAAAAGGCAAGCCATGAAACGTAGAATCGAGAAGGCGGCAGTGTTGGGCGCGGGGACCATGGGTTCGCGTATCGCCGCGCATTTGGCCAACGCGGGGTTGCCGTGCATTTTGCTCGACATTGTTCCGCCGGATTTGAAGCCCAATGCGCCCGCTGGAGACCGCAACAAGATTGTGCGAGCGGGGCTCGATGCAGCGAAAAAATCGAAACCAGCTGCGTTTTTCGTGCCGGCGCTGGCGGAGAAAGTGTCCATTGGAAATTTTGAGGATGATTTGGCGCGGTGCGCGGAAGCCGACTGGATCATCGAGGTTGTGGCGGAAAACCTCGAGATAAAGAGGAATTTGTTGTCCCGGGTGGCGCAATTCCGCAAACCGGGCGCGATTGTCACCACCAACACATCCGGATTGCCTGTGCATTTGATCGCGGAAGCGATGAGCGAAGAGTTTCAGCAGCACTGGGCAGGGACACATTTTTTCAATCCGCCGCGCTACATGAAATTGGTGGAAGTGATTCCCGGACCGAAAACGTCTAGCGAAGTCCTTGAGACGCTCAGCGATTTTTGCGACCGACGGCTCGGCAAGGGCGTGGTGATTGCCAAGGACACGCCGAACTTCATTGCCAATCGTATTGGAACATTTTCGATGCTGAATGCCATTCGGCTCATGGCAAGTCTAGGGATGACTGTCGAAGAAGTGGACGCCTGTACGGGACCCGCGGTCGGCTGGCCGAAATCGGCGACGTTTCGCACGGCTGATCTCGTCGGGCTGGACGTTCTTGTTCACGTGATCAAGAACATTTATGAAACTGCGCCAAACGACGAGTCTCGCGAAATGTACAAAGTGCCTGCCCTGATCGAAGAGATGGCGCGGAGCGGACGGCTGGGCGACAAAACCGGCCAGGGTTTCTATAAGAAAGTGAAAGGCGAGGGCGAAAAAGAAATTCTGACGCTGGACGTGAACACCATGGAGTACCGGCCGCGGCAGAAAGCGAAATTTGCTTCGCTCGAAATGGGCAAAGCGATTGAGGACACGCGAGAGCGTTTGCGCGCGCTGGTCGGTCCGTTGCTCGAAGGACAAAAAGGCGACAAGGCGCAGCAGTTCATCTGGAGCGGACTGTCGGAGATGTGTCTCTACGCAGCGCGGCGCGTACCGGAAATCTCCGACAGCGTCGTGGATGTGGACCACGCTTTGCAGTGGGGATTCGCGTGGGAGATGGGCCCATTCGAAATGATGGACGCGATCGGCGTAAAGGCTTTCGCGGCGCAGATCCAAAAAGAAGGCCGCGCGCTGCCGCCTCTGATCGAAAAACTGCTCGCGAGCGGCAGAAAAGGGTTTTACGAATCAGAGCTGGGCAAAACGACGGTCTTCGACGTTGCCACCAGTGCGGCAAAACCGCTCGAAACGCCGCCAGGTATCATTATTCTGAAATCGCAAAAGGAAGCGGGACGCGAAGTCGAGCACAATTCCGGCGCCAGCCTGATCGATCTCGGCGATGGCGTGGTGTGCTGCGAATTTCACGCCAAGATGAACGCCATCGGCGCGGATTTGATGTCCATGCTGCACAAGGGGTTGAAGCGCCTGGACACCGATTTTGACGCCATGGTCATCGCCAACCAGGCCGTGAATTTCTCTGTGGGCGCAAACGTCATGCTTATGCTCGTCGCGGCGCAGGAACAGGAATGGGACGAGCTGCACATGGCCGTGAAGCAATTTCAAAATGTGAACCTCGGATTGAAATATGCGCCGAAGCCTGTGGTAGCCGCGCCGCAAGGCATGGCCCTTGGCGGAGGATGTGAAATTGCCCTTCACGCAGCGAAAATTCAGGCAGCCGCGGAAGCGTACATCGGTTTGGTGGAAGTCGGCGTCGGCTTGATTCCCGGTGGCGGCGGAACGAAGGAGATGCTCATTCGCGCCAACGAGCATGCGGCCGGCGGCGGGGACTTGGATTTGTTTCACGGCATGAAGCCCGTCTTCGAAACGATCGCCACGGCGAAAGTGGGCACCAGCGCGGAAGAAGGCCGCTCATTGGGGTTCCTGCGGCGCGAAGACGGCGTCTCTATGAACCGCGACCGGCTGGTAGGCGACGCAAAGGAAGCGGCGCTGGCTCTGGTGCGGGGCGGATACAAGCCGCTTGCGGCAAGCTGGCAAGAAGGCGCGCAGACCACGCAGATCAGAGTGCTCGGCGAACAATTTTTGGCCGGCGCAAAGCTGGTGATTCACATGATGCAGCGCGGCGGCTACATCTCAGACTATGACGCGCACGTAGGCCGCAAGCTCGCGAACATTCTCGCGGGCGGCCCGCTCACATCGCCGCAACTCGTCAGCGAACAGTACGTCCTTGACCTAGAGCGCGAAGCCTTCGTTTCTCTCTGCGGCGAAAAGAAAACGCAGGAACGCATGGCGTTCACGCTCAAAACAGGCAAGCCGCTGAGAAATTAGGCTCGGATTTCGTGCTGAGAACTGCTCAGATCAGCCGCGAGAATATCTGGAACTTATGAATCGCCTCGGGCGTTCGCAAACAATGCGCGGCGCTACGCGACGGGCACGGAGAAATGTTCGTGCGCGATGCGAACTTTGCCAGACGCGTCGCGGTGCATGACGTGTGTCGCCCGGACGGTTTCCAGCTTTTCCGCCATGCGTTTTCCCCCCACATCGCGGCCCGTCGCCTGGAATTGAAACGTGTAGCTCGCGACGCCCGCGTCGTTTCCACACATCACGACGTCGATCGGGCTGAGTTTCAGCTCCATGCGCGTATCCGGGCTGAAGTATTCGCGCGACCGGCGCATCGCGCCCAGCCGTCCCGGCTCGCTGCGGCCCATGGCAATCTGGAAAACGGTGCTGCCCGGCGCATAAAAATCGTTCAGCTCTTCTTCGGATTTTGCCAAAAACGTCGACCAGAAAAGTTCAATGGCCCTGCGGACGTCCTCGGCGGTCAGTTTGGCTACGACGAGAGACATGAGTTGCTCCCAAGCGGACTCGTTCATTCTTTCCTTTGCTACTGTACCGGACAGAGGCGGACTTCTATCAGACGATTCGGTGGCAGTTGCCGAAGAGATAAAGAGCGGGCGGCTGAGCCTGCAGGAAAAATAACGAATAAAAACGCATAGAATCGTACTACAATGACGGTTTCTTTTTAAAGGAAACGGAACACCATGGTTGAGGAGGGCTTGATGTACCGAGCCGCGCTATTGCCGCCGCGAGAAGCGTCGAGAATCCTGGGAATCTCTTACCCCACGCTGAAGCAGTGGATCTACCGTGGGAAAATCAAAACCGTAAAGACCCCCGGCGGGCATCACCGTATCCCGGAAAGCGAAATCGACCGCATGATTCCGAAGAAGCTGGAGCGCGGCGATATCACCTCGCGCCGCGGCAATTTCCGGAAAATCAGCGGACGCAACCAGCTGCATGGCCGCGTGATAGCTATCAAATACAGCGGCTTGTTGGCGCAGATCACCATGGCCATCGGCGAGCAGCACATCACCGCTATCATTACCGCGGATGCCGCGAAAGAGATGCGTCTCAAGCCAGGAGAGAGAGCGGCGGCGCTGATTAAGTCAACGGAAGTGATGATTCTGCGAGTGTGAGTGGGCCATTCCCTGCGACCAACGCTCTACGACCATGGATCGGTGACCTTTGACTGGTGGAGAAAAAATGATAACTCGTCGAGCTCTTTTGGTGATGGCTTTGTTGGCGCTGCTGATCGCGAGAGCCACATCCGCGCAGGAAATCCGCGTGGCCGCCGCCGCCGATTTGAAATTTGCGATGCAGGACGTCGCCGCTCAATTTGAGAAGAAAACGGGAACGAAGGTGGATGTAACTTACGGCTCGAGTGGAAATTTCTTTTCGCAATTGCAAAATGGCGCGCCGTTCGATCTGTTCTTCTCGGCGGACATCGACTATCCGAGAAAACTGGAGTCCACGGGATTCGCCGAGCCGGGGACTCTCTACGAATATGCAGTCGGGCGCATCGCCATCTGGACGCCTGCGGATGCCAAAGTGGATGTAGCTCGCCTCGGATGGAAAGCATTGCTGGACGCAAGTGTGCAAAAAATAGCCATCGCCAACCCGGAGCACGCTCCATACGGGCGCGCCGCGGTCGCTGCCCTTCAAAAGGCAGGCATCTACGAGCAAGTGAAACCCAAGCTGGTCTACGGAGAAAATATCTCGCAGGCCGCCCAGTTCGTGCAATCCGGGAACGCGCAGGCGGGTGTTGTGGCGATGTCGCTAGCCGTTTCGCCCGGGATGAAAGACGGCAAACGCTGGGAGATACCAGCAGACATGCATCCGCCGATCGAGCAAGCCGTCATCGTTCTCAAGAGCGCCGCAAACAAAGAGAGTGCTCGTTCCTTTTTGGATTTTGTGAAGAGCGAAGCCGGGCGCGCTACCCTCGCGAAATATGGTTTCACGTTTCCATCCGCCGTCGCCTCTGCGCCTCCTGCCAGCTCCACAAATAAATAAGTATGGACGCTCTTTTGCTCTCCCTCCGCCTCGCCCTCTACGTTTCCGCCATTCTTCTGGCGGGTGGACTGCCGCTCGCCTATTGGCTAGCCTATTCGAATTGGCGCGGCAAGTTTTTGCTGGAAGCGGTTGTGGCACTGCCGCTAGTGTTGCCGCCGACAGTGCTCGGATTCTATGTGCTCGTCGCCATGGGGCCGCGCGGCCCGCTGGGGAAATTCTGGCAAACCTTTTTTGGCCATGGTTTGGCGTTCACGTTCGCAGGTCTGGTCCTTGCTTCCGTGCTCTACAGTCTGCCGTTCGCTGTGCAGCCCCTCATCGCCTCCTTCGAGTCTGTCGATCGCAAACTCCTCGACGCTTCCGCTGTACTGGGCGCTGGCCGCCTGAGAACGTTTTGGCGCGTCATCCTTCCTCTCTCGATTCCCGGCATCGTAACTGCGCTCGTGCTCAGCTTTGCCCACACCATGGGCGAATTTGGCGTGGTGCTGATGGTCGGCGGCAATCTGGCAGGAGTGACGCGCACCGTCTCGATCGATATCTACGATCACGTGCAATCGCTCGAGTACGCCGAAGCGAATCGCATGGCGCTCGTGCTGCTCGCAATCTCATTCGCGGTTTTGTCCGTCGTCTATGCCGTTAATCGCCAGGTAGGCCGTCAAATTGGACGCCGTCTGTGGACCCCGTGGACGGCGAAATAAGCGCGAGCATGCTCACGGCGCGCGCAAAGCTGGCTCGAACTCGCGAAGGCTCTCCGCCGTTCGTCCTGGATGTTTCTGTCGAAGTTCCTCCAGGCATCACCATTCTTTTTGGTCCTTCCGGCGCCGGCAAATCCACACTGCTCGATTGCATCGCGGGATTGGCGCGTCCTGACGAAGGACGCATTGTCACCGGCGAAGAAGTGCTCTTCGATTCACAGGCCGGCATTAATTATCCGCCGCAGGTGCGGCGCATCGCCTACGTGTTTCAAACGCTGGCGCTCTTCCCGCACATGAGCGCCGAGCAAAACGTCTCCTACGGACTCAATGGTTTGCCGCCGGACGAGCGCGCCGCGCGCGTGGAAGTTATCCTGAAAGCCTTTCGTGTGGACAAACTGCGCACGCAGAAGCCCGCGGAAATCTCTGGCGGCGAACGCCAGAGAATTGCGCTGGCGCGCTCTCTCGTAACACAGCCCCGCGTCTTGTTGCTCGATGAGCCGCTGACCGGGCTGGACGCCGAACTAAAAGCTTCGATCGTCGAGGACCTGCGCGCGTGGAACGCGGCGTTGCGCATCCCGATTTTGTACGTGACGCACGCCCGCGAAGAAGTGGACGCGCTCGGCAAGCGAGTGATCGCGATGGATAATGGGAGCGTTTTAAGCACGGGAACGCCCCTCGAGGTACTGGAGGCGCCGCGGCACAGACGGCTGGCGCAAGCCGCCGGTTTTGAAAATCTCCTCAGTGGAACGGTCGTCGATCTGCGCGTTGCCGATGGCGTGATGCGCGTCCGTCTCGAGGAAAGCCGCTGCGAAATCGAAGTGCCGCTCGGCTACGCGGCCGCAGGGGACCGCGTACGCGTGGCCATTCGCGCCGGCGACATTCTACTCGCAACCTCTCAACCACACGGCCTGAGCGCGCGCAACGTCATCGAAGGTAAAATCGTCGCGATGGAACCGCGCGGCACTCTGGTTCGCGCCCGTGTCGATTGTGGCGTGGAATTTATCGTGCATGTCACGCCGGGAGCCGTCAGGACGCTTGAGCTTGCAGATGGAAGCCGCGTCTGGCTTGTCCTGAAGACGCACTCCTGCCATCTGGTCGAGGAATGATTGCTCTCAAAGCTCCGCGCCTGCGAGTCCTTCAGGATTTTGGTTTGCTCGCCGCGGTGGCTGGCGTGGAAAATTTTATTTCCGCAGCTTCAAGCGTATCGCCGTTCGGCTTTGCGTGGATGAGCACTCGATCGCCTACCGCAAGGTCGGCAAGTTTCGCTGGTTTGTCCTGACTGGGGTCGGATGGCGTCCCAGGCTGGTTTGCAACATGAAGGACGTAGACGGTCGACGACACAATCTTCACCTCGACCGACTTTCCGTCGGCCGTTTTCACGAAGACCGAACTTGCAGTGATTTTCTCCACCGTTCCGCTGACGTGTTTCATATCGCCGTGTGCAAAAGCGGCGCCGCAGACAACGGCGAGCGACAAAACGAATGCCGCGAAGCGAACTTTCATACCCATCTCCTCGGGCTCGACCCTATTCAAACAGTATTCCACGATCGCAGGAAACGCAACTCGCCGTGCTGCCCGGCATGCTCCGAGACTTTTTCAACCCGCTAATGATGATGCAATTCCGCGGGAGGTGCCGGTGTCTTTCCATTCAAAAAATCATTCTCTTGCTGCTCCTCGAGAAGGTCAGCGGGGCTCTTTGGATTATTGCGCTCCATCTCGATGCGCTCGTCCGCGGTCAATTGCGGCAAGTGGCGGATGAACAGCACGAGCTTCCAGCTGTCTTCCGGCGAGCTGTGGCGGGTAGAAAACGCCGGCATCCCCGTGAACCGCACGCCATTCTCGATGATCCAAAATAGTTCGCCATCGGAGAGCTTTTGCGTTTCCGCGAGCCGCAGATCCGGCGGCTTGGGGTAAAGCCCGCTTCCCATCATTGTGTCGCAACTGCCGTCGTTGCCGTGGCAGATGGCGCAATGGTCGGCGAAGTGCAGCCTGCCGTCCCGCAAGTTTTCCTCGGTGGCCGCCACCGGATTCACCAGCGATCGCGCCTCGCTCGGAAGCGCCATGTGTCTGGCCCTCCTCGCCATCATCACCTCGATCGCAGAGGGTGTCGCTTTTGCGCTCACGCCATTATGCAGCAGCGAATACGCCATGAAGGCAACAGCAAGCACCACAGCGCTCAGCAAAATCAATATAAGAGTTCCGCGTTTCATGGTGGGCAACCATGTTAGACGACGCGAGCCATGCCGTGCCAGTCCGGATTTATTCGCCCCCGTCGATCCGTCCACTCGCACCTGCAGACTTCGACCGCCTCTGGTAGGATACGCCGAGATATGCGAAACAAAATCTATCCGAGCCCGGATTCGGCCGTGGACGATATTCGAGACGGCGCTCGCATCATGTTCGGCGGATTCGGTGGCGCGGGATTTCCCAACAACTTGATCCAGGTGCTCGCCCAGAAGGGCACGAAAGGTATCACCGCCATCAGCAACAATTGCGGAACGCGTGACGGCGAACTGGGATTGATGTTCAAGAACGGCCAGATCCGCCACGTGATCGCTTCGTTTCCTGGCCCGCACTCGAATCATTTTCAGGAACAGCTCGCGGCCAAAAAGGTGACGCTCGAACTCGTGCCGCAGGGAATTCTTTGCGAACGCATGCGCGCGGCTGCCGCGGGCCTATGCGCCTTTTACACAACCGTCGGCGTCGGCACGGAAGTGGCGGCTGGAAAAGAAGAGCGCGTCATCGAAGGCAAACGCTGCATCCTCGAAATACCCATTCACGCCGACTATGCTCTCATCAAGGCGGAGACGGCCGACGAGCTTGGCAATCTCACCTATCGTCTCGCCGCGCGGAATTTCAATCCCATTATGGCCATGGCTGCAACCACCACCATTGTGGAGGTCGACGAAATCGTGCCGGTCGGCGCCATCAAACCCGAGCATGTCGTGACCCCCGCGATCTTTGTGCACCGCATTGTGCAAGCCAAAGGAATCCGCTATGCCGGATAAGCCGCGGCTGACTCGCGAACAGATCGCGCACCGTGCCGCCATGGAATTGCCCGATGGCGCGTACGTAAATCTTGGCTGGGGCATCCCCAATCTCATCGCCGATTATCTGCCGAAAAATGTCGAGGTTTATTTTCACAGCGAGAACGGCATTCTAGGCATGGGGCGGCGCGCCAGACCCGGCGAAGAAGACTACGACCTGGTCGATGCCATGAAGGTTCCGGTGACGCTGATACCGGGCGCATCTTTTTTTCATCAAGCCGACGCGCATCTCATGTCGCGCGGCGGTCATCTCGATGTCGCCGTCCTTGGCGGATTTCAAGTTTCGGAAAAAGGCGATCTCGCCAACTGGAGAATTCCCGGCGCCCAAGGCTCCGGCGGCATCGGCGGCGCGATGGACATTGCCGCTGGCGCTAAGAAGCTCATCGTTTGCATGGAACACACCACCAAGGAAGGCGCGCCAAAAATAGTGCGCCAGTGCACTTACCCGCTGACGAGTCTGGCATGTGTCGACACCATCGTCACCGATCTAGCCGTCATCGATATAAGGCCTGAAGGCTTGATGCTGCGCGAGATCGCGCCGGGATGGGATATCGAAGGATTGCAGAAACTCACCGGAGCGCCCCTCATGTGGTCGGGCCGCGCGCTGGAAATGAAATTTCTGTGAGCGCTCGCGCCAGGGTTCTGCACTCCGTAAACGCGGGTCAAAGCTGCGCGGTCCGCTTCGCGCGTGTTACAGTTTGGGTGTTCAGGGCGATTTTATAGAATCGTCAGGGGGAAGCCATGGCTGAAAATATTCCGGAAAAATACGCCGACTTGTTGGAAAAACCGGCGTTCGGCAATCTCGGCACCATCATGAAGGACGGCAGCCCGCAAGTGACGCCGATCTGGGTGGACTACGACGGAAAGTACGTCCGGTTTAATTCCGCGCTCGGCCGCGTGAAGGACAAAAACGTCCGGCGCGATCCCCGCGTTTCGGTTTCGTTGCAGGATCCGTCCAATCCTTATCGCTACCTGGAAATTCGCGGCCGGGTCGTTGAGATCACGCAAACCGGTGCCGACGACCACATCAACAAACTCTCGCAAAAATATCTCGGCAAGCCCGTCTACCCGTTCCGCCAACCCGGCGAAGTGCGCGTCCTCTATAAGATCGAGCCAGAAAAAGTCAGCTCTATGGGATAAAAGAAACGCGCTTGTGCTAGCTCGCCAACGCTACAAACGCGCGGCAACCCGCGCGGCGATGTGGCCGTCGGCGGTGCGAAAAACCAGCACGAGGCTGTCCGTCAAGGGAACGCCCCCGGCGGGAATACCGAATTCGTAGGACCACAGATACCGCTTGGGCAATTCTGCTTCGAGATTCGTTGCGTACGGCTCGATGGGATCCACGGAAACGTGCACGATCGCCACCTTCTCCGCTGGGCGCAGATCCACTCCATGTTTCCAATACAGCGTAAGCTTCATCGAGTGCATGGATTCCTGAGTGAGATACACGCCGGTGCCTACCGGCTGAAGGCCAAAACCGCACGGCTGATCGTGGATCTTCAGCGAAAGCAAAAGCTTATCGGGGAAGTTCGTGACTTCGGCCGCGCCGAGCCGAAAGATGGTTCCGTCATCGTTGTCGTAGGACTTCAGCTCATTGAAAAATCCCGCGGAGGTGACGCGGCCGTTGATGCGAAAGCACGGGCCGTTGGGAATGCCGCCGTCGCCGGCGAGAAACACCCCGCCGTAGTAATTCTGGATGCTCGTTTCGAGCGGCTTGGCATGTTTGGATTTTTTTTGAGATTTTGTGTCCTTCGGCGGAGCGTTTTGCGATTGCGAGTTCTCTGATTGCGCGGTGGCGGCGAAACACAAAAAGAATCCGGCGAGGGCAAGGCAGCAATTTCGTCGAAGGTGTGCGCCCATGGCAGTCGTCCAACGCCGTTATTTTACTCCCGCAGGCTGGGCCTTGAGAAGAAAGCTTATGCCGTCCGTCGTATAGGAGGCTTTGCCGCCTTCGAGGGGTTTGGCTTCGACGCTTCCGGCGCGGACGGCTTCGATGGCGGCGACCAGCCTCGGTAAAATGCTCGGATCGGCCACGGGCACATTGTGCGCGCCGAGGACGAGTTTAATTTGCGGCGCGAGATCGGCGAGCCACTTTACTGACGCGACGTAGGCGTCAAGATTTGTTTCGGGGCGGAAGAGCCAAATCGGTCCGGGATAGTACGTGTCGCCGGTGAACAGCAGGCCGTTGGCGCGGTCGACCAGGCAGATCGCGTCCGGCGTGTGGCCGGGCGTCGAAATGATTTCTAGGACGCGGCCACCGCCGAGATTGATCTTGAAACCGTTGTGGACGAAGAGCGAGATGTGCCACGGCTTGGTGGCGTAGGCCTTAGGATCAAAACCTCTTGGCAGATCGCCGCAGATCATCCCGGGGGCCAGTTCTTCCTGGGCGGCGTCGCGCGAGCCTTTGGCGTTCTGGCGGGTGAAATCCGTGTCCATCCCGAAGATAAAGGTGAAGAGGGAATTGCCGCCGACGTGGTCGTTGTGCGTGTGCGAGTTAAGCACGACGACGGGCCGGCTCGTCAATTGCGTGACGACTTTATGAATATTGGCAATGCCCATGCCGGTGTCGAAGAGCAGCGCCTGCTTGGTGCCGACGATCAGATAGGAGATGACTTCTTCCGCTTGGTGCGGCTCGTAAATCGCAAAAACTCCCGGAGCGACTTTGTACACTTCAAACCATGGCTCGCTGGGAAGAACACGTTCGAGCGATTTGTATTCCGGGCGGGGGAGGGCTTTGCACCAGTCCGGGCTGATGGTTTGCGGCGGCTCCGCGAGCAGCCTGGGCATTAGGGGCGCAGCATGCTGCGCCCCTACCAAGGCTTGAACCTGCGCGTTGAGGGGACTGGACGCTGGCAGAAATGGAAGGCAAAACGCGAGCATCGCCGTCGCAACTCGCGAGCGATTTCCAAACCTTGCCATTCCGAAGGCGGTTCTTGCCCGAGGAATCTGCTGTTTCTCGGCGCGTCCAAAGAAAGAAAAAGCAGATTCCTCGCTTCGCTCGGAATGACAAATGTGGGTGTTGGTCATTTCGAGACCCCGGAGACGAAGATAGATTTGGGAATCATCATGTGCACGCCTTTGTTGCCGTCGACTAGTTCGGTGATGTGGAGGTCGGCGGCGACGCTGGCTAGCATGTAAGCGTCGTCGGGCGAGAGATGCTTTTCGGTGACGAGGAAATCGATCATTTCGCGGACGGCGAGTGTGGCGCAGGCGTTCAGGTCGTCGTTGAGGCCCATGGTGATGTAGTGCGTGGGCGTTTCGGCGCGCGGCCACTTCAGGTGCATGTCTTTGCGCACGATGAATTGCAACGTGCCGACGAGCGAAGTTTCCATCGCGGTAATGTCCACTTCGCCGTCACCCTGTCCGGCGTGGCCGTCGCCTACTTCAAAGAGTGCGCCCGGCGCGTGCACCGGAATGTAGAGTGTGGTGCCGGCGACGAGGTCTTTGTTATCCAGATTGCCCGCCATGATCCACGGCGGAGCGCTGTTGAAGCGGCCCGCGCTTTCCGGCGGCGCGTCGCCCATGCTGCCGAAAAAAGGATGCAGCGGAATCTCGATGCCCGGCGCGAATTTCGCCACCATGCGCTGCGCATCCAGCGGAATAATTTTCATTTTCGCGTAAGGATAGTCGTCCGGCAGAAAGCCGCGCCCCGGTCCGAACGCGTTGTACGCATAAGGAATCGCCAGCTTGATCGCTAGAATTTTAACTTCCAGCACGTCGCCCGGCTGTGCGTCCTCAATATAAATCGGTCCCGTCAAAATGTGCCCGCCCGGCCCTTTGTCTTTCACCTGGTCGGTAATATCGCGGAGCGATTGCTCCACCTGCTCCGGCGGCAAGCCCGCATCCTCCAGCCGCTTCGGGCTGTTCGTGATCAGCGTATCAATCTGCACGGTATCGCCCGACTTGACGCGCAACACCGGCGCCGCCTTCGCGTCGTAGTAACCCCACGCCACCGTCTTCGGCGTCGCCTTCAGTGTGTAAGTTGCTTGTGCATTCAGTGTCACAGCGCAAAAAGCAAACACAGCGCCAAGAGTCGTAAGACTCGCCGCAATACTTGGTCGGCTCATGTCACCTCCGTAGTGAAACATTCGAGCACCAGTTCTCCCCAACATAAATTCATCCCCGTTCAACCGAATCTATCCGTTGGACCCAATTACTTCCTACGAAAGCCACATAATGACTTCCTTTTCGATCTGCCAACTTCCGTCCTTTTTCGACAGCACGAAGAACCTGCCGGAGCCGTTTACGAATCCAGCCTGCCGCGCCACATACAAAAGACCTTGATTTTTCTTCGAGTTGAACCCAACGCGTGAGAAGGAGATAGCTCCGGGTGATTCAGGATACTCCTTGTAGAACTCGTTCCAGCCTTCTGGATTGGGCTTTTCGCCAGCGCTATCAAATATCTTACGCAGGTCGGCCTCTGTGACCAGCGAATAAGGGACCGACAAGGTGAGCTTCTCATTGAGTCGGTAAGGTTCGTTATTCTTTGCACTAAAATCCGCGGAAGTCTCCTTATCGACTTCAGGTCGCGTTGCCCCGCTGAATGTTATTCCCGCCCGATAGCCGATGAAGGCACTCTTGTGTTCGCAGTTCGTTTCAGCGGCAATGACATACCCTTTTACGCTCTCGTCGAAGTATCTCGCTCTTAAGACTACTGCATATATGACATATTCTTCAGGGACCACAACTGATTGGCGCAATTCCTGCTGAGGAAAGACGCCACCAGCCACGCCTGCAAGCACACCAGCTACTAGCGCGATAACGAAAGCGACACGGGTGCCAACCGCGAGAGCCCTGCCGAGAAGGGGCGCAGCATGCTGCGCCCCTACAAAGCGCGCGTGATGGAGTGATGGCGTCATGGATGCGTCATGTCCTCGGGTTTGACGAGGGCGTCGAATTCTTCGGCGGTTACGTAGCCGAGATTGATGGCGGCTTCGCGGAGGCTGATGTGGGAGTGATGAGCGGCTTTGGCGACTTGGGCCGCGGCGTCGTAGCCAATTTTGGGGGCGAGGGCGGTGACGAGCATCAGGGAATTATGGACGTAGTGTTCGATTTGGGTGGCGTTGACTTCGATGCCTTGGACGCAGTGGGCCACGAAGCTGTTCATGGCGTCGGCGAGGAGTTCGACGGAGTGGAGATAGTTGAAGATGATGACGGGCTTGAAAACGTTGAGCTCGAAATTGCCTTGCGAGCCGGCGAAACCGATGGCGGCGTCGTTGCCCATGACTTGCACGGCGACCATGGTGATCGCTTCGGCCTGGGTGGGATTTACCTTGCCGGGCATGATGCTCGAGCCGGGCTCATTTTCGGGAAGAATGAGTTCGCCGAGGCCGCAGCGGGGGCCAGAAGCGAGCCAGCGAATGTCGTTGGCGATTTTCATGAGCGAAGCCGCAAGCGTTTTCAGCGCGCCGCTCGCGAAGACGAGTTCGTCGTGGGCGCTGAGCGCGGCGAATTTATTGGGATGCGAGCGGAAGGGCAGGCTGGTCAGCTCGGCGATTTTTTTCGCAGCGCGTTCGGCGAATTCGGGATGCGCGTTGAGGCCAGTGCCGACAGCAGTGCCGCCGATGGCTAGATCGTAGAGGCCGTCGAGAGCCATGGCGATGCGGCCGCCGTCGCGGTCGAGCAGATTGACGTAACCGGAAAATTCCTGGCCGACGGTGAGTGGCGTGGCGTCCTGCAAATGCGTGCGGCCGATTTTTACGACGCCGGCGAATTCCCTGGCTTTGGCGTCGAGCGCGTCGCGAAGTTTTTTTACGGCAGGGAGAAGCTTCTGACGCGTTTCCGTGGCAGCGGCGATGTGCATGGCGGCGGGGAACGTGTCGTTCGAAGATTGCGACATGTTTACGTCGTCGTTGGGATGGATGGGCTTTTTGCTGCCCATCGCGCCGCCGGAAATTTCGATGGCGCGATTGGAGATGACTTCGTTGACGTTCATGTTGGTTTGCGTGCCGCTACCGGTTTGCCAGATGCGCAGGGGGAAATGATCGTTGAGCTTGCCGGCGATAACCTCGTCGGCGGCTTGCGTGATGAGCGCGGTTTTGTCGGCGGGGAGCTTGCCGAGGTCCTGGTTGACGAGCGCGGCGGCTTTTTTGAGGATCCCGAAGGCGCGGATCAGCTCGGGAGGCATGGTGTCCTTGCCAATAGCGAAATGAATCAACGAGCGGGCGGTCTGCGCGCCGTAGTAGCGGTCGGCGGGGACGTCGATCTTGCCCATGGAGTCGGACTCGGTGCGGGTGGGGATGTTGGCGGCTAGCTCGGTCGCTTCAGACATTTGTGGCTCCTCGATGATTGCGAGTAAATCTTACCTTGAAATGAAGAGGAGCGAGTGAGTAGTGGGTGGTGAGTAGTGAATTGTGAAAGAGAGGACGCTGAGGGCTTGGCCAGAGGACACAGAGAACGGAGAGACCCACCCCCCTAGTGTCTGCAAGTTATTAAGTAACTCGATGAAAGCAGAAGGGTTGCGGGGATTCCTGCGTGTATGCAAGGGCGGCGCGTGGCGTGTAACTAGCTGGCATACTTTGGGGTTGACAGTGGGACACCTCCCCCCTGGTTTTTTGTAAGCGGGAATCAACGGTTGTCGAAGTGTTGATTGTGAAGGGGTTGGGAGAGAACGGTTTTTATGAAATGGTGACCTGCGTGGGACTGGAGATTTTGCGGCAATTTGAGGGACCGCCCGGCGGAGGCCCGTGACTTGCAGGGCATATACAGAAGCCGTGCTCGAATCAGCTCGGGCGTTATAACATACTATTATTATTTATTAAAAGTAAATACTAAGTCATTTGGATGGAGAAGGATAGCTGGCGCCAATTCGAATTGGCACCTGGAGCGTAGCCCGGCGCCAGGAACCTAAACCAAATGGAACTCAGTACATAAGGGGCATAGTACGTTAATCCTGAAACGCAGCGACGGAAGTCGGCGTCCCATGTGCAGAAGCGGGAAAGGCACGGTGAACCCCATGCTCACCCTCCGAAGCTACCGGGCAGCAACCAATTTGAGAGTCATACTTCTTGGCGCCTCCTTAACGATGGGAGCCGCAGGCACGAGGGGGCAGGATCCTGGAGCCGCTGCTGCTGCGCAGGCAGCGCAACAGGCTTCGATGCAGGCCACGCAGCAGGCCATCCAGATGCAGCAGCAAGCAGTCCAACAAGCCATCCAGCAAGCCAATCAGCAGAACGCGATAATCGCGGCGCAAAATTCGCCCACCTGCTGCGTAGGGACGGCGGTGCCTACGTTTTCTGCGAAGCCGGGAATATATTCGCAGACGCTACAAGTGAAGATCCGGGACAGAACACGCGGCGCGACGATTTACTACACGACCGACGGTTGGACGCCGACGACCGCGTCGGCGAAGTACACCGGGCCCATTCAGATTGATGCGACGACGCAGTTGCAGGCGATTGCCGTGGGGCCAGCGCCACTTTCTGCGAGGAGTTTTGTGGCGAAAGCGCGGTACACGCTGACGGTAAGCGGAGTACCGGCGGCGACGCCTTCACAAACACCGGCGGGACTGGCGCAAGGGCTGAACACTTCTGCGCCACTGACTCAAGACGTTTCGATGGCCATGAAGACTTCTGGGGCCATGAAAACTTCAGGGAACGCGATGCTGGCGAAGGGAACGGCGGTACGACTGGAATTTGTTACGAGCGTGAGTTCGAAGACGGCGGACGTGGGAGACAAGGTTGAGCTGAAACTGGCGGACGACATCAAAGACGGAAACGCGGTGCTGGTGGCGAAAGGCGCGAAAGCGGAAGCAACGATCACGGAAGCGGACAGGACGGGTATCGGCGGCGCTCCGGGTCATATCGTGTTTCGCGTGGACTCGATGAATGTCGACGGCAAAACGATACCGTTGAACGGCACGGCGGCGTTGGAAGGTGATCCAAAATTGCCTAATGGCACGACGCTGATTCCAGTTGTGGGATTCTTCACCGTGTTCCGCCACGGGACGAACGCGGACATCAAGGCGGGAACGCCGATGACGGCGTACGTGTCAGCGGATACTTCGCTTTTGCCATAGTGGGCCGTCGCGGCTCGCTAAAGTAGTCAAGATCTTAGCGGCAGACGAAGCACTAAGAAGAAATAAAATGTAAGGAAGTTAGAAAAAGTGACTGGGCCGTGCCGGGATTACTGCCGCCAGAGGGTCCGTAACTCTTCAGGTGGAACGGCAACGACTTTTCCGTCGCGCCAGATATACAACGGCAGCGCCTCGCGAATATGCTCCTCGATGACTCCCTGGACTGCTTCCTTCAACGCCATAAGCGCGCCCTACTCGTAGCGTAGAGCTTCCATGGGGTCGATGGAAGCGGCGCGGCGGGCTGGGACGAAGCAGGCGAGGGCGGCCGCGGCGATGAGGATGAGCGCTACGCCGGCGAGGATCCACGGGTTGCGGGAACTTTCCATCACCCAGCGCGTGGAGATTTTGTTGAAAGCGATGCTCAAGAGAATGCCAGCGACGAGGCCCGCGCCGACGTTGACGGCGGTGGACGAGAAGACGATGCGGAAGACATCCGAGCTGCGGGCACCGAGAGCCATGCGGATGCCGAATTCGTTAGTGCGCGTGGCGACACCGTAAGAGACCACGCTGTAAAGGCCGACCGCGGCGAGAACCAAAGCAAGAACAGAAAAGAGAGCGAAGAGAGTGGCGATGAATTTCTGCTGCGAGTATTCCTGCAGACCGGTGATCCAGGTTTCGAGATCGCGCACTTCCATGACTTGCTGCTCGCGATCGAGCGTAACGAGGCGGGCGCGAATGTCGTGAAGGATGGAGAGGGGCGCGACGCGGGTACGGACGAGGATTTGCGTGAACATGCGCATTTGAATGGTGTAGGGCACGTAGATGGCGGGTTTGATGGGATTACGCAAGCCGTCATCGCGGACGTCGGTGACCACGCCGACGATCTGCAGCCAGCCGTCGGCTCCGGCGGCGGCGGGAGAGTAGGGTGGCTCATCTTTCATGGCGGGAATGCGGACTTGATGGCCGATAGCGTCGCCGTTAGGCCAGTATTGGCGAGCCATGGTTTGGTTAATGACGGCGAGCGGAGCGGCACGCATGGTTTCGGTATGATCCCAAATGCGGCCCTGCGAGAGCGGGATGTGCAGGACTTCGAGATATTCGGGGCTGATGTAGTTGACGCTCGCCTCGGGCTTTTCGGAGGCGGCGCTGCCGAAGATTTCGAAGCGCGTGTCCCAACCGTTGTCGGGCGGAGTGGCGTTGGTGGAGATGCCTGCGGAAACGACTTCAGGCATCGTGGCGATGGCGGCGCGAATCTGCTCGAAGTATTCGGAGCGATCTTTCCAGGAGACGTGGGTGTTCTCGTGAATCGGAATGGGGACGGACATGGCCGCGTGAGGATCGTAGCCAAGATCGGCGTGAAGGAGGCGGAGGAAGCCTTTGCCTGCGGCACTGGCGGCGGAGAGGAGAAGTACCGTGAGGGCCACTTGCGCGGCGACCATCACTCGGTGGGCGCGCTTTGCGTGCGAGCTGCCCATGACGCGGCGGCCACTGCTCTGCATCAGGCGGCCGATGTCTGGGTGAGAAAGTTGGAGTGCCGGCGAGAGACCAAAGAGAATCGCGGTGGCGAAAGCCAGGCCTGCGCTGAAGAGGAGCACAGGCAAGTTCATTTTGATGACGGACTCCGCAGGAAAAGAATTCTGCGGCAGCCATGCAGTAATGAGAGCGAGGCTTTTCCACGCTAGGATCACACCGAGAGTAGTACCTGCGAGCGCGATGACCAGAGATTCGGTGAGCAATTGGCGGATCATGCGAGGGCGGTCTGCTCCAACGGCGGCGCGGACGGCGAGTTCTTGCTGGCGCTCCGTGCCACGGGCTAGAAGAAGGATGGAAACGTTTCCACAGCCGATAAGCAGCAGCGAGGCGACCGCACCGAGCAGGAGATAGAGCGTGGGGCCAAGAGGTTTGGCGTAGAGTTCGGTGATGCTGCGGAGATTGACGCGAAATTTTTCGGGGTAACGCTCCGGCGATTCCTTGGCGAACTGTTCGAGATAGGGCTGGAGTTCGGAGTTGGCTTGAGTAGTGGTTATGCCGGGGCGAAGTTTGATGGAAGCGCCGAAATAGATGTGCGGGTCGCGCGTAACCTTGAGCGGGAGATACATGTCGACGTCAGCCCATTTGAAGCGCGGCGGCATGACGCCGACGATCGTGTACGGCTTATGGACGAGTTGGATGGTGCGGCCGATGACGTTGGGGTCGCCCAGGTAGTAGCGCTGCCAGAATTTGTAGCCGAGGGCGACGACGGGCTGAGCGTCCTGGCCAAAAGGCGCGTCGGAGGGCATCAGCCAGCGGCCCATTAGAGCTTTTGTGCCCCAGTGATTCGGGTCATCTGGAGAGAGATAGGAGGCCCGGACATCTTCAGGGAGATCTCCGTCGGTGGTGGTGAGATTCCAGTAGTCCATGCCGGCGATGCTCTCGACGGACCTGGCCTGGCGGAGCTGTTCCAATTGTGGACCGTTGAGGCCGGCGTAGCGATCGTGGCCGGCTGCGTCGAGCATGCTGGGTTCCATGAGGCGATCGGAGCCGGGGTAAGGGAAGGGATCGATCAAAACGGCGTAAATGACGCTGAAGACGGCACTTGTGGCGGCGATGCCCAGAGCGAGGGAGAGAATGGCGGTGAGCGTGAAGGTGGGACGACGCCGAAGTTCGCGCAGGGTAAAACGCAAGTCAAAGAGGAAGGAGTGCATAGGGGCCTCTCACCATTGGACGAAGGCGTTGATGGACAGTTAGGAGACGTTCTGAAACGAGAAAAGTTCCATGAGGTGCTGGAAATCACCAGGATAGAGGGAATAGAAAGTGTCAATGCCGCTAGTGGAACGGCTGGCTCTACGCCCGCTTTGTCATGTGAATCACGGGGAGCGATAGCCCGTTTTTCAGAGGAACCTCGATTTTCTCGATAGCAACGTAGCCCTTTGCGCCGAAGAGCTTGGCTCCCGTCAAGGTTGCGCCCATTTCGTAGCGAGTAAAACCCGCCTCGCAAGCTGCGGACTCGCAAGCCTCCAGAATTTTGCTCCCGACGCCGCGTCGCGCCCAGGCTGGATGAATAAAGAAAGCTCGAATTTTCGCCGCGTCGCACTTTGGGTCGAGCAACGTGTCCTCTCGTGCCGTCCAGCGATCGCCGCCGTAAAGCGTTTTGCGATTACTCCAACCGCCGCACCCAGCAATGACCCATTGCCATCCCGGATTTTTCTGTTCAGCGGTCTCTGCATCTGGTGCGGCATCAGCGATCGCGGCTTCGGCTACGAAGTAACTCCCGTCGGCGATCAACTGGCTATCCACGCCAAATACCGATTCCAGCGCTCCTTCCATTTGCGCAGGCGTGTAATCCTGAGCTTGCAGTTCTCGCACGGACGCTTCAATCAGTCGCCGCAGCGCAGGCACATCCGCCGCCACGGCCTTTCTGATCCGAATATTCGCTGTGCCCATGCGATGCGTCCCGAATCTTTCTGCATCCATCACACGCCCCACGTGACGAACCGACAGCGCTTATCCCTTCGCTTTGCTTTTCAACATCTTCGCAACCTTTTCAATTTCCTGGGTCCTCTTATACATCTGCATCGAGAAAACTTCCGTCGTCACCGTCCTGTCGACTTCTTGCTTCAATTCCGTAGCCAACTGACACAACCTGTCGACGTCGACGCGAAATTCTTTTTCGTTCTGCTGCAGTGCCACTCTCTTGGCGCTCTGAGGGTCGGATTTTGCCGCGGCTACCTCGGCGGGATTCTGCGTCTCCGCCGACTCCGGCGGAGTTGGAAAAGGATTGTTCTTTCGCACTTGCGCGAGCACGGACCCATCCGCTGCGACAGAACAGCTCGCCGCCGCAGCCAGTGTCACCAAGAATCTGCGCCTGGTTTCCGCCATGGCATCCTCCTTACCCGTCCTTTTCCTCTCGGACCCATTCTGTCACTTGTTCCCTAAGGGTATTCAAACTATTCGTGATGCGATCCGCCTCCACATCTACAAGAGCATACTGCTGTGTCGGCGCCGCTCCTGATTGGACTAATCGTTGTTGGTCTTCGCGCAAATCCGGGAAGTCCTTTGTCCGAACCCGCGTTCCTCGCAACGTTATAGCCAGCAGAAACAGCGTTTTCTCGACGTCCTCCGCAAATGCGCCGAACTCCGCCCGCGCTCGCGAGGGAGGCATGTGCCGCCAGCCCGCTTCCAAGGCCATCACTGCGTTCACGAAACGGTGAGAACTCGCCATCATCGCGTTCAGCTGGTTCATCTGCTCGGCGGTAGTTCCGGGTTCCGCGCTCACCCGATCCATTGAAGCTTCCAGATTTGACCGCGCCCGCCGCGTGGCCAAGCGCTTTTCGTCCAAGTCAGACGATTCCTGCAGTCTGGCTTCGACTCCACCTGTGCGCGCGGAGTTCACATAATCCTGCGTCAGCGCGTGGAAGTACTCTCGATAAGCGTCCAGCAATTGCGAGATTTGCTCGGGTACGCCGGCGCGCTCCCACGTGGGCCAGATCCAGTAGGCGAGCAACGCGAGGCACCCGCCCACCGCCGTGTTGACTCCGCGCGCCCAGATCACAACACTGGGCTCTACGCCGAGAATCGTGATCAATCCCACGATAAGACCGCTAACGGCGATTGCGAAAATTCCGTAATTCGGCGGCCCGACCCACCGCAGCAGAAACGTGAACACCAGGACTTGCAGGATCAAGACACTCGTAGTGTGCGGCAGAAAATAAAACAACGCCGTGGCTAGAAATAACCCCGCAATCGTGCCCGCAATGCGCAGCACACCTCGGCTAAACGTCGAAGTAAAATCGGGCTTCAGCACAATCACGACGGTCATCGGCAGCCAATACGATCTGTGCCAGTCAAAACTGCGCCCCGCCAAATCCCCCACTGCGACGGAAAGCGCCAGCCGGATGGCATGACGGCACGCTGAAGATTGCAAATTTAGATTTGCGCGCAAAGTCGCCAGGCTTCCGCGGAATCGCAACCACCACGGCTGCTCCGCTTCCTGTTTCGCGAACGCAGTCTCTCCGACCGGCGTGGCATGGTTGGCTAACTCTATTGCCGCCCGCAGTTGTCCGTTGAGCGCCGCCGTCTGATACCGCGCCTCCCCCAGCACCGCCGCAAGAAAAGATGCGCCCGCACTCGTCCCCGCTTCGCGCAATTCTTTCGTGATTGTTTCGAGCGCTGCCAACGGTGCTTCCGCGGTTTCCACGGGTTTTCGGGTTACCAGCGAATCGCCGATCAGTCGCAACACGTCGCCGGTCGACTGAATGTATCGAGCCAGAAGTCCCGCACTGCGATGCGACGGGTTTTCCCTCTCCACACGGACGCGCAACCGCGATAGCGTGAGCAGCCCAAGCTGCATGCGCTCCGCCTGACTCAGCAGCGCGCGATACCGCACTCCTTCGAGTGTTGCGTCGCGCCCCAGACTAGACAGCGCGCCCTCCGCCTGCGCGCTGCGCTGTGTAGCCGGTAGCGCCGTCGCCGTCTCCGCCGGCACCTCCGTGCTCTGCGCCAGCTCTTGATAAAAACTCGCCAGCGCCCTCCGTTCCGGTTCATACCGACGCACGGGCCACATCGCAATCGAGAGCCCCGTTTGAAACAGGCCGCCTCCGAGCGCCAGCAATCCGGAAAGCGCCGCCTGCCGCGGCGTCAAGGGCTGCGCCGCGTACGCCAGCAACGACACCGTGCTGATCACGCCCAAGTCTGCGGCCGTGGTGCTGATCGAAACGACCAGCCCCGCCACGAACGCCCAAGCGCTTGCGCTCACCACGGCCAAGAGATAATGTCTTCCGGAAATCGCTCCCACGAACACGGCTATCGCGCACAACGCGCTCGACAAAAGCATGCGTCGCGCGCGTGACGCGTAACCATCGCTCCCGTCTGAGTACGACACGTTCAACGCGCCGATCGCCACGGACAGGCCGCCGCGTGGCATGTCCAGCGCATAGCCGGCGATCAGAGGCAGCACAACTCCAGCTGTGTTTCGCAGCGCCAAATAAGGTTGCAATTTAGTGGAATCAAATCGCGTGAGGATTCGCCAGAAATTTGTCGCCGCACCTTCGTGCGCGGAAATCTGTGCGCCGGCGCTTCGACCGGAAGCCTGAACGACAGTATTTGTCTCAGAGGCCACTGTGCGCTCTAGAATAGTCGACTCGCGCGTCTTCGGATACTCGCCGCAACTCGCGAACCTTCGGACCAACTCGCGCCCCGCAGCGCCGCTACCGCCCTGTGATTTGTAGGTGCGCAGTTGGCTGCGCCCAAGGAAGGCCGCGCAAGATGTTCGGAACGCAAACGCGGGAGAGATTCCAGCCGGTTAGCGGCCGCCAGTTCGAAGCGCTGGCAACATAAACGCCGGCTTCACCTCTTTTCGCTTCGACCAATCATGATATGTGTGGCATTCAAAGCACCGGGATTCCGCGTGCTCCGGCCCTGGCGCATGGCAGGTCTTGCAAGTCGCAATCCCCGGCAAAAGCACGTCGCTCGTCTCCGTGCTGCCCAGTGATTTCTCATGACAGCCCACGCACGCAAATCCCCGGTGCGCGTCATGATCGAATTTCGCGTGCGGCATCCACTGCACCGTCGTCCGCGCCGGTTCCACCAGCGGCAAATTACTCTGCTTCGCTCCGGTCGCCAGCGCATGACACTGTTTGCAAGTCTTCCGCCACAAAAGTTCCTCGGCGTCTCCGATCCGCGCGGCAACCCACTCTTTCTGCGTATAGACCCGGACAGCCGCTGGCACTGGTTTTCCCGTCAAATCGTGCTCGGGGTCGCGCGCTTCGCGCAACTCCGCGGAATGCGCCGCGATGTACTCGCCAAATTTCTTCACCAGAAACGCGTGCACGACTTCGGGCTTGTCATGTGGCACGCCTTCCGTGAACCGCTTGTCAAACGCCAGTGAATGGCAGCCCGCGCACGCCGTCGCGAATTTCACCGGAGCCATCCTTTCGCGTCCGCCTGGAGTGGTTGGACGCCGGAGCGCTCCAGCATCTGTTGTGAGCACCAAATCTTCGTCCGAGTAAGTTACGCTGGCCGAAGTATACCTTGCGTCCGCGTATTTCCACTCCGCCGAAGTAACCGCCGTCTTGTGGCAATCCCCGCACTCCAGTTGTACGTTCGGCCCATTTGGCCCACGACGTATAGGTTTCATGTGGATGGCGTGATTGACCATGATCGTTCCGGGATCCCGCGCGACTGTTTCATCCGAGGGGTGCAACGCCGCGAATTCCGGATGCCCGTCTTCAAAGCTCTCAATATGCGCCGCGTAACTCGGCGCGCCGTTGCTCGTTTTCAAATTCCCGTGGCACTGCGCGCAACTCTGATTCTTCGCTGCCACGAGGTTCACTCGTCCGCGATGTTCCGTGTGGCACTCCGCGCAGCCAATCGCTTTCGTCTGCGCCGCGTGATGCAGCGGCCCGTCATGGCACGCCAAACAGGCCCCATCGCTGGCTTTCGCCGAAAACGCTCCCGCCGTATGCACATGGCACGCCGCGCACTGCGCCTCCAACACCGCGTGCGCCTCGCTCATTCGACCGCTGGAATACACGCGCGAATCACGCGCGAATCCGTGCCATGCAATCCAAATCAGCGCGATCGCAGGTAGCCCCACGCTAAGCGAAAGCTTCGCGCGTTTCAGCGCCGTCGGCCTCTTGAAATAATTCAGGTCGATCCGCTGCGCCAATTTCTTGGTTGTTCGTGTTCTTGCCACGTTTTGCTATCCACCGCCTGCCGCGAATCACCGCGATCGTTCACATTTCCTTTGTAGGTGGCGCAGCATGCTGCGCCCCTGCAAGCAAGACCGTGCCGCACAAGCGCAATTGTTCCAAGTCCGCAAAATCAATATCGCAGCGCCATCACCGCATGCACTGCCCCCAACAAAATCAACGCCAGCGAAAGGGGAATGTGCACGAGCAGCCATCCGTGCAACAAATGATGGAGCTGCTCCTGCCGGACTAGTTGCCGCGCCTCATCGCAAATATCTTCCAAGTCCTGCACCGTCGCTTCTGCCGAGGCCGGCATTAACGTGCGCAAACCAGAAAACGCGCTGTGCGCCTTATCGGCATCATTAAACCGCGATCCGCTCTTCTTCGGCTGCTCGAGGAACGGCCGCATCTCGATCAGATAAAATTGCCGCAGCGGCGCGCACTCCTCTTCGGTCAGCACCGCTGTCTCCGCGCCCGCTACTCCGGCGGCGCCACTGCTCGTCGCCGCCATCCCGCGGGCCGCGCTAAATCCGCCAGCACGCTGGCCATCCTCTTTTTCGGATTTCGCGAGCCCTAGCGGCCCGCAAACCGTTTCAACCGCGCGGTCCGCCTCCTCGCGCAGCAGCTTCCGCACATTTCCGATCTCGTCGTAAATCGTTTCCAGCTTTACGTCCGAGGTCATCACGCGCGGCACGTAGTGCTGCAGCGCCGCGCCAAACACGCCGCTCAGAACCGTCGTGATCAGCAACCACATGAGCACGCTTGTCAGCGTCCCGCCAAAATGAAAGCCTCCATGAAACAAAATCACCGGTAAGCTCAGCAATCCCAGCCACAAGTGCCCGCGCATCCACGCCTGTGCCCGCCCAATACGCCATGTCGGAACTCGTCTTCGCGCCCCCAGCAGCGCCGCGAAAATCATGAAGCCGAATCCAAACACTCCAAACGTCAAACCGGGTGCGCTGCCGCCACGCGGCCCTTCCGGTGCGCGCCCCGCATACGCCACGTAGACAGCCGCGAACACCACAAACATAATCAGCGACGCGATCGCCCACCCACGTTGTGTTTTATCCATCCGCACGCAGAAATCCTCGGGCCTCTATTTCGTCGATCCCCCGCCCAGCATCTCCGAAAAAAATGTCCGCGGGTCCACACGATGCGCCGCATCGTGCGGACAGGCGTAGACGCAGCTCGGCTCTTTCAAGTGGGTGCACAAATCGCACGAAGTCGCCTTCTGCTTCACCACGGCTTTCTTCCGCCCCGGCCGCTCCAGGTCTTCCACCATCACATCAAACGGATGCAAATTAATATTTCCGTAAGGGCAGTTCCGCGCGCACAAACCGCAGCCGATGCACCAATCCTCGATAATCACTTCCAGCGAATTTCGCCGCCGGATTGAACCCACCGGGCACCCCACCATGCACAGCGGATCGCGGCATTGCCGGCAGGAAGTCGCCACCAAATACTGTTCAAAGCGCAAACCTTCGCGCACCAGACGTGTGACGCCGTCGTGCGCGTCGGCACAGGCATTCACGCAAGCATCGCAGCGCGTGCAATTATTCAAATCAAGAATTAACAGGCTTTGCGCTTCCATCAAACCCTGCGAGAGAAACTGGTCGATGGGCACGCTGCGTACGGTCTGCATGCGCTGCTGATTCTGCGCTGCGCGCTCCGCTGCCACGGCTTCTAGACCCGAACGCACGCTCGGGAATCGTTTCACCATATCGCGGAAATCGTCACCGGAGATGCGCACCACTTCCACGTGGTCCAGCGCCGTGCAAGTCGCGGTGCGCAGGCCGCCGCCAAGCAAACCAATCTCCCCGAAATAATCTCCACGCGAGAGGTACGCGAGCACCAGCTCTCCGCCCGGATACGTTTCCGAAATCTTTACGAACCCGATGCGCACCAGATAGAAACTCCCCGCCGCATCGCCTTGCCGGGCGATCACCTGTCCCGGCGCGAATCGCTGCAGCTCCACGCTTCCCTTGAAATGCTCGATGAAATCCGGAGAAAGATCCGCAAACATCGGCACGCCGCGCAAATGGTTTTCCAGCGCCCTTTTGCGATAGTTCTGGTCGATCTGCGCTCGGAATGATTTGTTTTTCATCATGATGTCGAGCACGTTCCGCAACATCTCGAACGCCACGACATCCGTCTCCGCAATCACCGTTGCCGACCGCGGATAGAAATTCATGCACGTCATCTCGCCGAACAGATCGCCGGAACCGAGCTCGGCCACTGGATTTCCGTACGCCAGGTCGACGGAAGCATCGATGGGAATCGTTCTGTCGCGAGTCTCCTCGGCGCGAATGTCCGAGTCCCGCGCTGCGAGCGTGCTGGTGAGCTTTTTGAAAAGTCCCTTCGCGCCGCCCTGCGTCTTCACGTGTGCAATTGGCGCAGAAAGCGAAACGCGCGCTTTGCCTTCCAAAATATAAAAAGCCGTCGACCCGAATTCGCCCTCGCGGCAAATGATCTCTCCCGGACGGAATCTCCGTTTGACGATTGCTCCACGGTTCAATTCAAGAAACGTCCCCGAAACTCCCTTGAACACCGGCAACTGCAAAAGCTCTTCCGCTTCGAATCCCTGCGCATCCGTCCCCGCTGCAATGGACGTCCCCGCAACAGTCTTGTTCGTCAGCGCGCCCGTCGGGCACGAAACCATGCATTCCCCGCAGGAAATGCACGTCGAATCTCCCATCGGCGCGTTCAAATCGAAAGCAATCCCCGCCGAGTAGCCCTTTCCCATTCGTCCAAGCACAAAATTATTCTTGATCTCGTCGCAACCGCGGATGCACCGGTCGCACAAAATGCACGCATCGTGATCCACGGCAATCGCCAGCGAAGAATCGTCGATCCCGCGCGAAATCGTCCGCTTCGCAAATCGCGGCTGCGTAACACTCGCCGCCCGCGCCAACGTCTCCAGCTCGCAATCCCCCGATTTTTCCTGCCGCGCGCAAGGCGAAGGATGATCCGCCATCAAAAGCTCGAGCAAAGTCTTCCGCGCATTCAGAACCTTCTCGGAATTCGTCACCACCTTCATGCCCGGCTCGACAGGCCGCACGCACGATGCCGTGAGCACTCGCGCTCCGGTATCCACGACACAAAGCCTGCAAACCCCCACCGGCGTTTCATTCTGCAAATGGCAAAGCGTAGGAATCGGCGTCCCATTCATGCGCGCCGCGTCAAACACACTCGTCCCCGCGGCCACCCGCACCGGTCGCCCATCAATCATGATCTCAACAAGTTCCGGTAATCGCGTAATCGTGCTCAAAACCCTTTTCTTTTCCTCTTCTCTGTGTGCTCTCGGAACTCCACTTCAAGTAGACCCGTTGCCCGTTGTTGGATGCTACGGTCGAATCCCCACTCTTTGAGCTTCACCCGCCCGCGCCGCCGCCGTAAAACAAATTCCGCTCGGGCACTGCCCCTTCAACACATGGGCATCAATCTCTTCCCGAAAATGTTTCAAAACCGACTGCACCGGAGCCGGCACAATCTGCCCCAGCCCGCAAATCGAAGTCAGGCTCATCGCTTGGCAAAGTTCATCGACCAAAGCCAAATCCGTCCGATACTGTCTTTCCGGCAACCCGCCTTGCGTCCACCGCACCAGCAAATCCGTCATCTTCTGCGACCCCACCCGGCAAGGCACGCACTTCCCGCACGACTCATTGCGATAGAATCGTACGGCATTCAAAGCCATATCCAGCATGCAGGTCGTATCGTCGCAAACCACAATCGCGCCCGACCCCAGCATCGACCCCGCCTCCGCCAGCGCCTTGAAATCCAGCCGCACGTCCGCCATCGACGCCGGCAAATACCCCGAAGACGGCCCCGAGGGCGCAAACGCCTTCAACTGGCGGCCGCCGCGAATTCCTCCAGCGTACTCGAACAGAACTTCACGCATCGGGATTCCCATCGGCACTTCGTAAATTCCCGGTTTCGCCGCATGCCCGCTGACACCTACAAACTTCAAACCGCGCGATCCCGATTTTCCTTGCGCTACAAACCATTCCACGCCGCGCGCCAAAATCTGCGGCACATTCGCAAACGTCTCGACGTTATTAAGAACTGTCGGCTTCTGCCACAATCCCGCCTGCACCGGAAACGGCGGTTTGTTTCGCGGTTCCGCGCGCTTGCCTTCAATGGCCTCGATCAGCGCCGTCTCTTCACCGCAAATGTATCCGCCGGGGCTGACAAAAATCTCCAAATCAAACGTCAGATCGCTCTTCAGAATGTTCTTTCCCAGCAAGCCTTCGTGATAGCAGCGCCGCAACTCTTCGCCGAGAATCTCTTCCTGCAAGTGATACTCGTGGCGAATGTAGAGAATTCCTTTTTTCGCGCCCGCGACAAGCCCCGCAATGATCATGCCTTCGATCACCAGATGCGGCAGGTGCGTCAGGATGAAGCGGTCTTTGATCGTCCCCGGCTCGCTCTCGTCGGCATTGCAAACGATGTATTTCTCCGCTCCCGGCTGCTTGCGCACCAAATCCCACTTCATGCTCGTCGGAAATCCCGCCCCGCCCATCCCGCGCAATTCCGACGCCTTTAGTTCCTCCAGCACCCCGTCCCAATCCTTCTTCGTAGCCAGTTTCCGAACAACACCATATTTCTCGCCATCGCCGTAGGGATCGGACGCGCACTGCACTCGGGCATGCTCGGGGTGAGGTTCAGAAACCTGTTTGCCAAGAATCGCGCTTCGCGCAAGCGTTTCCGCCGAGGCGGCCGTCACGCTTGTAAAAATCTCATCGTTGATGGAAACCGCTGGCGCGTGATCGCACCGCCCGAGGCAAGATACATCGCGTATCAGCACGTCGGCGGGACTGCTCTTTCCGAAGCGCTGGTCCAATTCCGCGCGCAATTCCGAAGCTCCATTCAAGTGGCAGCTCATGTCCGCGCAAACCCGCACATCCGCCTTAGGCGGAGGCACTAGCTGAAAATGCGGATAGAAACTCGCGACGCTATGAATCTGATAAAGAGGAGTGTGCGAGCGCTGGGAATAAGCTTCGAGTTCCGCCTTGGGCAAGAAGCCATAGCGAAGCTGAATAGCTCGCAGGTCGTCGAAGATCACGGCGCGGCATCTCGCATCGAAAAGCGCCGGTCAGGTCGTGTCGCCGGCGTGGGGTAAAGTCCGGATTCTCTTGCATACTACTGTCGCCCCACCGCCCTGTAAATAGAAGCCCGTTGCCTTTTCGCGCCACGCCGCGAAAAAGACAACGCGCCCGGCGCATCTTCCAAACGATAATTGGGTGAACGAATCCGTCATCGCGAATGCAAATCGTCCCCCAATCCAATTGGCAGCGCGCCACGCTGTGCGCTGCGCTCTTCCTTGCGCTGGCCTTTGCCGTTCGCATGGCCGCAGCGAAAAACCGCCCGGCCCAGCCTGCAAATTCCATCGCAGTATCTGCCGATCCAGAAGCCAAGCCTGCCGATTCGAACGCCGAACCCGTGAAATACATCGGCCCCGGCTCCTGCGCCGCCACAAGCTGCCACGGCAGCGTCAAACCCGTTGCCGGCAGCCGCATTCTCCAAAACGAATATTCGACCTGGATCGTCAAAGACAAGCACAGCCGCGCCTATCAAGCGCTGACCAGCGACATTGGAGAACGCGTCGCTCGCATCCTGAAACTCAATGCGAAAGCCGAGGATTCGCCGAAGTGTTTGGCGTGTCATGCGCTCTATACCACGCCGGAGCAGCGCGGCCGACCATTCGAGTTGTCCGAAGGCGTCTCCTGCGAAAGCTGCCACGGCCCCGCCTCCGCCTGGCTGGGTCCGCACACCACGCGCGACTGGCCGCACGAAAAATCCGTCGCGCTGGGCATGCGCGATACACGCGACGTGATTCATCGCACCGAAAAATGCCTCGAATGCCACCTCGGCACAAAGGAAAAATTTGTCGATCACGAGATGATCGCGGCCGGTCATCCCGATCTGTTTTTCGAATTGGATTCGTTTTCCGCCGTGATGCCGCGCCACTGGAAATCGCCGCGCGAATCCGCTCCCGGCAAACCGGCCGAAGATGCGGCTTGGGCCGGCGTGCGCGACTGGAGCGCGGGCCAAGCGGTGCAGCTTCGCGCGGAAATGGAGCGGCTCACCTGGCGCGCGAAGGGTGAGCGTTTCGACAAAAAAGAGGTGTGGCCCGAATATTCGGAGCTTTCGTGCTTCGCTTGCCACCATGCGCTTGCACCGGCGAAAGATAGCTGGCGACAGGAACATGGATTCGCTGGGCGGCGTCCTGGCGATCCGGCGTGGAATAGTTCGCGCTACGCGGTATTTCGTTTGCTGGCGAAACAAATGGATACCGCGAACTCCGAAGAACTCGATCGCAGGCTGCTCGCGGTTTCGGGCGAAATGTCCAAGCTGAATCCGGATCGCAGCGTTGTCGCGGCGTCGGCCTCCGCGGCCGCGCCAGTGGCGCAGCGTTTTGCGGAGCGGCTTCGGGCGATGCAGTACGATCGAGCCGTTGTGCTCCGCACGTTGCAGAGTATTTCCGAAGATGCGGAAGATATTTCGCTTGCCGATGAGCGTGCCGCCGAGCAAGCGGCGATGGCGATGGATTCGTTGTACATTGCCTACAGCAAAGACGCGAAGCCCGGCAATGCGGACGAAGTTCGCGCCGCTATCAATGAGCTTTTCCGGCAGCTCGAAAATCCTTCGGCGTATAACGCCGACCAGTTTGCCTCTTCGTTGCGGCGAATCGGTCCAATGCTACGCTAGTTGCTTGCGATAGCTAAAGTGTCCGCCAGCCTGCAATAATCAAATCTTGAAAAACGATGCCTCGGGATCGCTTTAGCGACAGCGCGGGCGTTGCCCGCGAAGTGTTCTCTTTCAGAAATGCGCGGCGGCGTTTTCTCCTGGGCGGCGGAATGGACGTGTTTTTGTGAACCGGTTCGAGAACTGGTTTTGCGCTTCATCCTTCTGGCGCTGCATGACGTGGAAGCATTTGCTTCCGTGGATTTTGTCCGGAACGGAGTTGGGTGAGCACGTTCTAGAAATTGGCGCGGGACCGGGTGCGGCGACAGAGGAGTTGCGAAAACGAGCGGCGCGAGTGACGAGCCTGGAGTATAGCCACGCTTTTTCTGCCGGAATTGCGCGGCGGAATCTCGGGGCGAATGGGGCGGTCTTGCAGGGAGACGCGTCCTCGCTGCCGTTTGCACAAGAAACATTTTCCGCGGCGATTGCGGTTCTGGTGTTGCATCACTTGAAATCGAGAGAGGCGCAAGAACGCGCGTTTGTAGAAATCTTTCGTGTGCTGCGGCCCGGGGGCGTGTTTTTGGCGGTCGAGATTCAAGACGGGTGGCTGAATCGCATTGGACATATCGGTAGCACGTTTGTGCCGGTGGCGCCTGTTTCCGCACGGGAGCGGCTTGCGGCCGCTGGATTCTCGAACGTGTCTTTCGGATACAAAGGCAGTGCCTATCGTTTGCGGGCACTGCGGCCGCTGTGAGCGCAGGATACCGTCGCATCCCGCGGCAGCGGAGGCTGACGCCGCGTTTCACCGCGCGCGGATTCGGGGTTACTCGGTGCCGAAAGGATCCGGCGTTTGGTTTCGGCAGTGGACGCGCCCGGCCAAGAGCCGAGTCGCTGGCGGCGACAGTGGGTGTTAGGGCAGCTACTTTCGCGTCATCCGAAACTCGATCATCAGCCGCTCTTCGCCCTGTTCATTGATAAGAAAATGGCGATGGAGGAGGACGCGGCCGTCTTCCTCAAGGTGTGCGCGCGCGACGGTTTTGCGCCCGGGATGTTCGGTATCGAGGGGCGTGGTCCACAGCACGATGTTCCGACCGTCGAAGGTGCCGTCGCTTTGGCGAATAGACATTGTGGTCTGGTGCGAGTCGTACCACACGGTCGTGAAGCGATTCGTTTTGGAATCGAAACCGGAGATTCCGGTGCCGGTGGTTTTCGTTCCGTCAGCATTCGTGAAGGTGAAATCCGACTCGAGAAACTTCCCGTCCTGGATCATGTACTGTTTACATGTGCCATTCGTTACGATCGGCTTCCCGTTCATCGGGAAGAAGGTCTTGACGACGTCCCAGTCGCCAGCAAACTGCCCCAGCAACTTCTGACCAGCTCCCGGCGCGTTCGGCGGCTCATATTGATTGTGGGTTTGCTGCGCGACCGCGGCAGTGGCCATTAGCAGGGTTACGGTAATCCATTTCCTCATGGCAGGCGATGGTATGCGAAATTCGCAAGCGGTGCACGGCTTTTGGGTTAGCGAGCCGATCCTCGTAGTAGCTTAGGTCAAAAATCCTAGTGAGTCTCCCCTTGAGTTCAAATGCCGGAAAGGGAAAGCCGCCTTCGGCGTCATACTTTCCCTCGAAGGTTGGCGCTGCCATCCGTTTGTCGTGCTCGACGGTGAGTTTTAGAAAGTGAGATGCGCCGAGACGTAGATGCTCCGGAAAGTTCCGGTGTCGCCCCAGGTTTCGCCAAAGGTGCTGGGTGCGGGTGTGCCGCCGAGGCCGAGGCCTGCCGCGTTCTTGTTATTGATGTCCAGTCCCGGCACGCCGAGAAATTGGTGGTTGAAGAGGTTCAGGGCATCGCCACGCAGGGTCAGGCTCATGCGTTCATGGAGTTTGAATGTTTTCTGGACGCTCGCGTCGACCTGGTTGAACGGTTCTGTGCGGGTGACGTTGCGGCCGACCGTGCAGGCGAAGGGGTTCCCGCCGCAGAGCGCGTTGATCGCGAATGTGTTGTTGACGATGAAATGGACGGAGGATGGGCTGATTAGTGGACATGTCGCCGTTCCCACCTGGGCGGTGCTTTGGCAAGAACTAACGTTGATCAGCTCAGTCGCGGTGATGTAGCGCCCTGCTGTGTCAAAGGGAGCGCTGGCATTGCTGAGGATCGGTCGGCAAGAATCGAGTGTGCTGCCGATGAAGTTGTTATTGAAGGCGGAGTCACAGTACGGATCGCCGTTGTTGGTGTTCTGTGTAGGAGTGACGGCAACGCCAGACTGGTAGCGATGTGTGCCACTGATCTGCCAGCCACCCAGAGCGCGGCCGAGGAAGCCCTGCGTGCTCTTCCACGGGACTTCGTAGACCACGTAGGTAGTAAAGACGTTGGGATAGGACTCGGCTGAAACTCCACGCTCGCCGTTGTTGGGATCGAAGGGGTTCTGGGCGATAGGAGTAGAGACGCCGCCGGTACTTGAGAAGATTTCGCTGGTGTTGTCCAGCGCTTTGCTAAAGGTATAAGAGAAATCGGCCGTCAAATTGTGGAAGGCCCTGACTTTGAGTTCGTTTTGGAGACCATTGTATTCGGACCAAGCGCCGTTGTTGCGGGTGCGAACGAGAGTGAAGCTGCAGTCCGGGCGTCCGATCGAAGTATTTGATCCCGAAGTTGCATTGCTGGTGCAGAGCGTTTCACCAGCCGGAATGGCGGAAGGATCTTGCGCTGCCAGCCCCGCCGTGCAGACGCCGGCCGTAAAGGCGGAGCAGAGGAGCGGGTTGGCATTGATCGTCTGGAAATTGCCGACGCCGTGATTGCCCACATAGCGGGATTCAAAGGAGATGCGCGAAGTGATCGTCCGCTCGATGCCCAAGGACCATTGCTGGACGTAGGGGTTGTCGAAGTTAGGCGAGACGCGAGTTTGGCTGCGGGCGCCAGGATTGGCGCCGAGCGGGATCATACTGAGGTATGCGGACTGAACGCTGGTGCCGGTGGCATTAGCCGGGACGCCGACGTTGAAAATGGTTCCGGCATTGACCACGGGTGCGGAGGTGGCCACGTTCAGGAAGATATTGTAGTAGGCCGGGTCATAAGCGATGCGGTAGCCGCCGCGAATGACGGTCTTGTCATGCCCCAGGAATTTCTCAAACAGGCGCGGGGTCCAGGCAAAGCCGACGTTTGGCCCGAAGTTGTGAAGGGCTTCAGGAATGTGCGGGATTTCTGTGACGCTGGTGGGTAGACCAGCAGCCCAGAAACCGCTGGCGACGTTCTGCACGGAGATGTCATGCAACAAGTTCATGGCTTGCTGGTCCCACTCCCAGCGGAGGCCAAGGTTGACGGTGAGGTTGCTCTTGATGCGGAAGTCATCCTGGCCGTAGAAAGCCAGGTCGTTCTCTTTGAAATTAAAATTGAATGGTCCTTGGGTGAGAGAAAGCTGGCTACAGGTTGCGGCAGCCGGGCAGCCTACACCGTTTTTAATGAAATTGCTGAATGCGTTGCAGGCAATGGGACCTGTCGAGCCAACGCAGTCCGTCGAACCTGTGGGGCTCGAGAGAAAGGTAAAACCGCCGTTGATGCTTGGGAGAAAGTGGTTAGGTGAGCTTTGATGATCGAACTCGCCGCCGAACTTGACCGTGTGTCGGCCGTGGGTCCAAGCCAAGTTGCTTTGATACTGGGTATTGTGAACTTGGCGATCTTGGGGCAGGTTGGTGGCAAGTCCAAAACTGAGGTACGCGTTGGTGGCGTCCGCGAAACCTATGTTTGGTGGGCACGCCGTGACGTCGGCGATAGTGCATTGTGGAAAGCCCGTGCCGCCAGCGAACTGGAAAAAACCCTTGCCATAACTAACACGAACCTGCTGAACGAGATTGTTCGTCCAGGTGCGGGTATAGTCCCACCCATACTGGCGGTCCTGAGCCGGAACAGCCACATACGCTCCGCTGGAGATGACACCTGAGCCTAAGGCGGTGTCGCTGTTCTGGTAGATAAAGCGGAAGAAGAACCGGTCCTTGTTGCTGATCTGCCAGTCACCGCGGCCCACGATCTGCCTGTCGTCAAAATTGTTTCCTACGACGCGGTTCACAAGTGCGAAAGGTACGTTGACAAAGGTGGTGCCATTCGAGACGGAAACGTTTTGTATCGTTCCTACCGGTTGGGGATTGCCTGCAGTAATGCCGTAGGGTCCGAATTGCTGCAGAGCGGTCACAGCGGGGTCGCCGGGGAATGCGGCCGCAAGATCGGCAAGGCCAGTCGGTGTAGGGGTGAGGCTGGAGGAAGTGGAGCTGCTCTTAGCCCGCTCCTCTCGTTGTTGATAGCCGGCGAAGAACCAAACTCGGTTCTTGAGCACCGGCCCGCCAACGGTACCTCCCCAGCGATTATCCACGAAGCGAGGGATCACCGGCGTCTTGCAGCTCGAAGAGAACGAAGTGGCGCTGCCAGCGGCCACTCCCGCAGGGCAGAAGCCGAGAAGAGGATTCTCCTGTCCGTTGGTCAGCGAGCGGTCCCAATCGCCTTCGTAGAACTCGTAGGCGCTTCCGTGGATGGAATTGGTGCCTGACTTTGTGATGTAGTTGACGACCGTGCCGGAGTCGCGACCGTACTCGGCACTAAAATTATTACTCACGACCTGAAGTTCTTCCATAACGTCGGGGTTGGAAAGGAAAACCAAGGGACCGGCCACGGAGTTGTCGTTGTTTGCCTGGCCATCAATCTGAAAGTTGTTGGAGCGCCCGCGCAAGCCGTTGTTGGCGATAGCGGCTCCATTGGTGTTGCTAAAGTTTGTCGAAGCATTGTTAGCGACACCGGGAACGTACAGAACGAGGTTGTCGAAGCCGCCGCCGCCGTTGGGCAGAGCCTCCACGACTTGTGTGTCAAAGTCGCCGCCGATCTGCGAACTGGTGCTATCGACCAAGGGCGTGGAGGATTCCACCGTCACTGTTTCCGAAGCGGTGCCAATCTCCATAATCATGCTGGCCAGTTTGTTGGTGATGCCGGCCTGAACAATGACGTTGTTCAATTGAAGCTTGCGAAACCCCGACGCTTCAATCACGAGGCTGTAGGAGCCGATAGGAAGGCTACGCAGTTCAAAGTAACCCTGCGAGTCCGACTTGCTCGAGAAGCTCTCGCCTGTGGCAACGTCTAGCGCTTGCACCGCCGCGCCAGCGATGACCGCGCCTTGTTGATCCTGGATGGTGCCGGCGATGGTGCCGGTAACGATGCCCTGACCAAAGAGCGGCGCCGGACTAAACTGCAGGAGCAGGGAAAGAAGGAACCCAAGCCAAACCGGGTTTCTGAGACTTAGAAAACGGCAGAAAGACGTACCGAAGCTGGGCAGCCACATGAAATCCTCCGTCTTGAGGCGAAAAGTAGGATGAACGTCGAGACCTGTGAAAACCACTCCCACCGCTATGTGAAAGTGCCGCGCAGTTTTGAGACCAAAATGAAACGAATTTGATGTTTATCGGGGCGCTAAGAAAACAATCGAGTTAAGAACGGAAATTCATTAGTGTTTATCCAAAGTGACGTCAATGATATGGAATTTAATAAGCTATTTGTTTCTAGTTTCTAAAAGTTGGAGCGTCCGTCCCTTGCAACATGCGAGCTTGTGTTAATAGTTCTAGAACTGAGTCGACGCGGAAGAGGCTAAGAGCGGCGCGCGAAGAAGTTGCCCTGGGTTAGCGGCCAGGTCTACTCTTGGCGCAGGGCGGCTAGCGGGTCGATTCTTGTCGCGCGGCGCGCTGGGACGTAGCAGGCTATGAGAGCCGCCGCAAAAAGAACGAGCGCGACGCCGAGCAGGGCTCGGACATCCATTGCGCCGACATTGTATAGCAGGCCCTTCAGCGTTTTGCCTACGAGGTAGACACCGGGAAGGCCGATGGCCATGCCGATCAGGGCGGCACGCATGCCTTCGCCTACGACTAATTTGAGGACCTGAGAGCTACCTGCGCCGAGGGCCATGCGGATGCCAAGTTCGTGATTGCGCTGGGCGACGGAGAAGGTCATGACGCCGTAGATGCCGATGGCGGCGAGGAAGAGCGCGAGTACAGCGAAGGTGCCGAAGACGAGGACGGTGAAGCGGTCGGTGACGAGGGATTCGCTAATGACCTGGTCCATGGTGCGGACGCGAGTCATGGGGAAATCGGGATTCACGGAACGGACAGCGGCGGCAATCCCGGACGTAACGGAGCTAGGGTTTCCGTTGGTGCGGACGCCGATGTTGGTGAAGGGCCAGGGGCTTTGGTCAAAGGGAAAGTCAACTTCGGCGGTACCGGTCGTAGTGGGGTGGCTTTCGTACTGCACGTCGTGGAAAACGCCTACGATTTGCCATTCGACGGGTGCTCCGAAGGGAGGAATTTTGTCGGGGAGCAATTCGACGATTTTGACGCGTTGGGTGAGGGGATCGAGGCCGGGCAGGTATTGGCGGGCGAAGCTTTCGCTGACCATGGCAACGCGGGGAGCGCCGGCGATATCGCGTGCGTCCAGGTAGCGACCGCGGGTGAGGCGAATTCCGTAGGTTTCGAAGTAGCCCGGCGTGACCGTGTTGATCATCGCTTGCGGTTGCTTGTCGGGGCTGTTGTCGGACTCATCGGAGGGCTGACCAGCGATGGTGAAATGCAGGCGGCCCGCGCCGTTAGTGGGGAGGCCGGGGGCTATGGCGACTTTCATGACGCCGGGGACGGCGGCGATTCGTTCCTGCAGCTGCTGGTAGATGGAGCGGATTTGGGCGGCGCTGGCGGTGCGGTCGTGCTGGATGGGGACGCTGAAGGTGAGCACGTGGTCGCGGCGAATGCCGAGGTCGACTTGGGTGACTTTCCAGAAGCTGCGAAGGATTAGGCCGGCGCCGGCGACGAGGATTAGGGCGAGGGCAAACTCGGCTACGACGAGTACGCGGCGAAGACGGTTATGGCCGGCGCTAGCGGAAGACGATCTGCCGCCCTCTTTCAGCATGTCGCTGATGTTCTGGCGCGCGGCATGCCAAGCGGGGAAGCATCCGAAGAGGACCCCGCTGAGAAGCGTTGCGCCAAGGGTGAAGAATAGGACCGGGATGTTGAGGTGCGGATCGGCTTCGTAGGGGATGCCGAGCTGGTTTCTGGGCATCAAGCTCATCACGCCGCGGAGAAGGGCTACGGAGAGCAGAGTGCCCAGGAGGCCGCCCATCAATGCCAGAGAAAGGCTTTCGATGAGGAATTGGCGGAAGATGCGTGTGCGAGTGGCACCTTGGGAAGCGCGGACGGCGATTTCTTTTTGGCGCGCCGTGCCCCAAGCGAGGAGCAGGTTCGCGATATTGACGCAGGCAATGAGGAGGACGAACCCGACGGCGCCCATCATGAGCCAGAGGCCCAGGCGGGTTTGCTTGGGAAGAAAGTCGTCTTTGAGGGGCTCGACGGTGACGGTCAGATTCGCGTTCGTCTTCGGGTAGGATTCGGCTAGTTGCTTGGCGATGACGCCCATTTCGGCGTTGGCGGTTTCGAGAGTGACTCCGCTTTTGAGCTTGCCCATTACCAGCAGGAAGTGATTCTCGCGGCGGATCTCTTCGGGCTTAAAGGCGAGCGGGACATTCATGGAAGAATCGCCAACGTCGGAGGGACTGGGAGCGGCTACGCCGAGGACAGTGTAGAGTTCGCCGCTCATGCGGAGCTTTCTGCCGACAATGCTGGGATCGCTGCCGAATCGGTCGCGCCAGAATCTGTTGTTGAGAATGACGACGCGGTCGTTGCCGGGGAGGGAGTCGTCGGCAACGAAATGCCTTCCGAGGGTCATCTTTGGGCTGAAGAGGAGGTCGAAGAAGCCGGGGGCTACGCGGCTGGCCTGGACTTGCTCGGTCCAGTCGGGAGTGGAGATGGTGAAGCCTTCGCCGGTCCAGCCGTTGAGGGAGTCGAATACGGTGGCTTGCTTTTGCCAGTCGAGGAGGTCACAGGGGGAGGTGCCATTGCGCTCGCCACTTTTGTCGTGCGACCAGACCATAACGATTCGGTCGCTATCGACGTAGGGAAGGGGCGCGAGGAGGACCGAATAGAGCAAGCTGAAAATCGCGGTGGTGGCCCCGATGCCCAGGGCCAGGGCAAGCAGGGAGACGGAGGTAAAGCCCGGGCTCTTCCAGAGCAGCCGCACGCCGTAGCGTATATCTCGCCATAGTTCGGCCATAGCTGCACCCTCCCCGGTACTTCTCCCTGTTAATACTCCCGAGCTGCCGAAAATGTTCCGTGGTTTTGTGCCGGCAGAGGTTTAGACGTGTGAGAAAGGTGGCGGTCGCCTCCGGATCCTCTGAAAGAACCGTAACGGGGAGGACTCCCCAGAGAAAAACAAGATTAATTTTAGCTCGGCGCGCCAGCGAATACCCGGCCACAGATGGAAGTAGCCTGGCCACAAGGCAAATTCAAAAAGCAAAAGTCAGGGGCGAGATTCGGGCGAGAGACGGTAGCCTTGGATGTATTCGTACGCGACGCTCCAGATGGCGCCGCCGGTGGCGGCGAAGAGGAGTTCTTCAATGGGGACACCGAGGAGGTAGATGCCGAGGAGATTGGGGATGTTGTAGAAGCGGTGGACGAAATCGGGGTAGAGGAAGAGAACGCAGAGGAAGAGGAAAAAATAGAGGAGAGTGAAACTGGCGGCGCTGGTGAGCATCAGCGTGATGAGGTCGCTGCGAAGGTAGGCGATGACGACGGCGCCGACGGCAAAGGAGACGATGGTGTTGATCATGGTTTTGTGAGGATGCCAAAGCTCGAGGCAGATGAAGAAGACAACGATAAAAACGAACGGAGCGTAGTGGCGTTTGCGCGGCTGGCTGCGCAGCGCGGTGAGTGTTTCTTTGAGCAGAAGCTCGCCGACCACGCTGGCGATGCCGCCGACAGCAGCGGCCCAGAGAAAATCTTCGATGCCGACGCGGATTTTCTGGTCGAGGTTGAAGAGCGATGGGGGCGTCCAATATTGAGGGACGAAGAGGATGCTGGTGAGGGCCATCGGCGCGGCGATGAGCGTGCCCCAGCGGATTTCGGAGCGATAGTTTTTTCCAAGGATCGAGCAGAGTATCCACGCGGCCCAAAAGATGAGCGCGCCAACGAGGTAGGAATAGTGATAGCCAGGCATGACCACTAAAAAAGGCGCACCACCAGAGGGAGAGTGGCTGGAGTTTACGCCATGAGCGTTTTCAAAGAAAGATAAAAACTACTCCTTGAATTTCTTGCTGGGGGTAGCTTGTTTTTGGTTTTGGAGTTCGAGGATGTCGGCGCCGGTGTCGGAGGAGCCGAGCAGCCAGCGGGCGAAGAAATCGCCGCGGGCCATGATGACGTAGCTGTTGATGGGCATGTAGGAGTGGCGCATGCCAGGATAGACCTGGATTTCGAAGCGTTTGTCGGCTTTGATGAGGGCATTGGCAAGGTGCATGGTGTTGACCATGCTTACGTTGTTGTCCATGTCGCCGGTGGTGAGCATGAGGTGACCTTTTAGGTTTTTGGCGAGGTCGGAGTTCTTGTCGATTTCGTAGATGAATTTCTCGGTGCCATCTTTTTGGGCTTCTTCGCGGACGCCGTGATACTTTTCGCTCCAGTCGCGGTTGTAGACGTTGTTGTCGTGATTGCCGGATTCGGACCAGCCGGCTTTGTAGAAATCGGGATATTGCATGAGGGCTGCGGCGGTCATGAAGCCGCCGCCGGAGTGGCCCCACATGCCGACGCGCGAGAGATCGATGTAGGGATGGATGGCGGCGAGGCGTTCGGCGGCAACTTTTTTGTCGGCAAGGCCGTAGTCGCGGAGATTGCCGTACCCGTAGCTGTCATACCATTTGTTGCGCTGAGGGCTGCCGCCGCGGGCCCCGACTTCGATGACGATGAAACCGAGGTTGGAGAGGGGGACGTTGGGACTTTTGGGGGAAAACGTTTTGTTCACTTCTTCGGTCTGCGGGCCTGGATAGACGAATTCGATGAGCGGGTATTTGCGGGAGGGATCGAAGTCAAAGGGCTTGTACAACACGCCGTAGAGATCGGTGACGCCGTCTTCGGCTTTAACTCTAAAAACTTCGGGGAATTTGAAGCCGGCGTCGAGGAGTTGGGAGACGTCGGTGGTTTCGAGGTCGAGGAGCTGGGCGCCTTGGGCGTCGAAGAGAACGGACTTGGGAGCGGTGTCGACACGGGAGTAAGTGTCGGCGAAAAATTTTCCGGAGTCGGGAGAGCTGAAGGCGTGGGAGAAATTGCCGGGAGATAGCGATTGGAGGCCGGTGCCGTCGAGATTGACGCGATAGAGATGCGTGTAGTAGGGATCTTCGTTGTGCTCGCGGCCGTTGGCGGTGAAATAGAGCGTGCGTGTTTTTTCATCGAGGGAAACGATTTGGTCGGTGACGTATTCGCCGGAAGTGATTTGGTTTTTGAGTTTGCCGGCGGAATCGAAGAGGTAGTAGTGGGCCCAGCCGTCGCGTTCGGACCACCAGATTAATTCCTGGCCGTTGTTGGTGAGACGGAGCGGCTTGGTGCTGAGCCAGACGTTGGAGCGCTCTTCGATGAGAGTCTTTGAGGCGCCGGTGGAGGTGTCGGCGACGCAGACGTCTATTTTGCGAAAATCGCGATTGGTGCTGGTGAAGTAGAGTTTGTCGGAAGTGTCGGACAGCCAACGGGGGCTCACGCGGGTCACGGGCATTTGGCCGCCCTCCTGCGTACCTTCCTGCTCTTCACGAAGTTCTTCGCGATCGCGCTCGACAAGCGGCGCATCGGCGATGCGGAGTTGCTGTTCCTGGAAATTTTTTGCTTGAACGACGACGAGCTGCTTTGTGGCGACGTCGAGAATTTCCAGTTGCGAGCCGGGCATGAAGTCTTCGCCGGGGAGTGGGTACGGGTAGGCTTCGAGCGTGGGGCGGGGATTGGCTAGCGAGTGGATCACCCAGAAGTCGGGGACTTTGCGGAAGTCGTCGCGCGTTACGGCGAATTTTTTCGAGTCTTTGGACCAGTGGATGGTGATAGCGGGAGAGCGAATGCCGGCTTTGTTGGTGTCACCCTTGTCTTCCTTTTTCAGCTCGTCCTCCTGTTCGGGGAGGATGCGGCGGGCGTAACCGAATCGGTCGACGCCGTCGGTGGTGAGCTGGGTCTCGACGACCGTGGTGTCGCCGGCTTTTTTCAGGGCTTTGGCGTAGCTGGCGGCGTCCATCATGTAGAGATTTTGGCCGCGGGCGAAGACGACTATTTTTTCGTCAGGGGAAACCGCGGCCCACATGGGTTTCTTGCGCAGGGGCTCGACGGTGTCGAGGCGCGTGATTTTGGCGGCGGCGAGATCGTATTCGAAAACGAGGATGCGAGGTTCTTCCGGAACTTCCGGGGACGGTCCTGAACGGCCGGCGCGCTGGCCCTGCTCGGTTTGCTTGTCTTCTTTTTGTTTTTCGTCGTTCTGCTTGATTTCGCTTTCGTTGCCTTGCTGGCTGCCGTCGTCTACGGCTGTTTTCTCGGGCTCGTTGGGGACGACGCCGTCTTTGCGGATTTCCACTTCGAAGCGCATGCGGGTGTCTTTGTCAACGAGCCTCAGACGTTTGATAGGGAGATGTTGCGCGTCATAGGGAAAATTGGTGAGAGAGGAAAGAGTGGCGGCTACTTTCGCGTTGTCCCAGAGAAGCGACTTGGATTTTTTGGGAGGGTCGACGATGTAGTAGCGCGTGCCATCGGTGGTGCGGTAGCTGTACCAGAATTTGTCCGAGAGCGTGAACCAGTGAGGAGTGATGGAGAGATCGAAGACGAGCTGATTCACGGCGACGGGTAGGAAACGGGCTTCGAGCGCGTAGTTGGGAGTGGTGATCGGTGCGAGCGACGTGGGCGTGCCAGCTTCGGAGGACGCTGTGGCGCTCGCGGCATTTTCCGAGCGTCCCGGCGTTTGTGCCCCGAGGCTCACCACGAGGATCGCTGAAGAAACGAGCAGGCCCGGGACGATCCAGCGGGTCCAACGCGGATATCTTGACGACAGATCTTTCCTAGCAGTCGCCGATCTCATGGCTGCACTTCCTCCATTTTGTTTGCTTGATTCGTGCTCAGGCTATCTACCCCACGGGCGGCGCATTATAAACCAAATGCCGGAGACATTCTTAATATGCACCAATGGAAGGACGTGAAGAGGTAGGAAGGCGTTTCGGCGGATTCGAACGGGTGCGGGCAGGGAAATACTGACGCACTTAAGATGCACCTACTTTTGGTTGTTTGGATACTGGGCTAGGACTTTTCGAATCTAGCTGAGGGCGTTCTTGAGGCGCTTGGTGGTTTTTGCTAACTGGCGCTTCAGAGCGTCGACTTGTATGGAGATGTCGTGAAGCTCCTTCTTGGCCAGCGTTCCGGCCTTCACAACCTGATGAGCTTTGCGGTCCGCTTTGCCTAGCGCGCCACCGATGCTTGCGGCGACTTGATTGAGCCTGCTCTTCTTAGCCATTCGTGGCCTCCTCGATTGCACTCCTAGGGTCCACAGTCATCGTATACCTATAGATAAGATGCAATCCACAGCGAAGAAGATACGGAGGGGAAAACGAGACTTGCGAGTCTGCGCGTCCGGATCATTAACAGGGATGAATTATTTCCCCGCGGCGCCGAAGGAGAGGGGGCCGAGTTCGGTGCGCGTTTGCATGACGCGGAGGATGGAATCGCGTGAGACCATGCCGATGATTTGGGCGGCGCCGTCGTCGGAGCCGGAAACGATGGGCATTTGGTTGATGTCGGCGCTTAGGAGGCGCTCAAGAAGGCCAAGGAGCGGCTCGTCTGGCGTGGCCCAGAGAATACGTTCACGAGGAATCATTACGGCTTGGACGGAGTTGTGAGCCCATTCGTCCCGGGGGACAGAATTGAGCGTGTGGACGTTCATCATGCCGACAAGGCGGTCGTCGGTGATGACGAGGTGGCAGCGTCGGCCGGTGCGGAGGACTTCGGCGCCATAGTCTTCGAGAGAGATGGCGCGGCCGACGGTCGGGACTTCGTTGCTCATCACGTCGGCGGCGCGGAGGCCGGAAAGAGTTTCGCGTATGGCGGCCTGGGCGACGGTTTCCTGGGCCGCGTTCAAGAGGAAGAAGCCTACGAACACGCTCCACAAACCGTAAACGACCACGCCCTTGAAGACCGCAAAGCCACCCAGAAGTATCATCGCATAGGCGATCAGGCGGCCCGTGGTACCGGCAATGCGGGTTGCGCGCGAAAAGTTTTTTGTTGCGCCCCAGACGATGGCGCGGAAGATTCTGCCGCCATCGAGGGGAAAACCCGGCAAAAGGTTAAAAACGGCCAGCAAGCCATTCATGTTTCCGAGCCAAAGGGCCGAGGAGGAAACGACGGCGTTACTTGGAAAGATCTTTGTCAAACCTAAGAAGAGTAAACAGAGGAGACCGCTAGCCGCTGGTCCGGCGACGGCGATGTTGAATTCCTGGGTGGCTTTGGAAGGGTCGCGCTCGATGCTGGCCACGCCGCCGAAGATGAACAGGGTGATGGAGAGAACGCGAATTTTATAATGTTGCGCGACCACGCTGTGCGCAAGTTCGTGAAAGAGCAGCGAGGCAAAGAAGAGAACGCTGGTGAAAACGCCGACGCTCCATTGCTGAGCAGAAGTCCAGAGGGGATTCTGCTGCTCGAACTGCATGGCGAGGGAATACGTAATGGCGGCGAAAATGATCACCCAAGTAGAATGAAGATAGATGGGTATCCCGAGGATTTTGCCGATGCGCATTCCGGGGCTTTGAGGCATATCGAGTGGTTTTGGGATGCAAGGTGGCGCCTCCCCTGGAAAATGCCGAAGCGGGTGTGCGTCCCTGCTGCTGCTATGCTTCCTTACGGTCCTTTTTCTGACACTACTACAATAGCTCTGATTGCCCGCAAGGCCAAACGCGAGTGCGGAATGCGCGTCTCTGTGGCCACGGCGTGGCTACCTTAACACAAGCCAACTTTTCTTCAGAGAAGATAAGCCGTTTATTTTCAGCACATTCTGCGTGGTGCTCAGCGTGCCATTCCCTTCATCGCAGGACATTGTAGGACTGGGAGGCACACCATGATCGCCACGCTGCATTTCGCAACACTTGTCTTTACGACTCTTTTTGCCGCCGCTGCCGCCGTGGCGTTCAACTGGATGCTCTTGCGTGCGATGTTCTTTTTGATGCGGCCAGCGACGGCCACCCGCTTGAATTCGCCAACGCACCTTGTGCGCGGGACGACGCAACTGACGCGGGCGTACGCGTCGCAGCGCTGAGCCGAGCCGCCAGCCAGAGCAAAGCCCGAGATTGAGCGGGCAGGATTCCCGGCCGAGCGGGAGCGGCGGTGTTGGCGGTCACCGCTCCGCCCGGGAGTGAAAAGGAAGGGAGCAACACCCATGCTGGCTTTGAAGTATTTGCTGATGATTCTTGGAGTTGGATTGTTCGGAAGCGCGGGGTCGCTGGTTGTCTACGACATATTTATCTCCGAGCAATTGCGGCGGCTGCTGGCGCGCAATAAGACGGATGAAGCGAGTGCGGGTGCGGTATCGCGCCCTTTCGGTCCGGTCCGCTGGAGGCTGGCAGAGCGGCTGGCGATCGCGGGCGTGCTGCCCATCTTGCTGGCGCTGAGCATCGTGGTGATTCCGGACGGGTCAGCCGGCGTACGCGTCAGCCAGATTTGGGGCGCGCGGCCCGGCACGCTGTATCCGGGAGTGCACTTCGTAACGCCGCTCGTCGACAGCGTGGCGCTCTATGACACGCGGGAACAGGTGTACTCAACGGCGGCGAGCGCGACGGCAAAATCGGAGAACGAAGTTTTGGTCGTACAGGCGCGGGAGGGATTGAACATCGGCTTAGCCGTTTCGGTGAGGTACAGGCTGGACCCCCGGCGCCTGGATACGATTCATGCGAATCTGCCGCAGCCTGTTGGAGAAGAAGTAGTCGCGCCTGTTGTTTCGACAATCTATCGGCAGCTTGCGCCGAATTACATCACCCAGGAAATTTTTGCAACGAAGCGGAAGGAGTTGCGCGCGAAGGCTGCGGCGGCGATTACGACGCGGCTGGAGAGCGACGGAATACTCGTGCGCGAAGTGTTGCTGCGCGATTTGCAGCTTCCAGCGGAATACGCGAAGGGTCTTGAAGGATTGCTATTGAAGGAGCAGGAGAACGAGCGGCTGGGAACCGAGCAGGAGATCAAGCTGAAGGAAGTGCGAATTGCAGAGCTTGAAGCGGAGGCCCAGAAGGCGCGCGATGTGAAGCAAGCCGAAGGGCAAGCGGCGGTGCGCGTGTTGCAGGCCAAGGCCGAAGCGGATGCGATGCAGTACACCCTGCCGCTGAAGCAGAAGCAGATCGAGCAGACCAAGCTCGAAGCCGAAGCGCGCAAAGAAGCGACGCTGCAAAACGCGGACGCCGCGGCGCAGGCGAAGATCATCGACAGCAAGGCGGAAGTCGAGCGGCAGAAAAATCTGTCGGACGCGGAGGCTAACCGGATCCGTGTGACGGCGGCTGCCGATGCCGAGCGGATGAAATTCGAGGCGGCCGTGCTGAAGCAGAATCCGATGCTCATTCAGAAGATCATCGCCGAACGGCTCTCAGACAAGCTGCAAATCATGATGGTGCCGATGGACGGGAAGAATTTTTTTGCGAGTGACGTGATGCATTCGGCGTTTTCTGGTGTGACCAACGGGAATGCCGGTGTGGCCCAGGACGATCCGGCGGATGCGGATGGCTCGGCGCCGGCCGTCAGCGCGCAGAAGCGGCCAGCAAAGAGGCCGTGAGGCGGATTTGACGGAATTTGCAGAAAGGCTGCACGCAAGATTGCACAGACGGAAGTCTGTGCTACTGGTTCCGCTAGCCAATACCCCTGTGGGTGGCTCGGGACGCGTCACTGGAAAGGAGGAAAGATCATGAGCATTCCGGCAAGCACCGCCGCGCTTCGCCCAATTTGCCAGGAGATTATTCCTCCCCTAGAGATGCGGCTCGGGCCACTCGGCTAGCGGTTGAATTTAAGACAGATTCCACCGATGGACCATGCTCGCATTCCGCGCGGCCGAAGAGCCGTGCGGGTTTTTCGATCGGTGATATTCCGCGCCGTTATGACTGCGGTTCTTGGTCTTTTCCCGCCTTTTCCCAAAGCAGAGCAACGTCTCAACGCCCAGGGCCCTCAACCAGACTCCATGGCGGATTTCCGGCAGCGCTTACAGAATCTAGCGGAGTTGTCGCCCGACCCGTGCGGTCCTCACTTCGGAGGGGAGAAAGGCTGGGACTCCACAAAGGATGAACGCCGCCTGCTTTCGCGAGCCGCGCGCACGGTTGCCGAAGGACTAAACGCGGTCCCTGCCAATGCACGACAGCCAAAGGAACGGGCCGCAGAGGCGCTGAAGAAGCTGGAAGCGCTGAGCGCCGAGATTAATGGCGCATGGCCCGAAGAGAATCGATTCCATTTTCAGATACTCGACATCCCGCCTGCTTTGGTCGTGAAAATGACGATTCGGACTGTTGCGCGATATTTCGTTTATGCCATACCGGATGAGGACCTTTCCGGCAAATCCACAATTTGGCAGGAGGTTGGCAGAGACGACCTATCGTTTCAGCACGATTCGGCCAGTTCCCTCATCGAACTTTTCGCGCTTCGTCGAGCAGCTTCTGGAAACGCGAGATTCTTGGCAAGGATCGAGTACTTCGGTTGTGCCGGAAGCATCGGCGTTGTGCACGATGCACGCGAATGGAACTCCAAGGGAATGGGAGGCCTTGCCAGGGTCATCGAGCAGGAGGGCGCTCTTGGGCTGGATGATAAGGTACCTGGATTCCCGCATATTGGTGAGCTCCGAACGGAAGGTTCGCGCATCACGCTGCCGTATTGTTGGTTCTCAGCGATCGATACTTGGGACAATCCGAGCTTGTGCGCCGTGGATACCTACGATTTGTCCGGTGACAGCGTCCGGTTTCGTTCTCGCATTTACAATAGGCCAGACTTGTTGCCTGTCGCCAAGGTTCTCCAATATGCCGAACAGCGCGACTACCTTGCCGTTCGAGGTTACTGCGCTTCGAGCGAGCTCGCGCGTCGCGTGGTGCGCGAGCTCCCCCCGGACTTCGTTGCTGGAGATATTCGGGTCATTCGTACTGGAATCGGGAAGGAGCGCGTCGAACTTGGCGACGGCGCCTATCGCTTTGACGTGGAAAGGCGGGATGGTCGATGGCTGGCGGTCGGATTCGGTATTCAGTAGGAGCGCCCGAATCGACATAATGTTTGTCCCATTCTGCGGCTTGAGTCAAAGGGCCAAGGCGGCCCGCTGCGGGGATGGGGTGGCGCAACATGCTGCGCCCCCACAATCTTCGGCCGCTTCACTTTTTAAGAATAGCGCAGCGCTACTTGGAGCCGGGGAATTTCGGACGCGGTGGAAGACCTTTGTAGTCCTTGAGGGCTTCCTTCGCCAGCTCGATGGCTTTTTCGAGTTGCGGATCGTGTCCTTCCACAACGAGATCGGGCCGCTCAGGCACTACGTAGTCTGGATCGACGCCGTGGTTTTCGACGACCCAGCCTTCTTTGTCTGCCCAGGAATAGAATCCGGCGGAGGGAGCGGTAACGAAACCGCCGTCACGCAATGACGCGCCGCGATTGATGCCGACGAGGCCGCCCCAGGTTCGCGTACCGACGATCGGACCGATTTTTTCGAAGCGGAAGAGCCACGGGAAGAGGTCGCCGCCGGAGCCGGAGAGTTCATTGACGAGCATGACCTTCGGTCCATAGATGGCGACGGGGGGATAGGGAACGTCCTTGCCATCGCGGGTGGAGATGACGGCGAGCAGAGAGCGCTTGAGCTTTTCGGTGTAGAAGTCGGGAATTTGGCCGCCGGCGTTGAAGCGCTCGTCGACAATCATGCCGTCCTTGTCGAGCTGCCCAGCGAGCGCTTTGTCGAACTCGATGATGCCGGGAATGCTGGTGTCGGGGACGTGCATGTAGCCGACGCGGCCGCCGGTGGCTTCGGCGACCTTGCGGCGGTTGGATTCAACCCAATCGAGATAGCGGAGCGTGGTTTCCGCGCCGATCGGTTTTACAGTGATATCCCACGCGCCGTCCGCGCTGGGCTTGCTGTTGATTTTCAGAACGACGAGTTTTCCGGCGAGATCCTGGAAGTAGGAATAAACGTCCTGGGCAGCGCGGGCTTCTTGGCCGTTTACGGCGATCAAATAATCGCCGGCTTTCACTTTTAAGCCGGGCTCGGTGAGCGGTGAGCGCGTGTCGTCGTTCCAGTTCTCGCCGGGATAGATTTTCCGGATGCGATAGAAGCCGCCGTCCGGCTCGTAGTCGGCGCCGAGCATGCCTACGGTGACGCGAGGCTTTTTTGGCTGGTCGCCGCCGCCGACATAGGTGTGCGAGGTACTGAGTTCAGCGATGAGCTCCCCGATCAGGTAATTCAAATCGCTGCGATGGGCTACCCAGGGAAGAAGCGCTTCGTAGCGCGCGCCGATTTTGTTCCAGTCGTGGCCGGTCATGTTCGGGTCCCAGTAGAAGTCGCGCTCGATGCGCCAGGCTTCGTGGTAAATCTGGCGCCACTCTGCGCGGGGATCGATATGCACTTGCATCCCGCTGAGATCGAGTTTGCCGGCGCCGACTTTGGCTTTGCCGGGAACCGCATCGGTGATGCCAACGACCGGTCCGGCCTTGTAAAGCACCTTCGAGCCATCTTTGTTGATGTCGTAGCCGTCGATGCCTTCGAGCAGAACTTTGTCTTCGCGCTTGGTTACGTCATAGACGTGAAGGACGTTTTTCGGACCTTGCTGATCCGGCGCACCGAATTGGCGGGCTTCCTGCGGTGTGGAGACGTAGAAGAACTTATCTTTGCGGGCCGCAAGGTTGCTCAGAATGCCGGCCCCGATGGGAACGGGTGTGACGCGATTGCTGATGCCATCGAGATCGATCTGAATGGGTTTAACGGTTTCTGTTTTCTTTTCTTCTTTCTGTTCGTCGGACTTTTGATCGCCTGATTTGGCGGCGTCGTCTTTCTTGTCGTCTTTCTTTTTGTCCTTATTTTCGTCAGCAGTTTTTTCTTCGTCGCTTTCGGGTTTGAAGGGCGAGGCTTCGTCGGCCTTCAGCGTGACGGCGAAAACGCCGTCCGTCGAGTAATAGTTAAAGCGCTGATCGAGCTGGCCGATGCTTGGGTAAAAATACCGAGTCGAGATGAAATAGAGGTACTTGCCGTTGTCGTCGAAGCTGGGGCTGTTGTCGTTGTAGAAGCCCGAGGAGACTTGCGTGATTTTCTTGGTGCCGAGCGAATAGAGAAAAACATCGCTGGAACCGCGGCGATGGGGCTTCGAATAAGTCAGCCAGAGGCTGTCGGGCGACCACGAAGTATCGTTGATGAGGCCGTAATCGGACGTGTCGACGAGAACTGGTTTTTTGTCGTCGAGGCTCACGTACCAAAGTTGATTGGACTTGTCCCAGTACACCAGTTTCTTGCTGTCGGGAGACCACGTTGGGCCGAAGCGATAAATGTTGCCATCGGTCGTGATGCGCGTTTCGTCGCCGCCCATTTGCGGGCGCGTGTAGACCTCGTATTCGCCGGTTTTGTCGGAGAGATAGGCGATCGATTTGCCGTCGGGAGACCATGCGGGGTTAAGTTCGTGGATGCTCGAGTGTTCCGTCGTTAGCGTGCGGACGCTGCCGTGCTCGGCGGGAACGGTGAAGACGTTGCCGCGAGCTTCGAGGACCGCGCGCACGCCGGAAGGAGAGATGGCAGCGCTGCCGATGCCTTGGGCGACGCTCTTAAATTCGGGGCGGGCTTCGATGTCTTCGGCGCGAACGACGATAGGGAGGCTGCGCGTTTTGCCGTTATCGAGATTGTATTCGTACAGTAAGCCGCCGTTTTCATAGACGATGGCGTCAGGGCCGAGGCTGGGCCACTTGATGTCGAACTCCTGGTAGTCGGTGAGCTTTTTGGTTTGCTTGGACAGGAGATCGTAGCTGTAAAGGTTCATGGTGCCGTCGCGGTCGCTGATGAAATAGATGGAGTTGCCATGCCACATGGGGAACATGTCCATGCCGGCGGTCTTCGGCAGCTCTTCATAGGTGTTCTTTTTCAGGTCGTATATGGCGATCGGCAGGCTCCAGCCGCCGCGATAGCGTTTCCATGTGCGAAATTCCTGCGAGGTTTCGAGATAGGCGATCTTGGTGCCGTCGGGGGAGAAAGAAGTGAGGTCGCCGCGCGGGACGGGCAGCGGGTGGGCCGACCCGCCTTGTGGCGAGACTAGATAGAGGCGCGTGTTGCGGCCCAAAGAGGTGCTCAAGCGGTCCGAGCGGAAGAGGATGTTCTTACCGTCGGGCGTCCAGCCGAGGACGATGTCGTTCGAGGGGTGGAAGGTGAGGCGCTTAGGTTCGCCGCCTTCGGCAGAGATGACGTAGACGTCTGGATTGCCATCGTACTCGCCGGTGAAGGCGATCCACTTGCCATCAGGCGAAAATTTCGGGTAGAGCTCGTCGCCGACGTGGGAGGTGAGGCGACGGGCGGCGCCACCTTCGCGCGAGGCGACCCAGAGGTCGCCGGCATAGGCAAACACCACTCTGTCTTTCGAGATGTCCGCGAATCGCAGAAGGTGCGTGGGGCCATTGGGCACTTGGTCCGCGGCGGATTGAGCTCTTGCCGGGAGAGCAGCGAAGCTAGCGATGGCCGCGACGGCCAGCCACAGCAATACGTTCAGGCGATTAACAACTCGATTCATTTTCGGCATCCTTGAAGACAGAGATTTACCCGTTGTCCAGCCACATAGATGGACGCGCGTCCTCCGAAATCGTTTCGCCGGGAGCACTCATTTCCCGGCCCGCCTGGCCAGCTCTTTGGCTTGCATGCTGGAAGATTTACAACTTGATACGGCACAAGAGCGTTTTGGCGTTCCGCGCGTTGCCTTGCAGCCGTGATATCATCATCCGGCAAGCCAGTGTCCGCCAAGCAAAATCTGTTTTTGCCGCCCCCGCGCGGCCTCAGCATCTTCTGTCCACTATTGGGATTTGCTCTTCTTTTCCTGCCACTGCCATTGCACGGCGAATCGATGGAAGATGCGGCGCACGAGTTAGCAATGAAGGTATGCCTGGCTGCGCACAAACAGCCTGTCAAGATTGCCTGGCAAGAATCTCCCGGGTCCCCCGTCTACTTGACCGATGCACGCAAGAAAATATTCCTTGATCAGATTTCCGCCTGCGGGATGGCAGCAGCAGAAAACTCGGACGCTCCAATTTTAACAGTCACAGTGCAGCTCACCCCGTCCAAAGCCCTCCTGATTGCCAGTTCCACGGAGAGGGTGAGCCCACAGATTTACGTGGTCGAACTCCCGCGGGCTTCGTTGTTTGTCGCAAGAGGAACCGCGCCCGCGCCCCAGCTTAAGCGGGAACTTTTATGGCAGCAGGAGAGGCCGGTTCAGAGCGCTTTGGAGTGGCAGGATCCAACCACCGAGGAGCGATTTCTTCTCTTGTTGAGTGAAAACTTGTTCATGCGTTTTGATTTTGAAAACGGCGCTTGGAAGTGGATGGACTCCGCTCAATTTCTTCCGGTCGGGCGTCGACCTAGGACCGGCGAAGTGAGCCTCTTTTACGATCATGCGAAAGAGCGCGTGCAACTGGCCTTGCGAAAAAAAGTCTGCGATATCGATCCGACCGTACATTTTGGGTATACATGCACGGGAACTGAAGTCAGCGACAGGCCAGCGGAACTATCGTCCGCCTGCGAAGACTCCCCTCGATACCTTGCCACCGGCAAAGGTGACTTCACGCAGCCCGATCGAATCACGCTGACAAATGCCGGGGCCGTAGCCGCAACCTCTGCCGACGACAACTATGCGGGTTCGCTGGACATGCCCGGGCCGGTGCTCGATATCAGCGTCGCAGAAAATTCGAAAGCCGCGGCCGCCGTGGTCAAGAATCTTTCAACAGGGAACTATGAGGTCTATCGAATCACGGCCGTTTGCAGCAATTAGTTTTTTGTTGCTCGCCACGCATCTTCTCCTGGCTTTGCCGCTAGCAGCCGCGACGCACCCGAGGTATGGCGGCACGCTGCGGGTCGAAGTGCATGCTGCCGAGATTTCGTTCGATCCGCGCGAGTGGCAAGTTGGCTCGCTGGACGCCGCCGCGGATGAAAGGATGGCGGAACAGGTGTTCGAACGCCTCGTGGCGCTCGATAATTACGGGCGGTTCCAGCCCGTGCTTGCCACCGAGTGGTCACACGACGCTTCGAGCAAACGCTGGCGGTTTGTAATTCGCGCGGGAGTTAGGTTTTCCGACGGTACGACATTGAATGCGGAAGACGTTGTTGCGGCGTTCCAGCCGCTGCTTCCGGCAACAGAACAAATATCTGCTTCGGGCAATGCGGTTGTGATTCAGTCGAGCGTGGCAGCGACTGACCTGCTGGAGCAGCTTGCTTCCGGGCGCTACTTTGTTTATCGGGTGCTGGCCAGCGGAGCGCTCGCCGGAACAGGGCCGTTTGTGTTGGGAGACGCTCCGGGCCTCGCAGGGCAGAGTGGAGAGAAAGCTTCTGCTCCGCCGCGGGCCGACATGCCGAGCGGCACTCCTTCGCGAGCCGCAGGCGGACATCTTTACTTTCGTGCGAACGAAGAAACCTGGTCTGGCCGGCCGTTTGTGGATGGCATTGATGTGACGCTTGGAGTGCCGCCGCTGCGAGCTATGTTTGATTTGCAGCTCGGAAAGGCCGATTTAGTCGAGCTAACGCCTGACCTCGTGCCTCGCGCAAAGCTAGCCAATGTGCGCGTCTGGATTTCGGAGCCGGTCATGCTTTACGGCTTGCGCTTCGACGACGCCCAGGCCGCCGCATCGGATGTTCGCTTGCGCGAAGCACTTTCCCTTTCGCTCGACCGTGCCAGCATGGCCAACGTGTTGCTGCAGAAGCAAGCAGAACCGGCGGCAGCCCTTTTGCCGCGGTGGCTCTCGGGATATGCTTTCCTGTTCAACGTGGACACCAATCTCGAGCGCGCAAAGGAATTGCGCCGCGGCCTTCGTGCGAATGAAGCTGGCGGCGCGGAGCCGCTGCGTCTGCGTGTCGATCCGGCGGGCGATCTGGCAAAGCTTCTCGGAGAGCGCGTGGCTGTGAATGCGCGTCAGGCGTCTATTCAAGTGCAAGTCATCGCCAGGCCGGCGTCGCGCGCAGGCGCGGCCTCACCTCCCTCAGCTGACCCGCCTTCCGGTGTTCACCTTTTCGCATGGCACTACTCATCTCTTTCGCCGCGCGCCGAACTCGATTCCCTATTTGCGGCATATAATCTGACGGAGCCGCAAGAGGTGAATGCCACGAGCACGGATCACGAACAGCTCTTTGCGCGCGAGCGCCGGGTTCTGGAGGATCGGCGAGTCTTGCCGCTCATCATGCAAGCGGAGTCCGTTGGACTAGGCGCGAGCGTACGCGATTGGATGCCCGCGCGATGGGGCGAATGGCATCTCGCCGATGTTTGGCTGGAGACCGCGAACCCTGCTCTGACGGATTCCTCAAGCACCGCGAATACTGCGGTCCCATCTTCCCCGCAACCGCGGGCGGCTGCCCCCGGAGCAAAGCCATGAGCTTTCGCACAAAATTGTTTCTGGTTTTTCTGGTCACCGTGCTTGCTTCGGTTTCGCTGGTGGCGTATGGCGTGACGCACTATACGCAAGCCGCGTTCGAAGAATCGGACGCGCAACGCAGCGAAGCGCTCGTCTCGCAATTCAACAAAGAGTATGCACAGCGAGGCGATGAGATCACGCGGCAGGTAAAAGATATTACGGATGCCGACGTCACGCTAAAGGTAGCGATCGACTTGGCAAGGCCCAATCCGGACCTTTCTTTGTATGTGCGGGACGCGGTCGGAGCGGCGCAGGATCATGGGCTGGACTTTGTGGAATTCGTAAATTGGGACGGCACATTGATCTCATCCGCGCAATATCCCGCGCGAGTCGGCTATAAAAATGAATGGGTCACGTCAAACAAAAACTGGAACGACTCGGGATTTTTTTTGCGGAAAGAGGAATTGCCTGACGGAGTAGCGCTTTCGCTGACCGTAGTGCGCGTGCTCTCCGGAGGAAACGACAAGAACATGTACGTCGTCGGCGGGCGGCGGCTCGACCAGAATTTTCTGGCTTCCCTGGTTCCCCCCGCAGGAACGCGCGTGCTTCTGTATCGCAATCTGGAGCAGGGGTTCCTAGCCTCGGCGCTCACCGACGTGAATGGGTCGTTTGAACAGGCAGACCGCCTCGAGCCGCTCATTGAACAGATTCAGAAGCAGCCGCAACCGACCGTGCGGACTATTGATTGGACAGCGAACGCGGAGGACGCCGAATCCTTTCATGCCATTCCGCTGATGGGGCGTAACAACGAACTGCTCGCTGTGCTGTTGCTCGGAAGTTCGCGCAAAGAACTCGTACTGTTGACGCGGCATATCCTGCAGATTGCGGCGGTGGTTGCCGGCGCGGCGCTTTTGATTGGGTTGCTGATCAGTTTGTGGGTATCGGCAAGAATCACGCGCCCTCTCGAAGAGCTGGCGGAAGGTGCGCGCGAAGTCGCCTCCGGCCGGTGGGACACGGTCATCGATTTGCGCGGCAAAGATGAGATTGGGCAGCTTGCTTCCGCGTTCAACGAGATGACCGAGACTCTGGCGGCGCAGCGCGATCAGCTTGTGCAGACCGAACGCGTGGCGGCTTGGCGCGAATTGGCGAGGCGCCTGGCACACGAACTGCGGAATCCACTTTTCCCGCTGCAAATTACGGTAGAGAACCTGCAGAAAGCTCGGCAGTTGGACGCGAAGCAATTTTTGGAAGTGTTCAACGAATCCACGGCAACATTGAAAGCGGAACTCGCGAATCTCAACACGATTGTCGGTCGGTTCAATGATTTTTCGAAAATGCCCGCGCCGCACTTCGCCCGCGTCAACGTGAATGAATCTCTGCGCAATGCCGTGCGCTTGTTCGAGCCGCAATTCAACGCCGTGGGTAAGCCGCCGGTCATTCCGGAGTATTTTCTCACCGAGCCGCTGCCGGAGATCGACGCCGACGCCGACCTGCTACATCGTGCTTTCCAGAATCTTGTGCTCAACGCACTGGACGCCATGCCCGCGGGAGGCACGCTGACCATGCGCACGACCGAGCATGAAGGCAAAGTTCGCATCGAGGTGTCGGATACGGGGAAAGGCCTGACGCCGGAAGAGTGCTCGCGGTTATTCACTCCTTACTACACGACGAAAGTGCAGGGAACAGGCCTGGGGCTTGCCATCATCCAGTCGGTGATCAGCGATCACCACGGAACCATTTCCGTTTCGAGCGACGAGGGGCATGGGACGACGTTTCGCATCGAGCTGCCCCAGCGCCAGTCCGCGCATCCGCCAGCTCCGCCGGAAGAAGCGCCAACAGAAAAGAGGCCGCCGCAGAGTTTCACGGTGGCCGCCTCCGACTGAGCGCTGCTGCCGAGGACACACATTTGCCACGCAAAGCCCACCTGTTGCTCGTCGACGACGATCCCAATACCCTGGCTTCGCTTTCGCGGGCGTTTCGGCTTGCCGGTCATGAAGCCACGGTTTGCGACAATGCGCCGCGCGCTCTGGAGCTCTTGCGAACCGAAGCCTTTGACTTGATTCTCTCCGACGTAGTTATGCCTGGTAAGAGCGGCATTGAGCTGCTCGAAGACTTGAAACATGCCGGCGTGAAGACACCGATCGTCCTTATCTCCGGGCAGGCGAATGTCGAAATGGCGGTGAAGGCCACGAAGCTCGGCGCGCTCGATTTTTTGGAGAAGCCGCTCTCGACGGACAAGCTGCTTGTCACGGTGGAAAATGCGCTGCGACTCTCGCGGCTCGAAGACGAAAACCGCGAGCTGCGCCACCGGCTGGGAAAGCACGAACTGGTCGGATCGGGCCCGGCCATGAAGAAGCTGCTCGCACAGATCGATCGCGTCGGCGCGAGCGAAACGCGAGTCTGCATCCTCGGCGAAACGGGAACCGGCAAGGAACTCGTCGCGCGTGCCATTCATGAAAAATCGCAACGCCGCGAAAATCCCTTCGTCACGCTCAATTGCGCGGCCGTCCCCGCCGAGCTGATCGAATCCGAACTCTTCGGCCACGAAAAAGGCTCGTTCACCGGCGCCGCCGCCAAACACCTCGGAAAATTCGAACAAGCAGAAAGCGGCACGCTCTTCCTCGATGAAATCGGCGACATGCCCGTCTCCATGCAGGCAAAATTGCTGCGCGTGCTGGAAGAAGGCGAAGTCGAGCGCGTCGGCGGCGACAAGCCGATTCGTGTAAATGTTCGCGTCCTCGTCGCCACCCATCGAAACCTCGAAACTCTGGTGAAGCAGAACGCCTTCCGCCGCGATCTTTTTCATCGTATTTACGTTTTCCCGTTAACGCTTCCGCCGCTCCGTGAACGCCCGGAAGATTTCGCCGAACTTGTCGTTCATTTCGCGCGGCAAGTGGCCGCCCAAAACGGCTGGAAAGAGAAGCTTTTTGCGGCGGATGCGATTGCGGAACTTCGCCGCTACGCTTGGCCGGGAAATGTGCGCGAACTGCGCAATGTAGTGGAACGGCTAGTGCTTCTATCCGCGGAAGATTCCATCACCCCCGGCGATGTGCGGCTTGTGCTTCCGGCGGAAGACTCGGGTGCCGGTTCGGCAGCTTCTGCCGCAGCCGGAGCTGTTGCGGGCGGGACACTTGCCGAGCGCACGGAGGTATTCGAAAAAGAAGTGCTGCTGGGAGAGATTAGGCGGCACAATTTTCACATGACCAACGTGGCGCGAGCGCTGGGTTTGGAGCGCAGCCACCTCTATAAGAAGTGCCAGCAGCTCGGAATCGATCTGCAGTCGCTACGCAAACCCGACTGAACCGTTCGACGAAGCGCCGTCCCTCTCGAGTTTTAGCAAATAGTGCGCACCGTTGTGCTCCATTCCTTGTAGTGACGCAGCTTGCTGCGCCACTATAGGCGCGCGCATCGAAACCCCATCAATCTCCGTAAAGCATTGAAAACAGGTTAGATATAGTTCTTGACATAAAATAGCGAAAAGTAATAATGTATTTGCAGATTGCAATACGTGGGTTCTTCGATGACTCTCGGCAACAAACTCCGTTCTCTCCGCTCCGTGGAAGGCTCCCTGCGTGGCTTGGGCCGTCCGATGACGCAACAGGAGCTGGCAAAGGCCATGAAGAAGGAAGTAGGCCGCGGCCTTAGCCAGGCCTACCTCTCGCAAATCGAGAGCGGCACGCGACCGCATCTCACGCACGGCACGCGCACGCTGCTGGCCCGCTTCTTCCGCGTCTATCCCGGTTTTCTGGTGGACGATCCGGAAGGCTACACGCCGGAGTTGCAGTCCGCGCTTCGGGTTGTGGACGCCAAGATCGATTCGTGGCTCTACGCCGGCGCGGAACAATTTGCCGCCGATCCGGAACTGCGCCGCGGTCTCCTGGCGGTCGCGGGACACGATGATTCGCGCCGGGCGCTCTTGCTCCTTGCGGAGATACTTCGCACGCCAGGTTTGGCAGATCGGCTGGGAGAAGTTTTGCATTCGGGCAAGCATCAAGGCAGTGGATATCCACCGCCTGCGAGTTCACTGAACAACTGACTTCAAGGGTCCGCGTCTCGAATTCCAGTCTGCGCAGCAGGGTGCTGCGTTTCGGGGTGACTTATGACCTGGTCTGATTTCTATCTGCTTTGTTTCCTGGTGGGCTTCTCGCTAAGCGTTCTTTCGTTTCTGGCGGGAGCGGTCAATATCCATCTGCCGTTCCACACGCACCTGCCGTTTCACGGCGCGCACCATGCGGGCGGTGTTTCCGCGGGTGGTCCCGCGCACGGTGGCGGCCTGAAAAGCGCCAGCATGAAATCTGGCGGCCACATGTCCTGGCTTAACGCATCGACGATTCTGGCTTTTCTGGCGTGGTTCGGCGGCGTCGGCTACATCCTGGCGAAGCACTCTCATTTTGTGGCCGTAGCCACTCTCAGCTTTGCCTTGTTGGCAGGGCTTTTTGCGGGCTTGTTCGTATTTCAGTTCATGGTGCGAGTCGTGAAGGCCACCAGTGCGCCAATGCTGGACTGGGACTACCGCGTGGAGGGAACCGTTGGGACGGTCAGCATGTCCATCCGGGAAAACGGAACCGGGGAAGTGATCTTCGAACAAAACGGTGGGCGCAAGAGCACCGGCGCACGCAGCGAAGACGGTACGAGTTTGCCCAAGGGAACGGAAGTGGTCATCGCACGCTACGACGACGGCATCGCCTACGTGAAACGTTGGGACGAATACACGAAATAGGCCCAGGGGTCTGGCGAAGAAAAGAGTTTCTCGGGCTGATGCACGATACAAACAGTCCGGTCGGATAAAAAGGGAGGTCCACTATGTTGGATTTTTCGAGTGTATGGGTCATCGCCGGGTTGTTGGTGCTAGTGGTCATCGTAATCCTCGTGACGTTCGCAAGGATGCTGCGGAAGGTAGGACCGCACGAAGCGCTGGTGATTTACGGCATTCGAGGACCACGAACAATTACCAACGGCGGCACGATTATCCTGCCGATGCTCGAACAGTGCCGCGAGCTCTCGCTCGAGTTGATGTCGTTTGACGTCGCTCCGCAGCAGAGCCTTTATACCAACCAGGGCGTTGCCGTCACCGTCGAGGCGGTCGCTCAACTCAAAGTCAAGTCGGATCCCGTGTCGATCCGCACAGCCGCCGAACAGTTCCTGACCAAGCGGCCCGAACAGCGCGAAGGTTTGATCCGGCTAGTGATGGAAGGCCACCTGCGCGGCATCATCGGCCAGCTCACGGTGGAGCAAATCGTGAAGGAACCGGAAATGGTTGGCGACCGCATGCGTTCTACATGCGCCGCCGACATGAGCAAGATGGGACTCGACGTCGTGAGCTTCACCATCAAGGAAGTCCGCGACAAGAACGAGTACATCACCAACATGGGCCGGCCAGACATCGCGCGCATCAAGCGCGATGCCGAAGTGGCCGCCGCTGAAGCCGATCGCGACATAGCCATCAAGCGCGCGGAAGCGACACGCGCCGCGGCCGTTGCGAAGGCGCAAGCCGATCAGGAGCGCGTCGCCGCCGAAACAGCCTCTTTGGCCAAACAAGCCGAAGCGGAACGCGACCTCGACATCAAAAAGGCTAGCTATCTGGAAATGACCAAGAAAGCCCAGGCTACAGCCGACAAAGCGTACGAAATCGAGACCAACGTCATGCAGCAGCAGGTAGTCACCGAAGGCGTGCGCGTGCAGCAAGCGGAGCGCGAGTCTCAAGTGAAGGTGCAGGACGCGGAAATCGCGCGCCGCGAGCGCGAACTCATTGCCACTGTGCTCAAGCCCGTGGAAATCGAGCGCCAGCGCATCGAAACGCTCGCGAACGCTGAACGACAGCGCCTCATGAGCGAAGCCGAAGGCCGCGCCTCTGCCATTCGTGCGCAGGGTGAAGCCGAAGCCGAGATCATCTTCAAGAAAGGTGAAGCGGAAGCCAAAGCCATGAACGTCAAGGCGGAAGCTTTCCAGGAGTACAACCAGGCCGCCCTGGTGGACAAACTCATCAGCAGCTTGCCGGAAGTTGTGCGCGCTCTTGCGGAGCCGCTCAGCAAGGTCGATAAGGTCACCATCGTTTCGACGGGAAATGGCGACGCCGCCGGCGCTTACAAGCTCACCGGCGACATCACGAAGATTGCCGCGCAAGTGCCGGCGCTCTTCGAAGCGCTCTCCGGCATGCAAGTGTCGGATCTGCTCAGCAAAGTGCGTTTGATCGGCGACAAAGCGCCGAAACCAGAAAAGCCAGCAGCACCCGCATCCCGGGCGTAAGCCGTAACGTTCGCTTCCGTCCCGGCAGGCCAGCGGGCTTGCCGGGACGCTATATGGAGGTTGGGGGACCGCCATGACATGGAAAGACGAACTCCTAATGTTGTGGATCTTCTGCTCTGTGGTGATTGCGCTTGCCGTCCGGCACTTTCTTGGAGGGGCGGTCTATCTCGTAAAGCAAATGGCGGTGTTTAGCCTTGCCTATTTGCCCGGCCTCCTGCATCTGCTCGCCGGGCATTTGCATTAGCCGGGTTTGCTTTGCGCCGGCGGGATTAGTTTTCATTCTGTTTTTGGCAGCAATCGTTTTCGGCAGTTTGAAAGGAGAAATGTCATGGGACTTTTGGAAAGAGTCAGCACGTTAATCCGGGCCAATCTGAACGACATGATTGATCGTGCGGAAGACCCGGAGAAAATGATCAAGCAAGTGATGATGGACATGGAGAATCAGTATCTCCAGGTCAAGACACAGGTCGCGGTTTCCATCGCCGACCAGCATATGCTCGAAAAGAAGCTTCGCGAAAACGAAGACTCCGGAAAGGACTGGATGCGCAAAGCAGAAATTGCCGTTGATAAAGCGCAAGACGATCTGGCTCGCGCCGCGCTGGACCGTTTCCACACGGCTCAGCGGCTGGCGTTGAGCTATAAGGAGCAGGTCGATGACCAGAGAGCACAGGTCGACGCGCTGAAGAGCGCATTGCAAAAGCTCGAGCAAAAGCTCGATGAGGCGAAGTCCAAGCGCGACTTGCTTCTGGCGCGCCATCGCCGCAGTGTGGCGCTTGGCAAAGCGGCCCGAGCAGGAAACGCGCTCGGCGACAACTCCAAGAGCGCCACCTTTGACCGCCTGAAAGACCGCGTGCATCTCACCGAAGCCGTCGCCACCGCGGAGGTCGAGTTGACCTCCGATGACGTGGGCGAAAAACTCGTCCGCCTTGACCGCGACAACGAGGTCGAGCGGCTGCTCAACGACCTGAAATCGCGCCGCGGCCTGCCCGGGTGACGTCTGAAGAAAGCGTCTATTAAACCATCAGGCTAAATTCTCAGACCTAAGCACGGCCGATAGCCCGCGCTCAGCCATTGGCCTAAAGTCGAAGGAATGGAATGCAAGCAGATTAAGAGACGGCTGGCTTACTTTGAGAGGACTTCTAGTGTGGGATCAGGATCTCGATCGCGACGAAGACCGCGTTGATTCCTGCTGAGATGAGGAACGCTTGCATACGCCTAATGCCGTCGATTTCTTCAAACACAAGCATTAGAACTGCGGTCCAGGCGATTCCAACGGCATACACGCCGACGACCGGAATCAGAATCAGGACGTTTACAAACCATCCGAGAAACAACGGGCGCATCACGCCGGCAAGAGTCCCGGTTGCGCCTAAAAAGATTTTTGCGATGGCGTGGCAAAGGCCAATCTGGATGGCGGCGATGATGCCCATATAAGTCCAAAAAAAGACCAGACCTAACAACAGTCCCCAGAAGATCGTGCCCGGAGTTCTTCCTTCGTGTGCCAGCATACCGGGTAGCGCGGTCACCAGAAAAACGATAGATGCACTCACGGCGCTAAGAGCGGCGCCGTAGACCAGCGCATTTGGGTCTCGCGACGCCCGGCGGATGGCCATATCATCCCAGCGGACAATGTTGAAAGCCATGCGGAGATAGTAGAAGGGGGCAAACTCCGAGGGAGGCGGCGCGGCCTCTTCCAGCGTCATGAATGGCGACAGTCCCGAGCACTCGTGGGAGACGCCGTAGTCTATCCCGCAGACTTTGCATCGCAAGGGCGTGCCTCGGGGGAAGAATCGCTTGCAGACTTTATTATGCCTGCCGCGTCTACTCCTTAAGGAAACATCTGCTCCGGCAGGTTCGTATAGGTGATGTGTGTCCTAAAGTGCGAGAATGTTGCCAATGAATCCTTGGTTGATTGCTGGGCCACCCACTCTGGCAGCCGCGGCTGCTGGTCTTGTTGCTTACGCCGCGGTCTACCCTCGCTCGCAACTCTTCGGCGCGACCATTTGCCGCACGAATTCGCCGCGCAAGCTGGCTCTCACGTTTGACGATGGGCCGAATCCCGCCATCACGCCGAAACTGCTCGATCTGCTTGATCGCTTTAAAGCGCGGGCGACTTTTTTCGTCATCGGAAAACACGCCCGCGAGTGCCCGGACCTTCTTAAAGAAACGGCCGCTCGGGGCCACATCATCGGCAATCACACGGACGCTCATCCCAATCTTTTCTGGCTCAAGCCGGATCAGATCACGGTTGAGCTGCGCTGCTGCAATTTTTCCATCGTTGCGGCCACCGGCGCACCCTCGCGCTGGTTTCGGCCTCCATTTGGATTTCGAAACCCGTGGGTGGTTTCTACGGCCCGTGAGCTGAAACAACGTGTGGTGATGTGGACGTTAATTCCTGGCGATTGGCGCGCCACTTCTTCGGAATGGCTTATCCCGCGAATGGGGCCGATCGCCGAGCGCGCGCAGCGCAATCTGAAGGCGGCAGGCAGCGCAAATGGGACCGTCTCCACGGGAGATATCCTCTGCCTGCACGATGGTTCCCAGCGCCAACTGAATGCCGACCGTTTGCCTACTTTAGCCGCGCTCGAATATTGGCTGCCACGCTGGCGTGACCTGGGCCTGGAATTTGTTACAATCGATGAGGCGGTGAGTGTGCCCGCGACATAGCCATGGACGAACGCGCCTTTTACACGGAAAAGGAAGAAACCAGGAAGATCAAGCTCGTCTGCCCGAGTTGCCGCGGCGAATTTGAATTTCCCGTGCGCTGGAAGGTTTCGCGGAAGAAGAGGGAACTGCCACGCGGCGCTGGCGAAGAAGATCGCAGAAAGTTTCTGAAGGCTACTTCCTTCATGGTGCGGCTCGATGACCTGGTGGCTTGCTTCAAATGCCGAAAACGCTTCGAGTTGACGGGGCAATCCACGGTCCTCATCAACGATAATCTCGGCGATCCTAACGCCGACCCCGAGAATTTCGGGAACCGCTGATTTTTCACGAACCCCTGACATTGCATCTCGATCTTCCGAGATCTAAATCTCCGGATACAATTCAAAAAATGCGGCGACTGATTCGTGGAACGTCGCTTCGATCTCTTCCTTGCTGCCTGAAATCAAGTGCATGGAAATGCGCGTCGTCCGTCCATTTTTCAGAATAACCGTAGCGTCTTTCACTTCGCCGAGTTCTTCTTCCGGCAGCAACCGCATCCCATAAATCAGCGCCAGCTTCGCCATATCCGTTGCCCTCTTTCTTGGTGGCATCTCAAGATGCCCTGAGGCTACTCAGTTTCCTTCCACGCCGTCAATCGGAGATCGTACGGCCGCGCTTCCGCACCCGAAGCGTGTCGTTCAGCCATTGCAGCTGTCCGCAATTCGCGGCATTCCGGCACCCCTTACCCGGTTAGGATGGGGCGCATAGGTGGTCGTTCAGTCGTCATTAGCAACGATCATGGAGGGCATTAAGACCATTATTTGCAATCATATAGGGGCCAATGCTTCCAACGTGAGACTCTTCGCTAGATGGGATTCAGCCCTTTCGGAGTTCGGCAGGTGTCGTGCTGTCTATCACGCTGATCGGCTCAGAGTTTCCAGCGGAGGCTAACATAGAACGCAGATCCTTTCTTCCTTCATGTGCGGTTCTTTCGCTCTTTTTGTTTTCTGCTTCGCCACCGGCTTCAGCGAAAGAACAATGCGTTGCCGACCATGAACAGAGCGAAGCAGCGTCATCACAGTCTCGAGAATTGTCTTCACTCCCGACTCAATTTACCAGCGAACAGATTCCGGCCCTTCCGCAGCTGCCGCCCGCGGTTTCGTGCACACCCCGCACGCTTCATAGGTTGCCGGGCTTTTATCGGAGTGCATACAACCGGCCGCTAACGCCCCGCGAGGTTGCGTTCAGGGAATCCGTTTACGAACTGGCTGGTCGTCACAGGCAATTCGTACATGTCCGGTTGGTGGATGGAAAGGTGTTCACGGGCACGATCAAGCTCACGAGCGCCGAAGCATTTCTGCTCCAGACTGACCTTTCCCATAGCCACTTGGTTCACTACCGTCAACTAGCGGAGCCACCGCGGCCAGTTCTAGCGGTTGGGACAAAAACTGTTCGTGGTTTGGAAATCGGCGGCATAGTAGTCGCATGCATCGTGCTTCTTCCCGTGGCGTTGGTGGTATATCCGCTGATCGCGGCGGGAGTAATCCAGGACTGACCCCGGTTGGGCCGTCAGTCTTGGCTATTCAATTTAAGGTCTTCGTCCGGAGACTCTGGCGTTATACTCAGACATCCAGCACCTGCCTTGGAGCATCGCACCAAGCATCACGGAGGGATGTCATGAGGAAATCGCCCCGCCGAAGCGTTTCTTACTGCGTTCTTGCCGCCGTCGCCCTGTTTTTGCTTCCGCAGCTTGGTCGCGCGCAAGAACCTCCTGGTCCGCAGGCCGCTCCGCCACCGCCTGTAACTCCCCCGCAACCGGCTGCCCAGCAACCACCGGCGTCTCCACAACCGATCAGGATCCCGGCAGGCACGCATGTTGCTGTAGTTCTCGAAAACGGCATCTCCACAGGCAGTGCGAAAGCGGGCGATTCCGTTTATTTCCATACTTCTTTCCCAATTACGCAGGACAACCACATCGTGATCCCCGTCGGTTCTTATCTTCGAGGTGAGCTGATCGAATCCAAGCGGCCTGGCAAGGTTAAGGGGCGCGGCGAATTTCGCATGCGTTTGGATACGCTGATTTTTCCGAACGGATACACGGTGGATCTGAATGCGACGCCGCGCAGCGCGGATACCGGCGGAAAAGAGACCATGGACTCCGAAGGAAAAGTCACGAGCGCCGGGGGCAAGGGGCAAGACGTAAAAACGGTCGCCGAAACGACTGCGACGGGCGCGGGAATTGGCGCCATCGCCGACGGACCCAAAGGCCTCGGCATCGGCGCAGGCATAGGAGCTGTCGCTGGACTCGGTGCGGTTCTCTTGACGCGCGGTCCGGAAGCGCAACTGCCACGCGGTTCGGCACTCGACGTGGTACTAGAACACGAGCTGACTTTGGATAGGAATCAGATTCGGTACAGTGACTCCGGACGGGCCCTGCCCATCACGCCGCCTCCCGCTTCGCACTAGTAGCAAGCGCCATCCGGCCAAAACTCGAAAACACGTTGCATCATTGTGAGGCCCGCTAGATTTTTGCAGCGCGGCGTTCCGTCTATTTTCAGGAATTCTAAACGGGCGCACTGTGCGCGGAGGCGGATTGAAAGCGCATGGGGCTGAAGCGGTCCCAGCCCACGCTGACGCTTTGGTGTGTTACCCATTCGCGTACGAGCTGCGCGGTGATAGGTGTCAGGAGTATTCCACCGCGAAAATGTCCAGTCGCTATCAGCAAACCGTCGAGATCGGTTGGTCCGAGAATTGGCAAATGATCGGGCGAATCTGGCCGGAGGCCGGCCCAGGTTTCCTCGACGCGAGCACTTGCAAGGCCCGGCGTCAACTCAAGCGCCCCAGCAAGAATTTTCTCGAGACCGCCGGCGGTCAATCCCTTCTCGAAGCCGGTGTACTCCACTGTTGCGCCGGCAAGAATTCTTCCGTCATTTCGCGGAACAAGATAAATTTTTTCGGACCAGAGGACACGCTCGATTTTCAAATCGCCGGTGCGCAAGGCAATCATTTGCCCTTTCGCCGGCCGTACCGGCGCATACGACGCTACACCTTCGATGTTTGCGGAGAAACAGCCAGCGGCGATAATCGTCGAACTTGCTTCGATCTTTTCGTTTTTCAAATTTAGTCCCACGCACCGGTCGCCTTCGCGCCAGATAGCTTGCGCGCCGCTCGCGGGAAAAAACTGCACGCCACTTCGCCGCGCGGCTTCGAGCACGGCTTGTGTCAGAGCACGATTGTCGACGGAGGCTTCCTCCGGGCGCAGCACGGCTGCTTCGAGCTCCTCGCTGAGCGCGGACTCCAGCTCGCGAGCGTCTTCGGCACGGAGTGGCTCCGCTTTCAGACCCAGCCCATGATGCAGCGCGATCACTGTGCTGAGCTCTTCGCGCGCATCCGGCGTGAAAATCGCTTGCAGCGTACCCTTCGGGCGATAACCCACGCTTTGGCCCGAAGACTCTTCCACCATGCGCACGAACTCTGGATAGATCGCCATGCTGGCTTTGGCGAGTGGCACGAGCGAAATCATGGCCGCACTTTCCGGCGCGGGCGAGAGAATCCCCGCTCCTGCCCAGGATGCTTCCTGTCCGGGTTCCTGGCGGTCGAACAGGCCGACGCGCAGTCCGGCGCGCGCGAGTTCGAGCGCGATGGAACCGCCGATCAATCCACCACCCGCAATGGCCGCGTCAAACCTCTTCATGCGGCCATCTTAACGCATCTCCGTGCTGGGATCATGTTGGGACAGGCTGGGCATTCCGCTTTCACATTTTCAGCGGACTTGACGCGGCTTCTACCTCGGGCAGACGCATGCATCTTGCGCGAGAGCCGAACACACAAGACTTATCAAACCTACAGCGATCCAACTAGCTCTTCTGACAAAACCTGCGCCTTTTTTGCCAGATCGCGAGCTCGCACCCAGTCGCCCGCCCGGCCCGCTTCTCGCGCATCCGAAATGAAGCTGCGCACTTTGGAAGCCAGATCGGATTGCGTGGCGTTCAAGGATTTCCCGGCAGCCGCAGCAAGGTTGCGTTCGGCCCCCGTCAAACTCTGTTCCGTTTCCCGTCGCAAGGAGGCCGATTCCTCTGTCGACAATTCGGGAACAATTTGCGGAGTATTCGGCTTACCCGCCGGCGCACTTGGATTCGCAGGCGGCGCAAGGCTGCGCGGCCTCGATGGAGCAGTTCGCGTGCCCACCTGCACGAGGGGAGGCGGGGGGATTTCCCGCCCGAGATCCGGCGGGGAGACATCGATTTCTGCCGATGGCGAAGGATGTTGCGGCAGAATCGGACGCGCGAGCGCAGCGGTGCTCCAGGGGACGGAAGGTTTTTTTCGCGCGGCGCAGCCGCAGAGCAAAATCGCCGAGAAACCTAGTACGCCAAAGATGGCTCGGAAACTATCTCGCTTCACGGCATGCGGGGGTTGGGCTGAGGTTTCCGTCATATTCGAGAGGGATCGCAAAATACTCCGCATCAGGCCGCGAGCGGCAACTCAATTCGAAACGTCGTTCCTTTACCGACTTCTGTCGTAAAGTCTATCGAACCGTTGAGAAGCTGCACAATGCGGAATGTGCTGGCCAATCCGATGCCGCTTCCTCCGGGGCGTGTCGTGAAAAAAAGCTGGAAAATTTTCTGCCGGTTCTCGGGCGGAATTCCTTTTCCGGTGTCGCCGACGCTGATCTCTGCCATTTCACCGCGGCGGCTCAGCATTAGACGCAGTTGTCCGCCACTGGGCATGGACTCGCCGGCGTTCAGCACCAGATTCAGTACGGCCTGCTTGAGCAGAGCGCGATCGACATAAACTTCCGGCACATCGATGGGCAGAAGTTGTGCCACCTGAATGTTGGCTTTTTGCATTTGTGGCTGGGCTATTTCGAGAACCTCTCCGAGCAATTCCGCGAGCTGAGTGGGCTCGAGCCGCACGTCCATGGGGCGCGTGAAATCGAGGAAGCGCTTGACGACGGCATCGAGGCGGTCAATTTCCTTGTCCAGTACCTGCACGGCTTGCTTGGCGCTGCTGTCGGAATCCGGCGGCAAGGACTCTTTCAAATTCTCGAGCCACAACCGCATCGAGTTGAGAGGATTCTTCACTTCGTGCGCAACTCCTGCGGTGATGCGTCCCAGTGCGGCGAGGCGCTCGCTCACTTGAAGCTGTGTGTTAATGCTCTCGATGGAATCGAGATCGCGCAGCGTCAGCAGCGCACCCATCCGTTCGCCGTCCTCTTGAATTCCTTGCACAGTCACGCTGACGCGCTTTTCTCCTTCCGTCGTCTTCAAATCTATTTCTGCGGCGACCTCCTGCAATTCATCACCTTCAAGGTGCAGCGCATTCCGCAGCGGATGGCCGGCCGGAAATATTTCGGTCACGCGCCGGCCAAGGAACTGTCCCGCAGGCGCGCCGAGGAATTTTTCGGCGGCAGGGCTGACCATGACGGCGCGCGCGTCGCGCGTAAAAAGGAGCAACCCGTCTTCCAGGCCTGCCATGACGGAATTCATGTTTTCGCGCATGGTGCTGAAAATCTCATGCACGCCGCGGAGTTGTTGGCCAACCTGGGTAATCTTTCGGCTGACTTGGCCGAGTTCGTCGCCGCTTCCCGCGAAGCCTCTGACCTCGGGAGCTGGCGCGTCGTACTGACCGGCGGAAATGCGGTCCAACTGCGCAGATATGCGAGCGAGCGGCGCTAGCGCCGCTCCGCTGACCACCGCCGCAAGAACGGTGGAGAGCACCAAGGCCAGGACGACAATTGCGCCGAGTTGTCTCACAATCGGCAAAATTTCCTTGTTGAGCAAAAGTCCGGTGGACACTTCCACACGAACTTCGCCGAAAGGCTCGTCGCCATAGTTAAATTGAAATTGGTGTTCGTAAACGCTCGAAGGGCCAGCCAGAACTTTCACTTGATGCAAAATACCCCGTTGGGTGAGTTGTGTGAGTGGAGGCCGTCGTAACGCGAATTTGTTCACTGAAGATTTGTCGGGGGCCGATGCAAGCACTCTCCCGTCGTGATCTGTGATCGAGATTTCATAAATTCCAGGCGAAGCGATTGCAGCCTGGAGCTGGGCCTGCAACCCTTGGCTTGCGCCTAGCGCGTAGGCCACATAATCCCGAATATCCTCGGGAGCATTGGACTCGGGCCGCCACCCTTGCGCTTTCGCTTCCTGCAACGCCACACTTACGAGGGCAAACGTATTGCTGGCGATCTCAGCTGCCCTCCGTTCGCTTTGATCGAGAACCTGCTGGAGGAGCTGAGCGAAATAGACGCCGGACACGGCTGCTACTACCAGCAGCACGAGTCCCGTCATCACCAGCGTGAGTTTTGTTCGCAGCCGTAGCTGCATCGCGGCTTCCTACTCTGCCTCGGCGCGTTCGCCGCCGTATTCTTTTAGTTTATTGTGAAGGGTCTTCAGGCTGATGGCCAGCAGTTCGGCAGCGCGCGTTTTGTTGTTTCCCGTGGCGTTCAGCGTCTGCAAAATGAGCTCGCGCTCCATCGCGTCGACAGTCGTGCCAACGGGAAACTTGATCGAAGACAGATCGCTAGGGTTCTTCGCCGAGGTCTTTCCAAACTCTCCCGGCAGACATGCTCGCGTGATCAATTCTTTCTCGCACATGATCGCCGCGCGCTCGAGGATGTTTCGCAGTTCTCGAATATTTCCCGGCCAAGTGTGGCTCATGAATATATCCAGTACTTCCGTGCCGATGCCCCGCACGTGTTTTCCATGCTTGGTGTTCACGTCGCGCAAAATGTGCTCGACCAGCAGCGGAATATCGTCCTTATGCTCGCGCAGCGGCGGCAGGTTGATGTGGAAGACGTTCAGCCGGAAATACAAGTCCTGGCGCAGCTCGCCGCTGGACACGGCTTTCTCTGGATCTTTGTTTGTCGCCGCGAGCACGCGTACATCCACTGGCGTTTCGCTTTTGCTACCCAGACGCCGTACTTTGCGGTCCTCCAGCACCCGCAGAAGCTTTGCTTGCGTCGGCGCTGGCATCTCGCCGATTTCGTCCAGCAGCAGCGTGCCGGCGTCAGCAAGTTCAAAACAACCGATGCGCCGCTCAGCCGCGCCGGTGAACGCGCCCCGTTCGTGGCCGAAAATTTCGCTTTCCATCAATGTCTCAGGAATCGCGGAGCAGTTGATAGGCACAAACGGCCCATTTGCGCGCGGAGAAAGCTTGTGAATGGTGCGCGCGACGATCTCCTTGCCGGAACCGGTCTCCCCGGTGATCAGGACGGACGCCGAACTAGGCGCAGCCATCTCCACAATGCGCATCACTTCCTGCATCGGCTTCGACGCGCCCACCAACTCGCCCAGCCGCCCCGCCTCGCGCAACTGGCGCTGCAACACCACGAGCTGACGCGCATCGCGCGCCTTGCTCAGAGCGCGGTCCAGCAACGCTCTCAAGACGGGCCCTTTCAGCGGTTTTTCGATGTACCAGAACGCTCCGGACTCGATGGCCGCCACGGCGCGTTCTTCGCTTCCTTTTCCGGTAATAATTACGGCCGGAACGTCCAGTAGCTCCGGTCCAAGCTGCTTGAGCAGGTCTAGCCCGTTCATTCCGGGCAACTCGACGTCGGCGATCAATGTGTCCGGCTGATAGCTTCCGAATTTTGCAAGCGCCTCTTCCGCCGTAGCCACGCCAAGCACATCGAAGCCCCATCTTTGCAGCAGCTGTTCGTAGCCTTTGCGGGCATTGTCTTCGTCCTCGACAATCAGCACACGGTCCTTGCGCTCGAGCGGCTCCATCGCGCGCGCTGTACTCCTCGCCTCATCCCCCATGCGGTCACGCCTCTCCCACGCGGTTTTTCCTATTTTCGCAGATTCTCATGCAGGCTGGACACTTCGACTGTAACAAGCTCCCGGCACGCTTGCCAAGCAGATGCTGCCGTCATGCCTGGCTTGCACCATCACGAATCAATAGGTGGCGAGGACCAAAAACACAAAGCCGGCGCAGCCTCCCAGCTGCGCCGGCCATCCCCGGCATCGAATAAACTGTCACTTGGTGCTGACCGAAACCGCAGCCTCTTTCCCTTCGTTCGAAACCTTCGCGGTTAATTGTGGCTCCTGGCTTGCGCTACTCTTTCACCAGATACAACGCCCGCTCGAGCTCCAGTTCCAGCTTCAAACCTTTCTCGAGATCCAACTCGTGTCCTCGACCTGACTCCACGAGATACGCCGTAATCGCTCCCAAGGCCGCGCCCTCCGCGGCTTCCTTCTTGTTCTTGTCTTTGACGCCTTTCACTGCCCCGAGCGCTGCTCCCGCCGCCGCTGCTTGCGCCGCGTCCTCCTGCGAACTGCTCCTTCCCTCGATCAAACCCTCCTGGCCGGGTTTGTTCTTTACGCTATGTTCCCCGGGGACGCTCACCACTTCCGCAACGATCGGCAAACGCCCAAACTTGGTGTGAATCTCGTCAAACGTCAGCCAAATTCGCGCGCGCCCCGTTGTGCCCGCCGATTCCACGTGGCTAACGTGTCCTTCGATTTCCGCTCCGGACGGCAGGTAGATGCCGCTGCCCGCTTCCAGCGGTTCGAGAGTCTTCACTTTGAACTTTGCTCTTTCCGGCGTGCCTTTGGTGCCCAGGTCATCTTCCAATGCCACCAGAAACCTTGTTCCTGGCACGACGCCATATGTCTCCAGCGGCAACCCGTGCCGCTTGCCGTCCGCAGCTTTTGCGACCTGCTCATCCTGCGCTCCGATTTTGTCCTCGGAGACAATAGGCTTTTCTTGAGACGAGGGTGGCATTTGATCCTGGGAGGATTCTTGCGCCGCGCATGCCACGCCGAAGCCCAGAAAAGCGGCCAGCACTGCCATCCCCGTTGAAAATCGTCTCCGATTTCTCGCCTGCATAATTGCCTCCGAGACTCGCTCTCAGCCAATCCAGTATGCAGGCTGTGGGCCATCGCCGTTTCCTGCTGCTCCGGTAAGTGGCTGAAAAACAAGGCAGTTGAAAGCATGGCACGGCAACTTGTGCAGGTGAATCGGATTAATGTCAGGAATTTGCGTCAGGGCGATCAAGGGTAACGCCGACAGTTCCGGAGTAAGCGTCCGCACGCCAGAAGCGTCTATTTGAAGCCTTAATTAGTGAGAAACCGACGAATCCGGCGCAAAACTAGTCCGTACATGGCGGGCGTCACCCGCCCGGTTTGAGTGTTCTGCTGGCTGGGGTGGTAAACGCCAAAGAGCCGAACGTTATCGCCTGGCATTTCTGTTTCTGCTCCATGCGCAAAGTGGAACGCCGCTCTGGACGCAATCAAACCCCGCTGCTTTAGAATTTCCAGGTAAGCATCCCAAGCGATTTTTCCGAGTGCCAACACGGCACGCGGCTGCAATACCTCCAGCTCACGCACCAAATAGCTTCGGCAATTTGCAATTTCCGAGGGGAGTGGTTTGTTCGCGGGAGGCGCGCAGCGAATTGTTGCCGCGATATAGGCATTTTTCAATTGCAAGCCATCGTCGCTGCGCGCGGAGGTGGGCTGGTTGGCAAAGCCCGCTTTGTAAAGAGCCGCATAGAGAAAGTCTCCTGAGCGATCTCCGGTAAAGACACGGCCTGTTCGGTTTGCGCCGTGCGCGGCAGGTGCGAGCCCCAGAATCAGCAATTGTGAGCGCGCATCGCCGAACCCAGGGACCGGCTTTCCCCAGTACGTCCATTCGCGAAACGCGCGCCGTTTTTCTCGCGCCACTATCTCGCGGTAGTCGACCAGGCGTGGGCACTTCCGGCACGCTACAATTTCTTCATCCAGAATTTTGAGCAGCGCGCTTTTTTCGGCCATGGTAGAGAGTAAATAATCGAATGTAAGTCGCTAGGAGAGCTCGCGCGCCATCATGCGATTCAATTCGGCGTAAGGAACAGTCACCTGTAGCAGCGAATCGTAGGTTCCATGCGCCAGCCAATCTTTCGCCACACGCTGAAACGCTCCCATTGCTGCTCGCATCGCCGAGGACCCCGCGCTCACACGGGCCACGCCCATTTTTTCCAGCTCGTCGAGTGAAGGACAACCCTGCGAGGCCAGAATGTTCAGGGGCGCGCCCACAGCCTTCACCAGTTTTCTGATGATTTCGCGATCGCTCATACCGGGCACGAACAAACAATCCGCCCCGGCCTCGCGATACGCGCACAACCGCTCGACCGTCCTTTCAAATCGCGTGGCTTCCGGCCCAATCGGCATCAGATAGATGTCTGTACGCGCGTTGATCACGACGGGCACGCCCAGCGCCCTCGCCGTCTCTCGAATCGCGCGAATGTTCTTCACTTGCAGCCCCAACTCGACATGCGAGCTTTCGTCGTCCCCGGTTACGTCCTCAAAGTTCAGTCCCACGGCCCCCGCGGCGATCATGGCTTTTGTGAACTCGGCAATCTCTTCTGGCGTTTTACCGTAACCGGACTCCAAGTCTGCGGTGACGGGGAGACGCACCGCTCGGGTAATCCTTGCCACGGCATCCAACATCCCGCCGCGAGAAATACGCTGGCCGTCAGGATATCCGAGCGAAAATGCGACCGCCGCGCTACTTGTAGCGATTGCCGGATGGCCGACCTCCTCCAGAATTCGCGCGGTGACTGCGTCCCACGCATTCGGCAGAGCCAAAATTCGCGGGCCGTGATGCAGCTTCCTCAGCTTTTCGGCCTTTTCCGCCTGCATCTTGATGTCCATCGCAATTCCTCCAAGGAACAATAAGCGCTCTTTCTTCAGCTAGAGGTTAGGGATTCTGCCCTTAGGACGAAACATCCAATTTGGAAAGCCAATTGCCACCGGGAGGAAATCCCCCGCCTTGCGGACTTCTCAGTGCCTGTGTTTTATCACGACTTCAGCGAACCAGCCAGCACCACGAGCACGCGCCATCCATCTTCTTGCGCCGGTTTTTCATACACGCGCTTGATCTTGATCGTTACTGGCCTCCGCGCCTGCCGTGGTCCACAGCGCTAGCGCTTTACAAACGCCAGACGCGCGCCCAGCGCCATGAGCAGCCCGCCCGTTGCGGCTTCGATGCCGCGCCGCACTCCTCCGCGCGTCATGGTGGCATTCAGCTTATCCAAGGCCGCGCCGTAAATCGTCAGCCAGACAAGCCCCATCGCGACGTGCAAGCTCGCCAGGAGGAGAGAGACGCGCAGAACGGGATCGCCCGGCGCAATAAACTGCGGCAAGAAAGTCAGGTAGAACAACGCCACTTTCGGATTCAGCAGATTTGTGAACAATCCCTCGAGGTAGCTCCCCTTCCATCCGGCGGCTGTTTTTGCAGGACTCTGCGCGCGATCCAAGTTAGCGGGAGAAGATTCTTTCCAGGCACGCATTAAAGCGCGCGCTCCGAGATAGAACAAATACGCCGCGCCAGCCCACTTCACGATTTCAAACGCGCGCGCCGATTCCGCCAATATCGCGGAAAGCCCCAGTGCCGACGCCGTCGCATGCACAAAGAGCCCCGAGCAGATTCCCGCAATCGTGGCGAACGATCCTTTCCTGCCTCGCGTAAACACATTCTTCGCCACCAGCGCCATGTCGGCGCCCGGCGTGATGGTCAGCACTGCGGCTATTCCCGCGAACGCGAAATACCTTGCATCCATTTTCGCCTCGCCAACCCCGTCTCACATATTGTGTGTCACTAGAAAAGCGCGAGCACCTCGTCATGAATTTTCCCATTCGTGCTGACGAGGCTTCCACTATAGATCGTTCGTCTTCCGGTGACATCCGTCGAGCGACCGCCGGCTTCCTCCACGATCAGCGCCGCCGGCGCCAGGTCCCATGGTTTTGAATGCAGGTCCACAGCCGCCTCGATCGCTCCTTCGGCCACCATCATGTGCTTCCAAAATCCGCCAAACGAACGCCCGTAGCGCGCCGCATCCAGGAGCCGGCGTGCCTTTTCCGTGTTTGATCGGTTGCTGTTCGGGCCGGTGCCTCCCGTAAAGGCCATCCCGCCGTTCAATCGCTCCACATTCGAAACATGCAGTTTTTTTCCGTTGCCCCAGGCGCCTTCGCCGCGATACGCCCACCAACGCATGCCTAGAGCCGGCGCGCCTACCATCGCCGCCACGATTTCGCCATCGCGCTCGATTCCCAAAAGCGTCCCAAATGTGGCGATCCCGCGCGAGAACTCTTCCGTCCCGTCGATGGGATCGATGATTAATCGAGCTCTCCCAGTTGGGTCAGGACCTTTCAGATTCTCACCGCCCATCTCTTCGCCCAAGACGTCCATCGCCAGCCCGCTCGCAGCGACTTTAGCCCGCGCCATCTCTTCCACGCCGCGGTCCGCCTGAGTTACTGCCGAACCGTCATCCTTCTTGTCGATGTGAATCTCCTCCGACCTGAAAAATCGCATCGCGATCACGTCAGACTCGTTGATAAGTTCTTCGAGCAACGTCCCGTACTCATCCTGGTATCCCATTCCTTCTCCCAGCGGCCAATTTCCTCATTCAAGCCGCCTTCTTGAGCCTCCAAGCCCCGTGTTTTCAAGTTTCAGCCTTCCACTTGCGACTTACTAGGTTCCTCTGATTGACACTACTAGCTCCCGCCTCTAGCATACAGAGCAATGGCCATGAACGCCCATGCTGACAGCGGGACCGTCCTCGACCGCATCCTCGATGCGCGCCGTCTCGAGGTCGAACACCGCAAACGCGTCCTCCCGGAAGCGGCGCTGCGCTATGGCGTCCACGCCGCCAAGCCGCTGCGCGATTTTCCCGCCGCTCTTACGCAAGACTCTCTAAATGTTATCGCCGAGCTTAAGCCGGCCTCTCCCTCAAAAGGAATCCTGCGCGATCCATTCCATCCGGTTGAACTCGCCTGTGCCTTGGAAGCCGCCGGAGCCGCCGTGCTTTCCGTGCTGACCGAAGGCGAATTCTTTCGCGGCTCGTTGAAAAATCTTCGCGATGCCCGCAACGCCGTGAAGCTCCCCGTCCTTCGCAAAGACTTCATCTTTGATCCCTGGCAAGTCTGGGAAACGCGCGCGAACGACGCCGACAGCTTCCTGCTTATTGTCGCTGCCCTCCACGATGATCTTCTTCGCGATCTTATCGCTCTCGGTCGCGAGCTGAAAATGGAGCCGCTTGTGGAAATCCACACCGCCGCTGAACTCGACCGGGCTCTTGCCGTGGAAGCGCGCATCATCGGCGTAAACAACCGCGATCTGAAAACTCTCGGCCTGCGGGTTGAGACCTCCTTCGAACTCATCGAGCGCATTCCCGACACCTGCATCGCCGTCAGCGAATCCGGCCTCCGCACTCACGAAGACCTCACCAGACTTCGAAACGCCGGCTTCGACGCTTTTCTGATTGGGGAAAGCCTCATGCTCTCACCCGATCCAGCGGCTGCTCTGGGAACTTTTCTCGGCCGCTCGGCGCTTCCGGTTTAAACACGCTATGATTCTCGTCAAGATCTGCGGCATCACCAATTGGCCGGACGCCAAGGCCGCCTGCGACGCGGGCGCCGACATGCTCGGTTTCAATTTCTACGAAAAAAGCCTGCGCCGCGTCTCCACCGTCGAAGCTGCCACCATGCGCGCCAAACTTCCTTCGGGTGTGCAGGCTGTCGGGCTTTTCGTGAATGCCAAGCCGTCCGAGATCAATTCGCTCCACGCATTTGTGCGTTTCAACGCCGCCCAGCTTCACGGCGACGAGACTCCCTCCGTCGTTTCCGAGGTGACGCGCACCGTTCCGGTTATCAAAGCCTTTCGCGTTGCCGCGGATTTTCCGCTCTCCACACTCGACAAATACCACGATGCCTTCGCTTTCCTTCTTGATGGCTCTCGCACCGGCCAATTTGGCGGCACAGGCGCCAGCGCCGACTGGAATGTTGCCCGGCGCGCCGTTGCCGCTCACCGTATCATTTTAGCCGGCGGTCTCACGCCGGAAAACGTTGGCGCCGCGATTCGCAGCGTGCACCCTTACGCGATAGACGTTGCCAGCGGCGTCGAGTCGAAACCGGGGAAAAAGGATCACGCGCGGCTAAAGGAATTTGTGGACGAGGTCCGCCGCACCGAAGAGCAGCTGAACGCGCCACCAACAGGACAACACGCTCCATGAGTTCCACACTTCACTCGGCAACATTTGCCCCCGGACGTTTCGGACCCTACGGCGGACGCTACGTACCCGAAACGCTGATGGTGCCGCTCTTCGAACTCGAACGCGCCTATGAAGCCGCGAAAACCGACGCGAAGTTCCAGGCAGAATTCGCCGATCTGCTGAGAAATTTCGCAGGCCGTCCCACGCCTCTGCAATTCGCTTCGCGCCTCAGCTCGCACCTCGGCGGCCCGCGCATTTACCTCAAGCGCGAAGATTTGCTGCATACCGGCGCACACAAGATAAATAACGCCATCGGCCAGGGCTTGCTCGCCGTAAAAATGGGCAAGCCGCGCATCATCGCGGAAACCGGCGCCGGCCAGCACGGCGTTGCCTCCGCTACCATTGCCGCGCATCTAGGCCTCGAGTGCGTTGTCTACATGGGCACGGAAGACATGGCACGCCAAGCGCTTAACGTCTCGCGCATGCGCATGCTCGGGGCGCAAGTGGTCGGCGTCGATTCCGGCAGCCGCACCTTGAAAGACGCCATCAACGAAGCCATGCGCGATTGGGTCACCAATGTGCGCAACACGCACTATCTTCTCGGCTCTGTTCTCGGCGCCCATCCTTATCCCACGATGGTGCGCGATTTTCAGTCCGTCATCGGCCGCGAAGCTCGCGAACAAATTCTCGCCGCCGAGAAACGTCTCCCGACACATCTCTTCGCTTGTGTCGGTGGCGGTTCGAACGCCATCGGTCTTTTCCACCAATTTCTCCGCGACCCATCCGTGAAAATGGTCGGCATCGAGGCCGGCGGCCGCGGCGGCCAGCTTGGCGAACATGCCGCGCGCCTCGCCGCGCATCAAGGCTTCATGGGCGCGCGCCCCGGCGTTTTGCAAGGCACGTACACCTACATTCTGCAAACCGAAGACGGCCAGATCGCCACCACGCATTCCATTTCTGCGGGACTCGACTACCCTGCGATCGGTCCCGAGCACGCCTGGCTCGCCGACGAAGGCCGCGCCGAATACGCCGCCGTCTCCGATTCCGCCGCGCTCGAAGCCGCACGCCTCCTCTCGCGCACCGAAGGCATCATCCCCGCGCTCGAATCCGCGCACGCCATCGCCGGCCTGATCGAACGCGTCCCCAAAATGTCCGCTGACGATTTGCTCATCCTTAACCTCTCTGGCCGCGGCGACAAAGACATGGACACCTATTCCCGCCTGCTCGGTCTGAAATGATCGCAATGCTCTTGCTTCGTAGGAGCACGGTATGCCGTGCCCGCTTTTGCCCGGGCGTATTCCGTTGTCAGCGTTCCCGACTTTCTCCTTATTTCTGCTAATCTTTCTGCGATTCCCAAATGACTGGAACTCCTGCCAACTTGACTCGCATCTCCCGCCGCTTCGCCGCACTCCGCGATTCCGGAGAACTGGGCATCGTTGCCTACATCACTGCAGGGGATCCTTCGCTTGCCGCCACGCTGAAATTCGTCCTCGCCCTCGCCGATGCCGGCGCCGACGTCATCGAACTCGGCATTCCCTTCAGCGATCCTCTCGCTGACGGCCCCACGATTCAGCGTGCTTCCGAACGCGCCCTCAAAGTGCACACAACGCTGGCCCAAGTGATCGAGCTCGTCGGTGAAATCCGCAAATCTAGCGAAGTCCCTGTTGTCCTCTTCGGCTACTACAATCCCGTACTTCAAATGGGACTCGAAAAATTCGCGTCAACGGCCGCAAACGCCGGCGCCGACGGCGTCCTGATCACCGATCTCACTCCCGAAGAATCGGACGAGTATCGCCGCATTCTTGCCGCGCATCATCTCGACACGATTTTCCTCGGCGCTCCTACGTCCACTGACGATCGCCTCGCAAAAATCGCTGCCGTCTCTTCTGGTTTTCTCTATCTCATCTCACGTACCGGCGTAACCGGCGCGAAAGACGCCCTCCCCGACGATCTTCCCGCTCTTCTGCGGCGCGCGCGCAAAGTCACGCAGCTACCCATCGCCGTCGGTTTCGGCATCTCGCTCCCCGGCCACGTTTCTCTCCTCGGCGGCCTGGCCGATGCCGCAGTAGTCGGCTCCGCACTAGTTTCCGAAATCGAGAAGGCTACCGGTGCTAATTCCACGCCGGCAGTGATCGCCGCCGCCGCCGCCGCGCTCGCCGCCCGCATTCGTTCTCTAAAAGAAGCCGCCCGTCACGGCCTCTCCCGCCGCGAGGTCATGCCATGAACCTCAGCGACTGGCGCCGCCGCATAGACGAAATCGACAAAAAGCTCGTCGAACTCTTGAACGAGCGCTCGCACTGTGCCCTAGAAATCGGCAAGCTAAAGCAAGCGGCCAACATTCCGCTCTATCAACCGGACCGCGAGAACGAAGTCCTTGCCAATGCCGAACGCGCCAATCCCGGTCCGCTGACGGACGCCGCGATTCGCCGCCTATTCGAGCGCATCATTGACGAAGCCCGCGCCGCCGAGCGCAACGCCATGCACGCCGACGGCAAGCCGAATAAAGGCGAGCATGAATGAGAAGTTTGACCGGTCTTATGAGCAACGCAGTTCGTAGCGCCGGGCTTTAGGCCCGGCATCTTTGCCGCGAAAATTCGCTGCAATCGAAAGGGAATCAGACTAACCATGGTCATCGTAATGCAAGAAGGCGCGAGCGACGCGCAAATCCAGCACGTCATCGATCGCCTCGTCGCCTCAGGTTTCAACGTTCACCGCTCGACCGGCGAATCGCACACGGTTCTCGGCGCCGTCGGCGTCCATCGCGATTTCGATCACCGTGATTTCGAGCTCCTCGAAGGCGTGCGCGAAGTCATGCGCATTACGCAGCCCTTCAAGTTAGCCAGCCGCCAGTTCAAGCCCGAAGGCACCATCGTCGACCTAGGCCGCGGTGTCAAGATCGGCGGCAATGAAGTCGTCGTCGCCGCAGGCCCTTGCTCGGTCGAATCACGCGAACAAATTCTCTCCATCGCAGAAAGCGTCGCCAAAGCCGGAGCGAAAATCCTACGCGCCGGCGCTTTCAAGCCGCGCACTTCGCCGTACGCCTTCCAGGGTATGGGCGAAGCCGGCCTCAAGCTCATGCGCGAAGCTGCCGACAAATTCGGCCTCTTCACCATCAGCGAAGTCATGGACGCTTCGCAAATCCAGATGATGCTCGGTTACGTCGACATTTTTCAGGTCGGCGCGCGAAATATGCAGAACTATTTTCTTCTCCGCGCCCTCGGCGAAGTCCGCAAACCCGTCCTCCTCAAGCGCGGCATGTCCGCCACCATGGAAGAGCTCCTCATGAGCGCCGAATATATCCTCGCCGGCGGCAATTACAACGTCATCCTCTGCGAACGCGGCATCCGTACGTTCGAAACCTACACGCGCAACACGCTCGACATCGCCGCTATCCCTGTCATCAAAAAACTCTCGCATCTTCCGATGCTGGCCGATCCTTCCCACGGCACCGGCCGCCGCGATAAAGTTCCCCCCATGGCCCGTGCCGCGGTTGCCGCCGGCGCCGACGGCCTGCTCATCGAAGTCCACAACGACCCCGACCACGCGCTTTCCGACGGCGCGCAATCGCTGCACCCGGACACCTTCACCCAACTCATGGCCGAGCTCCGCATCATCGCCCCAGCCATCGGCCGCCGCATGGCGTGATTTCTATGCCCGTCCTCTACTCACGCTCCCAAGCGCCAGCATTGTCATTCCGAGCGAAGCGAGGAATCCGCTTTTCGATCTCTGCGCTGACGCTATGCACTCTGCGTCTCTGCGCTATCCTTCCTCTTTCCTCCCTCTTTCCATCAACTTTCAACTTACAAATGCCGGCTGTCGACCTCCTATGCCTCCCCACCTAATCAACCGCGCCACCATCCTAGGCACCGGCCTAATCGGCGGCTCGTTTGCCCTGGCTCTCCGCAAATACGCCTCCGACATCCACATAACCGGCTGGGACTGCCCCGAAGTCGTTCACGAAGCCCAATCTCGCAACGCTATCGACGCCGCTTTTTCCGATGAGCTTGCCCCCGCCCTGGAAAACGCCGATCTCGTCTACCTCGCGCTCCCCATCGGGGCCACTCTCGATCTTCTCCCCGAAATCGCACGCCACGCCGCGCCCAACGCTCTCGTCACCGACGCCTGCAGCACCAAAGTCCGCATCATAGAAGACGCCACCGATCTTTTTCCCGCCGACGCCACAAGACTTTTCCTCGGCGGCCATCCCATGGCCGGCAGGGAACTATCCGGCATCGCCCACGCCGATGCGGATCTCTTCCACAACAACACCTACGCCCTGATCGGCGCGGCTTCTGAACAACACGATCCTCGCGTCTCCGCTTTCGTAAAAATCCTGGAGAAAATCGGCGCCCGCCCACTTTGGCTCGGCGCTCAACAACACGACTACGCCGTCGGTCTCGCCTCGCATCTCCCCCAGCTTGCGGCCGTAGCTCTCGGCTCTTTCCTCTACGATCATCTCGACGAAAACGGCCTCCCCATCACGCTCGCCGGCCCCGGCCTCCGCGACTCTCTCCGCCTTGCCGGAAGCCCTTACTCCACCTGGCGCGACATCGTCCTCACCAACAAAGAAGTCCTCTCCGCCGCCCTCGATCTCTTCGCCCGCCGTCTCGACGATCTCCGCGAACGCCTCGGCTCCCGCGACCTCGAAGCCGACTTCGAGGCCGCCAACGAACTGTACAAACTCCTCCGCTCGCTGTAGAGACGGGGCTTGCTCGGCCCGCCGCGAATGCCTTTTTTTTCAAACTCTCACGATCCGCCACCCTCGTCTGTGGGATATCGCATGGCCGCTCTGTAACAAGAACGCAAGTTTTTGCGTCCTAGAAACATAAATGCGCCTTGGTTTCTTGTCCGCAGCTCTCACCCTGGTTTTCGCCGCCGCTTGTGTGCTCGCCGCGCAAAGCCCGCCGCAAGAATCCATTTCCATCACTCATGTCACGGTCGTTGACGTCGTTTCCGGCAAGGAACTGCCTGACCGCACCGTCGTCATTCAAAGCCCTCGCATCGTATCCATTGACCCTTTCGATTCCGCCCATCCGCCGCAAGGCCAAGTCATCGACGCCCATGGCGGCTTCTTGATCCCCGGCCTCTGGGACATGCACGTGCATATTCACGATCTGGAGGATCTGCCCCTCTACCTCGCCAACGGCGTCGTTGGGGTGCGCATGATGTCGGGCAGCAAAAAGACGCGGGATTTGCGCGCGCAACTTGCCAGTGCTTCCATCTCGCCCGAAATTATCGTTGGCAGCGCGATCGTCGATGGCGATCCGCCCGTCTGGGAAGGCTCCATCATCGTCAACAAGCCAGATGAAGCGCGACGCACTGTGGACAGCATCAAAGCCAGCGGCGCTGACTTCGTAAAGGTCTATAACGGCGTTCCGCGCGACGCCTACTTCGCCCTTGCCGACGAAGCACGCAAGCAGGGCATTCCTTTTGCAGGCCACCTGCCATACAAAGTGCGGGCTTCGGAAGCCTCGGATGCAGGCCAGCGTTCCATCGAACATCTCGATGGCATTGCCATTGCTTGTTCCAAACGCGAAGAAAGTCTCATCAAGGACTTGCAGACCCGCCGTTATATGGAAAATATGCGGACAGTCGCTGAAGGCTTTCGCAACTTTGATAGCGAGCGCTGCCAGGCCCTTTTTACCCAATTTCGCCGCAATCGCACCTGGCAAGTTCCCACGCTCACGGTCCACCGGGGGATGGCTTGGCTTGATGACCGCCATTTCACTGCTGATCCCCGCCTCGAATACATGAGCGGTGACGTAAACTACCGCTGGCAACCGCAAAACGATTTTCGTTTTCGCCGCTGGTCTCCCGCCGAGTTCGAGCTCCACCGCGGACTCTTTATCGCCGATGAGAAGATGGTCGGAATGATGTTTCGCTCGGGTGTCCCGCTTCTCGCCGGCACGGATGCCATGAACCCCTTTTGCTTCCCCGGCTTCAGCTTGCACGACGAGCTCGCCATGCTCGTCGACTCCGGGATGACCCCGCTCGCTGCTCTTCAAGCTGCGACGATTCATCCCGCCGAGTTTCTCGATCGCACCGAGGAGTTCGGCCTCATCGCCCCAGGAAAACGCGCCGATCTAGTCCTACTCAGTGCCGATCCTCTCGCCGACATTCACAACACCACGAAGATTCAAGCCGTCTGGTTTCATGGGAAATATTTTGACCGCGCCGCCCTCGACCAGATGCTGGCCGCCGCCAAGCACCGTTCCGGTAAAGGCAAGCTGCACTGAATCCCTCCCGCCCGACGATCCCTTTGCCTCGCCTTTTCGGCAATCGTCTACCAGGCTCCTTCCTTCCCACCAAACCACCACACAATCCCCATCGACGCCGTCTGCTGCTCCTTGCTCAACACGCCATTCTTATCCGTGAAAAACGACGGCTGATTCGAGAAGTCGCGCCGCCATTCGTACCGCATCAAAAATCCCTCGGAAAGTTTGTAGTCGAACGTCGCAGTAGTCTCCTTCAATGCCTGTGTGATCCCGCTGAAAAGCCCGCCACGATCCGACATGTACTCTGTCCGTCCCGCCACGGCGAACTTCGGCGAGAACTGATACTTCACATAGCCCGCGCCGCCAATCACATGCGAGGGTGACGACGATTGTCCTAGGGCTGTATTCGTATTCTGCCACTCACGCTCAATCACGTAGTCGCCTTCTAACGCAAACGTCAGCTTCGGCGCCGCTTGCCAGCTAACGTAGCTATCAAAAATGTGCAGCTTCCCGTTGGGCGCCGGCGTAATCGCCTGAAACGTCAGGCCCGGCTGCACGGGTATCGGTCCGCTCGGCGCCACTTCCACGCGGTCGGGGTGCTCCTGCCCGAGGTAGTAGTTCACATTCCATGTAATTTTCTTGTTCGGCGTGGCCGTAAACCCGAATAACTCATCCTTGTATCCGTTGGTCGCCTCCGCTTGGTTCGTCCCGTTCACCACCCAGTAGTTCAATGTCAGCTTGTCGTTGACTTTGTACGCGGCACGCACGCCCATGTGATAGAACGGCAAAAAATTGAACCAATACGCCCGCGAATAATTCATCTGATCTTTGGTGTAATTGCCTTCGATTCCGATCGAGCTTCCAAATTTGCCGATATCCAGCGTCAGCCCGCCGCCGATCGGCGCCACATACGTCCCGTACGCCTGAAAAATATTTTGATAGATCGATGGTCTCGGCTCGTTCGACGGATTTCCCTGCAGTGTGTCCGTAGCCTGCCCAAATTGCAGATCAATGCGCACGCCAAACGGGCTTCCCCCGCTGACGTCCGGCGCCCGCTCGAACATGACATCCGCCTGGTTCAAACTGATGTTGTTGCTCAAAACGTCGTAAGCCCGCAGCGCGTTCACTCGCCCAACCGGATCGTTGAAGTTGTACTCGTAATATTCATCCAGCGCGAAATTCAGCGTAGCCCCATGCAAGAAGTCCAATTTGCCTGGACTCGCGCCAATTCCCTGCTCCTTGGGCGCTTCCGCCGAAGCACTCTGCGCTGGCGATGCCACGGGCGGTACCGCCCCGAATCCTGCAGCCGATCCCGTTGAAACAGCTGCCGCGTCCGGACTGCCCGCCGGCACATCGCGGCCAAT